>Ga0247610_10000265_pt1 | contig 82198 bp, 79 predicted proteins | sample 174DNAGHGhighgp2_FD_193483 | JGI IMG/M metagenome (GOLD analysis project Ga0247610, IMG submission 193483) | Sheep rumen microbial communities from Palmerston North, Manawatu-Wanganui, New Zealand - 1742 DNA GHGhigh gp2 | ecosystem: Host-associated > Mammals > Digestive system > Stomach > Rumen... | reverse complement strand
CTAGTTTCATCAGAGTGGTGTTTACCTTTATGTGATTCTGACAATTTTTGTCTTGTTTCATCAGAGTGGTGTTTTCCATACAATGGGTTATTTTCGCCTTTTAATGCTTCTGATATTTTTTTTCTAGTTTCATCAGAAAATTTACAACCATTGTGCCCACTACCACCTTTAGAAAGGTTATAACCATTCGGCCATAAAGTGTTATAATCCATAATAAAGCGTTGTTCAAGTTCCCAAGCATCTTCTTGGTTATCAACTTCGCCTAGTATTTCTACAGTCCAATTGTCTAGCCCATACTTTGCTCTATCTTCATCAATGTATTTATTAGAGTAACTTGCTTTTAAACATCTCCAATTATATTCTCTTCCTTTAAAATCACAAGTCTGGCCCACATAGCACTTACCATTAACTTTATTTCTTCGTAGATATATTATAAATTTTTTCATAATTAAGTTTAAAGCACTTCCCCACCGGTTAAGATGGGGAAGCAAAAATAATAACATAAAAATAAAATTATACAGTTTTATTTGACCTACTGCCGGAGGTTCATATATGGTAATTACTGTTTAGGATTTCTGCGATTTCTTTTCTCCCCTTTTCCACTAGTTCATTAAACTTTAACCAATCCAACCTTCCCTCTTCGTTTGGGTATAATGTTTCGATGTTCACCAATTCTTCGAAACTATACAAGTTGTCTTCGTTAAACAATGAATCGCCAACACTATTATTAAATGGCGTTGCAAGCCATTTGGGAGGCTTCTGTTGAGGTTTTTGCCTTTGGCTGATAAGTTTATCAGTTAGCTCTTTTTTCTCCCTCTGAATGGCTTCTTTTTGTTGTTTATAGATTTCTTTAAGTTTTCGCCTAGTTGCTTCCTTCTTTTTCTTTTGGATGGCAATCCTTTGTTTTTCCTTTTTCTCCTTGAACTGTTCTAGGTATTTCGCTACATCTTTCATAGTTTCGATTGTTTTTTTGAAAAATGGCTATCGTTGACTTTGACTAGTATTATTCAGCAACAGCCATTGACACAATTGTTAACAATTAACATCACTTTCACATCGATACTTTATTTTGGTTAACTGTGCAGTTTTAACCGAACACACTGCCAACGGTATATTTCTTTGGTTGCTGATATTCTATTACCTTCCATATGCTATCCGCTTTGATGTAAATTTGCTTATCAAGTTCCATTCTTTGCCTAAGTTTCATCCTCTTCATCGCCAAATCTTTTACAATGCAAATTTACACAAAAAAAATGAAAAAACCAAATTTTTGACGTATTATTTTTAGCCGGCAGTTAACTTTTTTTCGTCAATAACTTCCAAGCCCAACTCTTCGTCAAGTTTTATTGGTTCAGCCGTTGTGGTTATTTTTGCCGGATACTTTTCAACCAACTGATAAATGTTAAGACCTGTCACCTTTTCTATTATTTTTGGGCGTATTGGTAAACCATCAAGGTCTCCACCAATGTGTATTAGGTCAAATGGGTCTCCACCACTGTCTATGCATTGGTCTATGGTCATTAACTCTCCGGTGTAATAATGTCTAAACACCATTTCTTTGTATGGGTCGCCAAGGAAGGGGCTGTCGCCAATGTCCATTTTTTCATTCTTCGTTGGATTACTAACATGTTCAGCCAAATCCTTGAAGTTAATAAACTTTCCTTGTTGCATCATTTGTGCACAGTATGCAACCGTACCAAAGTCAGCGTTGGAATCCATCATTTCATTTAGAAGGTTAGAGAAAATAATCATTCTCCGTTCAGTTAGGACAACAAGGCCATTCCTTGAAGCATTTTCACATTCGTTAACAAACGTTCCAACCCTTTTAACTAGTCTCCAATTCCACTGCTTGGAATAGGATTTAAAAATTACACCATTTGATGCAGCCCATTTCGTTGAACTGCTGAAAAGTTTATACAGTGTTGTTAATAAAAGGTTTTCCTCTTCATCAGTTGATGTATCATTAATTTTATTTAATAACCAATGGAAAAACTTATCATAAGCATCATACACCTCTTGATAAGTTCTACCGGTAGAAATGTATTTCTTGAAGTTGTCCCACTTTTCTGTCAATAACTTTTTCATATTCATAAGTGATTTTGTTAATATTATTTATTAATTAAAAAAAAGAACGTTACGTTCCATTCATGCTATTACATAAGGTTTACATTTGTTAAGTTTTTTGGTTATTAACTCTTTCAGCCCATTGTCTAAGTTCTTCTTCTAATAACTTTTTTAGTTCAAGGTCTTTTAATGTTTTAACTTGTTCTTTAACTTTCTTTTCTACCGGAGAACTTGTTTTACCGATAACATTGTTATGTAATGAATATGTTTTATTATTACATAAGTTATTATCAGTAATAGGTTCAACCTTAGTAATAGTATCACTTTCATTAACATATACATTATCATCTACATTAACATTATCATTTACATTATCAGATACATTAACAGATACAATAGCGCAAATTCCGTCCGGAACCATCTTCACACCCTTTAGTAAATCTTCCAAAGTAGGCTTAACAACCGGCTTGTTTAGATTATCCCAATTAATGAAATATTTGCTTGCCATCGGTTTTTCTCCTTTCACCCATTTTTTTCCCCTTTGCCTAACGACAAGTTTAGTTTCTACTAATTCTTGCACCGCTGTAAGCGTTCGCTTTTCGTTTTTTCCTGTTTTACCAAATTCACAAGACATTGTTAAATCTTCATTGTTAATGGCAATAGCGCCATCATTTTTTGCCACTTCAAGGGTGACAATGTAATTAATAAGAACTGCTAATACTTTTTTAGCATCTTCAGAAAGTTCAGTAGTTTCCTGAATGTTTTTGGGCAATAATTGTTCAGCCCTCTCTTTTGTAATTGTTACAATCTTCATAACTGAATGTTTTTAAAATAATTATTTATAATTTCTTAAAAATTCTTCTGATATTGCAATTTTACAAAAAAAAATTTAAAAACAAAAGCAATTTTCGTTAAATTTTGTTAAAATAAAAAAATGGAGGGCTTTAACCCTCCAATTCTTCATCCAAGTCCATTGCCATTGCTTTGATGTGCCACAATGTGTGTAAAACTTCAGGATTAAAATCATCGCTTTGAAGGTTTGTGATGTTCATTTCAGCATCAATAAGCGAATCTAGTTCTTCTAGAAATTCTTTCTTTGTCATTTTAAATAATTTTTTTAATTAAACATAAATTTTTAATCTAGCTGTATCGATACAGTGCAATCTTACAAAAAATAAAATTAAAAAAGAAATCGACGGCCATCATTTAACACTATTTAACAGAAATGCACCGGCTGCTATCATAGAAGCTCTACAATCGATTTGTTTATGTTGGATGGGCAATGTATAAGGCCAAGGATTTTTAACGCCCTATTGGGCTTTATATAAAGAAATGTACGCGCATGCATGCGTATGTGAAAAAGAACTTAATTTTTTTAACATCTTTTAACGAAAATAATTTATTTTTCTCATTTTTTTTTATTATATTCGCAAATGTAAAAAGGTTATCACATAAATCATAAATTAAAATTTTTAAAGTATATGAAAAAGATTAGTAAGGTAGAAAAGGTAATAAAGAGCCTTGTAAAGAAGAGTGAAGAGTTTAAGCAGATTGTAGAAAACTATCACAACCAAAAAGATGAAGATGGAACACCAAATTGCCTATTTCATTACACTGATTGCAAGGCACTTTGGGAGAAACTTGGAAGTCCTACACTTCCTAACTATGGCGAAGAAAGCCTTGAAGAATGGGAGAATTTCATTTATCTGTTAGGAGAGTGTCTTACAGAAGCAACAGATTGCAACTATTATTATTATTCAGAAGGATTATCAATTTAAAATTTTTAAAATATAAAAATTATGAAAATGAAAATTTACAGAAAAAATGTAAACAAGACTGCTGAAAGCATCGTCAATAAGATTTGTAACAATGGTGACGTAATTATAGTTGAAATTAGCAAGGCTGCTTATGATTGGCTTTATATGAATGCAGGCTCACTTGCAAACCTAGTAGAAAAACTTCTTAGCGATAGACTTGGTGGTGAATACTATGTTGTAATCAATAGAGAAAAAGATTATGATTACAGTATGCATGTTGAATGGTATAAAGTTAACAATTAAATATTTATTTATCAACCATTTAAAATTTTTTAATTATGACTAGAGAAAGATTTACAGAAATAACGAAGGAATTGCTAGAAGCATGCAAAGAAGAGATTAATGAATCAATCGAAATGGACTGTGAAATTAGCGACTATCTAGATTTAATTGATGAAGATGTTGTAGACAGGTTAAACTATCTAAAGGAAATTGCATATTCAATTAGCAATGTAGCAGAATGTGACTATTCAATAAAAGACATGGAAAATATATACGATTTTGTGCATAATAAGCCATTTGCAAATAAAGCCGAAGAAATTGAATATGTTGCAATACTGAATGAACTAAAAGAACTAGAGGATTAACAAAAACATAAAAAAAAATTATAAATTAAACGATATTTGTGCCCCCACTGATAGTAGTGATACTGGTGCAGGGGGCTTTTAAAAAGAATTTATTTATTAACCATTTTAACAGTCTACAAGCCATTAAAAAATATGGGGTGGTATAGTTGTCCACCCCATATATACAAATCGATTGTAGAGCACTTCCTATAAGAAATAGAGCATTTTATAATATAATATGATAAGGTTAGAAAAGGAAATTAGAAGAAAAGGCGTTAATTTGTCACAGATTTATAGGGATGATAAGTTGGCAATTTATGCTGCGAAACAGAAGCACCTTGATGATGATGGTTTTTCTGAATGGTTTGAAGTATTTAAAATCACTGTTCTAGATGGTGATAGATTTAGGGATGAAGAGTTTGAACTTTACCCTAGTGATTCAGCATTTGGAAATTGGGCTTTCAGTTGTGCTGATGCCGGTTGTGTTGCAAAGGTATTATTTAAGAACTTTGGCGGGCATAAACTTAACAAAGTTTTTGATAAGTACATCGTTTACTATTACAGCAGTGGTGGAAAATTGGTTCCTTATTTTAAAATGAATGATAAGGAGTTGTTAGAATGCTTGTATTCTATTAGGAAGTAAGCGTAGAGGCGTTAATACCCCTTGGATGGTATAAGTATAAGGTAAGAGATTTTAAACGCCTCTTATGGCTTTATGTAACAAAAAAAATACCGGAGAGTTTTTCTCCGGCATTTAATTATATTAGGTCTGTAAATCTTTTTGGTAGACCATATATCAAGTACCTTGGATTTGGCGGTATTGGTGCTTTATTGTTATTGCAAGCGCAGTCACAACCACAAGCTGATGTATCAAACGTTGGATATGATTGGCAGTGTTCACAAAGGAACTGCAATACCTGTTCTTTAAGAACCTCCACTTGTCTACGAATGTGGTCTGATATATATGTCATATCTTTTAGAGATAGGCTGTCAGAGTTGTCAGACTTGCCCTTGACAATACCAACCTCTGATATTTTTCCCCACAGCAGTGGTAGGGCTTCAAAGACAGTGGCGTAACATAAGTACTGCCATAGCCCACCTTCTGTAAGAAGCGTTGCGATTTCTTCAGATACTTCGTTTGCCTTCACTTGATGCTCAATTTGTTCTAACAAATACTGCCCTATTAATGGCCTGACCCATATCTTAGTTGCCACCGGTATATACAGCATCACCTCATCCATATTATAATTAAGGGGGATGGGACTGTATTTCTTAAAATATTCTTTATTAATTATCATAATATTATTCTACTTTTTCTTCGATATTATTTTCATTAATATTTGGTGCTGTAGAGTTCGTTCTCTCAGCCACATTCGCATCATTGCCAAAGTCATTAAAGGACAATGGCTTCATTATTATTTCGGTATCAACGCCATTCATTTTAAACATTTGGTTAAGCGTTCTGATGATTGCCATTCTGTTCGCATTGCCGGTAAGTTTGTTATACAACTGATATGCTGTTTCAAGTTTGTCAGCTTCGCTTGCAAAACCACTGCCATTTAAATCAGGCAGACCAATAAGTGAAGCATTAGGGATTTGGTGAGCAGCCAATATGCGACTTATCGTTCGTTCATTCGCATCAGCGTATGTATTTACATTTGTATTGCCATTTGTAAATGGTGTCCATTCTACCGGTTTTTCCTCTATATTATTTCTGAAGGTTACTGCTATTTGGTTGGTGTTGTCACTTGATGTGAACATCGACTGAATGTTTTTAACTATGGCTCTTTTCTCATCATCAGTCTCCATTTCAGGAAGTGTGAGTACGCCTGCCGCTGTGAATCCATTTACAATATGTTTTAGGTCATAATTTACATACTCTATTTCTGCTTGACAAGCCTTAATACCGGCTTGATAATGGGGCTGTGAATAGGCTACCATTGCCGGGGAATATTGTCTAAACCCATATAAATATGGTTTGCCCTTATCAATTTTAAATTCTTCCCTTGTGTCAAATGCGTCAATCTCAAATGGGGGATTCATACCGGTGTTTGACCAATCATTGCAGCACCAATAGGTTGTAATAAGTCCATCATCATCGAATTCTCCCCACCTAATTTTATCAGCCGGCATATGGTAGAAACTATATGTTTTTCCGTCCCTATTTAATATAATTTCTAAATAATATGTGCCAAAGATTAGATAGTCTGTGGCGAGGTTTTTTATTATGCTATCCCATGATTCATAAGCATTTGGTACGGTTTGGCTTCCATCAAGTCCCATCGCATCAAAGTCCACACCATTGCCCACTATGCTTTGAACGCCAAAGTTAATGGCGGCCCTATGCGTTGGTGATTCATTATATAAATTAAGAAGCTGAGTTGGATAATCGTTGTGAGCGCCCCAATTAATCCATCCCATCGAACTGCTCCTTGTTATTGGACTGCCCTCAACCTGTTTTTCCATCTTTAATATTTGCAAGCCACCTCCCGTTTTTTTGGCAACGTTTTTTGAACCGGCGGGCCTTCCCCTTTTTGGTTTTGTATTTTCCATTATTTTTATTATTATAAAATTATTATTTTATTATTAAAAAATATTTTTTATATAATAAACATATTTTATTTTAACATACATTAACACACAAAAAATGGGGAATGGTATTGCCATCTTCCCCATATTATTTTTTAATTTAAATTATTCAGCCCCCTCATTTAAGGTATTGCTTGGATTCTATCGCCATAAAAATTCCAAAAATCAGCTTCTTTATAAGCGTCAACTGATTCAGCCGGAACATATATTGGACAGTCGTTGGTATCGTAAAATACACTACCACCTCCCAATGTTGGAGGCGTTGTTGCATTAACAGTAATACTTGTAAGACCGGCGCATTCAAAGAAAGCACTATCGCCAATACTTGTAACGCCATTTGGTATTGTTACGCTTGTAAGGCTGCTACAAAATTGGAAAGCATTTCTACCAATTTCTGTAACTCCACTTGGTATTGTTACACTTGTAAGGCTGCTACAGCTATCGAAAGCACTATCGCCAATACTTGTAACACTGTTAGGTATTTCTATACTTGTAAGGCTGCTACAACTATTGAAAGCACTTTCACCAATACTTGTTACACTATCAGGTATTGTTACACTTGCAAGGCTGCTACAATCATTGAAAGCATCATTACCAATACTTGTAACACTGTTAGGTATTTCTATACTTGTAAGGCCGCTACAACCTTGGAAAGTAGCAGTGCCAATGCTTGTAACGCTATTTCCTATTGTTATGCTTGTAAGGCCGTCACAATAATAGAAAGCAAAATCACCAATACTTGTAACACTATCAGGTATTGTTACACTTGCAAGGCTGCTACAACCTTCGAAAGTTTCATTGCCAATACTTGTAACACTATTTGGTATTGTTACACTAGTAAGAGCATTACAACCTATGAAAGCATAATCACCAATACTAGTAACACAATCGCCAATCTCAACACTTACTAAGTTTTCTTTGCTTATTTCACCATCTGTTATTGCTGACGAACTATCGCACTCAGCAGATGATGTTGTTCCTCCGGTATATGTTGCAAGCCATTTGCCTTGGAATGTAGGTGGTGCAGGGGCTTCCTTATCATATATCACAGTTCCACTGACCAATGATGTTGCCGGATATGATAACTCAGCAGCTTCATATTCCTCAATGCTTGAAAATTTCTTTATAAACTTCATAGATTATATTATTTTTTTTGTAAAATTATTTTATTAAAATGGTGGGTAAAGTGGGTTATAGCCTTGCAATCTATTCCTGTAATTACTCCAATACCTAGCTAATTTATACTGCGACAACGATTGTTGTGGCACTAGTATTTGGCAACTTGTGCCATCAAATGGTGTGTAACTAAGTGTTGGAGGTGTTAATGCTGCTACTGCTATATATTGCAGGCTGCTACATCCACTAACAGTGTATCTTCCATCAATGGTTGTAACGCCACTGCCTATTGTTAAACCTGTAAGGCTGCTACAACCTTGAAAAGTACTATCACCACTAATGGTTGTAACGCTATCAGGTATTGTCAAGCTTGTCAATCTACTACAGCCATAGAAAGTCTCATGTCCAATACTTGTAACGCTATTAGGTATTGTTATACTTCTAAGGTTTCTACAGTTATAGAAAACACTTCTGCCAAGGGTTATAAGACTATCAGTTAATGTTACTCCGGTAAGTTGATAACAATCGCCAAAAAAATATTCAGGAAGTATTGTTACACCTGTTCCTACCTTTACATCTGTAAGGCTTTCACAATGGGCAAATGCGCAACATTCAGTTGTTGCTGTCACACTATCAGGTATATCTAATGTTCTAATGTTTGTACAGCCACTGAAAGCCCTGTTATTAATAGTAGTAACGCTATTAGAAAACGTTACACTTGAAAGGGAAGTATAATTTGCAAAGGCCTGCCTATCAATTATTTTTGTGCATTCACCTATCTCCACACTAACAAGGTTATTTTTTGATATTTGATTCTGTGTAATAGCTGACGAAGCGTTGCAATCTCCTGATGATGTTGTACCACCGGTATATGTTGCAAGCCATCTGCCAGGGAATGTTGTTGGATATAATTTAACATCACCAAGGTACACCTTGCAGTCAGCACTTCCCACCTTTATGCTAGATATATCTAAATTTCCTATTTTCATATCTTTATTTTAAATTTTTGATAACTCTATCCCATACTTTTCTTTAAAGTAGGGAAAAAAGTTTTTATCTTTTTCCAATTTATCTTTAATATCCGGACACATTTCGAACAATGATTTCCATTGACGATGCCCATTATGATGCATTCCCCTTATGTAGACCTTCCAGCACCATTCTTCTGCTGACTTGGTGATATAATGTCTAAGATATAATGGTTCATAAACCGGTTGCGTCCGTTTAAAAGTGCCATCTACCTTTATCCAATTCACCGGAGCATTGTGGATATAATACTTCATCGTTGGCTTATATCTGTTCATATTTACACAGAACTTGGTTATTTTGAAGTATTTGTAGTCACTGTACAATTCATAGCCACAAGGCTCTGTGAATATCTCCCATATTGGCTTATCATAAATGGGCTTATAAAGCCTCCCTGCTGCGCCATAATTGCGCCAATAGACCAATACTGCATCCCTGTCAGAAAAACGCTCCAGAACGTCTGAAATTGGCTCTGTTGAGGTTATATATTCGTCAATGTCGATGAGCCAACACCAATCATACTTATTTAACGAATGAATATACCTTAATCCCCTGTTTATAAATTCAGTTTGGGATGGTATTTTATTTGTCCGGTCATTAATTAATTGGGGCAATTCCTCATCATTATACAACTCAGCGACAGAGTGAAGATATACGTTATCATATCTATCAGTTATTTCCTTGTGGGAGTGGGAAAAGATGTCCTCATAAATGAAAACATCAATTCCCATTTGTATGTGATATTTTAGAAAATCATCTAGATAATCCAATTCGTCCTTCACTACTGTAAATATCGCTATGTTCATTGTGGTATTGCTTGGATTCTGCTAGTATAATCTCCCAATGCATTCTGATAAGCCCCTAATGAATCAGCAGGAACATATATAGGGAATGAGGGGCCGTAAGGGTTTCCAAATGGATAAGCTCCAAATGTAGGAGGTGTTGGTGCTAATATTGTTACGCTCTGTAATCCACCACATTCACTGAAAGCGCCATCACCAATATTTGTAACACCACTTGGTATTGTTACTTCTTGTAGACTGCTACAACTATCGAAAGCACTACTACCAATACTTGTAACACTATCTGATATTGTCACACTTGTAAGCGAACCGTTAAAAGAAAAAGCCCCACCAAACTCTGGCGCATCAGGTATGGCTGTTATATCTATACCAATCTCAATTTTGGTGATTTCAGCCAAATTACCATCAATGTTACGTAGAAACTCCGCCGGTATTTCATTGTTTTCAAATGTATACTGAACAATGTGTTCGCCCTCAGTGTCAAAACGCCAAGTATTAATGACCACCTCATTATTTCCATCTACAATCATTCTTGTTGGTAGTGCACCACCGCCACCACTTTCAGAACTGCTGCTACTGCTACTACCTCTACCATTAAATAGCGTTACCTCATTTTCAGTGTCAGTGATATAATAATATACTGTTAAGCCACCAAATGCAGGGTCAAATATAATTTTATTTTCTTCTTGAAGCCATGACACTGCCGGATAGTTAAGCACTGCCATTTCATAATTTAATATATTATAGAATTTTTTCAGGTTATCCATGTTATATTGTTGTTTTTAAATAATTAAATTATAATATACATCGTTGAGGAATCCTTAACAGCAAGGTTATCGTATTCCTGTTGCGACAATTTAACAAATTTTAAGCCTCCCATATTGGTATTAAGCAAGTTAAGGGCTGCTGCTGTTACACTTTCTACCTCATCAAACTTATCATATACTGCACCACCTTGAACAGCGTTGGTGTCACCGGAGGTTATTGATGAAGAGGCTGAGCCACCACCCAATTGGTCTTGCAGCTTAACGTCTGCCCCATCTTTGGTAATATATATGTCGCCATTTTGACGTATTTCAAAGGCATTATGTCTTGCATTATCTGCTGTACCATTACCTACAGAAAATAAAGTGTTGCCACTATCACCAAAGGTTGTTGATGCTGTTACTGAATTGTTAAAAACGCCACTTGCATGCTCTCCAAAATTATCTGCTTTTGTATAATATCCTTCAGTATGTGTGGAAGCATTATTTGCTTCTGTATATGCCCCTTCAGCATGTCTAGTATGATAGCCCATGAACACTAATATTCCTCCAGGTTGAGTGGTTCTAGTAGTAGCACTTGTAGAATATCCTTCAGTGTGTGAATAATCGCCGATTGCATTTGTGCTATGTCCTTCAGCATGAGAATAATCGCCAATTGCACTTGTACTAGATCCTTCAGCATGAGAATTATTACCACTTGCTTTTGTGCTTCTTCCTTCTGCATGACAAGAAGATGTCATAGCACTTGTTTGATACCCTTCAGCATGTGCTGCATACCCATTACCTTTTGCATATGTATAATATCCTTCTGCATGGTCATAATAGGACATTGCTGATGTAGAATATCCTTCTATAATGCTGTATCCTCCAGTTCCAGCTGATATTGGAAGATTTAATGATATTGTATCATTTGTTATGTCGATACCTCTACCGGCGCTTAATTCATCCTGCTTATCAGCCAATAGTCCATTAACTTCTGTTTTATTATAGTAATTTGTAATGTCTATTGGGGTATATGCACTAGCATCCAATTTCCTCTCATTAAGGTCATTTAATGCGCTTGATATTACCTCCTCATCCTCAATTATACTATCATTTACACCGGATATAATGGTATCGATGGCATTCTTATCATAGTAGTTATTGGGATTAAAAATGTCGGTTAATGGTATGCTTATGGGCTGCTTTCCACTGTCTGTGTTAAATGTAATAACAAGGTTTCCATTTACTATTGCAACGTTATCGACCATGCCATCGACAATGAATGGTGCTGCATCAACATATGCCTCAACAACATTATTATGCTTGAAATTAATCCGGCTGTTAACGCTGTCATACTCCACACCATCATAGTATGATGTAGCACTCTCAACAATGTCAACGACCTCTTCAGGGTCAACGCCACCTCCTACCATATTTTCCTTGTAGAAGGCTTCCAGTTCAGCCTTGGTCATACCAAATTCAGATAATGGTGCTGATACAAAAACATCATTGCTTGCAGCCTTTTTAAATGTGGCTGCTCCACTATTGTCTAACACTAAAGATAGACTGTTTAAAGGAACGTCTATTGTTCCATTTCCATAGAGATAATACTTGCTATCTGTAAAAGTAAACTCTACTCCATTTGTAGTTGCTGTTAAAGTAATCATTTGAAACTATCGTTTGATTATTATATTATTATTATTCGCTTTTTCTAACCAAGGCGATTGTTTGCCTTGATGCAACACCTTTGATGCTTAGAACACCGCTATTGTCATCGACAATTATTGTGTTAGCCCTTGGTATAAGTAGAACTTCACCATTATCTCCGGCAAGTTCATAGTGGTTTTCGTTTTCGTTTAAATTTGAATATATCATATTAATATTTCTTTTTTAAAATTTTTTTATTTATATTTTAAAACCCAACAATGATGTTGGCATATTGTGACCAATTTGGTGCGGCCTTAAAATCATTCAGCATTGATGAAGGAACAATTATTGCCCTTAATGATGCGCACCCATCAAATGCTCCTGTTCCCAATGTTGGTACAACATCAGCACATAAAACATAAAATTCTTCAAGGGCTGCGCAATTTTTAAATGCATAATTGCCAATTGTCTGCACCTTTGTCGAAGCTGAACAATAAATCATATAAGTCTCAGGCTGACCATTAACAATCCTATAAACATTTTGAGAACCACCCGGTAAACCAATGCTAAAAATCTTCATTTTGCTACAGCCACTGAAAGCATAATTGCCAATGCTGCTGCAACCGGTCATTACATTTCCTTCTGTAAGGTCTGTGTCTGCAAAGAATCCATCAGGTATTACTGATGTTGAGCCACTTATGGAAAGGTTAATTTTGTTTGTCGAATCACCGGTGAATTCATTAAAGTTAAATGTATTGGTGCAAGTCTTTATTTTATATTCACCGTCCAATGGCTGATGCCATACTATATATTCATCATCCATCCAACTGCAATCAGCGTTTTCATTAAATGTTTTTATGATGTTCGAATCGCCTTCATAATTTAAAAAGAACGCTGTTTTTCCTGTTGGTGTTGGAGTTGGTGGGACATAGCCACAATCTTCACTATTTTCTTCTAACACCGTATCGCCCATCCTATATTCAGCAGGTACAACATCAGTCCAAGTTATACCATCATCTGACTGCTGCTTTTTCTCCTTGGTCATTTTTGTAGTTCCACTGCATAGATAATCGTTTTCTCCGGTCATTACAACCCATCTATATGTAGTTTCACCGGTTTCTCCACAACAACCACTAACTGCTCCTTGCAAGCTATCAATCTGCTGCTGAAGGTTTGTTATATACTGAATAAGCTCTGCGTTGGTAACATAATGCATATCGTTGGTAAACGCTGAATTTGATGTTGGTACAACAGGTATTTCACTCTTTAAAGCATAGTCACTTAAGTCAACATCAGTTAGATATCCGGCATCGTTAATAAATGAACTTACATTCGTTGGGACAACAGGTATTTCACTTTTCAAAGCATAATCACTTAGGTCAACATCAGTTAAATAGCCCTTGTCTTCTACCCATTCTTCAGTTGCATATCCGGATAGGGAGGGTATTAAGGCATCCACTTCAGCCTTCGTATAGTAGTTAGATAGGTCAGTATCACCGGATATCGCAATGATATCATTTTTAATGTTTTCAAGCTCTAAATATATGGCTTCGCAGGAACAGTCCTTGCCATCACAGTCGGGTAAAATAGTGGAGTGGCTGTTACCGCAGCACCTATCTCCAAATAGCCATCGATTATATTGGTTCATATTATATTATTTTTTCTATATTAAACATATTATTATTATTCGCACACCGTCAAATTGGTTAGCACCCATTTATAAGATATATCACCTTCACAGAAAGATGATTCATCCTCTACCCATTCGCCTAACCTAACTATGCCGGTCGTTTCCCAAGTCTCATTATCAAGCGAATACTCTTCTTCAAGAAGTTCATACTTGCTGCCATCAATGCATATATAATGTCCCAAAAAGCTATATCGAAGAAAGTTGCGACAATCAGCAGAACCCTCCTCAATCAGTGTAGTTTTTCTATACTCTTCTACCGGTTCTAAATCATTATAGGAAGTACCTGTATATAACTGTTGCCTTACATATTTATCACCATCATCACATATATAGCCATTATCGAACCAATGAACATATTTTGGTGACTGATTAATAACAAGGGTAATATCATCACCACAGCAGGTAATTTGTATGTTGTATGTCTTGGACGTTTGCGAATCATTTGCCGGTACGTTTATGTATAATATACCATTTGTCATATCATACATTAAGCCTGTATCTATATAGTTTACAGTAACATCGCACCCATCTTTTATCTTGAACTGAACCGTTTGACCATTGCAGTTTATATATTTATATGTCTCATCTATACAAGGCGTTTCTTCTGCTACTGATATATTAAATATCTTATTAGTACCACAGCAGCCTACCCTAAATTCTTCCTGCCTAACAGTGTCATCACTATTTGATATTGTTAACGTATATTCAGTATTTGCAGCACCTGTTGTTGGTGATATGGTTATGCCTGACGGAACATCATTAATGCTCCAATCGCAACTTGATTCAAAGGTATATGAGGTTGTCCCTGTACCTTCGAACTCTATTATTGCCGGCATATCTGTTGTTAATGTGCAACCTGACTGAGGGTTGTAACAAGCGCATTCATTGGTGGGAAACCAATTATTAGGAAAGTCATCTTCGAATGTGCCAATTATATTATACACCCTGAGCCATCCATAGTTATCATCATAATATGAGTAATCGATATCCGGGTCATCCTGATTAAACAAGCCATCATATATATCCTCTAATAATTTATATCTGCCGGTTCTATTGCCAAAGTTATCAACCTCTGCTTGAATGATTATCTGCGCCCATCCGCAGCCGAGCCTTGACGTATTGCAGTCATAAGCTTTATGGCCATCTAATATTCTTATATACTCCCAAGTATACCCCAACAGCTCTTCAGTTGTAAGATATACTGCTATACTGCCATTATTAGAGGCTTCTGTTAATGTTATTTCATAGTTGTTCTCCTCGGTCATTGAGGCTGATATTGCATATGAAGGCTGAAGTCCTGTATATATACCGGTTAATAGTTGGTAATCGTCATTGGTTGTAATAACGGCTGTATATATATTATCTTTGAACTCCAACAAATCGTAGTCCCAACTTGCAAGGGCTGAGTTTAATGGCATCTGAAACTTGATTGTGCTTGTCACCTTTTGACCATCATATTGTTCTTGGAAGGACAATGTATTTTTTAAAAAATCGACCCTTTTTAAAGGCTCAGTTATGCGCAATATGCTGTCATCCATATCATATGAAGCGTATTTCTTTTCGACCATTTGTAGGGCTTTTATGGAGGTGAATCTATATGCCTTGCATTCATTATATACCGGTGGCGTTATGGCTATTTTAAGCAGTGGGAAATTAGATGATGTCTGAAAGGTGATGTCAGTCTGATTCACCCCCTCTGATAGATTATATACGTAGGTATACTTATATAAGAAGTCAGGGTTGGTTAAATATAAATTGCCGTCATAGTCCTCGACAACAATATAAAATTTCTCATCAAAAACATCATTAACATTTATCTTATCGTTTAAAGATATCCTTAATGTCTTTATAAATTTATATCGCTCATCCAAAGATGCTTCTTCCATATAAGATATGCTGAAACCGGTTATTAAGGTAGGTGTTGACAGCACCATTGCACCATCAAGCCCATTGTCAACATTTATATATTGCAATACGCTGCTGTCGTATACATATACCCTATTTTTGAGGAAGGGTATATTATATGAACATTTATTTATTATAAAATCTGATACCATTTCATTTACGTTTTTATTAATTATGCTATTGCTTGGATTCTGCTAGCGTAATTACTCCAATTTGTAGCTGACTTGTATGCATTTACTGATGCTGCCGGAACATATATTGGGCAGTTGTTGGTGCCGCCAAATGCAGCACTACCTAATGTTGGAGGTGTTGTTGCATTTATTGTTATACTTGTAAGACTGCTACAATTTTGGAAAGCACCTTCATCAATGCCTGTAACACCACTTCCTATTGTTACACTTGTAAGACTTTTACAATATGCAAAAGCATAATTGCCAATACTTGTAACACTGCTTGGAATGACAACACTTGTAAGACCGCTACAACTCATGAAAGCCCAAACGCCAATAGTAGTAACGCTATTTGGAATTGTTATACCTGTAAGGCTTGGGCAATTATCAAAGGCAACAGTACCAATAGTATTAACAGTATTTGGAATGTTTACGCTTGCAAGACTAGTACAAGATTGAAAAACACCTTCATTAATGCTTGTAATGCCGCTGCCAATGGTTACACTAGTAAGACCTTGACAAGCATGAAAAGCATAACTTCCAATGCTTGTAACACTATTTGGAATAATTACGCTTGTAAGGCCTGCCTGTTTAAAAGCTTCATCGCCAATACTTGTAACAGTGTTTGGGATGGTTACACTTGTAAAAATACCAGCAGGTATGCTTCCATCATAAAAAGCCCTATAATTTATGTGTGTAACACAAGTGCCAATAATAACTGATTGTAGATTACCTGTTTCAATTTCATTCTGGGTAATGGCTGATGTGCTATCACAATTTGCTGATGATGTTGTACCCCCATAATAAGTTGCAAGCCACTTGTAAGATGCAGGAGGAATATAGCCACAATCTTCACTGTTAGCCTCTATTAACGTGGTCGCTGATGTTGCTGTCGTTGTCCAAGTAACACCTTCATCATAACTAACTTGGTATTCCTCTAGTGTATGTTTGTCGTACCCCACACAAGTTGTTGCAGATGTTAATGTTCTATATATTGGTTGAACAGGTGGGCAAGTATCACAAATATAATCTTCTGTTATTGGCTTGGTAATCCATCTATATTCAATACAATCACTGCTACCAGTTTCATATACATCACCAATTCTTGTTGTGGTTGGCACAACATCTTCCCATGATAAGCCACCATCATAACTGACTTGGTATATATCAACATAGTATTTCGTGCCTGCTGAACATTCTGATGCTGTTGATATTGGCAATTGATGCCATCTATATACAATATCTGTATAACCACATTCCACGCTGTTCTCTTCCTTTAAAACAAGTGGCATAGGGTTTTCACTATCGCCACTGACACTATACGTTTCTGGATAGAATGGAACAGGTGGTTGGTCTCCTATCGTAATATACTTTTGATATAAATAATATGCATTATAACCCATTATAATCTTTTTCAAATAAACATATTATCAAACAAAAAAACCTAGACTTTTAAAGCCTAGGTTTCTTATGTTCCATGTTTTTACTTTCTTACTCTGCAACTTTTTCAAGTAATGCATCAACAGCTTCCTTAGTTAAAGGGAGTGGTGATTCTGCAATGTTTCCTGCAAGAACAATCTGCATACCATTGTTATCACTGCCACCTGCAAGGGTTGCCGTTTCTGCTTCAACTGGGGATATTCTGCCAAATGCTAGATAATTTTCATCAGCAGTTTTCAACACTGCCATATATCTGCCCAGTGATAATGCATCAAGTGCACCATGCATGCAAGCATCATATTTGCCAGGAACCGTAAAGGTAATTGAAGCATTACGATACTTTGTGCCATTGTCTGCAACTACCAACGTGTCTTCGAAAGAAGCACTGTTTTTCTGTGGCTCTATGTGATAGACGTTTGCACCAGTAACTAAAGTTATTGCAGATATTGCTTCACAACCTTCGCTTGTACCAGTACCAGTAGTTGCACTAGTTGCACTAATATCAGAATAGTTGATAAGATAAATATCTACAATTTCTGGAAGTACGTACCCACAAGAAGTAGTTCTTAAAAGGTTTCTATTTAGATTACAAATTGCCATGATTGTATATTTTTTTACTTTTTATTTTTCTTTTTAAGTGGGGATAACCCTATTGTTATCCCCCATCAGATAACCAAAGGAAATATATATGATAACGAATTGTTATACGCTTGCATAAACCATTCCTTCAGGGAATACAACACCAACAGCAATATTGGAAATTGCTATGATTCTAAACATGTTATCCCCAGTCGTATCACGAAGGTCAATTAACTTCCAAGATAAGTGTGAATCGAAGGTATCAAAACCTAATACCAAGTTCCTTGGGTCTCCAAAGATTATGGTGTTTCTGCTCTGCATGGTTGGGATAACTTCATAACCAAGTATGATAACACCACCATCAGCACCCTTTGCATAGTTGGAGAAAATGCTATTGTTGTTTGGGCAACAAACCTTACCAAGTGCCATCTTTAAGAGGTCAACGTCAGCCTTGTTCATAAGAACCTTATATTTACCAGTGTCAACTTCTGCAGCGTTTGCAACAGAAAGACCGCTTGAAATAACAGTTTCGACTTGGGCAAGTATATTGTCAACAGTGAAAGCAGTTAATGCAACGCTTGTAACAGCTGAATTACCTGACAACTGCTTTTCAACACCATCAGTGACCTTTAAATAAGCCTTGGTTGTTGCAGTTCTAGCGGTGTCACCCTGCCAGAAAATCTCTTCGTATTCACGTGCCATCTTCTGACGATACTTGTCAAAGAACCATGCTGCAAATGTCTGGGGAATGCCGCCATTAAGACTGATTGAAGTCTGTTCTACTAAGAATGTATTCCAGAAGGTATCGTAGCAGTTTTCAAGGTTTGATTTAATTGCAACCGGCTCTATAAAACTTTCTGCCAATGATGCAGCACCTTGGGGTGTAAACGGACATGAATAAGCCTGCCATACATCACCAATCTCTCCAGTATAAAGTTTCATTTTACCCTTTACACCATCCATCAACGTAATACCATAATTACGAAGGTCTAAAGTGTACATATCTCTAGCAAAAATATTCTGATACTCTTTGCCACAATAAGTTAATCCACTAACATCTATGAAATTAGCCATAATTTTATTTATTTTAATCTATTATTTTATCATTTTTGCATACTCTTCGTATGTTGTTTATTTTAAACATATTTCAGTTTTTGCAGAAACTATTGTAGATAGTTTTTCATCGTTTCACGCCAATTGTCAAAATTGTCACCACCTTTCTTGCCACCGCCATTCGTATTAATTGGATTAACAGATGGTTCTTTTTCTAGGGTCTTAACTTTCTTGTTTAGGTCTTTGTTTAAGCCCTTCAATGCTTCGATTTCTTCTTTTAAGTTCTTAATTAAGTCTTCAAGGTGGTTGTCCTTTGGTTCGTCAGGCTTGTTTTCTGCCTCTGTAGGCGTTTCTTCCTTTGCAGGTGGGGTAGTTGTAGGGTCTTCCACTTTTGGAGCCTCTACAGGCGTTTCTATAGGCTCTACAGGCGTTTCAACAGTTGGTGTTGCCTCTTCAAATTCTGCCTTAATGGCTTCAACCTCTTTTTCATAGTCTTCAACGCTTGTAAAACCAGACATTTCAGCCAATTCTTGTTTTGTTGGTGTAATCTTTACTGCTTCGCTTCCTTCTACATCAACATCACCTTTTGCAAACACTTCTTTCAGTGTTTCCTTCATTTTCTTCCAAAAATTCATGTTGTCTACTAAATCCATATCGTTATCATTATTTTCAATTTTATTAAATTCTTCCATTGACAGTGCACATTCCAAACTAAATCCTAGTAATTCACCGCTTTCAATACGTTTCCAAACATCGTTTGAATCCACATAATATGTCTGGAACCAACTACCAACAGGCAACTCTTTTGACAGTCCCATTGAAAGTGATTTGTCATATACCAAATCATTTTTTATCCACTGTTCAACCAGATAAACGCCATCAGCATTTTCTTGATGTTGCAACGTCACTTCATGCTGCTTGTAGTTCTTTAAAAAGTCCATCGACATTTTTTCAATTGCTTCTGCTGAAAAAACAATATCATATTCTTCTCCAGTTTCTTTGTTCCTTCTGTAGATAGGTTTGTTTGGGATAGCAACAACACCTGTTATCATGTGTTTCTTATCATCAGCAAACTTTTCAACTATTGGTGTATCTTCGTTGAAAACAACAAAAGTCTCTTCCATCGCTGGAGAAGTAACCAAACTGCATGCAAAGGCTTCTGATTTGTCTGCCGTTACTAAATATCTTTTACGCTTTTTTGCCATATTCACAAAGTATTTTAGAATAAACATATCCTAGACAAAAAAAGTGGGAGTTAGCTATCGCCCCTAACTCCCATCAGCCCATTAATACGAAATTCCTAACTGTAAACGGTGCTACTATATCTTATTCAAACTTGAAAGCATCTAATCTTCGAAGCCAACCTTTCAAGAACTTTGCCTTTGACTTATCTCTCCTTGCAATGTCTTCAAAGTGTTTTTTTCTTCTCTCCCACAACTGTTGAAATAATTTCTTTTGGTCATGATGGTTATTTATTGCTGCCAATGTCTTTGGGCCTACTTTTCCATCAACTTTAACGCCCAATATTGCTTGTGGGTATTTAATGCCATATATTCCGCTGCCCCAAGTCCAATCGACTAGCAAATTGGCAATGGCTTGATTGTTTATTTGGTCTGCACACCATCTATTCCAATATCCCAACTTAAATATTGTTTCCCATTCTTCATTGGTGATATTCTTTAAATCTTTGCAAGTCTTTAATTTGCCATAATATTGTTTGTATGTTGCCAATGTCACACCTTTCATTGTGCATATCATGCCATCAATATTGCCTGCATATCCACCTTCAAACTCTAGTATTATTGGTACTAATTTCTTATAATCTGCCATATTAATCTTGTAGTTTTTTAAGTTCGTAGCCTTCAACGTTATCCCTCCATATAATTGTGCCTTGGAACTGACCATTATAAAAAAAGCCATAACCATAAGGTGCTTTATATTGATTATCATAGGGATTCTTACAAATTAATACTGATTCCAACACCTGCATAAGCATCAATTTTTTTATTAAATAATCCATAACCAATGCCCAATTGTGGAGTTATTTTTATTTTATTTGGTTTTACATAGTTTGTTATCGTTACAGTTTTTATAATTTCCTGCTTTCGCCAATCTGCTTTTATCCAATCTAACCTTGGATTTATACCTGTAATACTGCTCTCCAGTATGATAGAATCGTTTTGACTGCATAAAGTGTCTTTATATAACTTATTTTCTGTAACTAGCTGAATTGTATCACCTTTTTCGTTAAATACTGTGTCCGTCTTAACAATTTCTCTATATACCTGTTTTGTTTTGGTAATTGTTATGGTATCTCTCTGTTTTATTGTATCATTAACAACGATGGTATCTGTCTTTTCTATTTCAATTACTTCTGCCTTTTTGCCTAGTATATTATATACATGTGCTCCAATCAATGCAAAAATAACGGCAAATATTAACCATTTAGTTCTGTCCATATTTTCTGTCTTCTTCAATGTCTTCAAAACGTCTTAATTTCTTTTCAATCTTGGTTTCAAACTGCATCATAGAGTTTTTTACAAATCCGGTAATACCAAATAGCGCCAAACCTGTTGCAAGTAATGTTGCACCAGCTGAAATAATGTCAAATCCTATTGATAATGTTATGATAAATGATAAAAAGTAAAGGGTAATGGCTGCAACAATCAATCCAGTTCCATTGATAAGTTGTAGTTTTTCCCTTATGCTTATGTTTTTCCAAGTTTCTTTTTCCATTTCTTCAATATTTTAGTATAAACATACTATTCTGAAAGAACGAAAACAATCAAAGATTGTTTGCTATAGATTGTTAGTGCTTCATTAACTTCAATGATGTTTTGTTGTTTCCTGTTGGGTCATAACCAATCATTTCTACAGGTATATATACATCATCATCAAATTTCACGTTTGCCCCATTTTTTAATAATTTATATTCGTCTGGAGTGATATACACATCAATATTTACATAGTTTGAAGACAAATCTGCATAATAGTTGAAATAGTTCGTCAATATGCTCTGCTCTGTATTCTTGTACGACAAATTAACGTTGTTTAGCACGTTTGATGTTGTATATATATCAACCTTTTCGAATGGGTAACTATCAGTCCAAACGAATGCATTTGTCTTTGTTGGCTTAAACCAAAAACGCTGTGTTAAACTATATCCGTCATGCTGCATTGCTTCATCGTAATTGTAGCCATCAATCATGTATTCAAACTTGGATATTACAGGAATTGACAATGTTTCAACAGTGCCACTGTCTGCTGTATTAGCACTGTCTACTTCAATCCACTTAAAATCATCGTACCAAGTATATGAAAAGTTGATATTCTTTACTTCATCATCTATGTTATAATTATCATCGTTTAATATAATCTTAGTAAAGCCACTATCACCATATTTCTTCCAATCATCAGTGCTAAAATCAGTGTCTGGTGGTGCTGATTGTTCAAACCCCCATTCATCAGTGTCTATCTTATATTGCACTGCCAAAGTACTAGGATATTCAATAAGTTCTGATTCAGCATCATTAGAATTAACCCTATTATCTAGATTAATAATTGGCGGGTTGTTAGTGGTTGCTATTTTCTTGGTATCAATCGTTATTGTCTTGCCATATTGTTTTATTTCAAGGTTGTATGCATCCATCACGTTTTGTATGAAACTTGCTATTGTCGTTTCATCGTTTAGGAAATTAGACAGCCTTAAATCAACATCAAATTCTGTCGTTGATGAATAGTTAAAATCATCAGAACGAAGGGCATTATAAGACCTCTCTGACATCGCTGTTATATCAAGGTCAACAGTTGTATCAATTGGGTACGTTACAACGTTACCAGCAGCGTTATTATAGCCCCTATTGACTTGGAATAACTCTAATACATCATTCTTATACAGATAGACCATGCAACTAAATCTTGCTGACAGTGTATTGGCATTTGAAATGATTGTTGTTGCAGGTGCTCCATAGGTGTTGGAATTATATGTTGTCTGCTCTTCGTTTACAGTGTTACCAGTACCCTTTGTTAAGTGAAGGTAGCCATTGTTATCATAGAAAGCATTTGTTTCTTCACTGAAACTTCTAGTCCAACTATAGCCATTCTTAATAACAGCCTTGCAACCACTTCTGCCATTGATTCCCATGCTTGAAACACCACAAATGAAGTCGCTGTTAACAACGGGGTCATAAGCCATTATTTCATTGTCAACATATACATACCCATAATCACCATAGGAATAGTTTCTGGGTGTTGTGTTAGTGCCACCACCTCTTCTATTCTTGCCAAAATCACCACCTTTGCCACTTCTGCTGCCACCAATTGTGTTTATTGTTCCTTCACCTGCCTTTTGCCCTCCAAAACTGCTGCCTCTAGAATGCATCAAAGAAATACCATCAAGTTTTGTTGGAAGACCTGTATTATAGGGGTCATCATGGGGGAAACATGTTTGCCATTGGTTGATGTTGTTGTAATACCTAGTGCCTATTCTATACATCGTTTCAGTTGGGTTGCCATTAGAATATTCAGTGTTCCACTTTCCCTTTATTAACTCCAAATTATCATTATAGTTTCTTACCAACTGAATTTCCACTGGGCATGTTTCATAAAGGTTTCGTTGCATTGTCAGTTCCTTTTCTTCAATATCATCACCAGCGCCACCATCAGTTATGACATTTTGGACTGCTGTAATTTCGCCTGATTCAAGTGTGCATGTTGCACGTAAATCAATCTTATACCAACCATCAGCAGGTATTACAATGCATTTTTCATTATCATCAAACATATATGTTGGTTGGTTGACAATCGTTGTTCCAGAACGTAGCAAGTCATAAATTTGAACTGTCTTGAAGTTCCAATCTTCGTATGTCTTTGTATTGGTGTTAACACTAGTTGAACTGCCAAATCCTGCCCTTCCATTCTTAACATGGAAATATGGAAATTTCAGTTCTTGTTCATATCCTTCTGTATTGCTATAGAAACGTGTCGTTAATGACACCTTGCCCATTCTTTCATTGCCTAGATTATACAATGGCTGTTGTTCAGATGATAGGTTGCAGGACATATAAACATTCTTCAATATTTCATCATTGAAAGCATCGCCGCCAACAGTATATCCCTTCCATTCGAATGCCTTTTTAACAGTCTGGAGCATATTTAATGACGGAAAGAAAGATTCTACCCACCATTTATTATATTCGTCTAATTGAAACTTTGAAGTATAATCATTTGCCACCGTATCACTGAAATAAGGCGTTTTTTGGAAGACACCATAGGATATTAAGGGGAAAGCAATTTCTGTGTCTCCAGAGGCGTTATATGCATTAATAGACGATATTCCATTAAAAGGCTTATACCAAGGAATTTCGTTTAATGTATCTTCACCAAATATTTCGTCAAGTGAATAAGTTTTCACTGCCACCAAATTGCAGTTATATTTATTGTCTTTATATGAATTGATGATTAACGTGCCTTCAAATATCAACTGTTCATCAGCATATACTTTTGCATCATACCTGTTATGAAACTTTGAAGGTTTATCCAGACAATTTGCATATTGGAATATCTTGTTATTCTCTGCTATTGCAGGAACTTCAAAACTGAAACTGTATTCACTTTGGGTAGATGAAATATCAATTGGGTTGAACACTGTTGCATTCAGCCTTAAATTAACGTCTTCACTTTCCAACGTCAACAATTGATTATTTACATATATTGTTAATAGGTGATTTTTATAAACCATTTTGCTAGATATTTGAATAATGATATTTTAGAGTACCTTCATACAGGTTATTGGAATTATCCACTTCATCAACGCTTACACTATCAAGGATAACTTCATACGTCTTGTTATTAACTGTTGTCCAAATATAAGGGCTTCTTGCCAGGTCATTGTAGATATATTTGCCATCCTCTTCAAATATGTGGCTTTTCAATGTAACATCATATTTAACTTCTTTATTATATGGCTTTTCCTTGCTTATTACATTGTTGGTGTAATAGTCATATAAGTTCTTGTTATATGTTGCTGTTTCAACGCTTCTTGTCTCTGTCTTTTTGCCTGTAAAATCAATAAAAGATGTGCCGCCATAACTATTCCTAAAGTATATACGCTGGCAATATTCTGTCATTTTCAAAGGCTTTATGACATTATATCTGATAGGGTCAAGGCCATCAATTTCTACATCTAGATAAAACGTATCATTCCATACGCTTTCATTCAAGACAACTTCCATATCAACCAATTTGTCTTCACCAGAAGAATATGATATTGTATCACCTGTAATGTCATTAAAGGCAGAATCAAGGTATGTTATTGTAATATCGCCATCGCTGTTTAAACCACGATAGAATGATATTGGCAATGTTGGCTGATAGATGTATAATAGGGTATGATTTCCCTTGTCTTGCCATGCATTGCCTCTGGATACGTTTTGTGCAAGTATAGGGCTGCTGTTCATTATATAGTTTTCACCTTGATTTACCATGTAGCCAACTGCAACCCTATTGTTATTCATTGTTCCAACGCTGTTGTATTGGCCATAGTTCGTTGTATAGCCAATTATAGCCTTCCAAGGCTTCGTTTGGCCTACTTCTGCTATAGTTTCAAGGGCAGGGGATATATTGAACGATACAGTGTCTTTTGGGCATGTCTTTTCCAATGTCGTAACATAATTATCGCCGCTATACAAATCAAGTGATACCTTTGCCATTGAAAGTGGTGATACATCTTGCCCATCAGTACCAATGAATGTTATTGCTGCTATTGGGATATTACTACTATATGAAGACTGTGTATTGGTTTCAAATATGTCTCTGGCTATCAATGACACTTCATTGCTATTTTGTACAACATTGTATAACGTAATTATGTTGGAGCAATTTCTAAATGCTCTAGCTATGGAGGCTGCTGTTGAAACATTATTTGACGAAATATAGAAGTTCTTATTAATGGCATTTTCATAACTTCTGACATTGCTGATGGTTTCACCTAGTACACTGATGTAATACGTCCCATCAGGTGCAGATGCAATTGAAGCACTGTCTTGCACTGTAAAGCGTAATACACTTCGATGTGCAGACGTTGAAGGGCTGTTGTCAGCCACTTTTATAATGTTTGGAACACCTGTAAGGCAAATGACATTATTAACGAAGTCATTTAATGTATATATTATCATGAATTAAAAAATTTATCTGTTTCTTCCATTATTTTTTCGAATACGTTATCAGCCCAATCTTCAAAAAACTTTTCTAGAAATGGCAATATCACTTCCAAGTCACCTTCTGGGTCATAATTGATGAATGGTCTTGGGGCAATCGAATATGGCTTCTTTGGGTTGAACATTGCCTTTGCCAATGCCCACATCATTTCATTTTCTGTTAGGTCAACCATTCCATGTTTTGTATGTTTCTGCCATCTTATATGTTTTCTTCTTATCCAATCCCTTATTGAAAAAAGATATTCTTGGAATGTGCCCGGTCCTTTCTTTGTTCTGTACCAACCTGTTACTACCCATTGATAGTAATTGGCGATTTGGAATATTAACGTTGTGTCGCTTCTTGGGTAGACATCAACACTATAATAAAGTCCAGAACCAACCAACGTATTTGTTCCTGTCCTTTTGTTAATGCCAATGTCAGAAGCCATTCTTCTTAATATTTCCTTCTTGACTTCATTTGCCAATTCTGTTAAAGCGTCTCTAATCTTCATTTACATATATGGGTTGGTTTAAGGGTTATTTCTTGGAGGTCTATTTCTTTGTCCTTTTCCTCTGGGTATGGGTCTTCGTTGAACCAATCGCCAACTGCACAGAGGTTGATAGGTGACACAACGTCTAAAATAACACTTACCTTAACGCCTGCATTGGCTTGGGAAGTATATCTTGACAGCGTTAAAATACTCCAATCATACAGTTTTAAAATGCCTTGAAATTCGGGCATATTATCGTAATAGGCTAGTAGGTTAACTGCTGCATTATAACATTGGTCTTGGACGTTTAAAATGGCTTCTGGCGTGTTTTCAGCAAACCCCAATATATATACTTGCAACTCTATCTTATTGATGTTTGTTGTTAGGTTATATTGGGACATTGTAACATCATCAATATAGCACTGTAGCGTGTTTTCATTGTGCTGTTGGTTGATAAGGTCTTCACCTGTATATTTAACAAAGTTAACGCCCTTGAAGCGTTTCATAACGTTTTCTATTGATTCTATTATATCTTTGTAATACATGTCAATAATTTTTCTAATAAACATATCATTGTACGAAAAAAGGGGCGTTAATGCCCCTTCTTTGCCTTTCGTAACGTATCCTTGAATTTCTCTTCATCTTCGTCTGCTTCTGCTTCATCAATCAGATATGACAAATATTGTAGATAATCTGCTAGATAAATTTGATAGATTCTTTCAACTTCCGTAATTCTTTTGTCAGCCGTTTGGTAACATGTGCCGATAAATCCCCACTTTTCCTTAAATTGGCTATATGCTGCTGAATGTGGCTTATTTCTTCTGCCACCTGTAAAGACAGTTGGGTAGGTATCTCTAATATTATATATAAGTGCAAAAAAAAATTCACAATGGGCAATATGCTAGTTATTGGCTGCTGTTCAAACAACTTTATTCTATCTTCTAGTATTTCATTTTCAAACTTTGAATCATATACTTCATCGTCTTTCCTGCATAATATGGCCAATAATGCAGCATAGTTATGCTTGTCACTCTTCAATATTGAATCTGCTGCAATAAACTCCCCTGTCTTTAGTTGATTCTGGAAATGAACGCTATATTTTTCACCATCGATAACAATTGAATTGGTTGGTTCTTTAACTGTTGGTGCTTTCTCCAAAAACGAAAGTTTATCTAGTATTATTTCAGTCAATTCAAATGGAAGGGAATTAATATAATCTTCATCTTTTTCAGTGACGATTGTTAATATATCCCTTACATCAAATTTCTTTTCTTCATTATCATAATATCGTTCTATTTCTTGGAATGTCTTTAATGTAATTTCATTCCAACTTATCGGGCAATGAATTTCGCCATAATCTATTATATCTTTCATTATTTAACTAGTTCTAAACCATTATTTACGAAACCTAAACTATTTCTGCCATAGTTCTTTAAGTCCTCTTTGCATTGAAGTGCTATTCCAAGGCTTGTTATGGTATCATCATGATAGCCACTTTTTGCAGCGTATGTTATCTTTCCTGTTTTCGTCAATTGGAATGAAAATGTGGCAAGTTCCGAATAAAGAAGCGTGTTTTCCTTTTCAAAATGAATATCATTATTTGCTATTGCAACTGCCAGTAATGATATATATTCTTTCTTTGTATCATTCGTTGTGGCAAATGTAAAGAAATTATTCTTCCTTCGTAACTGCTTTTTTATTTCATTTGCCATCACTTCACCAATGCTGTTGTTTTCAATGTATGTTGCTATTGGGTTGTACTGGTTGATAAGTTGTGCAATCTGCTTATACTTCCCATCCAAATCACCATCAATCTTATGTTGTCTTACTTGATTCTGACTGTTAACGACTGTTAAAATGGTGTTATCTTCTCCAACTGATGAAGGGTCAATTCCTATCCAGCATTTACCTGTCTGATATGTGCCATCAAAACAATTTTCAAAGTTTGGAAATACTGTAAGAGCATTATCTAGAAACTGTACTTCAAATTCTTGCTGCCATGCCAAAGGTGGGTAGCCCTTCTTTAATTCTTGTATTTCTTCATGCCTAATTAGTTCATCGTCATATATGGTTGCTGATATTTCTTTATATCCTGCTTCGCCATTTAACGCTTTCAAGTATAAGTCATAGTACATGCCTTGCTTTCCATTTGGTGTAGATATAACTAGTACTTTTGGCCTTCTTGCCTTTATAATTGGGAATATGACGTTATAAAAAGGGTCTTGCCCATCAGATGTTTTAACAGGGAAAAACGCTGCTTCATCAAGGACTAGAATGCCACTGATTGTGACACCACGAATGCTGTTTGGGCTTTCCATAGAAAAAAACTTTAATGTACTTCCAAAAATGGTTTCAATCTTCAAGTCAGATGAATTTGCTTTCTTGATAATGCCTGTATTATCTAGCAATGAAACAATTTCAGAATATACCTTCTTACCTTGGGCAAACGTTGGTGATATGTAAGCAGAATATGTATTTGCCATGCAAAGGTATTCAATCAGCATTATTTCAGCAAATACAGTTTTCCCACTAACATTGCCTAGACCATCTTGCAATTAAGAATTGGCAATCTTTATCATGCAAGATGGAATAGGCTTCTTGTTGCTTTTTTGTAAGATTTATTTTAAAGTTTATTTTCATCGTCAAATCCAAAATTAATTGTTATACCATTCTCCTTGTCAGAGTTTATTTGAATGGCAGTTGATGGTTTATCGCCAATGAATATTTTTGCAATTGAATCTAGTACTTGTTTTGCTGTAAGTGTATTTCCTGCCTGCATAGCTTCTGCATATAACTGATAGTACTGGGAATATAGTTTTGACTTCAAATCTTCTAAATCCTCTTCCCTATCAGCCTTAATTCTATGCATTGCAGTCCTATAATACATTCCTGCCGTTGCCTTGGTGTATTTCTGCCTTTGGCCGTCATATAACTGCTGTTGAAGTTTGGCAACAATGTCTGACTGTTGTATGCCATTAACAATGTCAGCAGTTATTTGATTAAGAAGGTCTTCGACATATTCATAATCTTTGGATTTCACCACAATGCCATCGTAGAAACTTTTACTATACCTCTCTGCTTTTGGTCTAGTATGGCTATTTATTATTGGCATTTTATTTTGCTTTTGGCCTGCCAACTTTTCTTGGCTTATTTTCAGGCGTTTCTAAAGGCTTTTCTTCAACAGGTGACATATTCTTCGCCTGCTCCTTTTTAAATTGATTTAGGGCTTGTTCTAATGCCTCTACACGCTTTCTTATACAACTTCCACAGTTCGTTGGAGAAAGATTTGTATTCAGCACTCTATTATATACATCTTGCAACTGCTTGCTGTCAACATAAAAGTTCTTATTCTTAATTTCAATGAATTGTTCAATCTTCTTTATATCTTCATCACTTATTATCATAATCTTCTAGTCTTATCGTATTATTTTTCTGGTGCACGAACATTGCAATAGCATTTAAAACCGTTACTATCAATCCCACTATCAACAATACCCACCATTCAAAGCTTACCCCAATAGCTATATACACTGCTGCCATTGACCAAGTTGTTAGGCATAAGCGACAAGAAAAAGGGCGATAATCCAAATAACTTGGTACTTTGTTTTTTTCAGTAACATACCATGCAGCATAACTAACTGCTAGGAATATAACTAAAACTAAAACAAATTGAATTAACGTTATCATATTCTATTTTTATTTAAACATATTTATTTTCAATCAAATATAAGATTTCCATAAATTTTATTAAATTCCTTATCAATTTCTTCTTTCGTAACGTTATCTTTCAACCACTGCTTAACTTCTGCCACTTTCTGCCTGCAATTCTTTATCCCTGTTCTTTTGACGAGTTCTTGGTATGTAATTTTTTCGAATACCTTCAATTTGAAAAGATACAAATATTCTGCTGGAAAGTTGTCTTCAACCTTTTTGAAAAGATATAGGGTCGAAAAGTCTTTATAAAGGTCTTGCTTTAACTTTTCCTCTTCTGTCAGTTTAGAAGATTGATATTCTTCGTGGGTTGATGTTGGGATATTCCCACCCATATCAATTCGTTTGGCGTTTCTGGAGTATTGCTTTTCCCTTCGTATGTTTGTCCTAAACGCCATGAAAAAATAGTTTTCATACCCCTTTGGTGAATTATCGATTATTCCATCTTTCATTATTTTGTCATATATTTTCATATATGTATCAGAAAACACGTCTTCATCAAATTGAAATTTCTTGGTATTTTTACAATATGCTGTTAAATGGCTTTTCAAATAATCATAGTTTTCGTTGACGTATTGAAGAAATTTTGTTGCATTTTCTTCATTTGTCATTTACTGCTTTTCCCATTTTCCTTCGTTATTTAAGTATATAACTGCACTGTCTAGATATAAGCCTTGCTTGCTTGCTTTTTCCATTGCCCTATATCCATGATTTACAGTTTTGATTTGGTTAATACGCTTTGGCCTATGATTTAATTTTAACAAATTGTGGATAATAATGCCATTGTTGCAAATGGTAATATGCAGTGGGATTACATCATACGATAGTGCATCAAAAATAATATCAAGGCCCTTGTCAGTTGACAGTAGAATGTTATCGTCAAAAAATGTATTGTTTGAAGATGAACAACCACTGATTTTCCATTCACCATTTTCGTTCTTGATGATATTAAGATTACGATGCTTTATCTCTATGATAACGTCCTTATCATTTATTGTCTTCCCACTAACATCATAGTAGTGTTTCTCTGGTGTACGTTCAAGGCTTTTGAACAAGTTATTTTCTTCGTTGAATGCTTTAAGTAAATCAAAACCTAGGTCTTCATTAATGCTGAAATAATTGTTATTAACCATATTTATTATTTTTATGTTGTTATTTAATAATAAATATAAGCAAATTTTGAAAAGTTTAAATAATTGCCACTAAATAGCAAAAATCTTGATTTAAATCAAGGCAAATACAAAAGTGTCTTGCACTAGACATTAAAGTAACGTGTCCCGTAGAGTGTCTTGGTAGATATATAAAAAACATAAGTGACTGACTATCACAGCCAATCACTTACATAAGTCGATATTAATAACTATTATCGTTTATATTCTTAATATTTTCTTAACTTATTTTATATCAGCATATTTGGTGGTTTCGATAAAATGTCCTAATTTTGCCGACGATATAAATAACATGTCCCACAAAGTGTCCGGATTATGAAAGTACAAAGTGCATCAATCAAGTTAATCCATCGAACAAGCAAGGTCTTGGCCGATGGCAGTTCACCAATCTATCTTCGTTGCAGTTTCAATGGAATGAAGGAAGTATCAACAGGCTGTTCATGTACAGTTAAGTATTGGGATAAGAAAAATGAATGCATAAGGAAAGGCTACCCCAATTATGCTTCCATTAATCAACTGATTCAGCAAATGAAGAATGATGCCATTAGGCGAAGGAATGAATTTGAAATTAATGGCATTGCATATACACCTGCAATGGTGCTCCAACAAAAGGTTGCTACAGTTGCCATAGAGGGCGATTTAAAGGCTCTGATTGGGCGATATACTGCAAGCCTATCGCCAACCACCAAGAAGACTTGGAAAGCGTTCCAGAACAGTTTCTTTGGCTTCCTTGGAAGGGATATAACCATTCAAGAATTGGACTTGGACACCATCAAGGCATACGCCCAGCATTTGGAAAATAAGGGTCTTAAAAGTGGCAGCATCTTAATGTTCGTTACCAAGTTGTCAGCGTTATGTAAATTTGCCATTGAAGAGGGCATTATCAAGGATAACCCATTTAAGCGCTGGAACTTCTGCAAGAAGTATAAGGCTGATGCAAACTTGCTATATGTTGACCGTCAATGCATTGATGTATTGAAGGAAATGCTGCTTGAACAACTTATTACAATGACAGGAAAAGAAACGTTCAGATATAACGATGATGGCCTTGAAAAATTTCTTGACAGAAAGAGTGACCTGTTTTGTCTAGCCTTTTATCTTATTGGATTTACTGCATTTGGCGCTGCACCAATTGACCTTTGCCAATTGAAGATTAGCGATATGGACGTTGAAATTGTCAACAATGTAAATTATTATTGTTGGTCAATTAAACGACAAAAAACAGGTGTTCCAGTTAAAATCATGATTAGTCAAGATAAGTTCTTTGATTGTGTTATATTCAGAACACTTATAATGTTTAGAAAAGGGTATTTGTTGCCAGTTCTTGATGGAGTCGAAAACGACCATCTAAAGATTTATAAAAAGGTTTCAAATTGGTTGTCAAACCACTCTGACGTGTTAAGGGAATGGTTTAGGAAAGCCAATGAAAGGATTGTTAAGATGAATGTTGAAAATGGTAGCAATATTCCATTGATTGATTTGGAATGCACATTCTACAGTTATCGTTCATCATTTGCAATGGCATTTCTGCAAAATGGTGGTAATCTTATACAGTTATGTTCTATGCTTGGAAGGGGTGTTAATGCTTCGCTGAAAGCATACGTTAAGTTGCTAAAACAAAGCAAAGACATTGCTGATGCCGTGAACATTATGGATTGATTTTTAAAAGACTCTCCCCACCGGTTATGATGGGGAGAGCAATCATATGGAATAAAAAAAAATAAATTAAAGACAGTTCTTTTGGCCTACTGTCAAGGCTGTATGATAATTATTGTTTTAGGATTTCTTTTCTCCCCTTTTCCACTAGTTCATCCCACTTATCCCAATTTATGCATGGCCAATGTTCTGCTTCCCATTGTTGAAGTTCATCCTTTATCGTGAATAGCGTTTCTTCATTAAAATCGCCCACATAAACTATTGGTATGTTTTTTACGTGTTCAGGTTTTGGTGGTTTTTCAAATGGTTTAACATGGGTATTGATAAGTTGCTTAAGAAATAATTCTTTTTTCAACTTGCCAACCCTTTTCTTTTGGGCTTGCTTTGCTTTGGCCGCCTTTTTCTTTTGTTCCTTTTCCCTTTGTTTTTGTTGCTCCTTTTTTGCCTTGAACGCTTCTAAAAATACGTTAATGTCTTTCATGATTTTTCGATTGTTTTTTGAAAAATGGCCGTCGATAGCATTACTAGTATTTCTACCAACAGCCATTGACACAATTGTTAACAATTAATATCACTTTCACATCGATACTTATTTTTATTTTGAAAGGTTAACTGTGCAGTTTTAACCGAACACACTGCCAACGGTATATTTCTTTGGTTGTTGATATTCTATTACCTTCCATATGCTATCCGCTTTGATGTAAATTTGCTTATCAAGTTCCCTCCTTTGCCTAAGTTTCATCCTCTTCATCGCCAAATCTTTTACAATGCAAATATACAAAAACTTTCTGACAAAAAGAAATAAAATTGAAAATATTTTTTAATAATTTAAAATTGTTGCCTTTTTCTTCTTTATTTAAAAAATTTTTTATATATTTGTAAATATAAATATAATTTAATATTTTTTAAAACTATTTATTATTAAATACGTCTAATAATATATTTATATAAGAAACTAGTTCGAAATGGTTTCTTTTTTTACTACTAGGAGGGTTTACCCAAACCATTTATATCATCCCTCCTAGTTTTTATTAAAAATGGTTTGGAAGGGTAAAATAATTTGATATAAATGATATTCAATGGCTAAAACAAAATTTGAAGAAATGTTTGATAGACTGCCATCAAACATCAAAGAAACAGAGATTTTAAGACTATCGTCAAAAAAAGTGCTTGCTGCATTATTGGAACTGTTATTGCATAGTGATGCTAAAGGAAGTAGAATTATTTATTGCCAAAACTCTAGACTTAGAAAAATAAGTGGTATAAATTCAAATGAACTCCTATCATCCATTGAACAGTTAATTGATTATGATTTAATTACTAGAAAAGTTGGTAAGGCAAAAGGTGAAGCATCTGAATACACAATCAACTTTAAAAAATTGAAAGAACCACTAGTTGAAAAAACATTTGATGATTTATTCAATGATTTTTTTGAAGACACCAAATCACTGGAAAAGCCTATTAATACTCCAATTACAATACCAATTACAACTACAATAACAAATACAATATCAAATTCAATAACAAATACAAAAACAACTTCAACATCAACTTCAAAAACAAAAGAAATAAAATTTAGAGATGGAACAATTGCTTTTTTCAATGAAAAGTTTAACAAATACATTTATAAAATTGATGAAACAACTTCAAAAGAAACACTAGAAGAAGTATCAACTAATAAAGATTACATGGTTTGTTGAAGTTAACCAATAGTTCAACTAAAAGAATAAAATAAACGCCGCCACGCCTTGAAGGTGGCGGCTTAAAAAAATAAAATAATTTATACCAATGTTGACAATGGATTACCAAGACCTTCAGTACAAGTATTCTAGACCAAAGAAGAAAAAACAATCCCAACTGAAGGATGAAAAATACCAGCTTACCAAGAAAAACTTCTCCGCTTCAACTTGGAAGGATTATAAAGAATGGGTTAAAGAGCAAAAGGCCAAAGAAAAACTTCAAGAAAGCCTCTCCAGTCAAAAGAAAAAGTTGAAATGTAAAGATACCAAGGTAAAATCCAAGAAAGCCTCCCAGAAGCCTAAAAAAGCCATTTCAAGGAAAGAACAATACCTTCAAGACCTAGAGCATCCACTATGGCAACGGAAAAGAAATACCATACTAAAGAGAGACCAATTTAAATGTAGGTGTTGTGGTTCGGTGCATAACCTCCAAGTTCATCATATTAAATACTCTAAAGGAAAACGACCTTGGGAATACCCAAACATTGACCTAATAACACTTTGCAAGGATTGCCATAAGAAGGTGCATCAAGATAAGAATAATGAACTTAATCCCTATAAAAAACAACAAAAAGTGGAGGGCTATTAACCCTCCAACTCTTCATCCAACTCCATTGCCATTGCCTTTACATTCCACAACGTTTTCAGCAATTCTTCGTTAAAATCATCACTCTGGATATTCACAATTGACATCTGTTCATCAATCATGGAATCCAATTCTTCTAGAAATTCTTTCTTTGTCATTTTAAATAATTTTTTTAATTAAACATAAATTTTTAATCTAGCTGTATCGATACAGTGCAACTATACAAAAAATAAAATCAAAAACAAAATCCTTGGCCACCATTTAACACTATTTAACAGAAATGCACCGGTTGCTATCATAGAAGCCCCACAATCGATTTATTTATGTTGGGTGGGCAATGTATAAGGCCAAGGAATTTTAATGCCCTATTGGGCTTTATATAAAGAAATGCACATGCATGTGTGTACACTATTATATAGGGCTGAAAAGAATCATAAATCTTTTAACATTCTTTAACAACGAAAATTTCTTTTTCCCATTTTTTTTTACCATATTTGCATTGTTCGAAGGAAGGAACACAGAATGAAAAACAAAAATAAAAAGAATTATGAAAAAGATTAGTAAGGTAGAAAAGGTAATAAAGAGCCTTGTAAAGAAGAGTGAAGAGTTTAAGCAGATTGTAGAAAACTATCACAACCAAAAAAATGAAGATGGAACACCAAATTGTCTATTTCATTACACTGATTGCAAGGCACTTTGGGAGAAACTTGGAAGTCCTACACTTCCTAACTATGGCGAAGAAAGCCTTGAAGAATGGGAGAATTTCATTTATCTGTTGGGAGAGTGTCTTACAGAAGCAACAGATTGCAACTATTATTATTATTCAGAAGGATTATCAATTTAATATTAAAAAAATATGAACGAAAAAACATTTACTGATTTGGTTGAAGTGCTTCCATATCTTAAGAAAAGAGGTGTATTTGGCTTTAATGACAATGAAGGTTTTGCATACACTGTAGAGCCAACAGAAAAATGGAAGAATGAATATGCTGTAATAGTTGAAAACTGGTGGCGTTTTTATGATTTTGATGCAGCCGCTGACTACGAAAACCCAAATAATTTTGTTGCAGAATGTATTATCGAAGAGGCTTTGAATAAATTGGAAATGGAAGCCTATTTTGAAGAAATGATTGATGCATTTGAAAATAAACATAATAAATAATATGAACAAAAATAGATTTGAAAATGCAAAAGGAAGAATCACTGATTCGATGCAAGACGGTTATTGTAACCGTTTAAACGATGATTATTTTTACTTTGAAATTGGCGAAGACGATAAAGAGGTGATGGAATGGGGCATTGATTTCTTCAAGAACTTGATTGAAGAAGAATATGATAGAACTGTTACCAACATTGAATTTAGTGATGATGGATATGATGATGCTTGGGAAGAACATGTCTGGACTGTAGAAGTAGACTTTTAAAAAGAATTTATTTATTAACAGTATATTAATATGGGCAAAAAAGAAACTAAAAATCTTGTAGTGAAGAAAAAGGTCTTTAACGTTGAAATGTATGGCCTTGAAGGTATCGAAAAGAAAGTAGGTGTTATTAAGCTTGATGATGGAAGTGCTGATTTTGTAACAATTTGTGATATTGGCAATTGCCAAAATAAAGATGGCAGCGCCTTGACTGAACAGGATATTTTGAATATTGTACCGCAATTATTTAAAGGCATAAAGGAACTAGAGGATTAACAATTAAAATATATAGTAATTATGACGAAGAAAGAAATGAAATCAAAACTTCAACAGGCAATAACACTTATTGCTGATGTTGATAATGAAATGTCAAAAAAGACATCAATGCAAGAAGAATTCTATACTCTTGATAAAATAAGAGAAGAACTGGAAGATTTTGAAGATTCAATTTAAAATAACTAGAGATTATGACTAGAAAAAGATTTACAGAACTAACGAAGGAACTGCTAGAAACATGCATAGAAGAGATTGAAGAAAGAATTGACTGTGACAACTGGGAAGATTTGACTGATGGATTTGTTGTAGACCTTGCATATTCAATTAGCAATATAGCAGTATGTGACTATTCAATAAAAGACATTGAAAATATATACGATTTTGTGTATCATAAGCCATTCGTAAATATTGACGAACAAATTGAATATGTTGCTATAATGAATGAACTAAAGGAACTAGAGGATTAACAAAATCATAAAAAAATAAAAAAAGTTAAAAGTTATTTGTGCCCCACTGATAGTAGTGATACTGGTGCAGGGGGCTTTTAATTTTAAGCCCATTTTAAAGCCCACCAGTCGCTTCAAATTGTTTGGATGATAAATTACCTCTGATGGCAATAAAAACGCTCCAGAGGCGTTATATATCATATATTCACCAAAACAAATGATATTATGGTATTAAGCAAAATGAATTTTCAGAGTGAAGATGAAACTCTGGTTGTTGAAATCACCAAGAATGACGAATATGGCTGGGACGTGGAAGTTCGCCAATTCCCAATGGGCGATTTGATGGGCAGTTACAATGACTTTGCCAAGTTGATTGAAGACATTAGACCCTTTACCTATCGATTAAGCCAAGAAGAGCGTATTGCATTTGCAGAAGAGTTTAAGAAGATTGAATAAAAAAAAATGCAGTCAGAAATGGCTGCATTTTTAACATTTTGTTGTACCACAAAGTTATATAATGTCCGTGCATCTTCTACCAGTCGAATACAACGACCAATTTGGATTGGGAGTTTGTAACCCATCATCGCCACAACAACCCCCACAATTGCATAAGCATGTATTGAATAATGGGAACTTATCAACCCTTTGGCATATCCACTGAATGACTTGTTCTTTCAAGACTTCAACTTGTCTACGAATGTGGTCTTGCACATAGGTCATATCTTTCAAAGATAAACTATCGCTATTGTCAGATTTGCCCTTGACAACACCAACTTCTGAAAACTTTGCCCAAAGTATTGGTAGGGCTTCAAACACTGTTGCATAGCATAGATATTGGTATAAACCACCATCTTGCAACAATGCTGACACTTCATCTGACACTGCATTAGCATCAATCTGATGTTGTATCACGTCCATAAACTCCATGCCCAGAATTGGATATAACCATATCTTTTCAGCGACTGGAACATACAACATAACTTCATCATAGTTGAAGTTCTTTGGAAGTGGTGAATATTTGGCAAAATATGTTCTGTTTATAATCATAATTCATACTAGGTTTTAAATGGTATTATCTTTTCTTTCTTCAACATCATCTTCATCTTTCGTTTCAGTCGTTGGTGTGACATTGGTTGCTGTTGAAGCATCGTTTATTCTATAGTTAAGTGGTTTTAACTGCAACTGCACATCAACACCATTCATCTTGAATAGGTTGTTAACAGTGTCTAGTATTTCTTTCCTAGCGTTATTAGCCACATTAACGTTATATAGGGCGAATGCTGATTCCATGTAAGCGCCACTGTCAGAAAAACCATCAGTATCAGCAGGAAAACCAATAAGCGCCTTTGAAGGTATTTTAAAGCCTGCCATTATCCTATTGACAGTCCTTTCATTGGCTGCTTCATACAAATTGACGTTTGATGTTGGTGCTGTGAATGGCGTAAACTCTACAGGTTTATCTTCTATGCTATTCCTAAAGTTAATCATTAGGCTATTCGTGTTTTCAGCGCCAACGAACATGTTTTGTATATTGTTTATAATTGCTCTTCGTTGTTCGTCTGTTTCAACTTCTGGTAATGTCAACATTCCTGATGGCACAAATCCATTAACAATATTCTTTAACTCCCAAAGTTGGTATTGTGCTTCACATTGAATTGCATTAATAGCGCTAGAATATGTTGGCAAGCCATAATATGCATTGACAGGATTGTATTGTTTATGATAAAGAAGATAAGGCACTCCCATTGGTATTTCCTTTTCACTCTGAAAACCAAACATTGGTATCTTAACAGGTATGTTTTGGCCTGTTGCACTCCAATCCTTGCAAAGGTAAGCGTTGTTTATAACACCGTCTTCGTCCATTTCTTCCAAACGAATTGTTTCAATTGGCTGGGGAAAGAAACTATATGACTTGTTATCTTTGTTCTTTATTATCTGGAATGCAAATGCTGAATACAGTGAAAAATCAAACGCCAATGCCCTTATAAATTCAGTCCAAGACATATAATAATTGGGATTTTGAAGGTCTTCTGATTTAATTTGCATCGCCTCCAAATCAACACCTTCACCAATGATGGCATTGGTTGCAAAATCCACACATGCTTTCATTGTAACACTAGAGTTATACAACGAAATTAGTTCATAGGGGTAATCGTTTTTGATGCCATAATTTATAATGTTATATTGGGCGTTGTACCTAGTAATTGGTGCATTATCAATCTGTTTTTCAAACTTCAATACAGTAAGTCCATTTGAAGGTTTTACTTTTGTGCTTCCAACAGGCCTTCCACGTTTTTTTGCTATTTCTGCCATTTTATTTGAATTTATTGGTATTTTATTTTAATTTAAACATATTTTTTTATAAATAATTTGTTTATTAAAAATATTTTTTATATATTTGAAAAAATGTTAAAAATATGTCAAAAATAGTAGAAGAATGGCGTCCTGTAATTGGATATGAAGGATTTTATGAAGTTAGTGATTGGGGAAATGTTAGAAGTGTTGTCAGAGAAATAGAAACTTCCAAAGGAACTAGGTGTTATAAATCCAAAACAATTAATCCACAAAAAAAAGAAAATGGCTATTACATTGTTGATTTATATAATAAAGGAATAAGAGAACACAAATTCATTCATAAAATAGTGGCAGAAGCATTTATTCCAAATCCGGAGAATAAACATTGTGTAGACCACATAAATGGAGATAACCAAAATAATATGATTGAAAACCTTCGTTGGTGTACACAACAGGAAAATAACAATTTTGAAATATATAGAGAACACCAAAAAAATAACAAATTAAAGTCAAAACAAGTGTACCAATACACTTTGGATGGTGAACTTGTTAAGATGTGGCCATCAACTAGGGAAATACAAAGAGAATTAGGGTACTTTAATAGTAATATTTCTAAATGTTGTTTAGGCAAAACAAAAACAAGTAATGGCTACCGGTGGTCATATAAACCACTGTAGCCATTTTAAATTTATTTTTCAACTCCAGCAAGTTCTCTTACTCTTGCAACCCTATCCAAACCATTTTCAATGTCTTTCACTGTCACATATATTGGCTGTTCGCTCTGCACCATAACAACGTCACTTATTTGGTCTCTAATATCAATGTTATTGGGCAATACACCACCATCACCAAACTTTGAACGAATGTTCTTTATTGTTGCCTTTGGCTTGCTTGAATAAAAATCAATAAAATCGTCCAATGTCAGTTTCCTTTCAGCCCTATTGATGAAGTCCAATACAGGAACATTTTCTGCTGTAGATTTCTTTCTAATGACGTATTCCTTTCCTTCCACTTCGATTCCAGTATTTCCAACAGGAATGCCACCTTCTTTATGACTAGCACCTTCCAACAATCCACCTTTGGCGAAGGGCTTTTGCTTCTTTGCCAATGCATATTGCACTGCTGCCAATGATGTTGCCAATGCTCCCATTGCAATACCTACTGGGACAAATGGTTGTGTTGCAAGTCCATTTGCTGTTGCCAATGCTCCAGATATAAGTATTTGACGAAGGTTTCTATCATATTCTTGTTTCTTCCTTTTCTTGTCAAGTTCATCAAGTTTGTCTTGTTCCTTCTGCTTCTCCTTTTCGATACGCTTTTGTTCTGCTGCTGCTTCCCTTTGGGCTGCAATTTCAGCATTTAACTGGTCAATAAGATGTTGCCTTCTATCGCCCCTTGCACTGGATAATTCATCTTCAATTGAATTAACATTGTCCTTATGCTTCTGCAATATTTCTTCCTGCTCTGACAACTTATTTTCAAGGTCGCTAATCGACTTTTCCAAGTAGTCCTGTTGCTTATCCAACTGATAGTCTTGATAGTCGTTAACAGCCTGCATAACAGTCTGTATAGCGTTTCCAAGTTCTTGTACATAGTTATTGATGCTATTAATCAAATCACCAAGCAACGTGTCTTCTTTTTCTTTGATATAAATAGCAGTATCTTCAACTGATTTTTTAATGTCGTTGGTTGTACTTATAACAGCATTATAAATATCTGGATTTGAATCTTTATATTTTTCAGTTGCATCTTTTACAATTAAATCAATTTGCCCTAGAGTTTCAGAAACAGCCTCTTTAAGTTCTGTTAGATTTTCCTTCGTCTTTTTATAGTTTACAATAGTCCAAATGTTTCTTTCTGGCTGCTTGGATATTAAATCGTTAACTTCTGCTAAGTAATTCCTAAAGTCGTTTAATCTAACATCATAATACTGATTGTCAATTGCTGCTTGTTCATTATTTTCATCATCGATAAGTTTTCTAATGGCATATTTGTGATTTAATTCGATTAACTCCAACTTTTCTTTATGGTTTTGCATTAAAACTTCTTGATTTTTGTTGGCATCAAGTTGGATTTTCCATAATTTTTTTATATTTTTTTCATCTTCATCAGTTAACTGTTCATGGGCTTCCTCCCTATCTTTAATAATTTTGGTAATTGCTTGTCCTGCTTCAACAATTGTTTTGTGATTTGCTTGTTTTTCAGCTTCGAAACGTTTATCTTCTGTATCTTTCTGCAATTCCAATTCCTTTAATGCAGCTTCTCTTAACAATGCATACTTTTCCCTACTATTCCTTTGTTCAGCCTCTACAACTTTTTCATGGAAGGTAATCATATCGTCCATTCTTTTGCCAAAAGACGCTGCCAATGGCTCTGTATATCCAGATTCAATAGGGGGTATTTTCTTTAATGCTTCATCAATTAATCTAGCAATTTCATTCGCTTCTGCTTCAAGTTTGTTTTTATCTATATTTAAGCCAAATTCCTTTATGTTTTGTGTCGATTCTGCTATTTTCTTTGCAATTTCATCACTATATTCTTTGATGATTTCCAAACGCCTCTCTTCAAATATCTTTTCAGCTTCTAGATACTGTTTTTGATTGTTTTTTAGTTTAGCCAAAGTTTGGCGTTTCTCTTCGTCTAGCTGCATCATTCGCTTATTAAGTCCATCCTTCATGTACTTCAAACGAAGATTCTGTAGTTCCTTTTCAGCATCAACAGTTTTGGTGGTGGTTGTAGGTGTTCTGCCTGATTCTGGGTTACCTTCCGCTTCTCTTTCCATTGCAGCCCTTAATCTATTAACTAAAAATAATTCGGCTTTGTATTGCAATGCAGCTAAAGTTGCTTGATGGGTTGCAATTGATTCGGCTTTTAATGCATTAGTATATGCAATTGATTCAATGATACCATTACCAACTTGATGGTTAAGTGCTGCTTGTGCTTCTGCTTGCTTTCTAGTTTCTATTGCTTTTTCTTTAGCTTGCTGTGTGGTTTCATATAACGTCCTTAATTCATCAAGTCTCTTTTCTTGTTCAATCAGTTTGACATAATTTTCCCTTTTATTTTGAAGCACATCAAACCACTGGGACAAAGTATAATAATGCCCCATCAAATCACCATATGACTTGTTTAATTCATCTATAATCTTCTTTTCTTGGGCTGTGCTGCCACTTGCAACTTTCATCTTTGAAATAAATTCATCAATGTCAGTTCTTGCACCAATACTTTCTGCAAGTGACTTGTCAGCAACATCATCAAGTGTTTGTTTAAACTCTTCTGCTGCCTTATCTGCTGCCTTTAAATTATCAATGAATTTACCAATACCATCAATTACTTCGCTACCAATCCAAACTGCAAGTCCAATACCAGTTGCCTTTAATGCTGTTGAAAATCCCTTAACTGCCAATGTTGCTGTTTTAGAAGATTTCTCTAGGCCATTAACACCAATCTTCGCCTTGGTAATCTTTGCAACGAACTTGTCAATTGAACTATTTGCACTTGCAAAGTATTTGCCAAACCCTTCACCTGTTTGCATCTGCTTTTGCAATGTCTGCAACCCTTGCATAGCGTTTTGAAGTGCTAGAAGTTTCTTCAAACTTTCTTCAACCTTATCACCATCAAGCCCAAAAAACGCTGCAAAACCTTTTGTTGTTGAAGCAATAGCCACCATTGACTGCATAGTGTCCATAAGAGCATCCATTGGCTTGTTTGCATCTTCCAACGTTGATTTCATGTTGTTGTATTCATGCACAACAGCCTTTAAACGTTCCTCTTCCTCTTCACTTATAATGCCATTTGCTTTCTTATTGGCAAGGTCTTGCATTTCAGTCTTTAGGTCACGAAGTTCTTGTCTAGCATGTTTGATACCTTCTGTTACACCATTGGCATAATTGCCAACATTCCTTGAATAAACGCCATATTCTGCTTCTAACTCCTTTAATTTTTGTGTTAATTCATTGATTTCTCTGGTCTGCTGCTTGAATAAATCATCGTTTATGTCAGTTGTGTTATGCTGCAACTTTAGGTCACGAAGTCTTTCCTTCATGCCCTGCATGGTGTTTAGGTTATACCCATCGCCTTTCGCTGCTGCTGCTTGGGATTTCATTTCAGTGGTGATTTGCTTTAATGCATCCTTCTCCATCAGCAGTGCTTTGTATTCTTCGCTTCTGTATGCTGCTTGTTTTTCCTGTATTTGGGCGATTTGCTTTTCAATCTTTTCTTGCTCTGACAATTCAGAACGTCTACTGCCACCGCTGCCACCAGTTGAAGCACCAATGCCCTTACCTTCCAATGCTTTCATTCTATTTTCAAGGGCTTCAAGTTGCTTGTTAAGACTATCAACTGCACTGACGCTTTCATTAAGGCCGTTGATAACAATTTTATATTCCTTTATATTAGCCATAATTCAATTTTGTTTTTTAAATATTTTTTGTATATTTGTGTCAAACGCTAATTTATATTAAACATATTATGATATGGGGAAGTTTACTATTTACCTACGAAGAAACAAAGTTAATGGGAAATGTTATGTCGGCCAAACAAGTGATTTTAAACGAAGGGAAAATGAATGGAAATGCTTAAATTATTATTATGCTAATGGCCACATTTGCAATGACAGAGCCAAATATGGTCTAGACAATTGGACTGTAGAGACACTTGCAGAAGTTGATAACAGGGAAGATGCTTGGGAGTTGGAACAACGTTTTATAAATGACTATAACACCTTATGGCCAAATGGGTATAACCTTTCTAAAGGTGGTGGTGGCCCTAATGGTGTACACCACTCTGATGAAACTAGACAAAAAATGTCAGAAGCAAAGAAAGGCGAAAAAAACTATTGGTATGGAAAACACCTATATGATGAAACTAGACAAAAAATGTCAAAAGCAAAGAAAGGAAAAGAACAATCAGAAGAGCAAATAAAAAATGCATCAGAAGCTAGGAAAAAAACAATATTCCAATATACTTTGGATGGTGAACTTGTCAAAATTTGGCCGTCTGCTAAAGATGTATATGAAGAATTAGAAATACCATGCCACATTTCAGAATGTTGCAAAAATAAAAGAAAAACATGTGGCGGCTACATGTGGAGTTACACCCCACTGTAGCCACTGTATTTAAAGGCACAGGATTTCATCAGTCAACACCCAAGTTATTGTTGTCGTTTGGTTGCAAAAATCACAGTCAATGGCAACAAAATCCCCAAGTTTCACATGCCCTGTTGTTTGCCATGTAACACCATCAAGTGTATATTCCTCTTCCATTAATCTATATTTCTGGCAATGCTCGTCTTCTGCATCAAGGCAGATATAATGCCCTAGCCAACTCCAACGAGAATCCAACCAACAATCCCTACTATGTGATTGAATAAGGCTTCCAATCCTAAACGTTGATGTTTTCACCAATGTTGTTGTTGATGTTCCAGTCCAAAGATACACCTTTTCGTACTTTGCCCCATCTTGACAAATGTATTCACCATCTTCGACAATCCAATCTGAATATTGCTTTGTTTGGTTGATGGTTGCAGTTCCATTGCAGCATCCAGACACTGTTATAACGTATTGTATTGGGTCTGACGTTGTGTTTTGGGGTATTGTTACATTAAGTGTATTATACCCCTTTGTCGTTGTTATATCTGAAACGACACTGCCATCTTTTGTAATGCTATCGACATAGAAATTATCACAATTAACTTCGAATGATATTGTTTGTTGTAGACAGTCAATAGTTGTTTCTTGGGGCTTTATACAACTAATAGGGGCTTGTATGTTGACGTTATAGTTATATTCACTAGCACAACATAAAACAGCCAATGGGACGTTTATAGAGCCTGTAGAGGGTGTTACGTTGGAAGTAATGGTTATTGTATAGTTTGTGCCACCTTCCCCTGTTGCAGGACTTACAGTGACAGCAGTTGTTGCAGGTGTTATTGACCAATTGCATGATGCCATAAAATCAAATGATAATGAAGATCCAGATAATGCAATTGTATTTGGCATATTGGTTTCAATGGTGCAATCATGTTCGTCTTCCCTGTATGCACATTCTATTGTTGGAAAATAGTTGGTGTTTGGACGTGGAAAAGTGACGTTTTCAAATGTTCCAACAATGTCATTCCAAAATTGCAATAATCCATCATAGTTTTCATGACACCAATCATCATCAGGGTCTTGCAAGCATTCATATACGTCTTCAACCATCTTGTATTTGCCTGTCATATTTCCCAATGCATTAAATTCAGCCATCATCAAGTGCCTTGCAAGTCCTGGTCCTCCACTACATTCATAGGTCTTGACGTTTCCAATGTATCTGACAAAATCCCAATATGTTTCTTCATTTTTCTGCTCTTCAATTTCATCAACCACAACGCCTAGTCTTCCAACAGCAGTTAATGTTATCGTAACAGTGTCGCTATTGCCAACGTTTGATGATGCTTCAACGTTATATTTGGGTTGAAGGTTTTCGATGTATATAATTTTATTGTCCTTTGTTGTTACCTTTGCAAAATATACGTTATTGAAAAACTCTAGAAGGTTATAAGGAAATGAATCATCAAATGAAGACAATGGAAGTGCAAATTGAAGCGTGTTTGTTATCTTTTCACCATCAAAGTTTTCTTCGACCATTGCACTGTTCTTGTAGTGTTCAATGTCCTTTAGATTTTCAGTCAAATACGCTATTTTTGCATTTCTGTCAAGCCTTGCCTTTGTCTGCTCTATCATTTCTACCTTTAGAATGCCATTTAAGGCATAATAGGAGCACGCTGTTGGCTTTTCCACGTTCAAGTGGTCAACTACCAAGGTGGGGTAATTTGAAGAGGTCTGAAACGTTATTTCCGTTTGGTTCTGATTTTCCCCAACATTGAATGTATATTGCAAGTTTGCCTTAAAGTCTGGATTGAAAAGATAACGCTTTCCATTTTTGCCTTCCAAGACAACATATAGTTTCCTTCCAACCAACGTTGTTATGTCTGCCTTTCCTGCAACATTGATAACAACCGACTTTGTAAACCTATACCTTTCATCAAGTGACGTTGTTTCGTTGAATGATATTGAAAAACCAGATAAAATAGTTGGTGAAGGGTGTATCATTTGAACGTATGCCCTGCCATTATCTATTTTAATTGACTTTACGTTTGTTTCATCAAATATATAACAATATGGTTGAAGGTTGTGAATACCATATTTGCAGAATTTCATTAAAAAGTTCTTTACCATTGCATGTTTATTTACCAATAAACATATTATTTAAAGACAGATATGTTTATTGTAAAATATATTTTACAATGGGAAGATGCATTTATCCAGATGAAGACATGAAAAGATGGGAAATATACAACAACTGTTGTGAAATGCTTGCCAATGCTGATAACTATTATACCATTTATCAAATTGATAAGTTGTTAAAGGATAAGGCAAGCAGTGAAAGTGTTGCAGAATTATCCCAACAAGTTAACGAAATACTAGGGAATACTTATACAAAAAATGAAATTAACGCCATTTTGGAAAATTATCTAGATATAACAGCATTGGAAGGTGTTATGGATAACTATGCCAAAATTGACGGAACAACCCTTGTTTTAAATGAATAATAATTAAAAAATAATACGTATTATGCCGAATATTAATGAAATTAGACTATCAGGAACTGATTATACCATAGTCGATTCCACTGCCCTTCATACACTTGACAACACTGTTACTAGTGATGGTGCTAATGCCGTTAAAGGTAGTGGCATTTACGCTGCTATAACAGCAGTTACAGAAGCAATTGCAAGCATGCATTATCAGACGAGTGGTGACGTTGAAACAGCCATTGCACCATTATTCGGTGCTGTTGCCTATGATTCAGCCACCCAAAGAATTAACTTCTATCATGATTCAACTACTGGGGCTGTATTAACCTATGTTGATGCAACACCATTTGTCAAAGATGGATTCCTTGTAAGTGTTGAAATTGATGATGTTGTGATTGAAGGTGAAACTGTCACTTGTTTGGTGTTTAAGTGGAATACTGATGCTGGAATACAAGAAACTGACATTCCTATTGCTGATTTATTTGACCCAACCAACTATTACACCAAGACAGAAGTTGATAACGCCCTTAATGGTAAGCAAGACACGTTAACAGCTGGTGCAGGTATTGCTATCAACAATCAAAACGTTATCAGTGTAACAGCATCTACTACTGTTGACCAAACAATCATTGAAAATAGTACGAATGCTGTTGCAGGTGGTGCTGTATTTACAGGACTTGCAGGAAAGAACCAAGTCATAACTGTAACAGGTACGACTTTGGTTGTATCATAGAATAAAAATATTTAACAAAAATAAAATCCCAAGTTTAACGCTTGGGATTTTTTGTTTTATAGGTTTTCGTTGTAGTCAATCACCTGTTGAATTTGTTCATCAGTTAATGTTGTCTGTGACATGTAAATCCAATAGAAATCGCCTACCCATTGTTCTTTAGTAACATTATAACCATAACCAGTAAATAATGCACCTGCTTTTGAACTATCAGCATTTATGCCACCAAAAGTAAAATTAGTTGGGGTTGTAGCATTTCCACTTGTCCAGTTATTATAATACACTTTTGCAGAATTATTATCCCAATATACTCTAGCTGATAATATATCAGGGTTTGAACTTGAACAAGAAATTTCACCTGTTGGACTAGTTCCATGCAATGTTAGTTTTCCTGTATATTGTCTATACATCCAATTGTAATTGTTATCCCTGTTTGTTATAACACTATGTGTACCAGCAGAAGTTGTCATAGCTTTTGAAACAATGGTAAATGCTGCACCTGTTGATGTATTTGTACGATTGAAAAGTGCAATGTCTTGATTTGCTTTTCTTATTTGCATTGAAGCAGTATTAACTGATATATAACCATCAGCAGAATGGTCAACAATGTTAGAAGGATTCACTACTGCAACTGCATCAACATCATTCAACTGCCCATCTGTTTTTGGCATTGAATGTGTCGTGGCATCATATTGTTTGGCGTTATAATTAAGCACAAATGGAATATCTGGTAAAGAATATGTATTTTCAACCCATTCACCATTTTCATATTTATACTTTGTTCCATTAACAGTTGCTTTCATTCCTTCCCATGCATATGCATATGCTTCCATGTCTGCCACGCTTGCAAACTCCCTGTTATTGGGGTATAATGTAAACGTTACTGTCCTTGCTGCTTGCCCTGCTGTGAACACCTGGTTATTTGCTGAAAACATGTTGCTTGTCTGACTAACAGTGTAACTATACGTATATGGCACGTCATAACTTGTCGACGTTGTTGAAGACGTTGTGCCACCATTATATGGCCATGTTACTTCTGTCTTAAATGCAGGTGTTTCAGCATCATTGGGGTCATACGTTACATAGGTAATTGTTACTGCTTCATCATTTAACTTGGAATAAACAATATCAAATGTGCTATTGTAGTTGTCAGTGTAAAAGTCTGTATTTAATGCAGTTTGTAGTTGATAGCCATATATGTAATGCCTATCTGATGATTGGGCAAGTCTAAACCTACCTCCTATTGGCATAGATTCATTTCTTGGATATGAATTTATACTAGAAATTCCAACACCACAAGCATTATATTTAAACAGATTATAATATACAGTTTCACTAGGTGTTAAAACATTGCTGTTGCCATCTACAAGTCTTAACTGTAATGTTTTATTGCTTATAGAATCATATATAAAGTTAACGCTTCTTACGTCGCCTGCAACAGACGTAAATGTGGCACTAGATACGCTTGGGCAATAATTATAGTTTGAATAGTTTGTATATGAAGTATGACTGCCACTTGGTAAACCTATAATCCATCTACTATAGAAATAATTAGTGCCACCACTTGTTGAATTATTGCCATCAATATACAAGTTTTTATTAACTGTTGAACTAATTGTTGATGCAGAGAATGTTACCTGCTCCCAATTTTCATTTGTTTGGTCTTTTGGAATTAATATTGTTGCATTGCCAATATAACTGCTGTATGTTCTGCCATAGAAAATAACATAAAACGTGTGTTCGACATTTTTATCCAGATTATTATATGTTACCCTTCTATAGTTGCTTAAATTAACAGCAGATTTTGGTGCTTTGTCCCATCCATACGTATTTGTTATTGCTCTAGGGTCATTATAGGACATGCTTGTCTGGTCTGTTGACAATTCATCAACATTTGTTGCAACAACATAGTTATTGCTTGGATAGCCACTTGTTCTTAAATAATATGTAAAGTCTTCATACCCAAAAATCGTAACCTTTGCAACTTTATAAGAATATGAAGTTGAAGTTGTTTCAAGGTCGAAATCATCATAATACGAAGAATTTGGATTATACGTTGCAGATTGGGTAATTGTCCATCCACTTGCAGCATTTGGCGTTACATCTTCAACCTTGTAATATTCCAGAACTTTAACCCAAGTATTTGTAGAATCAAATGTATATCTTTCGCCATCAATAAATGCAACCATTCCAACCCAAGGGCATTCGTATGCAAGTGCCTCTTCCATTGTATCAAATGTTACATAGTTTTCTGGTTCTGACTTGTCAGCATAATACTTTGGATAATCAACAGCGCCATTATTGACTTTGTACATTGTATATAATGCATTTCCATCATTTGTATAGAAAGCACTTTCGCTTCTACCGTCGTTATTATACCAATTAAGCAAATTAGTAGAATTAAACAACTGATTCAATCCATACCCACCAAAATAACTGCCGCCCCACTGTTTCATTTCAATTAAGCCAATCGCCCCATCATAATCATCTAGAAGAATTGGTGCTTTTTGGGATTCATCAACCAAATAGAATGAATTTGAAGTTGTCCTTGCTTGATAACCAAAATATTCACCAGTATTAACGTTTTTGATGTAATATGTATTTGCCGATGCTGTATCTTCCAATTTCCATACTGCTGCATCAATGATGGTGCTTGTGGTTATTGTATTCGAACCTGTATTGGCACTGAAATTGCCCGCCCTATTGTACGTGCCATCGTTAAAATATGACATCATATATTGTGGTTCTTTGGGGTTGTTGTGGTTCTTAAATGATATAACAACATAATCACCATCAGAAAAATTGCTTGTATCGCCACTTTCGCCAATATTTTCAATTGTGAAATTGTTTGTTTTTGAATCACCTGTTATTTCTCCTAGATTATTCCAACTATTACCATCCCATTCATATTCATAATCACCATCAATGGTCAACTTTCCCTTATATGTTGTGACACAATCCTGTTGTGGTGTTCCCTCTTCACCTGCTGTTAATGTGAATGCAGAAGGTGCATAGAATGCATTGTTTACAATGTCATACACGCCAACTTTATTGTCGCTATCCATTTTGCAAGGAACATAGTCATAAACAGCAGTGCCACCACTTGTTTCAACCTTGAAGTTATGGAACTTCAAATTTGCAGAATACCAACTGTTATTGTTATTTCCATTTATAGTAGAAAACAATGGCATATCGTATATACCTGTTGCAATTGTTGCTGAACTCCATGTCATTGTGCTTGTTCCACTATATGTTTCATACCCTTCACTTTCAATAAGTAAATCAGCGCCTTGCCCCAACGTGTAATTATGCAAATTAGTTACAACTTTAGTTCTAGAATTTTCATAAAATGCAATTTTACCTGCCATTGGGCTGCTATCAACATTCCTTCCATCCATTCTATAGTTGAATAGAGAAACACACCCTCTATTGGCAACAGTTCCCCAACCATTATCCCATTTCAATATTCCAAACTTTTTAAACTCCACGCCACCATCATTATCGACAATATCGCCATAATAACTTGTTGTATAAAAATCTAGTGGGGTAAATTCAAATGTGTATTTGTAATCTTCTTGAAGATTGTTTGGAACAGTAAAGGCACTTGCACCATATACATCATGCACCATTGGAACAGTAAAATCTACCAATTCTGTATATCCAGCTGGTAGCCTTGATGGTGCACTTTGGCATTCAGTTCTTCCGCTAGCATATACACCATATTCTTCAAATTGATTAAGATTGTTAAGTTTGTACCATTTTTCAGTTGCATTGTCAAATACATCAACAAATTCAGTGTCGTGATACTGTGTTATATCATCGACAACTGCAAAACATGGTGTTTGGGCTGTTGGTGAACTTCCTGCAACCTTATAGTAACAAACGGCATTGTTTCGATACACCTTTATGATATTGTCATCGCCAAAGTTCCAATCATTTATTTTTGATTCGTTGTATTTAATCATAGTTTATTATATATGAATAATTATGTTGGTATTGCTTGTATATTACTAGCATAATTGCTCCACCCACTTGCTGTTTTATAGGTACTAACTTTTGCTGATGGTACATATATTATTAAGTTATTGCTAGTATTTATAAATACGCCACTACCTAACGTTGGCGGTGTTGTGGCTAAAACTGTTACACTTGTAAGACTACTACAACCTCTGAAAGCACTATCACCAATACTTGTAACACTATTACCAATAGTTACACTTGTAAGGCCACTACAACCTCTAAAAGCGCCACTATTAATGTTTGTAACACTATCAGGTATTGTTATACTTGTAAGTCTTATACAATTTTGGAAAGCGTAATTACCAATACTTGTAACGCTATCAGGTATTGTTATGCTTGGAAGACTTCTACAATTAAAAAAAGTATTATTATTAATTATTGTAACGCCACTTGGAATATTTATGCTTGTAAGGCCACTACAACTACTGAAAGCATCATAACCAATGGTTGTAACACTATTAGGTATTGTTATGTTTGGAAGACTTCTACAGTTAGAGAAAGCACTATTTCTAATGCTTGTAACACCACTTCCTATGGTTACACTTGTAAGGCTACTGCAATAAGCAAAAACATATTCATCAATGCTTGTAACATTATCAGGTATTGTTACACTTGTAAGGCCGGTACACCAACCGAAAGCGCTACTACCAATACTTGTAACACTATTAGGTATTGTTACACTTGTAAGGCCACTACTACCTTTGAAAGCATTTTGGCTAATACTTGTTACACAGTCGCCAATCAGCACTGATTCAAGGTCAGCCAATGTAACTTCATTCTCTGTTATTGCTGATGATGAATCACATTCCGCTGTTGTAACGCTGCCCCCAGTATAAGTTGCTTTCCATTTAAAATTTGGTTCTGCTGTTGGATATAGTTTAACATCGCCTAGGTAGATGGAACAATCGTTGCCACCTACCTTAAACGCTGATATGTCTAAATTCCCTATCTTCATAATTTATCAATTTTTACACTGGCAAAACGCCATCATAATCAGATATTGGATAAATAATATTCTCTGATTCCATCCATGTTGCTTTATATGTGTTAACAGCATTATCTGGAACATATATTCCATCAAGGCTTAATGCAGAAAAGCCAAACAAAACTGTTGGTGGTGTTGTGGTTTCAAGCACCAAATTTCCAACGTTTGATGGAAGACTGCCAACTGTTGTTATTTGGGCTGGAACAAGAAAGTCTATTGGCTGTGCATCACTGCCCCAACCACCACCTAAATCACCAGTAAATGCATCGAAAATGGTTGTGGTGTTTTGCAAGCCATACTTAACAACATAGTCTGTATTATGGACTGATTGGTTTTCCCAAACTGCTGCAATTGGGTTGACTTCAACATCATTAATTGTTACACTTGAAATTTTGTCTCCAACGTCAGATGAAGCACCATTGAACAATACAATATCTTCGCCATCTCTTGCATCACTAGGTGTATGCCATGCAATCATAACCTTATCATTAGGTGCACTTTTATCATAATAAATGCTATCAGTTGCAGTTACCCAAGAAACTGCTGGATAATTCAATGTTGCAGCATTATAATCTGCCACCGTTGCAAACTTTTTTAAGTTATTAGCCATATTTTTGTAGTATTTTTTCTTTTATTTTAATTAATTCGTCATACATTGGCAACATATCAGGGTTTATTTGAAAAAAATCATCTATCTTTCTATGCCTATCCCTGCAATGCATACCCCTTTTATAGAGTTTCCAAATATATTCTTCCCAACTCCTTGTAATATAGTGTTTCAGATACATTTTATCATATACAATTGCCCTTCTATCCTTCTTTCCATTGGTCTTAACCCAATTCCCTGCTGGGCAATGCAATCCACAAATATGCCATCTTGTAATCTTGTTTAAATTCCAACATATCTTGGTGTTTATGCATACCTTTGCATCCCAATCTGTATCATTTCCCCTTTGTGTGTAAAACTCCCTATAGTCCTTGCCATCATAATTTGGCTTATAAACCCTCCCAGACGCTCCAAAATTCATCCATTGGAGCAATACTGCATCTTTGTCTTGAAAACCCTCCAGAACGTCTGAAATTGCCTTATATGGGTCTTGTAATGTAATGTATTCGTCTATATCCAACGTAAAACACCAATCATATACCTTTAATGCCTGTATCTTTAGTACACCATCAACAATGTAAAACCTTTGATTTATGCCCCCTTTTTCCCTGTTTGTTATCAGTTTCTTCTTGCCTTGTTCGTTATCATATATATCAAACACGCTCCAGAGGGTAACATTATCATATTGGTCAGTTATATGCTTATGTGAATGGCTGCCAATGTCTTCATATATGAAGATCTGGTCAACCATCTTTGTATGATAGTCCAACCATGACTTTAAGTATTCGTCTAGTTCATTAAGTATGACAGTGTGAATGCAGGTTTTCATTAAACAATAATATAGAGTGTATTTGCATCTTTAGTTGCTAGGGCATCATACTGTGCTTGGGTCAGTTTTACAAGTTTCAAGCCACCCAATGCTGTAACAGCACCATTCCAATTTGTCCTTTCAGTTGAATTGATGTGGACTGTAGTGTTTGCTGTATGTGCTGTGACAACATCATTTATTGCATCAGTGGTTGCATCAAGGTCGTTTAATGCTGCTGCTGTCACCTCTTCGTCTTCTGCAAGTCTTGCTTCTGTTGCTGCTGAATAAGTTGAAAACGCTGTAGTATCAACCTTATTTGCCAACAGTCCATTAACTTCTGTCTTGTTATAGTAATTTGTTAGGTCAGTTGGTGTATATGCACTAGCATCAAGTTTCTTTTCTTCAAGGTCGTTTAATGCTGCCGCTGCAACACTTTCAATTTCGTCTAACAAATCATCAATTTCATCTTTGTTATAATAATCGCTTAAATCCCCAGCAGTAGCATCAGTTATGATGTATAAAGTATTGGGGTCTTTTGTTACCAATGCATCATACTCCGCTTGGGTTAATTCAACAGTCTTTGTTGCTGATATATCACGAATATCAAAATCAACGTTTTGAACTTTTATTTTATTAATTTCCATAAAATCTAGATTTTCTAATAAACATATTGTTAGACAAAATAAATAAGGGTGTAGCCATCTACACCCTTTCATTCGTTTTATTTAAAAACCTTGGATTCTTGATGCATATAAAGTCCAATTTTGTGCTGTTTTGTATGCATTAACACTTGCAGCTGGAACATAAATTGGGCAGTTATTTGTGTTGTCGAATGGTCTAAAACTACTAGCAAATATTTCAGGTGGTGTTACTGCATTAATTTTAATACTTGTAAGACCACTGCAACCATCAAAAGATGAAATTCCAATGGAAGTAACGCCACTTGGTATTTCAATTGAAGTTAATCTAGTACAATTCATGAAAACTCCAGAAGTTATTTCTTTAACCCCTATTGGAATTGTTATGGCTGTTAATGATGTGCAGCCTGCAAAAGCACTTCCTTCAATTCTTGTAACACCACTTGGTATATTAATCGAAGGTAAACAAGAATGTGCAAAAGCCGACTTGCCAATTGTCACCAAACTTTGTGGCAATATGCAACTTACCAAACACGTTTCTTGTTCAAATGCAGAATCACCAATACCTGTTACACAATCGCCAACAACTACAGTTCTATAGCAAGGTGTATCTGGTGTTCTTATGACTTGATGGTTTGTGTCCCCAGAAGTTAATATTGGGTCTCCATTGCATTCAACAGTTCCTGTAGTTCCATTTGAATATTGGTATTCCATCTTTTTTCCAAATTCGCCAAACACCAATTCACCATCACATGAAAACGCCTTTACGATTGTAAAACCAGAATAATATATGCCTGTTATTTGATTATTATTAAATATCATAATTATTCATGAATTAAGTAAAGCACATTAGGTTCTTTAACCGCTAGTGCATTATATTCTGCTAACGTGCCACACCAAAACTTATTGTTAACTAGATTATTAACTTCTGTTTTAGTGTATGTGTTAGCAGTTGTAGCAAAATTAACAGTTTCAGCAGAAGTTATATAGTGCATATCATTCGTTAAAGCACTGTTTGATGTAGGGATAAGGTTGTTAACTTCCTGTTTGCTATAGTAATTTGAAAGGTCTGTTGGGGTATATGCACTAGCATCAAGTTTGCCATTTAAAGCCCCCACAATCGCTTTATTTTCTACTGGATTGGTACTTGTAGGGTCAAGGTTTTCATCTACTGTTATAGACGTTCCACTGCCCTCTATGACAATATTTCCACTTCCACTAATAACTTGACCATTGATTGTTTTTAATGGCTGATGTTCAGTTAAATAATTTTTATTTTCAACCCATTGTTTTGTGGCATAATTTGAAAGGTCAACAGGTGTATATGCTGATACGTCCAATTTTCCATTTAAAGCCATTGTAACGACTTTGTTTTGCACGGGGTTGGTACTTGTAGGGTCAAGGTACGAATCGACCGTTACAGAGCCTCCAGACGCTTCTATAACGATATTTCCATCACCAATAAGACTTTGATTGTTCACTGTCTTTAGATGTTGATGTTCTGTAAGGTAGCCTTGATTTTGCACCCACGTTTCAGTGGCATACCCATTTAATGCAGCATTGGTAATATATCCAGCATCATTGACAAGTTCTGATACATTGGTAGGAATCAGTGTATCAACCTCCAACTTTGTATAATAGTTTGAAAGGTCAATTTCATCTATTTCTTGCTGCAACACTTCATCATCCGTATGAAGGTTTTCAATTTCAGCCCAAATTGAATCACAATCACAATTGTTTATTTGCCTAGGTGTTCCATTGCAGCCACAACCACAATTGCCACCTCTTAACCAATTTCTATAATTCATATCGTGTATATTTTTTAATAAACATATTAATTAAGGTATTGCTCTGATTTTACTAGAGTAACTGCTCCAACCACTTGCTGCTTTGTAAGCACTAACACTTTCTGATGGCACATAAATTATTAAGTTATTGCTGGCACCATAAAATGCACTGCTTTCTAGTGTTGGTGGTGTTGTCGCTAATACTGTTACACTTGTAAGGTTGCTACAATAACCGAAAGCATCACTACTAATGCTTGTAACACTATCAGGTATTGTTATGCTTGTAAGGCCGCTACAACTACGGAAAGCGCCATTACCAATACTTGTAACACTATTAGGTATATCTATACTTGTAAGGCCAGTGCAATATCGGAAAGCACGTTCGCCTATACTTGTAACACTATTAGGTATGGTTATACTTGTAAGGCTATAACAGCTACTGAAAGAATCATCATTGATTGTTGTTACACAAGTGCCAATTTCAACTGATGTAAGCCCTGTTTTGTTTATTTCTCCATTTGTTATTGATGATGTTGAATCACACTGTGCTGATGATGTTGTGCCACCAGTATAAGTTGCTTTCCATTTAAACGTTGGCGTTGGTGGGACATAGCCACAATCTTCACTGTTAGCTTCAATTAAAGTTGTTGCACTTGTTCCGGTTGTTGTCCACGTAACACCTTCATCGTAGGACACTTGATATTCCTCTAGAACATACTTATCATAGTTAATGCAAGTCGTTGCTGTTGTTAATGTTCTGTATTGTGGTGTTGGTGTTGGACTAGGGCAATCTGCTGAATCATATTCATACAAACTGCCTTTTTGATATTCAGCTGGGGTAACATCAACCCATGTCACCCCATCATCGTATGATACTTGTTTCTTCTGCTTAAAAAATTTGCAAGCCATTTCAATTAACGTTTTTTAATAATTATGATATTGCTCTAATTCTACTAGCATAAGTGCTCCAATAATTTGCTGTTTTATAAGCGTTAACACTTGCAGCTGGAACATAAATGGGGCAGTCGTTGGTATGGTGAAAAGCATAGTCATTTGTTATGTATGGTGGTGTTGTTGCATTTATTGTTATACTAGTAAGATTAGTGCAATATTTGAAAGCTTCGCCGCCAATAGTTGAAACACCTCTTCCAAGCGTTACACTTGTAAGACCACTACAACTTTTGAAAGCGCCATCACCAATATATGTAACACTTGGTAATGACAGACTTGTAAGACTTCTACAACCATAAAAAGCATCCATATCTATTCTTGTAAAATTTGTCATATCGATGTTTGAAAGGTTAATGCAAGATGAAAATGCCTCGTCATCAATACTTCTAACAGTACCTTCCATTGTTACGCCTGTAAGAGTATAACAAGCTCTGAAAACATAAAGGCCAATTTCTGTAACACAATTACCTAGCGCCACTGTTTTAACATCACCTGGCGGTATTTCGTCATACACCAACGTTGTAAGTGAATTACATTCGCCAGAGCTTGTTGTTCCATCCAGATAGGTTATAATCCATTTAGTACCTGCTGGAGGTGTTGGAGGTATATAGCCACAATCAGTAGAAGCAGCTTCAATTATTGGCAATGCTGCCCTTTCATCACCTGTTGGTGTCCAAGTAGTGCCACTGTCATAACTAATTTCTTCTATTTCCCTTGTCATTTTGTTTGTTCCAGAACAAACATAGCCTGTTGATGCTACCCATCTATATTGAACTTCTGGGCAATCATCACATATATAATCCTCTGATATTGGTATATTTGTCCATCTATAAATTGGTTCTACAGGCGTTGGTGGGTAGCCACAATCAGGGCTGTCAGCTTCAACTAAAGTTGTTGCTGATGTTGCTGTCGTTGTCCAAGTAACACCACTATCATAACTAACTTGGTATTCTTCTAGAACATACTTGTCATACCCCACACAAGTTCTTGCAGACGTTAATGTTCTGTACTGGGGAGTTGGTGGGATATATCCACAATCTTCTGATTGATATTCATATAATTCTCCCTTTTGGTATTCAGCAGGTGTTACATCATGCCATGTTGTTTCTTCAACGTATCTGTACTGTTTCTGCAATTTATAATATTTACATTCGTTCGCCATTTTAACTTCTTTTAACTATTACGAATTATTTATGGTATAGCCTGTATTCCATCTATAGAAGAAGGCTATGGAATAGCCTGAATTCTACTAGCATAATTGCTCCAATTTGTAGCTGTTTTATAAGCGTTAACACTAGAAGATGGCACATAAATTGGGCAATTGTTGGTGCCGCCAAATGCAGCACTACCTAATGTTGGAGGTGTTGTTGCATTTATTGTTATACTTGTAAGACTAGTACAATCTTGGAAAGCACCTTCATCAATGCCTGTAACACCACTTCCTATTGTTACACTTGTAAGACTTCTACAATAAGCAAAAGCATAATTACCAATACTTGTAACACTGCTTGGAATGGCAACACTTGTAAGGCCGCTACAAGTCATGAAAGCCCAAACGCCAATAGTAGTAACGCTATTTGGAATTGTTATACCTGTAAGGCTTGGGCAATTATCAAAGGCAACAGTACCAATAGTATTAACAGTATTTGGAATGTTTACGCTTGCAAGACTAGTACAAGATTGAAAAACACCTTCATTAATGCTTGTAATGCCGCTGCCAATGGTTACACTAGTAAGACCTTGACAAGCATGAAAAGCATAACTTCCAATGCTTGTAACACTATTTGGAATAATTACGCTTGTAAGGCCTGCCTGTTTAAAAGCTTCATCGCCAATACTTGTAACAGTGTTTGGGATGGTTACACTTGTAAAAATACCAGCAGGTATGCTTCCATCATAAAAAGCCCTATAATTTATGTGTGTAACACAAGTGCCAATAATAACTGATTGTAGATTACCTGTTTCAATTTCATTCTGGGTAATGGCTGATGTGCTATCACAATTTGCTGATGATGTTGTACCCCCATAATAAGTTGCAAGCCACTTGTAAGATGCAGGAGGAATATAGCCACAATCTTCACTGTTAGCCTCTATTAACGTGGTCGCTGATGTTGCTGTCGTTGTCCAAGTAACACCTTCATCATAACTAACTTGGTATTCCTCTAGTGTATGTTTGTCGTACCCCACACAAGTTGTTGCAGATGTTAATGTTCTATATATTGGTTGAACAGGTGGGCAAGTATCACAAATATAATCTTCTGTTATTGGCTTGGTAATCCATCTATATTCAATACAATCACTGCTACCAGTTTCATATACATCACCAATTCTTGTTGTGGTTGGCACAACATCTTCCCATGATAAGCCACCATCATAACTGACTTGGTATATATCAACATAGTATTTCGTGCCTGCTGAACATTCTGATGCTGTTGATATTGGCAATTGATGCCATCTATATACAATATCTGTATAACCACATTCCACGCTGTTCTCTTCCTTTAAAACAAGTGGCATAGGGTTTTCACTATCGCCACTGACACTATACGTTTCTGGATAGAATGGAACAGGTGGTTGGTCTCCTATCGTAATATACTTTTGATATAAATAATATGCATTATAACCCATTATAATCTTTTTCAAATAAACATATTATCAAACAAAAAAACCTAGACTTTTAAAGCCTAGGTTTCTTATGTTCCATGTTTTTACTTTCTTACTCTGCAACTTTTTCAAGTAATGCATCAACAGCTTCCTTAGTTAAAGGGAGTGGTGATTCTGCAATGTTTCCTGCAAGAACAATCTGCATACCATTGTTATCACTGCCACCTGCAAGGGTTGCCGTTTCTGCTTCAACTGGGGATATTCTGCCAAATGCTAGATAATTTTCATCAGCAGTTTTCAACACTGCCATATATCTGCCCAGTGATAATGCATCAAGTGCACCATGCATGCAAGCATCATATTTGCCAGGAACCGTAAAGGTAATTGAAGCATTACGATACTTTGTGCCATTGTCTGCAACTACCAACGTGTCTTCGAAAGAAGCACTGTTTTTCTGTGGCTCTATGTGATAGACGTTTGCACCAGTAACTAAAGTTATTGCAGATATTGCTTCACAACCTTCGCTTGTACCAGTACCAGTAGTTGCACTAGTTGCACTAATATCAGAATAGTTGATAAGATAAATATCTACAATTTCTGGAAGTACGTACCCACAAGAAGTAGTTCTTAAAAGGTTTCTATTTAGATTACAAATTGCCATGATTGTATATTTTTTTACTTTTTATTTTTCTTTTTAAGTGGGGATAACCCTATTGTTATCCCCCATCAGATAACCAAAGGAAATATATATGATAACGAATTGTTATACGCTTGCATAAACCATTCCTTCAGGGAATACAACACCAACAGCAATATTGGAAATTGCTATGATTCTAAACATGTTATCCCCAGTCGTATCACGAAGGTCAATTAACTTCCAAGATAAGTGTGAATCGAAGGTATCAAAACCTAATACCAAGTTCCTTGGGTCTCCAAAGATTATGGTGTTTCTGCTCTGCATGGTTGGGATAACTTCATAACCAAGTATGATAACACCACCATCAGCACCCTTTGCATAGTTGGAGAAAATGCTATTGTTGTTTGGGCAACAAACCTTACCAAGTGCCATCTTTAAGAGGTCAACGTCAGCCTTGTTCATAAGAACCTTATATTTACCAGTGTCAACTTCTGCAGCGTTTGCAACAGAAAGACCGCTTGAAATAACAGTTTCGACTTGGGCAAGTATATTGTCAACAGTGAAAGCAGTTAATGCAACGCTTGTAACAGCTGAATTACCTGACAACTGCTTTTCAACACCATCAGTGACCTTTAAATAAGCCTTGGTTGTTGCAGTTCTAGCGGTGTCACCCTGCCAGAAAATCTCTTCGTATTCACGTGCCATCTTCTGACGATACTTGTCAAAGAACCATGCTGCAAATGTCTGGGGAATGCCGCCATTAAGACTGATTGAAGTCTGTTCTACTAAGAATGTATTCCAGAAGGTATCGTAGCAGTTTTCAAGGTTTGATTTAATTGCAACCGGCTCTATAAAACTTTCTGCCAATGATGCAGCACCTTGGGGTGTAAACGGACATGAATAAGCCTGCCATACATCACCAATCTCTCCAGTATAAAGTTTCATTTTACCCTTTACACCATCCATCAACGTAATACCATAATTACGAAGGTCTAAAGTGTACATATCTCTAGCAAAAATATTCTGATACTCTTTGCCACAATAAGTTAATCCACTAACATCTATGAAATTAGCCATAATTTTATTTATTTTAATCTATTATTTTATCATTTTTGCATACTCTTCGTATGTTGTTTATTTTAAACATATTTCAGTTTTTGCAGAAACTATTGTAGATAGTTTTTCATCGTTTCACGCCAATTGTCAAAATTGTCACCACCTTTCTTGCCACCGCCATTCGTATTAATTGGATTAACAGATGGTTCTTTTTCTAGGGTCTTAACTTTCTTGTTTAGGTCTTTGTTTAAGCCCTTCAATGCTTCGATTTCTTCTTTTAAGTTCTTAATTAAGTCTTCAAGGTGGTTGTCCTTTGGTTCGTCAGGCTTGTTTTCTGCCTCTGTAGGCGTTTCTTCCTTTGCAGGTGGGGTAGTTGTAGGGTCTTCCACTTTTGGAGCCTCTACAGGCGTTTCTATAGGCTCTACAGGCGTTTCAACAGTTGGTGTTGCCTCTTCAAATTCTGCCTTAATGGCTTCAACCTCTTTTTCATAGTCTTCAACGCTTGTAAAACCAGACATTTCAGCCAATTCTTGTTTTGTTGGTGTAATCTTTACTGCTTCGCTTCCTTCTACATCAACATCACCTTTTGCAAACACTTCTTTCAGTGTTTCCTTCATTTTCTTCCAAAAATTCATGTTGTCTACTAAATCCATATCGTTATCATTATTTTCAATTTTATTAAATTCTTCCATTGACAGTGCACATTCCAAACTAAATCCTAGTAATTCACCGCTTTCAATACGTTTCCAAACATCGTTTGAATCCACATAATATGTCTGGAACCAACTACCAACAGGCAACTCTTTTGACAGTCCCATTGAAAGTGATTTGTCATATACCAAATCATTTTTTATCCACTGTTCAACCAGATAAACGCCATCAGCATTTTCTTGATGTTGCAACGTCACTTCATGCTGCTTGTAGTTCTTTAAAAAGTCCATCGACATTTTTTCAATTGCTTCTGCTGAAAAAACAATATCATATTCTTCTCCAGTTTCTTTGTTCCTTCTGTAGATAGGTTTGTTTGGGATAGCAACAACACCTGTTATCATGTGTTTCTTATCATCAGCAAACTTTTCAACTATTGGTGTATCTTCGTTGAAAACAACAAAAGTCTCTTCCATCGCTGGAGAAGTAACCAAACTGCATGCAAAGGCTTCTGATTTGTCTGCCGTTACTAAATATCTTTTACGCTTTTTTGCCATATTCACAAAGTATTTTAGAATAAACATATCCTAGACAAAAAAAGTGGGAGTTAGCTATCGCCCCTAACTCCCATCAGCCCATTAATACGAAATTCCTAACTGTAAACGGTGCTACTATATCTTATTCAAACTTGAAAGCATCTAATCTTCGAAGCCAACCTTTCAAGAACTTTGCCTTTGACTTATCTCTCCTTGCAATGTCTTCAAAGTGTTTTTTTCTTCTCTCCCACAACTGTTGAAATAATTTCTTTTGGTCATGATGGTTATTTATTGCTGCCAATGTCTTTGGGCCTACTTTTCCATCAACTTTAACGCCCAATATTGCTTGTGGGTATTTAATGCCATATATTCCGCTGCCCCAAGTCCAATCGACTAGCAAATTGGCAATGGCTTGATTGTTTATTTGGTCTGCACACCATCTATTCCAATATCCCAACTTAAATATTGTTTCCCATTCTTCATTGGTGATATTCTTTAAATCTTTGCAAGTCTTTAATTTGCCATAATATTGTTTGTATGTTGCCAATGTCACACCTTTCATTGTGCATATCATGCCATCAATATTGCCTGCATATCCACCTTCAAACTCTAGTATTATTGGTACTAATTTCTTATAATCTGCCATATTAATCTTGTAGTTTTTTAAGTTCGTAGCCTTCAACGTTATCCCTCCATATAATTGTGCCTTGGAACTGACCATTATAAAAAAAGCCATAACCATAAGGTGCTTTATATTGATTATCATAGGGATTCTTACAAATTAATACTGATTCCAACACCTGCATAAGCATCAATTTTTTTATTAAATAATCCATAACCAATGCCCAATTGTGGAGTTATTTTTATTTTATTTGGTTTTACATAGTTTGTTATCGTTACAGTTTTTATAATTTCCTGCTTTCGCCAATCTGCTTTTATCCAATCTAACCTTGGATTTATACCTGTAATACTGCTCTCCAGTATGATAGAATCGTTTTGACTGCATAAAGTGTCTTTATATAACTTATTTTCTGTAACTAGCTGAATTGTATCACCTTTTTCGTTAAATACTGTGTCCGTCTTAACAATTTCTCTATATACCTGTTTTGTTTTGGTAATTGTTATGGTATCTCTCTGTTTTATTGTATCATTAACAACGATGGTATCTGTCTTTTCTATTTCAATTACTTCTGCCTTTTTGCCTAGTATATTATATACATGTGCTCCAATCAATGCAAAAATAACGGCAAATATTAACCATTTAGTTCTGTCCATATTTTCTGTCTTCTTCAATGTCTTCAAAACGTCTTAATTTCTTTTCAATCTTGGTTTCAAACTGCATCATAGAGTTTTTTACAAATCCGGTAATACCAAATAGCGCCAAACCTGTTGCAAGTAATGTTGCACCAGCTGAAATAATGTCAAATCCAATGGATAATGTTATTAAAAACGATATAAAATACAGGGCAATTGCTGCTACAATTAAGGCTGTGCCATTGATAAGTTGTAGTTTTTCCCTTATGCTTATGTTTTTCCAAGTTTCCTTTTCCATCTTTGTTTTTTTCTTTTATATAAACATACCGGGGTTATTATACCCCGGCATATTTACTCTTTTAAACCTGCAAGAACTCTCACCCTTGATACTCTGCTCATACCATCCTCTATGTCCTTTACGGTAACATATATAGGCTGTTGCGACTGCACCATAACAATATCATTTAGTTGGTCAGAAACATCTACTGCAGGTAACGTTCCACCTTCTGCGAACTTGGCTGACATTGCCATTATATTTTTCCTTGGCTTTTTATTATAAAATTCTATAAGGTCACTAAGCTCCACCTTCTTTTTATTAGAGTTTATATATTCTAATAATGGCGCATTCTTTGATGTTGTTATACGGTTGGTAATGAATTCTCCACCTTCCACTTCCGCAGTGCCACCTAATACTTTAACACCACCATCTTTATGAGACTTACCTTGGATTATACCACCTTCAGCGTATTTCTGACTTGCAATCGATGCAACTTGAGCAGCTCCAACCGCTGTTGCTGCTGCTATAAGTGGTATTGCCGGCAGTGGCCAATGATTTGCTGCTGCTTGGCTTATAGCAAGTGCTGCATTCATTATTGCTGTTTGCAATGCTCTCCTATGGTCGATTTTTCTTTGCGCTTCTTCTTTTCTTTTAGCCTCATCCTCATATTTTTGCTTCTCCTTTTCAATGCGTTTTTGTTCAGCCAATGATGCCCTTTGAGCTTGTATCTGTGCGTTGAGTTGGTCTATTAAATGCTGCCTCCTATCACCCCTGCTATTTGCAAGTTCGCTCTCAATATCATTAACTGCGTCTGCATACTTTTCAGTAATAGATTTTTGCTCACTTAACTTGTCCTCATAAAAATCCACCCAATCTTCTAACTTCTTCATTTCTGACTCATATACTGAATCTTGGTAATCCCATATTGCGGTCATTATACTTTGCATACTTTGGCCAATGAGTTGCATATAGTCATTAAATGTAGCTTTATTCTCATCAAGGGCTTCCTTAAATTTTACTTTTAGACTGTCTATCTTTTCTTTTACCTCTGTTATTTCAGCGTCATACTGCTCATTAATGGTATCAAACTCTTCGAACGTTATATTATTTAACATAAGTTCGCCCAATAATTTTTGTTTAAGTTCAGACAGCTCTTGTAATCTATACCCATACTCTTCTGCTGCTGAGTCAAATTCATATTTTATTCTCTTTATGTCCAAAAACTCAAACTGATTGTCAGCCCTTGTACGGATTTTATCAACAATATTTTCTATTGCGCTGTCAGCCTTCTCATATTCATACAACATATTCTTATAGTACTCTGCCGTATAGCGTTGTTCGCTTTCCCTGAACTCATCATTCAGCGAAGCTATTTCAGCGTTGTGCTTTTTTGTTAATACATTTGACTGATTATTATATGTCTCTTGAGCTGAATACATATTTTGTAACATTCTTGCAAACGCCTCATATGTATCAAGTTCAAACCTTTGCAGCTTATCAGCATTGTCTTGTTGCCATTCTGCATTTTGTTCATTATAATAATCTAAAAACTCCTCATAGTTGGACTTTGATTCATTATAATTTTTTAGCTGCTCAGATTGCATTGTCTGCTCATACTGCTCATATGTGATTAACCCTAAATTATAAGCTGATTCAAGTTCATTTATAAACTCATCTACAGCATCTTTTTCATTTATAAGCGCATCACTAATGTCTAATAAAGACTTATCTGATATGTCCATATTAGCATATGCGTCCAACGCTTTTTTAATTGGATTCTCACTATATATTTCTTCGCCAAACCTTTTAACTTTTTCTAAGTTGCCGGTTATAATTTCAAGTGCTTTCTTATTAGCTTCCTCCTCTGCCCTCAACTCATCCGTCAACTGCTCTGCCCTTATCTGCTTCTGCTCTTGTAGGTATGTGCGCTCAATATCTAATAGGTTTTCATAATATATTTTTCTTTCGCTTATTCGACCATACTCTAAATTACTCTCTACGCCTACAAGTGGGTTCTTTAAGAAACGTTGGAAGTTGTCTGTAAGTGTGGCTATTTTAGCTTTATACTTTTCTAATTGTGTCTCTTCAGTATCAAAAATATTATTAACTGCGTCAGGATATTTGGTCAGTACCTCTATATTGTTTTTTAATTCGGTATCTAGGCGCTTTAATGTATTGCTATATGCCTGCTCTGATGTGTTTTTGCTTATATCCATAAACGTCTGTTCGAACTGCTTTTGCTGCTGCATAAGCCTTTCTTCATATTGTCTCCTAGCTGCTAACACTCTTTGCTGATACTCCCTCTCTATAAGTAGTGTCTGTTCGCCTACCCTTATACCGGTCTTTTTAACTTCGTCTATGCGCCTATTTCTCTCCAAGGTATATTGGGCAATAGTTTTTGCAAGTCCATCCCTCATAACCCTTATTCGCATATTCTGAATGTTTTCTTCAGCCTTCTTAACATTGTCAACTCCACTGCCTGATGTTCCGGTAAAACCACTTGTGTTTTCTCTGAAAAATCTGTTTTGTATGGATGTTACTATTCTTAATGTGGCTAAATATTTTTCCATTTCATTATTGGCAGTCTCCATTGCCTTGGCCACCTTTTCTGCGTCATCTGCTGATTCAGCAGCAGCCTTCATAGCCTCCTTATAACTCTCCAAATATACCTGAGCCTGAGCTTCCCTGCGCATCATTTCAAGGTATGCGTCAGACTTATCTATAAGGGCTTGTTTCCATTCTGCAATGCTTTGGTAATTGCCAAATGTTTTACCTAAGCTCCCGTTAAGTTCATCGACCATTCGTTTTTCTTCTTCTACTGTGCCATTAAAACTATTAACCATCATAAGGTGTTTTTGTATTTCAGCATTTCCGGTAGAGTATGCTTCTGCTGTCGATTCGCCTAACTTCTTCTGTTGTTCTTCTAACCTTTTTGTTTCTTCGTCAACGCCTTTTATCCAATCTATAACACTACCTAAGTTATCCAATAACCAAGTAACACCGGTTATTACAGCTAAAAATGGTATTGTTTTTAAAGCAGTAGATAATATCTTTGCCCCTATTGCAGCAGCCTTGTTTGCCTTATCTACAGTCTTGGTAGCCACTGCTTGTGCTTGTAGCGACTTGGTAGCTGTATTTGAAGCCTTGCTTAAACCAAATAAATTATTAACAAACTTGTCAATAACACTATTGCTCTTGCTCAACCACTTGCCTATACCGTCACTTGTGGCTATTTGTTTTTGTAGTTTTTCGATGCCCTTGAGTGTGTTTTGTAAGGCAAGTAGTTTTCGCATAGATTCCTCTACATTTGAAGAATCTATGCCAAACATTGCAGATATACCCTTGCCAACTGAAGCCATAGCTACAAACGACTGCATCCAATCCATAGCCCTACCCATTGCATATGAGGCATCTTTTGCATGGTGCATAGCGCTCTCAAGCTCCTTTATTCTTTCTCTAAGGCGGTCAGCCTCCTCAGTGTTACCCTTTTCGTTAAGTTCTAACGCTCCTAGCTCACCCCTTAATGTCTTCGTTGCACTGCTGAGACTTTTAAAACTTCTGTCTATACCATTTACCTCTACAGATATACCCTTGAAACCTTCTGCTGCTGAACCATAATTTCCCACATTTCTCCCAAACTGTCCATATGAGGCTTCTATTTCTTTTAGTTTATTATTAAGTTCATTAGCTTCTTGAGCAAGTTGTTTAAACCGGTCAGAGCCTATTTCTTCAGTTTGCATAGCAGCCTTAATATCTTTTAGGTGCTGCTTCAGTTCAAGCATAGTATTTTCATACTGCTTTGCTGATAGGTTGTCACTTGCTATATTTGCCTTTTGCTCAGTGTTTATCTCCTTGATGACCTCCTTTTGCATAAGAAGAGCTTTATACTCTTCCGTCTGCATCGCCTGTATTTTTTCATTATTCCTGATTAATTGGCGTTGCAGTTTATCCTGTTCAGATAGTTCACTTGTCCTACTACCACCACCGGTAGTGTCACCGCCGGTAGTACCACCAACATTATTCACATTGATGTTTATTGTCTTACCATCTATGGCCTTTATTCGTTGCTCAACGTCTGCAAGCTGTCTGTTAAGGCTCTCAACGGCATCTATACTTTCCTTTAGGCCGTTAATAACAAGTTGATATGTCTTAGTATTTACCATATGTTTTTATAGTTTCATTAAAGTTAATTTAGCCGGCGTTTCACCTGAAGGGTAGTATACTATTTCTGTTGGTATATAAACAGTCTTATCAAATTTTACCCTCGCCCCATTCTTAATAAGGTTATACTCATCTATACTGATATATACTTCTAATGTTATTTTATCTGAGGTTACGTTTTGATTAGCGTTAAAATACTTCATCAGAAGACTATTCTCCTCATCTTTATAATTCAGTACGATATTATCATTGCTATTTTTTGGTATATAAATATCTACCTTTTCAGTAGGGTAAGATGCCGTCCATACAAATGCATCTGTTTTTTCAGGTTTTAGCCAAAAACGCTGCGTTAGTCCAAAGCCATCATGTTTTAAACATTCATCATAATCGTACCTAGGTACCATATAGGTAAACTTCGATATTACCGGTATGGACAGACTTAGTGTATTGCCTGAATTTTCAGTACCTCCTGAGTCAACTTCAGTCCAAGTGAAATCATCATACCAAGTATAGCTGAAGTTTAAGTTTATTTCTTGGTTATCTACATTATAATCATCATCGCTTATCTTAAGTACAGTGTAGCCTGAATCGCCATATTCAGCCCAATCCTCATCATTTAGTTTTTCTGCCGGTACTGTTGTCTCATATCCCCATTCTTCTGTATCTATTTTATATTTTACAGACAACGTTGCAGGGAACTCTATATTTTCTGACGTAGCTGCAATAGAGTTAGCTCTGTCATCAAGGTCAATTACCGGCAAATATTCATTATTTAATGGATTTTTTCTTTTGTCGATTGTTATTGTTTTTCCCTCCTGCGTCATTTGCAGGTTAAATGCTGTTAATATATCCTGTATAAAGCTTGATACGGTTGTTTGGTTATTTAAAAAATTAGACAATCTTAATCCAACATCAAACTCTGATTCTGAGCCATAGTTAAACCCTTCATTAATTAGATACGCCATAGAGTTTGGTGACATCGCCTTTATTTTAAGCCTTACATTTGTATTTGTGGAGTAGTTAACATCTGTGCCGGCTGTTGTATGATATGCCCTATGAACTTCGAACAGTTCCAATATATCGTTCTTATTGAGCCATACTAATGTATATAAGCTGCCATACATTCCATTTGCAATTCGCTTGCCACCTGACATTACACTTCCCATAAAAAATGTTTCAGTTGGTGTACCGGAATATTCATTCTGATTAAAGTTAGTAGCCACTTCTTCTATAGTATCATTTGTACCCCTTACCAACTTCATATATCCCGGTTGATTATAAAAAGCCTCCATCTTATCAGCATAAGATTTTGTCCAACTATATCCATTTTTAATAACAGAGGGTTGTCCTTTTCCTATTGATGAAAAGCCACATATAAAGTCGCTGTTAACAGCAGGGTCATAGCACATTAGCTGCATATCTACCGGTACATAGCCATACATAGTAGAGTTATATACCCTATCTGATTTATTACCTGTTCTTCCACTGCCAAAGCCTCCATTACTTCCACCTGAGCGACTGCCACCCCTTGTTGTTATGGTTGACCCTAATGAATCTGAAGTTGTCCGGTTACCACCAAATTGTGATTGTGTATTCCTTAATGATAAATCATTTGTTTTTGTTGGCGATTTGCAGTTATATAAGTCTTCATGTGGGAAGGCTGTTCGCCACTCTGTTATATTATTATACCACCTATTATTACCCTGCTCATACCTATCTACTGTAGGGTCGCCTATCACATATTGTTTATTCCATTTGCCCTTTACAAGCTCAATATTGTCGTTATAATTTCTTACCAACTGAATTTCCACCGGTGTTACCTCATCAAGGCCAATTGTCATTGTAAAGTCCTTGGATTCTATGTCATCACCTTTTCCATTATCAGTTATGCAATATTGTGACGCTGTTATTGTTGTGGTTGCTGTATTAAGCTGTGTTTCAGCATTCATATATATCATATACCATCCATCAGCAGGTACTACTATGCACTTTTCGTTTGGGTCATACATATAAGAGTTTGAAAGTGTTGTCGAACCATTCTTTAATAGGTCGTATATCCTTACTGAATTAAAGTTCCACTCCTCATATGTTTTAGTATTTACCGGGCTATTTCCACTACCAAATCCTGCCCTGCCATTTACCAAATGAAAATACGGGAAGTTAAGCTCCTGTTCATAACCGCTACCGCTTGTTGTTAACGATGTTGTTAAATCTACTTCACCAAATAATGGGTTGGCTAAATTATAAGTAGGCACTTGACCATCAGACAAATTCGTTGACATATATATACTACTAAGGTCATTGTCAGAAAAAGCATCGCCTGCCACAGTATACCCTTTCCATTCGAACGCCTTTTTAACAATTGTTAACATATTTAATGAAGGGTAAAAACTCTCCACCCACCATCGATTATATTTGTCAAATGTAAACTTATTAGTATAATCGTTTGCCACCTCATCAGAGTTGTATGGCACTTTTTCAAATACGCCATAACTTGCCAATGGGAACATAGCCTCTTTATTTCCTCCGGCGTTATACTCATTTATGGTAGATATGCCATTAAATGGTGTCGCTGACCAAGGTATATCTGTTAACTTGGCATCGCCAAAGATATCCTCCAAATTGTATACTTTAGGACTTACAAGGTTGCAATTATATTCTCCATCCTTAAAAGAATTTATAATAAACGTACCTGAAAATATCAGTTGCTCATCAGCATATAGTTCAGCCTTCCACCTTTGATGGAATCTATTAGATTTATCAAGGCAGTTGGCGAAGTTAAATATCTTATTATTTGTAGGCGTTGCCGGCAGTGTAAACGAATAGCTATACTCAGCTTGGGTCGATGATAAGTCCTTTGGGTTAAAAATGGTGTTATTTATTGCCAAGCTGAAGTCCTGCTGAGACTTTATATCTACCGACTGACCATTTACTACAAGTTGTATGTTATGAGATTTGTAAAGCATTTTAACATTTTTTAATTTATAATATTGATGGGTGCATACTATACGAATATTTTACTTCAGCCTCCCATATGTCATTACTATTATCTTGTTCATTAACACTTACTGAGTCGATTATTATATCATACTGTTCACCATTAACATATATCCATACCTTTGATGATTGCAGCAGGTCGTTATATATCCATCGACCATCACCTTCGAACAAATGGCTCTTAATCGTAACAGTATATTTAACTTGATTATCATATATCTTATCAAGTATATTTGGTGCGTCTATATCTTGGTAGTCATATATATTTTTCTGATATGTCTTTAACGTTAAGTCCCTCGTCTCTGTTCGCTTGCCGGTTAGGTCTATAAATGATATGCCGCCATATGAATTTCTAAAGAAAATCCTTGTGTACCCTTCAGCGGCCTTTAATGGTTTGATAACATTATATCTAAGGCTTTGTCCAATAACTTCTATATCTATATAAAACGCATTGTTAAACCAACTTTGGCTTGCTTGGTCATACACCAAATTTAAATTCATTTCATATAATTTATTTGCGCTTTGGTTAATCCAAGTTGTGGTGAAGCCACTTATTGTTTGGTAAGCTGAATCCCTAAATGTTACATTAATATTGCCTGAAGTATAATTACCAACATAAAATGATAACGGTATGTTGCTGTCATAGGTATATAATAATGTGTGGTTGGTAAATGAAGGGTTGCTATCACCTCTGTTAACGTTCTGCGCAATCATTGCATTGTCTGCCTCTATCTGATGCAGCCCCCTTCCATTCCCTTGGTTTACCATATAGCCTATGCTTACATAGTTGGTATAATCATCAGGGTTGGTTAATGAATTATATAAGCCTGCGATTGTGGTATATGCAGCCCTATACGACCACTTAACAGTCTTACCATACTCTGCTATAGATGTTATTGCCGGCGAAACATTAAAGCTGACGCTATAGTCAGGGCATACCTTCTCTAACGTTGTAACATAGTCCTCTGTCTCTCCTGAATAAATATCTACGCTCACCCTTGCATTCGTTAATACTGATGGGTTTTGTCCATCATTATAATCACTGCTTGTAAATATAAAATAATTATTCCACAGTTGGCTCTGCGTATATTCTCCGGTTGTATCAGTTATAAAAAAGCCATCCTGAAAATTGACCAAAAAATATTTTCTACCGGTTATTACAACATAGTCAGCATTGTTTTCTATCTTAAAATTTGAGGCCAAAGATTGACAATTTCTCAGTGCTCTTGCGATACTTGCAGCTGTCGAATAATTATTTGGCGATATATAAAAATTCTTATTGGTAGCGTTTTCATAATATCTGACACTAGTTATTGTTTCACCAAATATCTCTATGGTGAATCTTCCATCAGGGTTGCCATATAAAGATGATGTGTTGCATCTGAACTTCAAGGTGGGGTACACTCCGGTAAAATAGCCACTGCTATCCTCAACTGTTATTATATTAGGGATATCTGTAAGTGCTATATAAGAAGTATCAAGGTTATCAAAACCATTAAATGTTGTTACAATATTAGCCATTAAAATATTTATCTGTTTTTTCCATTATTTTTTCAAAAAGGTCATCGAACCATTTGTCTATATATGTGTCAAGGCCAATTACCATTTTTGTAATGTCAGCCTCTCCTTTCTTTTCTCCTTCCTCATCATAATTCATAAATGGTCTTGCAGGTATTGGTCGTTCATACACAATCATTGTCTTCCACACTTCTTCAGCTACCAACACTGCGCTGACTGACTGTGATTTGCCCGGCAATGTTATATGTTTTTTGATGGCCCATAGTACAAGGGCATGGTACAACCCTCGTTCAGGGCTTTTATGGGTACGATTCCACCCCTTTACTATATACCCCCAATAGTCTGCTATGCGCAATGCTATACCATTCTCTATGGTATTTACTTCCATTGTCTTTTGCAGCTCACTACCTTCAAGGGTATTAGTTGGTGGCTTCACCCTTTTGTTAACACCATACTCTGCAATACCGGCATTAATCATTCTTTTAACAGCTTCAGCCAATTCATTAAGAGCTAACTTTAAGTCCATTATTTACAGCAAGGGTTATTTAGTGGGAGGTGAATTGGATTTATTGTAATATCGCCAATCTCCTCTTCATTTATTGTTATTTCTTCGTCCTTTTCTTCATAAGGCTCATCATTAAAATTGTCATCAAGCTCACATAAGTTAACAGGATTTGGTGTCTCTATTACCAAAGATAACTTAACACCGGCGCTACTGTTTGCAGTATAATGCGACAATGTTATTATACTGTAGTCATAAACGCTCAGAATGCCTCTGTATTCGCTTTTTAAGTCTATGTAAGCCAATATATCCACCGCTATTGTGTAAGCGTCATCTTGAGCTTTTAAAATGGCTTCAGGAGTATTTTCAGGTGTGGACAATATATACACTTGAAACTCTGTCTTAAATACGTTGGTAGTGATATTTAACTGATGGAGCGATATGTCGTCGACAAATACTTGAAAACCTTTATAATTTGCCTGTTGGTTGTTAAGGTCATCGCCTTGATACCTAAATGTTCTAACGCCTTTATGTCTGAGAGCTATGTTCTTTAAGATATTAATTATTTCTGTAAGCATATGTTATATATATTATATACTAAACATATTATTTATATATAAAAAAACACCGGCTAATTTTACCGGTGTCTTTTAGCTTCTCTCATTTGGTCTTTAAATTTTTCTTCTTCCTCATCCACATCAGCCTTTTCAATCAAATACGAAAGAAACTGAAAGTAATCATTCAGATATGTGCAATAGATTTTTTCAACTTTCTCAATTTTTTCGTCAGCGATTTCATACAATGTTTTGATATTTCCCCATTTTTCTGCAAAGTCTCTATACTGTTGGCAGTGCGGTTTATTTCTTCTTCGAGCTTCAAAGATAATAGGGTAGGACCTGATGATATTATCCCTAGTTGCAAAAAAAAACCTAATATTGGTAAAACATTAATCACCGGCTGCTCTTCGAACATCTTCATTCGCTCCTCTACCATTTCATTCTCAAACTTCGAATCATACGCTTCATCTTTTTTCCTGCATAAGATGGCAAGCAGTGCTGCCAAATTATACTTATCACTTTTTAATAGGGTATCTGCTGCTATGAATTCACCGGCTTTTAATTTATTCTGTACATTAACAATATAATCCTCACCATCGATGACAATTTTATTTGTCGGTTCTTTTTCATCATACTCCTCATACAAAAATGATAGCTTATGAAGTATAATTTCTATAAATTCAGCCGGCAACGTCATCACATAATCCTTCTCCTTATTTATAAAAATGTCAATAACATCGAACACATTAAATTTTTTGTCCTTGTCAGCGTAATATCTCTGTATGTTTTCAAACTGAAGAAGGGTAACGTCCTGCCATTTCTCAGGCACTTGTATACTGCCCAAATCAATTATTTCTTTTTCATTTATTTCAGCCATAAATTTCCTGTTTTCTGTATGTATATATTATTTTCACCGGCATATTTAAAATCATTTTTACATTGCAGTGTTATCCCTAAAGAGGTGATAGTATCGTCATGCTTTCCATCGATTGCTGCATACGTTATCTTCCCTGTTTTTGTAAGCCTAAATGAAAACGTTCCCAACTCTGAGTATAATAGGGTGTTTTCCTTTTCAAAGTGTATTGCGCTATTTGCTATATCCACTGCCAACAATGATATATAGTCTTTTTTACTATCATTAGTTGTGGCAAATGTGTAAAAATTTGATTTTTTCTTTAACTGCTTCTTTATTTCATTGGCCATCACTTCACCAATGGAATTGCTCTCAATGTACGTTGCTACCGGATTATATTCATTAATAAGCTTTGAAATTTTTTGATATTTAACATCCAACTCCCCATCAATCTTATATTGTTTAACTTCATTGCCGGTATTAACGAATGTAACAATGGTGTTATCTTCTCCCAATGTGGATGGGTCTATGCCACACCAACACTTTCCTCCGGAGTATGAATTTATATCAAAGCATGTCTCATAATTGGGGAAAACTGATAATGCATTTGCCATGAAGACGCATTCGAACTCTGTCTTCCAAGCCATTGGTGGATAGCCTTTTTTAAGTTCTTCTATCTCTTCAGGGTCGATGAGTGCATCTTCGTATATTGTGCGTTTAATGTATATCATATCGCTCCTTTCACCGCTTAATGCCTGCATGCATAACTCATAAAAAAAACCTGACGTTGACTTTGGGGTGGAAATCATTACAATCTTATCGCAATGAACTTTCGTTAATGGCATAACAATGTTGTAATAAAAATCCTGACCATCTATCTCTTGCTTGATATATGCCGCCTCATCGATAACCAACTTTGTACAGTTGCTACCTCTTGCAGATTGCGCAGCTTCTCCACTGCAAAACCTTAACTGTGAACCATTTACACTTTCTATGATTAGGTCTGATGCATTTGCTTTTGTTACAAATGACGATGGGAGCATTTTAATTATTTTGCTGTATATTCTTTTTGCTAGTGTGAATGTTGGTGTAAAGTATATAATATCCTCATTTTTCTGTGAAAGCCATTTAATACATAACAGCATGACAACAGTGGTCTTGCCCTGCTGTCTTGACAGATTTGCCATAACAATTCTATGCTCATTGTCATTTGCCGCATTATAAATAAGTCTTTGACTTTCTGTGAGTTTTATACCTTTTACATTAACTTTCATCCTCTATAAGGTTAAAATCTATGGTTATTTCCCCATCCACTTTTGCATTAAGGTTTATATTCTTTTCATCCGGTAAGAATATCTTTGCAATTGAGTCAAGCACTGACTTTGCAACCATTGTGTTTCCCATTCGAGTAGCTTCGTTATATTGAGACATATACTGAGAAAACAGTAAATCCCTAAGTTCTTGCACTCTTTCTACCCTGTCTTCTTTTAACACTTCCCAAGCTGCCTTGATGTAATTCTGTATCTGCCTTTCACCAATATCTTTTTTTGACAGATTATTATACATTCTCTCCCTGAACTTGTTAAATATCTCTGAGCGCATTACGCCATTCACTAGGTCAACTTGTATTTCCTCTATTAGACGTTGCACCCGGTCGTATTCGTCAAGTTGTTTTTGACTGAGCCTTTTCCCTCTTTTTGGCGAACTTTGCTCTATATGTGTTTTTACTAATGAATTCATAACCTATTGCTTCTTTGACCTGCCAACCTTTTTCTCAGGTGGCTTATTTTCACCGGCGTTAGCATCTACAATCGCTTTATTTTCCTCTGATGGGGTATCATCAAGGTCATTGTTTTTTAACGCCTCCTGAAGCCTTTTATAGGCGTTTAGGGCTACCTCCAATTCGTTCACCCTTTGCCTAATACAGCTTCCACAGGAAGTCGGCCTAACGTTTTTGTTAAGTACCCTATTATATACTTCTGTGACTTGGCCACCGTCTGCATATAAACCCCTATTTCTTATACTAATAAACTTCTCTACAATTTTAACATCATCCTCTGTCATATTCTTCTATACTTACTGTGTTATTTTTCTCGTCAATATATTTAGCCACTCCATTGAGTATGCCTAATATTATAAGTGCAATACCGGTAATTAATAAATCAAGTAATATGAACATTATGCCTATGCCTGCCAATGACCAAGTTGATAGACATTTGTAGCATATGAATGGCTCATATCTTAACCACACCGGTATTTTATTATATTCTGTTAAATAATAACATACACCTGTTATTAGCAAAAACAATACCGGTATTAAAAGTATTTCTGTTGCTATCATATCTCTTATTTAAACATATTATTTTTACAAAAAATTATTTATTCTTTTCTCAGCCATATCCACATAAATTGGGAATTTTTCAAAACCTATATAGTCACAGTTATGTTTTATAGCTGATACTGCTACTGTACCACTTCCCATAAATGGGTCTAACACCAATGGTCTATAGTCGTATTCACCGGCAATGCAATGTAGAATATTATCAGGTAACTTTTCAGGGAATGGAGCCGGATGCTCGGTATTTATTTCAAATGGAAAACTCCATACTTCCTTCTTCATTGGTGTATCAATCTTCCTGTCAAATTTTACCTTATTTGACTTTGTTAACCAAAAAATGAGTTCTGTACATGGCAAATACCTCGACCTTGCAACGTTATTTGTCGAACCTCTATCCCATATTATTTCCTGTCTAATCTTAAATGGTGCTTGATACAGCCATTTATATGGTGATATAATTTCTCCATGACCGGTCCATATTCTATTTTTGTGGTTGTAAAACATTGAACCATCTTTTTTTAATACCCGGTAACATTCTTTCAAAACGTCAATTTGCCACTTCTCATACTCATCTTCAGGCATATTATCATTTTCTGAGTCGCCATTATAATCTATTGTAGAAACCCACTTTGCCTTTGAGCTATTTTTACCTTTGTTTATGCCCTTATTATAAGGCGGCGATGTGATTATAATATCAACGCTTTCATCATCAAGTTCTTTTAGTCCTTCTAATACATCACAACAATAAATTTTATTTTTCTCCAACATTAGTCCGTTATTAGATTACTATAGTCTTCGTTAAAGGCTTTATTTATTTCGTCCTTGGTCACATTTTCTTTTAACCAATTTTTGATATTAACTATCCGTTGTCTTACTGCTTTTTCTCCGGTCTTTTCAGTGAGTTGCTTATAGGTTAACTTGTCAAATAATTTCATTTTAAAAATTCTATTATCAGCCGGAGAAAAATTCTCTTCCACTTTGGTCAGTATGTATATTGTCGCATAATCTTTTAGTAAATCACTTTTTAGTTTTTCCTGCTCGGTAAGTTGTGAGTTTTTATATACTTCTTGCAACATAGGCAGGTTAGCATTGCTGTCCCTTTTGGCGTTCCTTGAATATTGTTTTTCCCTCCTTAAGTTCTGTTTAAAACTAATAAAAAAATAATTTTCAAAGCCTTTTTCTGAACAATCGTTTATGCCGTCTTTAACTATCTTATCGTATATCTTTAAATAGGTGTTGGCAAATATGTCATCATCCCACTCTTGGTTGGTATTAAGACAATACTTCCGGTGATGCAGCTGCAAACGCTCATAGTTATTGTTTACCCATTTTAAAAAGTTATCTGCTATTTGTTGGTTTGTCATCAGAGGCTCTTTTTATCAGGTTATAATTTTTATCGAATATGCAAGCATCAGCCATATTCAGATAGAACTTCATTTCTCTCTCTTTACCTTGATAGCCCTTGGAGTATGTTCGCCTTACATTTTTTTCCGGTAAATACCTTAATTTATGCAGGTTAAAAATGAGAATGTTACCGTCATCAAGGAAATTCACATATATTGGTGTGGTGTTATAGTAATGTGCATGCAACAGGTTACTTGCCAATTTATGTGACTCAATCATTATCGATGGCTCAATGTATGAGTTGCCTGCATTTGATACGCCTGATACTCTCATATCTTCCAATAGCACCTGATGTCGTATCTTTATCTCAATGTTATAAACGTTATTGGCTATGGTTGTCGCTGAAGCATCGTAATCAGTTAACTTTGGTGTTTGATAAACCTCCGGAAATAAATGAACCGCATCATTAAGTGCCTTTAGTTTTTCGAAGCCTTCCCTCTCATTCGTCTCAAAAAATTCTCTATTCATACTTATTATTATTTTATAATAAATATCCGGAAAAATCAATTTGTACATAGTAAGTGCAATTTCTTGATTTTTGTCAATTGCCGTAACTTATTATAAATGTGCACCATAAAGTGCACTGCAAAAAAATAAATAATAAAAAAGCCCCTAACTATCGCAGTCCGGGGCAATTATAAGTTACTTAATAACTAAAAACTTATATATTATTAATAATTTATTAACTTATTTTATATCAGCGTATTTGCATTTTTGATAAAAGTGCACTAACTTTGCAGCTTGAAAGTTAAGTGTGCACCACAGTGTGCACCAAATATTATTAATTTAACATTAAAAGAGTATGAAAACGTCTTCTGCGATTATTAAGTTAGTGTTGCGCACAAACAAAGTTCTCAGTGATGGTAGCCATCCTATTATGCTGCGTTGTCAGTTTAATGGGCGAAAAGAAATATCTACCGGATGCTCATGCACAGTTAAGTATTGGGATTCCAAAAAGGAATGTGTTCGAAAAGGTTATCAGAACTATGCCACCATTAACGAGCTTATCCACCGGTTAAAATCAGAGGCTATTGATATAAGGAACAAGTATGAAGTGGAGGGTAAGGCGTATACGCCGGCAATGATACTGCAAAGAAAAGAAGTAGCCCCTATTGGCAATATAGAGACTCTCATTGAGAGATATACAGCACCGCTTGCACCGGGTACTGTTAAGGTATGGAAGTCGTTTCTGAAAAGTTTTAAAGGCTATACAGACGTTAAAAACATAGAGGAGGTAACAGTCGATATCATCAAGGGCTATGGCAAATATTTGGAGAGGAGCGGCATGAAGCAATCTACCATTAAGATGACGTTATCCAAATTGGCAGCGTTGTGCCGGTATGCAGCAGAGGAGGGCATCATTAAGGAGTCACCCTTCAAGCGTTGGAACTATGGCAAGGATTACAAGGTATCATCAAGAAATATTTTTATACATCACCGGACAATTGATATAATGAAGAAATTATTTTTGGATGAATTGATTGTCGACAAGGGTGATTTGTGGCATCATAGGGATGGGGTTTTTGAGGCGTTGACCTGCACATCGTCGCCATTGTTCGCCCGGTATTTTTGGTTTATGGGGCTAATGTTTCAAGGCTTAAGTCCTATCGATTTAGCGCAATTGAAAATGGCTGATATGGATGTTAGATATATCAAAGATAGTAAGTATTATTGTTGGGATTTAAAACGTCAGAAAACGGGCATTGATGTTAAAATAAGAATAAAGGCTGATGATAAATTTAATCAGGTGCTTATGTTGCCGATGCTTATGCTTAACAAAGGAACTTGGCTATTACCGGTATTGGATGGTTTAAGTCCAAATGATAATGTTAAAATAATAAAAAGGGTGAACAACTTCACATCGAACCATATTGACAAATTCAGAGATTGGTTAAAGGAGGTTAACAGCTATATCATTAAAAAAAATGTTGAGACAAATGATAATATACCCCTTGCGCCGACCGATGTATCTTATTATAGCTACCGGCATTCATTCGCTCAGATGTACCTTGCAAAGGGCGGCAGCGTTATCGCATTGGCCTCACTTATAGGTCACAGTATAGATACCATTAGCGTATACGTTAAGTCCCTTGGTGAGGATGATGACCTTGCTGAGGCTGTTTCATTACTTTAATGACATTGGCTACAGTGGGGTATAACTCCACTTATAGCCATTACTTGTTTTTCTTTTGCCTCTGCAACACTTAGAAATGTTCCCTTGGTTAAAGCCATTCCTTTCACATTCATTTGTTGATGGCCATATCTTAACAAGTTTACCATCAAGTGTGTATTGGTAAACGGTTTTTGGAGGATTTGATTTTGGTATAACACCTTTATGTGATTCTGACAATTTTTGTCTATATTCATCAGAGAAGTGTTTACCTAGCCAATATTTTGCATTGTTTTCAGACATTTTTTGTCTAGTTTCATCAGAGTGGTGTTTACCTTTATGTGATTCTGACAATTTTTGTCTTGTTTCATCAGAGTGGTGTTTTCCATACAATGGGTTATTTTCGCCTTTTAATGCTTCTGATATTTTTTTTCTATGTTCATCATA
>Ga0247610_10000264_pt1 | contig 82394 bp, 71 predicted proteins | sample 174DNAGHGhighgp2_FD_193483 | JGI IMG/M metagenome (GOLD analysis project Ga0247610, IMG submission 193483) | Sheep rumen microbial communities from Palmerston North, Manawatu-Wanganui, New Zealand - 1742 DNA GHGhigh gp2 | ecosystem: Host-associated > Mammals > Digestive system > Stomach > Rumen... | reverse complement strand
TATGGACGATTTCAAACGTCAGCTGGCCGACTATATCGACTACTACAACAACAAACGCATCAAACTGAAACTAAAAATGAGTCCGGTGCAATACCGAACTCATTTCTACAGACAAATTAACTGATTTAATTAATCCGTCCAACTTTTGGGGGTCACTTCAATGCCGGCCCTTATTATTTTTATATACAAATAAAAAATAGCCTTATCGGCTTAGCTTGTCATACACCTCATAATACTGTTCCGCCATCGCGTCGGTCATCTCGTAGGGGTTGCCGGTGCCGATGACAACAATCTTGCGCTCGTCGACACCCTGCGCCATCAGCTGACCCTTCACCTCGTCGTTCACAGCCACGATAACGTCGCTCGACGTCCAGGCATAGAGCATTCTTCTCTTCCAGGCTATACTGTCGACCAGCGACGTCTTGTGGTGCGACTCCACACCGAAGCAGGTCACCACCGTCTTCACCATACCCTCCAGGCCGTAAGGCAGCTCCTCGTTCAGGCCGTGGAACACCTTCACCTTCTCGAACTTCAGCCATTCGGCCAGACGGTAGCGAAGCCACATGGAAGGCATCAGCTTCATCGAGCCCGTGGGCAAGAAGGTGCTCACATTGGCGCAGCTCGAATAGTATGTCTTGTATTCCTCCTTCATCCTCGTGGCGAAGAGTAAGGCACGGAAATCCAGCACATGCCGCGACGCCAGCTTCTCCACCAGGTTGCGGCTCCACTCTCCCAGTTCCTCTCCGTTGCGGAACACATTGTTTGCTTCAAATCCTACTAACATATTATAAACGTTATACGTAAAACGTAAAACATCTTTTTCAATCAAAATGCAAAAATACAAAAATATTTCGTATCTTTGCAAAAAATTTCACAACCACTAAACATTCAACATTCATCACTCATCACTCATAATTCATCACTCATAATTCATCACTCATCACTCATCACTCATCATTCATCATTCATCATTACACAATGCCTCGCATAGACCTCAACAACCCCACTCCCCTGGCCCAGTGCCTCGCCAGTCTCACCGCCGAACAGAAACAGGCGCTCTATGAGTCGGCCTCCGAGCTCGTCTCGGAGAACCGTCGTCAGCTCATCGACCGCATAGCGCCCCTCCGCACCCGTCACATCGCCGTGGCCCTCGAGGACGTCTACCAGTCGCACAATGCCGCCGCCGTGCTGCGCTCCTGCGACTGCTTCGGCATCCAGGACGTCCATGTTGTCGAACACAACAACCCCTTCAATCCCGCCGGCGACGTCGCCGTGGGCTCCTCCAAATGGGTCGACTACTACTCCTACCCCGATATCGAAGCGGCCTACAAAGAGCTCCGCCGCCGCGGCTACCGCATCGTCGCCACCACCCCCCACACCAACGACACCCTCATCACCGACCTCGACATCTCCACCCCCGTGGCACTCATCTTCGGCACCGAACTCACCGGCCTCTCCCAGCAGGCCATCGACCTCGCCGACGAATACGTCAAGATACCCATGTACGGCTTCACCGAAAGCTTCAACATCTCCGTCTCCGTCGCCCTCTCACTCTTCAACCTCACCGAGCGCCTCCGCCACTCACAACTAAACACTGAAAACTTAACACTAAACACTGACCAACTCCTCGACCTGAAACTCCACTGGCTGGCACAGACCATCCGCGACGGCGAGCAGGTGCTCCTCAAACTCGCCGGGAAATAAAAATAATTAACAAAAATTAAAGAAAAATTTGCACGAACCAAATATCATTCGTACATTTGCCTTGATGTTTATTTAAGAAAAATAATATTAAGCTACTTAAAATGAAGAAAATAACACTTATCGCAGCACTCTTTTTCCTCTCCTCCGGAGTCCTTTTCGCTCAAAAGGCCGTCAACGAACAGGACGTTAAAGTCTCCTACGTCAAAGATTTCCAGCGCCAAGTCAAGGACGCCTCCGACATCGCCTGGTGGCAGATCGACGACAACACCTTCAAGGTCACCTACCGCGACTCCGAGAACTCCCGTCAGGCCATGGTCTTTTCAAACAAAGGCATGGAGACCCACTACATCATCGAGGACCACTTCCCCCAGAGCATCGTCGACTACGTAAAAGCCAACTATAACGGTTCCAAAGTCACCGACCTCTGGGCCCGCAAAGCCCGCAACAAGATGTCCTACCAGGCCCGCATCGCCCGCAAGAGCGGCTTCCTCTGGTGGAAGAAGGAGAAGGATGTCAAAATCCTCAACTTCGAAATCGACGGCAAGTTCATCAGCGAAGAATAACAACAATTCTCCTTTTTATATTCAACCTTTTAAAACCGATACCCCGATGTGACAAGTGGGGATTTTCACTATGACAAATGCAATCTACAAAGCTGAAACCGGTAAAGTATTCTGGATGATGATTGCCGGCCTCATCATCGGCATTATCCAGGGCATCATGGCCCTCGTTGCCGTTGCAGGCGGTATCGCAGCCATCGCCACCGGCGGTGAACACGGCGCCGGCGTCGCAGGCGGTGCAGGTATCGTGCTCGTCCTCCTCGCCCTCGTCAACATCGCCCTGAAAGTGATGCTCTACCTCTCCTACGGCAAACTCGCCAAAGACTTCGGCGACAACGCCGACGGCAAAGCCCTCGGCAATATCAAACTCGCCGCTCTCTTCGACCTCATCAACGTAGGTATCGGCCTCCTCACCATTCTCCTCCTCCCCCTGGCCATCGTCCTGGGCTTCATCGCCCTCGCCGTCAGCATCGTCGCCTACATCTTCTATCTCATAGGATTCAGCGCCCTGAAGAACTCCAGCACCTTCCCCGGTGCCGCTGGTGCCAGCAACGTCTTCGTGGCCTACATCCTCATCCTCATCGGTGCCGTCCTCGGTATCATCCCCGTGCTCAACATCATCGGTGCCATCGTCAGCCTCGTCGGCCTCATCATGCTCCTCGTGGGCTGGGCCAAAATCAAGAACGCCCCCCTGCCCGAGGCTGCCTAATCCACTCTTTAAATATTACAACAAACAACCCCTTGGAGGGTGCCCACCGGCACCCTCTTTTTTTTATTCCCACCAACACCCCACGAATACCCTACCAACACCGTACCATCACCCTATCAACTCCTACCATGGTAGGAGTTGGTACGGTGTTGATTCGGACTTGATACGGAGTTGAGTCGGACTTGATAGGGACATGATACTGATTTAGTGACAGTTAAGTGTATTATTATGCCATACAACACTCAATACCAGCAACTTATATGCTTTTTTAACAAAAAAAGCACACCATTTCTGGTGTGCTTAACTGTTAGCAGGTAGCCACTCATCACTAATCACTCATCACTCATCACTAATCACTAATGCTTACTCCGCGTCTTTTCCGTGGCAGTTCTTGTACTTCTTGCCGCTGCCGCAGGGGCAGGGGTCGTTGCGGCCGACCTTCTTCTCCACGTGCACCGGCATCTGCCGCTGGGGCTGCTGGCGCGAGGAGTCGATAGCCTGCTGTTGCTGCTGGGCCACACGGTCGAGACTGTTGTCGCGTCCGGCCTTGAGGTTGTGCTGGTCGCTCTGCGGCTGGCGGGCCTCGCGGACGTCGCTGTCCTGACGCACGGGCAGCTGGGCGCGGCTCAGGAAGGAGGTAATCTCACGGTTGATATTCAGCAGCATCTGCTCGAAGAGCTTGAAGGACTCGAACTTGTAGATGAGCAACGGGTCTTTCTGCTCGTAGGCGGCATTCTGCACACTCTGGCGCAGGTCGTCGAGCTCGCGGAGATGTTCTTTCCACTGGTCGTCGATGATAGCCAGGGTGATGCCCTTCTCGATAGAGAGCTGCACCTCGCGGCCGTGGGTCTCGTAGGCCTTCTTCACCGGGACGACGACATTCATGGTCTTCTTGCCGTCGGTGATGGGGAAGGCGACATTGATGTAGCGGGTGTTTTCGGCGACATTCTTGATGAAGGGCCAGGCCATCTCGCAGAGGTGCTGCATACGTTCCTTGTAGGCGCTGAAGCACTGGTCGTAGAGCAGTTCTATGGCCTCGTTGCGATTCAGCGAGAGGAACTCGTTCTCCGACATCGGTACCTCGTGGGCAAAGACACGGATCACCTCCATCTGGAAGTCCTCCCACACGCTGCCCTCGGTGTAGAGCAGCTCGCAGGTATCGTAGAACATGTTGGAGATATCGATGGAGAGGCGGTCGCCGTAGAGGGCGTTGCGGCGCTTGTTGTAGATGACGGTGCGCTGGTTGTTCATCACGTCGTCGTACTCGAGGAGGCGCTTACGCATACCGAAGTTGTTCTCCTCGACCTTCTTCTGGGCGCGCTCGATCTGCTTGGTAATCATCGAGTGCTGGATGACCTCACCCTCCTGCAATCCCATGCGGTCCATCACCGAGGCGATACGCTCGGAGCCGAAGAGGCGCATGAGGTCGTCCTCGAGGGAGACGAAGAAGAGACTCGAGCCCGGGTCGCCCTGACGGCCGGCACGACCGCGCAGCTGGCGGTCGACACGACGGCTCTCGTGGCGCTCGGTGCCGATGATGGCCAATCCGCCGCGTTCCTTCACGTCGCCCTTGAGCTTGATATCGGTACCACGACCAGCCATGTTGGTGGCGATGGTCACGCGGCCAGGCTCGCCAGCCTGGGCCACAATCTCGGCCTCCTTCTGGTGGAGCTTGGCATTGAGGACGTTATGAGGAATCTTCTTCATCTTGAGCATCTTGGAGAGCAGCTCGGAGGTCTCGACGCTGGTGGTACCCACCAAGACGGGACGGCCCTCGCCAACCAGACGCTCGATCTCGTCGATAACGGCCTTGAACTTCTCGCGCTTGGTCTTGTAGATCATGTCGTTCATGTCGTTACGCGCGATAGGCTTGTTGGTGGGGATGACGACGACGTCGAGTTTATAGATGTTCCAGAACTCGCCGGCCTCGGTCTCGGCGGTACCCGTCATACCGGCCAGCTTCTTGTACATGCGGAAATAGTTCTGCAGGGTGATGGTGGCGTAGGTCTGCGTGGCAGCCTCGACCTTGGCGTTCTCCTTGGCTTCGACAGCCTGGTGCAGTCCGTCGCTCCAGCGGCGTCCTTCCATGATACGGCCCGTCTGCTCGTCGACGATCTTCACCTGGTTGTCCTCGGTGAGGATATAGTCGACGTCGCGCTCGAAGAGCGTGTAAGCCTTCAGCAGCTGGTCGACGGTGTGGACGCGGTCGCTCTGGACGGCGAAGTCGCTATAGATCTTGTCCTTGGCCTCGGTCTTCTGCTCGGGGCTGAGGGCGTCGTTGTTCTCCACCTCGGCAATGGCGCTGCCGATATCAGGCAGCTGATAGAAATTGCGGTCCTCGCCGAGGGAGGTGAGGTAGTCCATACCCTTGTCGGTGAGCTCCACCTGCTTGTTCTTCTCGTCGATGACGAAGAGGAGCTCCTCGTCGATGATGTGCATGTTCTTGTTCTGCTCCTGCATGTAGAAGTTTTCGGTCTTGAGGAGGACGCTCTTGATGCCGGGCTCGGACATGTATTTGATGAGGGCTTTGTTCTTCGGCAGGCCGCGATAGGCGCGGAGGAGCTGCTTGGCGCACTCCTCGTCGGGCTTGGGGTCGGGGTGCTCGGCGAGGCCTTTCTTGGCGTCGGCGAGGCAGTTGGTGACGATAAGGCGCTGGGCGTTGTAGAGCTTTTCGATGGTGGGTTTGAAGCGGTAGAACTCCTGCTCGTCGTCGCCCTTGCCGGTGGGGCCGGAGATGATGAGGGGGGTACGGGCGTCGTCGATAAGCACGGAGTCGACCTCGTCGACGATGGCGTAGTTGTGGCCGCGCTGCACCAGTTCCTCGGGGTTGCGGCTCATATTGTCGCGCAGGTAGTCGAAACCGAACTCGTTGTTGGTACCGTAGGTGATGTCGGCGGCATAGGCGGCGCGGCGCTCCTCGCTGTGAGGCTCGTGCTTGTCGATGCAGTCGACCGTAAGGCCATGGAACTCAAAGAGCATACCCATCCACTCGGAGTCGCGCTTGGCGAGGTAGTCGTTGACAGTCACCACGTGGACACCCTTGCCGGGCAAGGCGTTGAGGTAGACGGGCAGCGTAGCCACGAGGGTCTTACCCTCACCCGTGGCCATCTCGGCGATCTTGCCGCTGTGGAGCACCACGCCGCCGATAATCTGCACATCGTAGTGGACCATGTCCCAGGTAATCTCGTTGCCGCCGGCCATCCAGTGGTTCTTGTAGTAGGCCTTGTCACCGTCGATGGTGATGGAGGGGTGGGTGGCGGCGAGGTCGCGGTCGTGGTCGGTAGCGGTGACCTCGACGGTCTCGTTCTGGGCGAAACGCTTGGCGGTCTCCTTGACGACGGCGAAAGCCTCGGGGAGGATATCGTCAAGGACGGACTGGGTCTTGTCGTAGGCCACCTTCTCCAGCTCGTCGATACGTTTATAGAGGGACTCCTTCTCGCCGACGGGCATGTCGTATTCTTCTTCGATGCGCTTGCGCATGGCGGCAAGTTCGTTCTCCTCGCTCTCGACGGCCTTGGCGATACGCTCCTTGAACTCGATGGTCTTAGCGCGCAGCTGGTCATTGGTGAGAGCCTCGATAGTGGGGTACACGGCCAGCGTAGCATCCAGGAAAGGTTTGACCACCTTGAGGTCGCGCTGACTCTTGTTTCCAAACAGTTTGGTTAGAAAATTAGCCATATTATATTATAGTTCTTAATTCTTAAATACTAATTCTTAAACAATTATCCGTTTTCATGCAGATAGAAAAACAAACAAAGATACAACTTTTTTTGAAAATGGAAGTTGAAAAAAGGAAGAATTGGCCGATTCTGTCTTTTCAGGAAAGATATAACATGCTTGAAGACAGCGTGAAATTAGATAATCTCAAAAAACTTTTTGCCATATTGAAAAAAGTTCGTACTTTTGCACCCGCTTTTTAAAGGTGAGAGGTGAAAGGTGAGAGGTGAAACACCTCGTTTCATTAATCATTAACCGTTAACCTTTAACCATTATGAGGAGAGATGCCGGAGTGGTCGATCGGGGCGGTCTCGAAAACCGTTGACCAGCTTGCTGGTCCCAGGGTTCGAATCCCTGTCTCTCCGCGAAAGAAAGATAGTCTCACAAGTTTTTTTGATAAACTTGTGAGATTTTTTTCGTGTAAAGAAGAAAATGAAATGCTGATTATTGTTTATTAATATCTTCTTGAAAAACTTTAACGATTTTTAACCGAAAAGAGATTTTCAAGTCAGCATTAATATGTACTTTTGCACTCGATTTGATAACCTACAAAAAACAATCAAGATGGATGAACTAATCAAGATTTTGAGGCAATTTGACGAGAAAAGAAGTCAAAAGATTGGCATGAATTGGAATGCCAATGCTGTGGCAGAGTGTTTTAAACCTTGTGCTGAAGACATTCTATGCAAAGGGTATTTCTTGATTAATGAGAAATACATAATTGATATTGGTGCAATTGAACTATACTATCATGAAGACGGGGAAGATGGGAACATAAAAGATTACATCATGTACCACACGAATGCCCATCCATACAAATCAAGGATGTTCGAAATTGCCGAAGGTTATCCATATTATAAATTTGGCAGTTTTAATATGCATCAATCCGGTCTGGATATTACATTTGAAAATCAAGAGAAGAAATATAGAGCCTCTTTTCTTATTCGTTCATACAGACTGCTCGAAACGGAAAACGGAAAGTTTCCTATAAGTGACAATACAAAATACGACCATTGCTCCACTCATATTTTTGATGATATGTTTTATGAGGGTATCTCGTTCAATAATACCAAAATAGAATGGAAAAAGATAAATAACAAGGGCAGGAATTTGGATGAACCAATTTTTCGGATAAATGTCCCAATGTATCGAAAAGAAGGCAAGGGAAAATATGAGAAACTTACCGTAGAATACATGGACAATCATGATTTATTATTGTCTGTAGACAAAGGTCTTGCGGAAGAGATAAGTGGAAGTTCTGTGGGATATCAGAAAACAGATAATTTTAAGACAAACGGCAAGGAGTATGTTCGAGACACAAGACCTTGGCGGTTCTGCCTAGAAGGTATCTACGAGAAAAGCAAAGAATATGGCAATTAACAATTGGAATACCCTATACGGAAAATGCAAGGAGACCATCATGGTCGATGCCTTTACCGACACGGTTTTTCTTTCGGATTTGTTGCCGAAGAAATGTCCAACGTTGTATCAATGTCTTGATACAATCCTGACAGACAATGGCATTGACCATCGGCTGCTCGAAAACACGAAGGATATTTGGTGCCGTGATTATATGCCTATCCAGACAGGCGAGAAGCGGTTTGTTTTTTACAAGTATAATCCTGACTATCTGCAAACAAAACATCTCCTACGCATGGTTACCGATGCGAATGCGATAGTTAACGTCAATTGTTTAAGACAGGGCGAAGCCGTGGATTTGGATTTGATTATTGACGGCGGCAATGTGGTGCGGTGTGGAGATAAAATCGTAATGACGGAGAAGGTGTTTTATGAGAACAGGGACAAAACGCGCAAGGAAGTCCAAAGGCAGCTTGAAGCGGCATTCCAGTGCAACATTGTTTTCCTTCCGTGGGACAGGCATGAGTTTCTGGGTCACAGCGACGGAATCATCCATTACATCGGTGACAACCGTGTTATCATGACCAACTACGCTGATTTCGATGCGGATATGGCTCGTAAATTCAACAAGGTTCTGGAAAAACATTTCGAGGTGATTCCGCTGTCGTACAATACAAAGAGGAAACATCAGCGCAGTTGGGCTTATGTCAACTTCTTGCAGACTTGCAGATTGGTCCTTGTCCCGCAACTGGGAATCCCAGAAGACGAACAGGCGATGCAACAGATTTCCGAAGCGATGCCGGGATGCAAGGTGGTTGGAGTTCAGGCACTGGAGGCTGTAAGAAAAGGCGGTGCGTTGAACTGCATTTCGTGGAATGTGGCGACAACAGATTGGAGAGAGGGTTTCATGGGTGAGGAATACAGGGTGCATGGACGGCCGATAAGCTGGATGAAAAAAGCCGCTGAAGAAGGTCGTGCCAACTGGCAGTGCAATTTGGGTGTCTGTTACTTTTATGGCAAAGGGGTTGAAAAGAACATGACTGAGGCTTCCAAGTGGTATAAGAAAGCATCCGAACAAGGTGATGACAAAGCGCAGTTCAATTTGGGGCTGGGATATTTTAAAGGAGAGGGTGTGCAGCAAGATTATGCCAAAGCAATGCATTGGTTCGGCAAAGCATCGGAACAGAGAGATGCTGACGCACAGCTCCATATCGCATGGTGTCTGGAAGAAACGAATGCTCCCCAGGAAGCCATTGTTGCCGCCTATAGAAAAGCGGCGGAAATGGGAAACCCGGAAGCACAATGCGAACTTGGCTTTTGGTATTGCAACGGTGAAAATGGATTGGAGAAAAACATTGCGGTCTCGAACGAGTGGTTCCGAAAAGCCGCAGAGCAAGGATATGACGAGGCTCAATTCCAAATGGGTCTGAAATACGAGTATGGCAATGGTGTAAAGAAGGATATGAAAGAGGCCGTGAAGTGGTACCGGCGTGCAGCCACGCAAAACAACATTCGAGCTATTTACCAGTTGGGATGTTGTTACTTCTATGGCAATGGTATACGGATGGACAATGAAATGGCATTCAAGTGTTTTAAAAGAGCAGTAGGACATGATTATTATTGGGCAGAGTACAGGTTGGGAGAGTGCTACTACTTTGGGTATGGTATTCAAAAAGACAAAGAAGAAGCTGTGAAATGGTATCGAGTGGCGGCATCACAGAATGTTGTTCCTGCTGTTTATGAGTTGGGATATTGTTATTTCCACGGTTTTGGAGTAGACGAAGATAAAAAGAAAGCGTTGGAGTATCTTCGTCAGGCAGCCGAAAGCAATCATACTGATGCGATATGCATGATTGGAGACTGTTATCGAGATGGCATTGCGGTTAAGAAGGATGAAGAAGAGGCCATTAAGAACTACAAAAAAGCTGCCGAATTGGGCAGCAAGACCGCACAAAAGAAACTGCATGATATATTGCTAGAAAGAGGAATGCCTAATTTTGACGATGTACCGTTCTGAAAATATCAGCGTCCCCTCTTATGATAAGCTTGAAAGAATCAGGCATGCAGCAGAATGTGGGTATGTCAGGGCACAACTACAGATGGGACATTATTTTTTTAGCATTGCCCATCATGATGATATTGACAAAGACGAAGCTGTCTTTTGGCTTCAACTGGCCGCATTGCAAGGAAATTGCGAAGCTGCGACATTATTGAGCATTATAGAGCCTGTGTAGCTTCGAGTAATTAGATTAATTCGCCGTTAAAGAATTTGCCGTTTACTTGATTTCGACGATTTGGCCGTCGGAGGCGAGGAGGGTGTTGGGAAACAGGGCGGTGGCTTGCTCGGTGAGGAGTTCCGGTTCTTTGTAGCGGGCACTGATATGGGTGAGCAGCAGCTGTTTGGGTTCCGCGAGGGTGGCCAGGCGGGCGGCCTGGCCGGCGGTGAGGTGCTGGCGCTCACGGGCCAGCTCGGCGAGGTCGTCGGCGAAGGTGCACTCGAGGCAGAGGAGCGACGAGTCGCGCATGAAGGGCACCAGGTCTTCACTGTAGGCGGTGTCGCAGGCGTAGGTGTAGACACGTGCGGGGTTGCCGCCACGCGGCACCTCGGTGATGCGGAAGCCGTAGGTGGGCACGGAATGGAGGATGGGGAAGGCGTCGACGGTGCAGCGCTTGCCCTCGAAGACGCGATGGAGGCCCTCAGAAAAGTCCATCTCGACGAAATTCAACTCGTAACCAACATGATTGCCCGTCAGCTCGAAGGATGTCTCGATGACCTCCTTGGCTCCTTTGGGTGCCACGATGGTCATGGGCTCGGTGCGGCCGCAGAGGTGCATGGTGGAGAGCAGCGGAGCAAGGCCGAAGAAGTGGTCGCCGTGGAGGTGCGAGATGAGCACGGTGCCGAGCGACTGGAGTTTGAGATGGTGCTGACGGATGCGGTCCTGGGTTCCCTCGGCGCAATCGAGCAAGAGTTTGAAACCGTTGACGTTGACCACCTGCGCACTACAACGGCGGCGGCCGGTGGGCAAGGCCGCTCCAGATCCTAATATCGTAACATAAAAATTCATATCAACAAGTAGTTAAGTAGACAGTAGTTAAGTAGTTAAGCCAAATGCTGTTTTCTTGGTCTAGCAAGGAGGAGCAGGAGGAAGGTGATGAGGCCGTTGACGAGGAGTATCTCGAAGCCGAACTCATAGCCGATCCACGCCTTGGAGTTGAGTTTCAGTATATAACAGATGACGGGCGACAGCACGGCAATGTAGGGCACCCAGCGGTCGTCGACCTGGCGCTTGGTGAACAGGCCGAAGGCATAGAGGCCCAGCAGCGGGCCATAGGTGAAGCCTGCCACATCGAAGATGATGCTGATGAGCGAGTCGTCATGGAACGGCCGGAAGGCGATGATGACGAGCAGGTAGAGGAGGGCGAAGGAGACGTGGACGAGGCGACGGGTCGCCAAAATTGAAAATTGAAAATTGAAAATTGAAAATTTGGAGGAATCCTCTTTCTCGACCTTATCGAAGCCAAGAAAGTTGTAGCAGAAGGTCGTGGTGAGGGCTGTGAGGGTGCCGTCGGCGGAGGAGTAGCCTGCGGCGACGAGGCCGAGGACGAAGACCACGGCGATGAAGCCGCCGAGTTCGTTGATGGCTATATGGGGGAATATCTTGTCGCCAACGACATAGGTCTCACCCGCCTGGTTCACTGCCGTAGGCAGGTCGACGCCCGTCTGGCTGGCATAGGCGATGAGGGCGGCGCCAAGGCTGAGGAAGATGATATTGACAATGATGAAGAGGAAGCTGGAGGTCATGACATTCTTCTGTGCGTCGCGCAGGGTCTTGCAGGTGAGGTTTTTCTGCATCATGTCCTGGTCGAGGCCCGTCATGGTGATGGTGATGAACATGCCGGCGAGGAGCTGCTTGACCCAGTATTTCTTGGCCATGGGGTCGGAGTTGAATATATCGTCGGCAGAAGCCGGCAGGAGGTCGGAGAAGGACATCTTCACCTCGGGGTTGTGGAGGATGGCCACCACGGTAGCCACGGCCGCCAGGATGAGGAAGGTGGTCTGCAGCATGTCGGTCCATACGACAGTCTTGATGCCGCCAGAGAAAGTGTAGAGCAAGATGATAGCAATGAATACCACGGCGGGCACCCAGAAGGGGATGCCCCAGGCCGAGAAGACGAACTCGTAGAGTACGAAGACCACGAGGTACATGCGGAGGGCTGAGCCCAGCAGGCGCGAGAGGATGAAGAAGAGGGCGCCGGTCTTCTCGCTTCGCAGGCCGAAGCGCTGCTCGAGGTAGGTGTATATGGAGGTGAGGTTGAGCTTATAGTAGAGCGGCAGCAGGACGAGGGCGATGGTAGCATAACCCAGCACATAGCCGAGGACCATAGGCATGTAGAACCATTTGTTGGCCAACACGTCGCCGGGGACGGACATGAAGGTCACGCCGCTGAGCGACGCCCCTATCATGCCGTAGGCCACCACAGGCCAGGGCGATTTGCGGCCGGCACGGAAGAAGGCCTCGTTGCCCTTGGCGCCACGGCGTCCGGTGAGCCACATCACCAAGAAGAGCAGCAGCGTGTAGGCCGCGAAACAGATCAGGATAGTCTTTTCCATTATTCGCTATAGCCCTCCGGATTCTGCCTCTGCCAGTTCCAACTGTCGCGCACCATATCGTCGATGCCATACTTGGCCTCCCAGCCCAGTTCAGCCTTGGCCTTGGCGGGGTTGCAGTAGCAGGTGGCGATATCGCCGGCACGGCGGGGCTTGATGCTATAGGGCACGTCGACGCCGTTGACACGGACGAAAGCTTTCACCATGTCGAGGACACTGTAGCCGTGACCGGTACCGATGTTGTAGATATGTGTAGTGTTAAGTGCTAAGTGTTTAGTGTTTAGTTGGTTTGCGCCAGCCTCACTTAACACTGAACACTGCTCACTAAACACTTTCAGGGCGGCGACATGGGCGGTGGCGAGGTCGACGACATGTATGTAGTCGCGCACGCCGGTGCCGTCAGGCGTGGGGTAGTCGTTGCCGAAGACGCCGAGTTCCTGGCGCTTGCCGACGGCGACCTGGGTGATGTAGGGCATGAGGTTGTTGGGTATGCCGTTGGGGTTCTCCCCTATCCTACCGCTCTGGTGCGCACCCACGGGGTTGAAGTAGCGCAGCAGCACGACGTTCCACTCCGGGTCGGCCTTCTGGATGTCCATGAGCACCTGCTCGAGCATGGACTTGGTCCAGCCATAGGGGTTGGTGCACTGGCCCTTGGGGCAGTTCTCGGTGATGGGTATCTCGGCGGGGTCGCCATAGACAGTGGCACTGGAGGAGAAGATGATGTTCTTGCATCCGTGGCGGCGCATGACGTCGACGAGCGTGAGGGTGCCGCCGATGTTGTTCTCATAGTACTCCCACGGCTTCTCCACGCTCTCGCCCACGGCCTTGAGGCCTGCGAAATGGATGCAGGCGTCGAACTTCGGGTACGCAGGCGTCCCGCCTGCACATTCTGAAGCGGCAAAGACTTTTTCGAGACCTTCGCGGTCGCGGATGTCAACCTTGTAGAACGGTATCTCCGGCACGCCGATAATCTCGGCCACGCGTTTCAGGGCGACAGGGTTGGAATTGGAGAGGTTGTCCACCACCACAGCGGTGTGGCCGGCCTTGTAGAGTTCTATCAATGTGTGGGAGCCTATGAAACCTGCTCCACCGGTGACAAGAATATTCATGTTTATATGTTGATAGGTTGATACGTTGACACGTTGATAAGTTTATACGTTTATACGTTGATATAGGTTTAACGCGAAATAGCATTATATATTGTAATAAAAAAATACTTTTATCGTTATTGGGGTTATGTTTATTGGAGAAACGATAGCTCTGGGAGTGGCTGTGGCGTGGACCGCCACGGCACTTTTCGCCGAGGTGGGGTCGAAGCGCATGGGGTCGCTGCCGCTGAACACGGTACGCATGACGATGTCGCTCACCCTGCTGTTCATCACCCTGTGGCTCACCATGGGTGTCCCCTACCCCCGCTTTGCCGACGGCGCTACCTGGCACTGGCTGCTGTTGAGCGGCGTGGTGGGCTATGTCATCGGCGACTACTGTCTGATGCAGGGCTACATCTATATCGGCTCGCGCTTCGGACAACTCTTCATGACCCTCTCGGCCCCCACGGCAGCAATCACGGGATACCTGCTCCTTGGCGAGCAGATGCGGTGGCAGGCCATCGTCGGCATGGTGGTGACGCTCTCGGGCATCGCCCTCTCCATACTGTCGAAAAGGGACAACACCGTCAGGCTGGGTCTGCCGGCGAAAGGGGTGTTCTTTGCCGCCATGGCGGGCATCTGCCAGGGCTTCGGACTGGTGCTGAGTAAGATTGGGCTGGAGCACTATGATGCCGCGGTAGCTGCGGCGGGTGTCAGTCCCGAATCCGTGCCCGACGGGGCATTGCTGCCGCTGCCATTGTTCCTCAGCATTCCCTTTGCCGCCACGATGATACGCGCCACCATCGGACTTACAGGCTTTTTCCTGCTGCTGATGGTGTTCAACAAAGACTGGAAAGACAAGCTGAGCCACGCCGTACACGACCGCAAGGCCATGTGGTGTGTGCTGGGTGCCACAGTATTCGGACCTTTCATCGGCGTCAGCGCCTCGCTGCTAGCCACGCAGTATACCTCCACCGGCATCGCCCAGACGCTCTTCGCCCTCACACCCATCCTTATCATCGCCCCCGCGGCATGGCTATTCCACCAGCGGGTGACGTTACGCGAGGTCGTCGGCGCCGTCATCAGCGTCGCCGGCGTCTGCCTGTTCTTCGTTTAAGACAAAAAAAGAAAAGGCCGACTTGTTTGACAAGTCGGCCTTTTTGTTGGATTATAAACCTTCTTACCAAGCGAAGAGGGGTCTGTTCTGCATCATCTCGTTGACCTGGCCGGTGATCTTGGCGCGGACGGCCTCGTCGGTCGGGTTGCAGAGGACGGTGTCGATCATGTCCACGATGACGGGCATGTCGGCCTCTTTCAGGCCACGGGTGGTGATGGCGGGCGTTCCGACGCGCAGACCGCTGGTCTTGAAGGCGCTGCGGCTGTCGAAGGGCACCATGTTCTTGTTAACGGTGATGTCGGCGGCCACGAGGGCGTTCTCAGCCTCCTTACCGGTGAGCTCGGGGAACTTGGTGCGGAGGTCGATGAGCATCAGGTGGTTGTCGGTACCGCCGCTGATGACCTTATAACCTTTGTTGACGAAGGCCTCGCACATCACCTTGGCGTTCTTCATCACCTGCTGTATGTACTGGTCGTAGCTGTCGGTGAGAGCCTCGCCGAAGGCAACAGCCTTAGCGGCAATGACGTGCTCCAGAGGACCGCCCTGGGTGCCGGGGAACACGGCGCTGTCGAGGAGGGCGCTCATCTTCTTGATCTCACCCTTCGGGGTTGTCTTGCCCCAAGGATTGTCGAAGTCCTGACCCATGAGGATCATACCGCCGCGAGGTCCGCGGAGGGTCTTGTGGGTGGTGGTGGTGACAATGTGGCAATACTTGATGGCATTGTTCAGGTAACCCTTGGCGATGAGGCCGGAGGGGTGGCTGATGTCGCCCATGAGGATGGCACCGATCTTGTCGGCGATCTCGCGCATGCGGGCCCAATCCCAGTCACGGCTGTAGGCCGAGCCGCCGCCGATGATGAGCTTCGGGTGGTGCTCGAGGGCTTTCTTCTCCATGTCGTCATAGTCCACGATGCCGGTCTCTTCCTTCACCTGGTAGCCGACGACCTTGTACATCAAGCCGCTGAAGTTCACGGGGCTGCCGTGCGAGAGGTGACCGCCGTGGTTGAGGTCCATGCCCATGAAGGTGTCGCCGGCGTTCATGCATGCCAAGAACACTGCCATGTTGGCCTGTGCGCCGCTGTGGGGCTGCACGTTGGCCCAGCAGGCGCCGTAGAGCTTCTTGGCGCGCTCGATGGCGATGGTCTCGCTCTGGTCGACGACCTGGCAGCCGCCATAGTAGCGCTTGCCGGGGTAACCTTCGGCGTACTTGTTGGTCATGACGGAGCCCATGGCCTCCATCACCTGGTCGCTGACGAAGTTCTCAGAGGCAATCAGTTCGATGCCCTTGGTCTGGCGCTCACGCTCTTTCTGGATGAGGCCGAAAATCTCGTTATCTCTCTGCATATCTGTTTATTGTTTAATTATTTTAGTTGTACAATATTTTGCAAATATACAAAAAAGGTTTAAAATTGGGGATTTTTTTTTATTTTTGCAACCGAAAATGAAAAAAGGAATTGGTGTCATAATAGGTCTTATCATGCTGCCATTGAGCGGGATGGGGCAAAAGATACTGCTGTCGTCGACAGAGTCGGGGAATGAGTTGAACCTAGACCCCAACCGTATCTACAGCTATAACCTGTACGAGAAGTCGCGTTGGGGCGCCGGACTGGAGTATGATATCATGCTGGGACAAAAGGACAGCGCCGGCCTCACCTGCCTGGCCCTGAGCGCCTACGGAGCGTGGGGCTATGAAGACCACCGCCTGAAGTGGGGCGGGAAAGTGGAGCTGCAGGGGGTAACGAAAGACCGGAGAAAATACAGCACCTACCTGGAGGGCTTTCACGACCTGACAGCCCCCGGTAACCGCCATATAGGGAGCTACGATGTGTTCCTTTTCACGTCGACAGGCAACTTCATGACGCGGCGCTTCAACGACACCTGGCGTGTGACCGGCGGCGTAAGCCGGATGAAGACGCGAAAGATGCAGGAGACGATAGAGCTGCGCTGGTCGCGCGAACGCGACCTATGGAGCGGCAACAGCCTGATCTACCCCGCAAGCTGTGCGGACCTGAGGAGCATGCCCTATGAGGACTTCTTTGAGGTAAGGATACATCTCGCCGATTTCTCGGGTCTGAGCGGCGAGCTGCTGGCGGGGACGACGTCCCTGTGGACGTCGCCTTTCGTGCGGCTGCTGGTGCAATACAACCGCAAGTTCTTCTGGGAGCCGCTGGCCTTGGAGGTCTTTGCGCAATGCGGCTTCGCGGATGAGGGTGCTCCCTACAGCCGCTGTTTCGACCTGGGCGGCACCTGGGGCAGCCCGCTGGCGATGGAACGCTCATTGCTGACGGCTAGGCCCAACGAATTCACGGCCAACCTCTTCAGCCTGGTAACCCTGAAGCTCTCAACGGCAGAGCCGCTGTTCTACTATTACCATAACAACCTGCTGGTGGGCACCTCGCCGAGTCCTTTCGTGCTGTGCAATGCGGCCTGGGGCGAGCTAAGAGGGCATTCGTCGCCACAGGCTCCCGACAAGGGCATACTGGAAGTGGGCGGCGGCGTGGACGGACTGCTGAAGTGGGGCCTGGTAGACTGGGGCGGTGCCGTGGTGTACCGACTGACACCGACGTCGGCAGCCTACCACTTCACCAAGACGGAAGACAACCTGATGTTCTTGCTGACGGCAAAGCTAGATATGTAAATTGAAAAAGGTAACACAATAAACCCAAAAGGTTGGCGTTATAAATAGAATTATGAAACGATTAACTATATTATTACTGGTGCTATGCGCCGCCATGGAGGCCGGGGCGCAGAAATATTCGTTCACCTTCAAGCCTGAAGGAATTAGCGACACGGTGATGTTTGTGGCGCGGCATTTCCGCGACCAGCTGCAGCTCATGGACACGGCAGCGAAAGGCAAGGACGGCAGCTTCTGCTTCAAGGGGAAGCGCGAGTGGCCGCGTGGCATGTACGCCCTGGTGCGCCAAGGCGGCGAGAAGGCGCTGTGCGACTTCGTCATCGACGACAGCCGTCAGTTCACCATTACCGGCGACGAGCGTCTGACGCCTGCGACGGTGAAGGTGAAGGGCAGCGTGGGGAACCGCCAGATGTTCGACTACCTGGCCACGGTGGCGAAGGCAAAGAAAGAGATGGAGGATATCCGCAAGCGCCAGAAAGTAGCTGAGACGAAAGAGCAGGCCAATGCCGACGAGAAAGCGCTGATAGAGCGCATGAAGAACTACGAGGCCACGGCACGTCACCCGAAGAAAGCGACGCTCTTCTTCGACTTTGTCAACATGTGCGACGAGCCCGATGTGCCGGAGGAGGTGGAAGACAAGGCGACATGGTTCCGGATGCATTACTGGGACAAACTGTTCGAAAGTGCCAAGCTGAAAGTGGAAAGCGAGAAGCGTGCGTTGATGTATAGCCCACAGCTGTTCAACAAGATGAATTATTTCTTCTACGGAATGCTGTATCATGCCGACAGCGATACCATCTGCAGAGAGATCGACCGGCTGGCGGCACGTATCGGCAACGACACGGCACTGCTACGCTATGTGTTCGACCATATCGAGCCGCGCTATTTCCGCTCCACACGCAATATCGGATGGGACGCCGTATGGTGCCACCTGGCAGGCGAATACTACCTGAAGGGACGCTGCCCGTGGGCCACGGAGGGCACGCTGCACAACATACGATACAACTACAACCGTATCAAACAGAGCCTGATAGGCGCACACGGGCAGGAGCTGCTGATGCTCGACACCACGCAGATTGACGCTCCGGAGCACTGGAAGTCGAGCCACCAGTTCCCGACCAAGTATGTGATTCTGTGGTTCTGGGACCCCGACTGTCACCACTGCCAGGCACAGAGCGCTGAATTGAAGGTGCTCTACGACTCGCTGCAGACGGCGCCGGACCGCAGGTTCGAGGTGTATGCCGTAGGTTACGAGAGCGACGTGGCCAAGTGGAAGAACTACGTCAAGGAGCACGACTTCCGATGGGTGAACGTGGGCGGCCAGAATGTGAACATCGACTACCAGGAGGCCTACAATGTACATGGCGCACCGACGATGATTATCCTCAACGAAAAGCGAGACATCATCATGAACAAGGTGCTGCCCATCAAAGGACTGCTGCAATTCCTGGACAACTACGAAAAAACAAGAAAATAAAAAACAACACAAACAACAACAAACAACATAATAAAAGTTGTTCTTGTTGTTCAAGTTGTCTTCATTAAGAAACATCAATGGACATCATCAACATATTGCCTGACAGTGTGGCCAACCAGATTGCCGCGGGCGAAGTGGTGGACCGGCCAGCAAGCGCCGTGAAGGAGCTGCTGGAGAACGCCATGGATGCCGGCGCCACACAGATAGACCTCATCATCAAAGATGCGGGGCGCACGCTGATACAGGTGATAGACAACGGCTGCGGCATGAGCGACAGCGACGCACGGCTGTGCTTCGAGCGTCATGCCACAAGCAAGATACACAAGGCCGACGACCTCTTCGCCATCCACACCATGGGCTTCCGTGGCGAAGCGCTGGCGTCGATAGCGGCCATCGCGCAAGTGGAGCTGCGCACACGCCAGCACGACAACGAGCTGGGAACGACCATCCATATCGAAGGGTCGCAGGTGATAAGCCAAGAACCCACGGCCTGCCCGATAGGCACATCGTTGGCAGTGAAGAACCTCTTCTTCAACGTGCCGGCACGAAGGAACTTCCTGAAGAAAGACAGCGTGGAGTTCTCTCACATAGAGGAGGTGTTCCGCCGTGTGACACTCATCCACCAGGACATAGGATTTACGCTGACAAGCAACGGGCGCCAGATCTACGACCTCAAGGCAGGAAGTATGCTGCAGCGTATCAGCCAGCTCTTCGGCAACCCCTATAAAGAGCGCTTCTTTAATGTCGAGGAGGAGACCGACGTGGTGCGTATCAAAGGCTTCGTGGGCAAGCCCGAATACGCGCGGAAGACCCGCGGCGAGCAGTACCTCTTCGTCAACGGCCGCTTCATCAAGCACCCCGCGCTGAGTGCCGCAGTGGAGAAGGCCTATACCGACCTGCTGCCGGAGCATACCTACCCAAGCTATTTCATCGGCCTCCAGGTCGACCCGTCGCGCATCGATATCAACATCCACCCCACGAAGACGGAGGTAAAGTTCGTCGACGACCACGCGCTGTTCGCCATCCTGCGGTCGGCGGTGAAGAAAGCCCTGGGCCAGTTCACGCTGGCCACGGAGCTGGCTTTCGACACCCCCGAGGAGTTCAACATAGCGCCGGCACCCAAGGGATATATGCCGCCGGAGCCGAAAATCAGCTACAACCCGAGCTACAATCCCTTCCGCGCCACCCCCACCCAGACGCACCTCCACCTCGAGAAAGACCTCAAGGGCTTTAACGACCTTAAAGGCTTTAATGACCTTAAAGACCCTAAGGACCTTAGAGACCTTAAGGACTTTAAGGACCTTAACGACACCACTCCTCAGACACTTCCTACCAGCACCTGCCTGCAGGTACAGAACAAATATATCGTCACGACGTTATCCTCGGGCCTCGCCATCATCGACCAGCAGCGTGCCCATGAGCGCATCCTCTTCGACAGACTCACTCACTCAGCCAGTCAGTCACTCGGTCACTCCCAAACACTCCTCTTCCCCGTCAACTGCCAGTTCTCGGCAGCCGATGCCGACCTCTTCAGCGAGCTGCTGCCCGAGTTGCGCGACTACGGCTTCGCCGTGGAGCCGCTCTCGCAGTGCACCTTCGTGGTCACCGCCACACCTGCCGACATGAAAGAGGGCGAACTGCAGAGCTGCTTCGACCAGATGCTCGCCGACTACAAAGGAGCTACGATGCAGAAGTTCAGCAACCGAAACCAGGCGCTCTGTGCCTCGCTGGCGCACCAGATGGCCATCCGTCCGGGCAAAGTCCTCTCGCAAGAGGAGATGCAGCAACTCGTCGCCGACCTCTTCGCCTGCCCCATGGCTGAAACAGCCCCCTCGGGCAAGAAAATCATCACAATAGTAAAACCCGAAGAACTACTGAAGAATTAACCACATTCATCATTCATCACTCATCACTAAACACTAAACACTAAACACTAAACACTAAACACTAAATACTAAACACTAAAATGGCCCAATATCAACCACAAGGATTCAGTCTGCTGCCGCCGGCAGTAAAACATCTGCTTATCATCAACGTGCTCTGCTACGGTGCCTACTACGTGCTGGGGCGCCAGGGCATCATCGACCTCAACTTCATCCTCGGACTGTGGAGCCCCGGATCGGAAGAAGTCTATATCAACGCCTACGGATTCCACCTCTGGCAGCCCTTCACATACATGTTCATGCATGCCAACCTGAGCCACCTGTTCTTCAACATGTTCGCCCTCTGGATGTTCGGCAACACATTAGAGAACTTCTGGGGCACGAAGCGCTTCATCGTCTACTACCTGGCCTGCGGTCTGGGCGCCGGCCTCCTCAGCCTCGCCATCCCGGGCTACCACCTCACCATCGGTGCCTCTGCCGCCGTCTACGGACTGCTGCTGGCCTTCGGCATGACCTTCCCCAACGAGTACATCTACCTCTATTTCCTCATGCCCATCAAAGCCAAGTGGTTCGTCATCGGCTACGCCGCCATCGAGCTCTTCGAGGGCTTTCTCGTCACCAACGACGGCATCGCCCACTTCGCCCATCTAGGCGGCATGCTCGTGGGTCTGCTGCTCATCCTCTGGTGGCGCAAACACCCCTTCAGCAGGCTATAAAAAAGATTTTTACCGCCATGTAAAAAAAAGTGCGTATTTTTGCATTTTGTTTTTGTGAATAATTTTAAACAATAACTAATAAAAAACACATGAAAAAAACCTTTACCCTTGCAGTACTTGTGGCACTGATGATGCCCTTGATGGCTCAGAAAACCGAGAACGTCTTCTCTATCAAACATGAATGGACCAAGATGATTGGCTACAGCTACCAGCCTGGTTACAAATATGGTATTTCTTTCGCCGGCGGTTCGTTCCTCTCCATCGGCTGGGCCGAGGAAGGCACCCGCTACAACATCTCTGCCAACGAATACCGCGAGCCCACATGGTCGCTGCGCTGCGGCTGGATTGGCTACGCCTTCGACAAGGATGTCACCGGCATCGGCGCCATCACCTTCCGTCCCATGCTCGTCCTCGGTATGGACAAGACCAAAGACGTTATCCAGACAACCGACCCCGTCACGGGTACGCCTGTATGGGAAAAGGAGAGCAACACCTACTTCACCATGGCTCCCACCATCGTCTTCAACGTCTACATGCTCCACTTCTCGGTGGGCTACGAAATCGTTCCCAAGTTCAAAGATCTGAACGGTATCAACTTCGGCGTCGGTATCTCCATCCCCTCCAGCAAGGACAAATGGAAAGAACAGGCCAAGAACTATCAGCAGAACCACAGTAAGAAGAAAAAATAGTTTTAATCAATAATGGAATTAGCCTCCAAATACGATCCTCGTGCCATCGAGGAGAAATGGTACCAGTTTTGGCTCGACAAGAAACTCTTCCACTCTGAGCCCGACCACCGTGTGCCCTACACCATTGTCATCCCGCCGCCCAATGTCACCGGCGTGCTGCACATGGGCCACATGCTCAACAACACCATCCAGGACGTCCTCGTCCGCCGCGCCCGCATGCAGGGCAAGAACGCCTGCTGGGTCCCCGGCACCGACCACGCCTCTATCGCCACCGAGGCCAAGGTGGTGAAAGCCCTCTCCGAGCAGGGCATCAAGAAGCACGACCTCTCCCGCGAGCAGTTCTTGGAACATGCCTGGGAATGGACCCACAAGCATGGCGGCATCATCCTGCAGCAGCTCCGCAAACTCGGCGCCAGCTGCGACTGGGACCGCACGGCCTTCACCATGGACGACACGCGCAGCGAGAGCGTCACCAAGGTCTTCGTCGACCTCTACAACAAAGGCCTCATCTACCGTGGCCTCCGCATGATCAACTGGGACCCCAAGGCTCTTACGGCCCTCTCCACCGAGGAGGTGGAATACAAGGAGGAGCGCTCCAAACTGTACTACCTGAAATACTACCTTAAGGACCTTAACGACCTTAAGGACATTAAGGACCTTGAAGAGCAGGGCAACATCATCCACCACGATGAGAAAGGCTACTACGCCGTCGTCGCCACCACACGTCCCGAGACCATCATGGGCGACACCGCCATGTGCATCAACCCCAAGGACCCGAAGAACCAGTGGCTCCGCGGCCACCGCGTCCTCGTGCCCCTCGTGGGCCGCGAGGTGCCGGTCATCGAGGACCGCTACGTGGATATCGAGTTCGGTACCGGCTGCCTGAAAGTCACCCCCGCCCACGACGTCAACGACTACAACCTGGGCAAGACCCATAACCTCGAGACCATCGACATCTTCAACGACAACGGCACCATCTCCGAGCAGTCGCCCCTCTACGTGGGCATGGACCGCTTCGCCTGCCGCAAGCAGATTGCCAAAGACCTCGAGGCCGCAGGCCTCATGGAGAAGGTCGAGGACTACACCAACAAGGTGGGCTACTCGCAGCGCAACCCCGACACCGCCATCGAGCCGCGTCTGTCGCTGCAGTGGTTCCTCAAGATGCAGCACTTCGCCGACATCGCCCTGCCGCCCGTCATGGAAGGCAAGATCAAGTTCTACCCCGAGAAGTACAAGAACACCTACCGTCAATGGTTGGAGAACATCCAAGACTGGTGCATCAGCCGCCAGCTCTGGTGGGGTCACCGCATCCCCGCTTGGTACCTCGAGGTGAACGGCAAAGAGGAGATTGTCGTCGCCCTCAACGAAGAGGAGGCTAAGAAGATTGCCAAGGAGAAATACAACTATACCGGAGAGCTCCGTCAGGACGAGGACGCCCTTGACACCTGGTTCAGCTCCTGGCTCTGGCCCATCTCCCTCTTCGACGGCATCAACAAGCCCGGCAACGAGGAAATCAACTACTACTACCCCACCGTCGACCTCATCACCGCCCCCGACATCATCTTCTTCTGGGTGGCCCGCATGATTATGGCCGGCGAGGAGTACATGCACGACGTGCCTTTCCGTAACGTCTACTTCACCGGCGTTGTCCGCGACAAGCTGGGCCGCAAGATGTCCAAGTCCCTCGGCAACAGCCCCGACCCCATCAAGCTGATGGAGGAATACGGTGCCGACGGCGTCCGCATGGGCATGCTGCTCACCGCCCCTGCCGGCAACGACATCCTCTTCGACGAGAAAATCTGCGAACAAGGCCGCAACTTCAGCAACAAGATGTGGAACGCCTTGCGCCTCGTCAGCGGCTGGCAAGTATCCGATGAGACTCAAGCAATCAAGCAATCAAGCAATCAAGCAATCAACAACGAGGTCGCCATCCAGTGGATGGAGCAGCGCATGGCCCAGGTCATCGAGGAAATCGAGAAAGACTTCGAACAGTACCGTCTCAGCGAGGCCCTCATGGCCACCTACAAGCTCATCTGGGACGACTTCTGCTCGTGGTACCTCGAAATGGTCAAGCCCGCCTACGGCACCCCCATCGACCGCGAGACCTACGACGCCACCCTCTCCATCTTCTCGCGCCTCATGCTCCTCATGCACCCCTTCATGCCCTTCGTCACCGAAGAAATCTGGCATGCCCTGCAGACCATCGGCAAGGACGACGAGAAGGCTGCCTTCATCAATGCCAACTACAGCATCATGAACCAGCACATGCCCACCAGCGTCTTCTTCGACCAGCGCATGCTCGACGAGTTCGACACCGCCCGCGAGGTCATTGCCGGTGTGCGTAACATCCGCAACACCCGCAACCTCTCCCCCAAGGAGGCCCTCGAGGTCTCGTTCATCGCTGCCGACGACCGCTACCGCTTTGCCAGATTCAACGGCATCGTGCAGAAGCTGGCTAACGTCAGCGCCATCAACGAGGTCAAGGAGAACCCCGAAGGGGAACTGAGCTCCGCTGAAAAACAATCAAATGAAGCGAAGAAACCCGCCGGTGCCCTCTCGTTCATGGTGGGTACCATGGAGTGCTTCGTGCCGATGCCGGAGAACGTCAACAAGGACGAGGAACTCAAGAAGCTGCAGGACGAGCTGAAATATGCCGAAGGCTTCCTGCGCAGCGTCATGGCCAAACTCTCCAACGAGAAGTTCGTCAACGGAGCCCCTGCGGCAGTCATCGAGAAGGAGCGCAACAAACAGCGCGACGCCGAGACCAAAATCGCCGCCCTCAAGGCCCAAATCGACAGCCTCTCGTAGCAAAAAAGCCTTTATTGGAAATCAATAAGTTACAAGCGTAAAAATCGCCTCAAACCACTGGGTTTGAGGCGATTGCTTTTTTAATACACTTATAACCAACTGATAATCACCACTCTTACGGTACCAACAACGTATCAACTCCGTATCAACACCGTACCAAGTCCGTACCAACTCCTACCATGGTAGGAGTTGATAGGGTGTTGGTAGGTCTTTGGTAGGGTGTTTGTACCGGGTAGGGGTAAAGAAAAAGCCCGCCGAATTGGCGGGCTTTTTCTTCTTAGTTCTTAGCTCTTACTTCTTAGCTTTTATTTTTTCAGCCACTGGTCGAACCAGTCGATGAAGTTGCGATGCCAAAGGAGACTGTTTTGGGGCTTCAGCACCCAGTGGGTCTCGTCGGGGAAGTAGAGGTAGCGGCTGGGGATGTGACGCATCTGGGCGGCGTTGTAGGCAGCCATGCCCTCGGAGGCCACGATACGGAAGTCGAACTCAGAGTGGATGACACAGATGGGGGTGTTCCACTTGTCGACGAAGAGGTGGGGCGAGTTGCTGTAGCTCTTCTTGATCTGGGGGTTGTTCCAATCCCAGTAGGGGCCACCGAGGTCCCAGTTGTCGAACCACATCTCCTCGGTCTCGAGGTACTGCTGCTCGAAGTTGAACATGCCGTTGTGGGCGAGGAAGGCCTTGAAGCGGCGGCCCTCATCGTAGCCCTTGACGCCGTAGTTGTGGCCGGCGAGCCAGTAGATGCTGTATCCGCCGAAGGAGGCGCCGCAGGCACCGATGCGCTCACGGTCAATCTGCTTGATGTTGTCGGCAGCCCAGTCGGTGGCGGCCATGTAGTCCTTCATGCAAAGTCCGCCGTAGTCGCCGGAGATCTCCTCGAGCCACTCCATGCCGAAGCCGGGGACGCCGCGGCGGTTGGGGGCGATGACGAAGTAGCCGGCGCCGGACATCACCTCGAAGTTCCAGCGGGTGCTCCAGAACTGGCTGACCATGGTCTGGGGACCGCCCTCGCAGAAGAGCAACGCGGGATAGGTCTTGGTGCTGTCATAGTCGTAGGGATAGATGAGCCAGGTGAGCATCTCCTTGCCGTCGACGGTCTTGATCCAGTGAGGCTCAACTTTGCCCATGCGGACCTGATCAAGGATGGCGTCGTTGAAGGTGCTGAGTTTCTTACCCTCGACTTTGTCGTCGGAGAGGTTATAGGCGTAGAGGGTACCGGGGTACTGCATGGAGACCTGGTTGGCAACGATCTTGTCACCATTGAGGGTGAAGGCGTTGACGTCGTGCTGTCCGGCGGAGAGCTGGCGAATGGCTTTGGTCTCGCGGTTGAAGGCGAAGATCTCGTTCATGCCGCGGTACATCACAATGGCCACGAGCTCTTTGTCGTCGTTGGTCCAGCAGATGTTCATCACACCGTAGTCGAAGTTCTCGGTGAGGTCGGTCTTGACGCCGCTCTCGAGGTCCATGACCATGAGGCGCAGCTTGTCGCTCTCATAGCCGTCGCGCTCCATGCTCTCCCAGGCAATCATCTTGCCGTCGTGGGAGAAGACGGGGTTCTGGTCGTAGCCCATGATGCCCTCGCTGATGTTGCGGGTCTCGCCGGAAGCTATATCATATATATATATATCGCTGTTGGTGGAGTGGGCGTAGTCGTAGCCGGTCTTCTTACGGCAGGTGTAGGCGATAGTCTTGCTGTCGGGGCTGTAGTTGTACTGCTCGGTGCCACCCCAAGGGCGCATGGGTGCCTCGTAGGGCTCACCCTCGAGGATATCCTTAGCCTTGTCCATCAAGGCCTTGCCGTTCTCCAGAGGCACATAGTAGATGTGGGGGATTTCGTCCACCCAGTTGTCCCAGTGGCGGTACATGAGGTCCTCGTTGATGCGGCCGGTGGTCTTGTCGAGGCCTTCGAAGAGCTTGTTGAGGCTCTCTTTGCGCTCGACGGGGATGGTGCTGATGTAGACCAGCGACTTGCCGTCAGGGGCAATCTTGAAACCTTCGAAACCACGGCTGCAGGCAGCCACGACGCTCTCGCGGTTGTCCTTGAGGTTCAAGGCAACGATCTGGGTGTCGCGGCAGAACATGATGTTGTTGTCGTCCATCCAGACGGGGTTGAACTCGGAGGAGGCGGTGGTGGTGAGGCGGGTGGCCTCACCGCCGGCGACGGGCATCAGGTAGAGCTCGATATTGCCCTTGTTCTGCTCCATGCTGATGGCTTTCACGCCATAGACAATCTGGGAGCCGTCGGGACTGACGTCATAGCCGGCGAGCTGGCCGAGCTGCCACATCACCTCGGGGGTGAAGCGGCCGTCGGCGACGGTGACAGGCTGCATCTCGATGACGTTCTCGTCAGCCTTGTCGTTGGATGTGCAGGCAGCCAGACAGAGTGTGGCTGCTGCCAAAGTGAATAAGTGTTTTTTCATTTATCGATGTTGTTTGTTTATTTTCTGACTACTAACGTCCCCCTTACGGCTTCACGTAGTTGGGGTCATGCTCCTCGATGGGTTCCATGGGGGTGCGGACGTCGACATTGTAGAAGTTGAAACCTTCAGGACCCGGCTCGATGATGTCGATGAACTCGGTCTTGAGGGGCAGCCGTTCGAAGGTGAGGGAGTAGACGAGCATGTCGTAACCGCCACGGTAGTGGGCGAAGGGTGTGTACTCGGGGTAGAGGGTGATGCCGTCGGCCTTGACGAAACGGATATGCTTGCCGGTCTCACGGTCCATGAGGTAGACATCGGAGTTGATAGAGAGGCCCTTGTCATAGAGCGGACGGTGCTTGGGGGTGCGGTTGGTATAGGAGAAATGGATGACGGTCTTGTTCTCCAGCACCTCGATACGTTCGATACTGACCTGCTCGGCATAGGGCGAGCGGCTCTTGAAATAGGGAAAGTCGAGGGTGCGCGGCACGCGAGGCTTGACCTTGATGGGGAGGCTGGGGTCGCGGGGGTCTTCCTTCTCGGGCTCTTCCACCTTGACTTTCTTGCGCTGCAGGTCGGACTCGACGGCGTAGCACCTCATGTTGAGGTTGAAGAAAAAGGTGATGGATGTCTCAGGAGAACCTTCCTGACGGGTCTTGCGGTTGCGCACATTGTATTGCTTGTAGAGGCCTGCCGCCGCCGTGCCGCGGAGGGAGACATTGTTGTAGACAATCTTGGTGCCCTCCCATTCGTCGCGCACGGAAGCGTCAGGCTTGCCGAAGGCATCGGTAATCTGGTAGTAGCTCTTGCCAATGAAGACCTCCTCGAGGTCGGGGTCGGCGGAGATAAAGCGTCCGCCCCAGCATCCGCCGAAGAGCATCGCCGCGAAGATAAGTACGGCCGTGTTGAGAGTGTATCTTTTCATCACTATTCTTGTAATTGTCCGTTAATCCAGTTGCCACTGTACACCTCGCCGTCGGCATCGGTGTAGGTACCCTGGCCATGAAACTGGTCGTTGAGCCAGTTGCCTTCGTAATGGGCGCCATCGGGGTAGGTGCTGGAGCCCTGACCCTGGCGGCGGTCGTTGACCCACATACCCTTGTAGGTCTCGCCGCTGGTCTGGTAATAATTGCCCTGACCACACATGTGGCCCTGAACGAAATTGCCTTCATAGCGGTTGCCGTTGGCCCACACCTTCTTACCCTCACCCTGGGGAGCGCCGTTGACGAAGGGACCGTCATAGCGGGTGCCGTCGGCAAAGATGAGGTAGCCGGTGCCGGTGCCCATGGAGGTCCAGTCGCCCTCCATGACGTTGCCGTTGTTGAAACGGAAGGTGCCATGACCTTTGATGTTGCCATTCTTCCACTCGCCGGTGTAGGAGTAGCCCTGCGTGGCGAAGACATAGGTGCCCTCGCCATGGAACTCGCCTTTCTTCCACATGCCGTCATAGCTGTCGCCATTGGGGAAGGTCATGAGGCCTTTGCCATTGATATATCCCTTACCATCACGCTGGCCAATATAGACACGACCATCGTCATAGGTGGTGGTTTCTACCACCTGGGCCGTCGCGACAGCACCCATAAGCATGAGCGCCACGGTCAGCATGAATGTCTTTGTCGTTTTTTTCATCGTCTTGTGTCTTTGTTTTATTTTTTCGTACTATAATGACGTTTCTCGATGAAGACACCAAGTTTGTAGAACTTGAACTGCTTCATGGAGATGCCCCTGCCGGTAACGAAATGCGACTCCATGGGGGAGCGGAACATCTTGAAGAACCAGTAGACAATTCCCTGGAGGTGCATGCGACGCACGCGCGCATAGCGGTTGAGCAGAGGAATGGTGCAGCAGAAACGCTGGTCTTCCCACATGTCGTCGTAGACCTTTATCAGTTCCTCGACAGCCTCGACGCTCTTGTGGAGGCATTCGGCGTTGGTCTCGACATAGGCCGACGTCACTTCGTTGTCGATATGGAGGATGGACACCTTGCGGTTGGACAGCTGGTAGGCGAAGTAGTCGCCATCGGAGCCATACTTGTCATAACGTGCATCGAACCTGACGGTCTCCATGACGTTGCGTCGAATCATGAAGTTACCCGCCAGGAAATGGCGGTAGGGGTCGGCGTCGCGCTGGGCGGCGGTGAGGCCCTCGACAGGAGTGCCCGCGAGGAAACGGAGACGGTGGTCGGCATCGTCGGAGCCTTTGTCGAGGCACATGCCGCCGACGATAACGTCGGCCTTACCGTTGGTCTGCCGTAGGTATTTCTGCAGGAAGTTGTCGGGCACCTGCGCATCGTCGTTGAGGAAGAGGAGCCAGTCGCCCTGGGTGTGTTTCAAAAAGAGGTTGCGTATGCGGGCACGTCCTACGTTCTCACCGAGACGGAGATACTTGGCCATGTCGACGATGCCGTTGTTCTGGCTCAGATAGTAGCCTGAAGAATGGTCGTCGATGCATACAATCTCCACCTCCCCAGGGTTCTTGAGGTTGTCGCGCTGGGTCACCAAACGGCGCACCAGCGGGTAGGCATAATAATTATATATAGGTATACAGACTGATATCATCTCTTTCAAGCGTTCATATATCCACTTCCAGATTATCATAGGCCAGGTGTACACCTGCGGGGAGCGTACGTTCGACGTCGGCATGGCGTCCCATCTCGTGGCTAATGTGCGTGAGGTAGGCTTGTTCGGGCTTCACTGCCGCAATCACCTCCAATGCCTCGGGAAGCGAGAAATGAGAGAAGTGCTTCGCCTTACGCAGGGCGTTGACCACCAGGAGACGCACGCCGCGAAGCTTTTCCATCTCGGCGGGGCCGATGTAGTTGGCGTCGGTGATATAGGCCATCTCCCCCACCCTGTATCCCAGGATAGGGAGGTCCTTGTGCATGGCACAGATGGGGGTAACCACCAATTGAGAATTAACAATTGAAAATTGAGAATTATCAACCGTATGGAGATTCGCCTCGGGGAGTCCAGGGAACTGGTGCGGCTCGAAGATGTAGTGATAGTCTCGCTCGATGGCATGACGAGCTTCGGCATTGAGGTAGATGTCCATCTTGCGGTTCTGCACGTAGTTGAACGACCGTATATCGTCGAGTCCCCCTACATGGTCGCGGTGGGCATGGGTGATGAGGATGGCGTCGAGATGGTCGACACGGTGGCGCAGCATCTGCTGGCGGAAGTCAGGACCGATGTCGAAAAGAATGTTCGTTAATTGAGAATTGAGAATTGAGAATTGAGAATTATTGTCTGCGTCAGCCGAATTTTCAATTTTCAATTTTGAATTTTCAATTTGCAAGAGTGCTGAGGTACGAAGACGAGTGTCCCGCTCGTCAGACGAGCGACACACGTCGCAATGGCATGCTATCACAGGCACTCCTTGCGATGTTCCCGTACCCAAGAACGTCAGTCTCACTGCTCCTTGTGCGTCAGTTTGAAGCCCACGCCGTGAACGTTGACAATCTCCACCGTCGGGTCGGCCTTGAGATACTTACGCAGCTTGGTGATATAAACATCCATCGAGCGGGCGGCGAAGTAACTGTCGTCCTTCCAAATCTTCTGGAGCGTGGTGTTGCGGTCGACAAGCTGGTTGAAGTTCACAGCGAAGATGCGCATGAGGTCGCACTCCTTGGCGGTGAGGCGCTGAACCTCGTCGCCGATGGTGAGGGTCTGGTGCACATAGTCGAAGGTGAAGTTGCCAATCTTGAAGACATTCTTGTCGGGACGGTCCTCGTTGAAGGAACGGCGCATGGTGGCGTTGAGACGCGCCAGCAACTCCTCCATGGAGAAGGGCTTGGTGATATAGTCGTCGGCACCCACCTCGAATCCTTTCAGCTTGTCTTCCTCCAAGTTCTTGGCGGTAAGGAAGATGAGCGGTACCTTCTTGTCCACCTTACGGATTTCCTTTGCCACGGCGAAGCCGTCTTTCAAGGGCATCATGACGTCGAGGATACAAGCGTCGACATCTTCGGCATCGAAGAGGCTGCAGGCTTCCTCGCCATCTTTGGCCCACACCACGGTGTAGCCCTTCTGTGTGAGATAGGCCTTCAGGATAGTACCCAGATTGGGGTCGTCTTCGGCCACCAAAAGTTTAATTCCCAGATTCATATTCAGATGATTTTAATAGTTTCAATTAAATCGCCCGGACGGATGGCATCGATGATGCTCCAGTCGGCCTCGTCGACGCGGCCGAAGCAGGTATGCACGCCGTCCAGATGCTGTGTATTCTCGCGGTTGTGGCAGACAAAGAACTGGCTGCCGCCGGTATCCTTGCCGGCATGGGCCATGCTGAGCACGCCACGGTCATGGTGCTGCATGGGTGCCGAAGTTTCGCACTTGATGGTCCAGCCGGGACCGCCGGTACCCACACGAGGGTCGTGGGCGTTACGGCTGTAGGGACAGCCACCCTGGATAACGAAACCCGGTATCACACGGTGGAAACGGAGCCCGTCATAGAAGCCGCTCTGGGCCAACTTGACGAAATTGGCCACAGTGCCGGGCACCTCTTTGTCGTAAAGGGTGACATGCATCGTACCCTTTGCTGTCTTGATTTCTGCACGCATATACTATATCCGTTTTTATATATTAGTATAGCAATAACACAATAAATTGTATTTTATTGTGCAGAATGTTAAATTTTTTATGTTAATTTGCCAATTATTCCAGCATGCGGGACTGCTCGATGGGGGTATGGGCGACGCGAAGCCAGGCATCCTTGAGGGCCTCGGCGCTGACGTAGCCCGACTGGTGGGCTATGCGAGCGAGGGTGTCAGGATTCTTTATATCAGGATGTTCCGCAAGGAGAATAGACACGGTGTGCTGGATGCGTAGTCCGTCGATATACTCGCCAAAGGGTATGCCCTGGGAGTAATGGATGGCGTCGATAATGTCGTCCTCAGAAGTATGGAGCTGCTCGGCGAGGAGGAACACAGAGAGGTCGGGGTTGAGGAAGCCGCGTTCTTTTTCGACATAGTCCTCAATCTGGCGTGCCAAGGTGCCAGGGTTGCGACGGGTACGATGGTTGTTCTGCCTGGGGAAACGCTCAGCTCCGCTGTCTATCTTAAAGACAGAATGACCCACATAGAAGAGTAACACTGCCAAGGGTGCACAATAGGTAAAATAAAAGATTTGCTCATGGCCGGGGAGGAAAGGATTAGTAAACTGGCTGAGAACCATAACGAACACGCCTATGTTGGCGGCATTGTAGATGCCGCGGAGGTTGAGTTTATGGAATCGCTCGGAAGTATAGTACTCCGAGTTGAGGCGTCGGAAGTGGATAAACTGACGGATGCCGGTAATCAAGATATAGAAGAACTCGAAGGAAAAGACAGTCCAGAAAAGGTAGCAGTTGATGCCCACGATGAGATTATAGCGCCAGTTGCCGGGAAGGAAAGCCCACGTCTCTCCCTGGGAGCCACGGAAAGTCCAAAGGCGGTACATGTCGGCGCCACAAATGATTACCGAAGCTATGATCAAGACGATGCAAATCAGCGAAGGCAGGAAGAGCACCCGTAAAGAAATCGGGGAGGGATGCTGCTGGGTGAGGACAGAGAGGGCCACATGGACGACAGGTGGCGTGACAAGGATAATGACAAGGAAGAGCATCAGGAGAAGATACTCACCCATAAGGAAGGTATTGAAGAGACATCCCAAAAGGATGAAGGTCAACGCCAACATAGTCAAGGCGAGCATCATCAGCCACTGGGCATTGAGGACATTGCGTTTGACAAACACGGTGGCCAGAGGCCAGAAGAGGGCTATGAGGCCAAGGATTGTAAGTCCGGTGGATACAGGGGTCATTTCAATTTAGAGTTAATTTTTTTTAGTTAATAGTTAATGATTAAAGAGTTAGTTAAACATTAACCATTAATCATTAATCGTTAATCATTAATCATTAATCATTAATCATTATTCGTTTTGTTTACGGATATATTCGGCGAGGTAACGGGCATCGTAATCGTAGCGATAGGCGAAGTGGCCCGCAAAATATTGTATCACTGTAAGTATCAAGGCACAGAGAATAAGCCAGTACTTATAGTAGAACGGACGGAAGACGATGAGGTAGATGAACAGCAGTCCAAAGGGCATGAAGAGCGCTGCGACAATGACAATCTCGCGGATGTTGAGTTTGGACATATTGAGGCCTTCGGCATAGAAGCTATCGAAGCGCTGCTTGAAAAGGCGAGCCTTATGCAAAGACAAGATGAGAAGGATGATGCCCGTGACAACGGTCACCAAGGGGAATACCAGCTGGTTCCACAGTATCATGAAGTTGTAGCCGAAGTCGCCAGGATGCCACGGGATGTGGCCGCTGTCAAATACCTCGAGACACATGGCCTGATAGCGCGAGGGGTGCATGCTGAAGGCGCCGATAGTGAGACCTATGGTGAAGAGGAGCGGGATGAAGAAGACATGCCGCTGTTTCAGCGTAGCACCACGGGGCTCGGTAAGCGAGCAGATGGCCATATAGAATATCGGCGCGCAAAGTACGCCCGAAACCTCTAGGAGGTAGTCATAGAGATAGAGGCTGTCGACCTTGCCACGGAAATAAATGCCCGCCATGGTGATGGCAAAGGCATCAACTATCAGCGAGAGGCAGAAGAGAATCTGCGCATGGGTGAGACGCTTCTTGGTGAGGGCGATAATGAGCGCCCACGCCACGGAGACCACCACCGGAAGATATAATATAATACTCCACTTCATTTCTTAAATTGAAAATTGAAAGTTGATAATTGAAAATTATTGACGGTCACTTTCTATAAATTTTACCAGCTCGTCGACAGCGTCCTTCTGGTCGATGTCGCGTTTGACCACCTCTTTGCCTTTGTAGAGGGTGATCTTGCCGTGGCCGGAGCCGACATAGCCGTAGTCGGCGTCGGCCATCTCGCCGGGGCCGTTGACGATGCAACCCATCACGCCGATCTTCACACCCACGAGGTGTTTCGTCTTCTCTTTTATCTCGCGTAGCGCCGTTTGGATGTCGTACTGCGTGCGACCGCAGGAGGGGCAGGCGATATACTCGGGCTGCGTGATACGGGCGCCGACGGCCTGGAGGATGTCGTAGGCGATGGGCATCTCGGCCTCGGGGTCTTCGGTGAGCGAGACGCGGATGGTGTCGCCGATGCCGTCGAGCAGTAGGGCGCCGATGCCGGCGGCTGACTTGAGACGGCCCTGCATGCCGTCGCCAGCCTCGGTGACGCCGAGGTGGATGGGGTAGTCCATGCCCAGGGCATGAATCTTCTGCACGAAGAGGCGCGTGCTGTCCACCATCACCTTCACATTAGATGCCTTCATGGAGAAGACGAGGTCGTGGTAGTCCTGCTCCTCGCAGACGCGGGCGAACTCGATGGCCGACTGCGCCATTCCTTCGGGCGTGTTGCCGTAGCGGCTCATGATGCGCTCGCTCAGCGAGCCGTGGTTGGTGCCGATGCGCATGGCCGTGTGGTGTGCCTTGCAGATGTCTATCAGGGTGGCCATCCTCTCCCCTATCCTCTTCAGCTCGTCGTTGTATTCCTGGTCGGTGAACTCCAGCTTGCCGGTATTCCTATCCGTATAGTTTCCGGGGTTGACGCGCACCTTCTCCACCAGCGTGGCGGCCACCTCGGCGGCCTTGGGGTTGAAATGTATGTCGGCCACCAGCGGCACCTCGCAGCCGCGACGGAGGAGGTCCTCTTTGATGCGGCCGAGGTTCTCGGCTGCTTTCACGTCCGGCGCCGTAATGCGCACCAGCTCGCAGCCGGCCTCCACCATGCGGAGGGCCTGCTCCACGGTGGCGCGGGTGTCCATCGTGTCGGTATTCGTCATGCTCTGCACGCGGACGGGTGCTCCCCCGCCCAGCGTCAGGTTGCCTATATGTATCTGTCTGCTCATAGTTTATTCGCTATATATTGTCACTGGACGGACTTTATGGTAAACCTTCTCAGTATCTCGATTAAACCCTTCCACATAAAACCAATGGCCTTCGCCCCAGAATTGGCGGTCACCCGTGGGACACCATTCCGGGGTGGTCTCGTAGATATAAGGTTTGCCGATGAACGGTTTGCCTTCCTCTATCGCATCGAGATTCATAGGATAAATATATATGTAATCCGGCTCATTCAGCATATCTACACTACCCCACTGCAAATAAACACAACCGACTGCTTCAGTACCAAGTACCACGTCGAAGCCCACCAAGTTTGTCGTATCATCGAGGAAACGCGTTTCGCAGTAATCACCCGCGCAGATTTCTATGGCGTTGTACAATTCAAATTGATAGAAACCGCACTCATCCATTGCCTCTGGAAAGAACTCCAAACCGTGTTTTGCGAAATATTCACGGACAATTGCTGTATCCTCGGCTATTGGTTCACGATCCGAGCGAATATACTGCCATTGGCCAGCGCACATTGCAGCGGAGTGGAACTCGGCGGCGGTTATCTCAACATCCTCGAAGGTGTAACCCGACTTCGGTGGTTCCGGGGTGTTACGCTCGTTGGACGTTCCGCTCTTGCAGGCGGTCGTCGCTGCGAGTGATAACATCGCCGCGCATAGCATCAATATCTTCTTCATCGTCTGTATCTGCTTGTTGTTGTTGTCCATTTCATTGTTTCATCTGTGCAATTTCACCGCGCATATATGCGGGGCGCACTTCCGGGCTGAAAATTGACCGCGCATATATGCGGGGCGCACTTTCGGACTGAAAATCGACCTCGCATATATGCGGAGCGCACTTCCGGGCTGAAAATCGACCGCGCATATATGCGGGGCGCATTTACCGGGCTGTTTCATGACCCCGCATATATGCGCGGCACATTTACCGGCCCCGACGCCCCTCACGCATCCCTGCAAGGCTATGTTTCCCGTCCGTATCATCCTCGTGCGTCTTTGTTATTTCTTCTTGCGGCTCTTCGGCTTGTCGGCGTCTGGCAGGGCCTTGGTCTCTTCAGAGGATGCCAGGTAGTCGGCGGCTTTCTTCGGCGAGACGACGCTGCGGCCGAGGCGCTTCTCCATGGTGCGGCGGGCGTCGCGGGCCACGTCGCCGCCCTCCTGCGCTATGCGCTGGCTCTCGGCCATGGTCTGAGGGTTCGACTGCCGCGAGTACTCGGTGGTGGCCACCTCGGCAAGGGTGTTGAGCGCCAGTTCAATGTTGGTCATATTGTCGCGCAGATTCTGCTTGGTGAGGCCCTTGTAGCGCTTGTACTCGCCGGTGGTCATGCCGCTCCACGCCTTGGTGAGGACGTTGGTGAGGATGGCGAAGTCCTTGGGCTCGTGAATGCCGGAGCGGTGCCACTCGTCGGTCAGCTCTTTGCGCATCTCGATGCTGCGCATGCGCTCGTTGATCCAGCGGTCGCTGTAGCCCTGGCGGCGGTAGTCGTCGACGGCCATCTGGAATGTCAGCTCGGGGTCTATCATCTGGTCCACACGCTGCGCCCCCACCTCGGCCAGCCACCGCTTCACCGGCTCGGCCTTCTTCGACGGGATGGACTGGATGATGCGGAAGATGCCCTCAAGGTCGGCCGCCTGGGTCTTGCGACGCTTGCCGTCTGGTGCAACCATTTCAACAGGGGTACAAATTGTACCCCACTTGGAATCCAACTCAGCGTCACGCGAACGCATTCGCTTGATATATTGCTTGACATCCGCGCTGTCTGTCAGTATCTGGACGATGTCAGCTACCGAGAAGTAATACTTCTCCTGCTCGTCATCCCAAACGATACGAACTTTCGTGTCCTCAAAGAGTGTTATGCCGGTCTGTTTTGTCATACTTTATTTATATTTCAACTGGTGACAAATTGTCACCGACTGATTGTTTTACGATATGCGGGCGATGGTGCGTTGCAGGCTCAGAATCTGCGACTTCAGCTGTTTGATCTGGTCCTGAAGGTTCGCGTTCTGGCTGCGGAGCTTGCGGTTTTCCTCGATGAGCTCGTACTGGGTGGGCTCACGGTGTTCTTCTTTCGCCTTCTGCTCCGCACTCTGGCCGATGGTCTCGTCATTAAAGACCTTGCCGACGCCCTGCTGCTCCGCCATGCGGATAAGCTCGCTGGGCGCGAAAGGCATATCGAAACCGCTCTCGTCCTCGACATACACCATGCCGCCCTTTATCTTTTTCACCACTCCCCCGCCGATGGCGTTGAGAAACTTCACTTTGTCTCCTATTTCAAAATTTGTTGCCATATATAGTTTAGTTTTGTGTCTGATTAATTTGCTGCGCGTACCGCACGCACCGAGAAGCCATAGCTGCGACTGACGGCGTTCATGTTCAGTCTGTTCGAGCCGCAGAAGAACTTCCATGCATTGCTGGGGTTGTCCGTGCTTAGCGTACTCGACCAATAGTCGCCATAGCTACCGGCATCAAGGGTCACCGTGTAGCTGCGGTAGCCGGCGGCAGGCAGGAATATTGCGTTGCCGTTGGCGGCAGTGAAGCGACATCCGTATACGCCGTTCCACACAGTCCACTTGCAGGTGGTGTTGGCCATCAGTTCCTGCCAGTCGCTCTGCGTGGGGGTGCGCGCGCCACCACCCTGACGAACTGTGGCAGCATCGTCGCCAGGCTCCAGGGTCCTCAGGTTGTCAGTGTAGCCATCGAGTCCATAGTTCGCATTATAGCAGTACTTCGTAAGCTTGTTATAGTCACTGCCATATTGGTAGGTACTCCAATTGTAAATGTCTTTGGATTGAGTTTCACCCCAAGCAACATAGTCGCCATAATCCTCCGGCGAGGAAGCACCCACATTGCATGCAGCCCACAGCAGTCCGCTCGGCAATCCGAGGTCCACCCATCCATCCGTCTGCAACGGTTCGGGGTCGGGGTTATCCCCAGAGCCTCCAATCGGGTTGTAAGGATTGGGGTCATCGGCACGGTCGCTGAATAAAGCATAAAGTGTCAAATCGCCTTCGACGACAATGGTGCGCGGGTTAGAGGCATCCCCGTCACTCCAGCGGATGAAATAATACCCCACAAAGGGTTCCGCCTCGACAACGACGGTGTCACCCTGCATATAAACGCCAGCGCCATCGACAGTGCCATACATTGCACGATTAGGATATACATTCAACGCATAATAGCGATAGGAATCGCCCGAGGTTGAATCTTCTTCCTTTTCGCACGAAGAAAAAAGCATAGGGATCACGGCCAAAATTGCCAGTCGGAGAATCATTCTTAAACGTGCCATACTCTATAAATTATATTATTATTTATATTATCGCGCAATTATTTAAACTGCAAAAATACGTTTTTTTCGCGACATACAGGGAAATAATTTTGCCATGTAAACATTAAATGCTATTTTTGCGGTTGGAAACCACCCCATACTCATCATGAAGAAACGGACCATTTATACCATCGTACTGCTCTGTGCCACAGTATTCTGCGGCTGCACAGTCACAACGCACGTCACATCCTACAACGCCTTCTCCCAAGCCGTGGAAGAGGTGAACAAAGCGCTGGAGAAAGAGGGATTCACTCTCGAAAGCATCGAGAATAGCAGCAAGCGCGACATTCCGCTTTCTTCCCGCGCGCCGCAACCATACAGCTATAACGAACACGGATTCCACGAAAGCACGACAGCAGATGTCGAATACGCCGACACCTACCGTTTCGTCAACAACGTGGGCGAGACGATGAGTTATGCTGTGTCGTACCGCACAGGTATAGATTTGCAGAAAAGCATGGCTTATGTGCGCGAGGCATACGTGTCAGGCTGCGAGACCTCCAACCCCACGCACCATGACCGCCTCTGCGGCGAGCACTCCCCTATCTACAGGCTGAACAGCCTGGAGAAGGACACCACGGCGGTGCTCTGAGGCTCAATCAGAACTAAAAGAACCAAAAGAGATTCTGATAGTTCTTTTTTGTTTTGATTGAGAATAAAATCTTAGATTATTTCCTCCGCCAACTGGTTGAAGTCGATGCCGTCGAAGTTGCCGCTGCTCATCATCAGCAGGTTGATTGCGTTATTGTGTGATTGCGTTATTGCGTCAGTGGCTGACGCGTCAGCACTAACGCATTTACGCATTAACGCAATCACGCACTCCACCAGCTTCTTGCTGTCGGTGAAGACCTCCACATTGCCGCCAAATGCTTTCTTTACCTCCTCGGGGTCGAGGGGCGGCAGCTTCTTGAGCTGCAGGGCATGCTGGCTGAAATAGACATAGCGCACGTCTGCCTCGTCCATCGAGTGGGCGTACTGCTGCAGGAACTCCTGCGTCAGCGAGCTGAAGGTGTGCAGCTCCATGCATGCCACCAGGCGCCGGTCGGGGTACTGCTCGCGCATGGCGTGGATGGTGGCGCGCAGCTTCGAGGGGGCGTGGGCGAAGTCCTTGTACACCGCGCAGCTGTCGTTCTTCTTCACCAGCTCCAGCCGCTTCGAGGCTCCTTCGAAGGTGGCGATGGCCTCGTCGAACTGCTCATCAGTCACTCCCACCTGGCGGCAGGCCAGCCGTGCGGCGGTGAGGTTAAGCAGGTTGTGGTGGCCGAAGACCTGCAGGGGCGTCTTCGGATTATTCGGATTATTCTGATTAATCAGATAAGTGACACCATTCTCGACGACATGCTCGGGACACACATACGGCAGCTTCTGTATGTCGGTGCGCTGGTTCTCCACAGCCACGCGGTGCACCTCGGCGTCCTCATCACAAAATATGAGTGTACCTTTCGGCTCTATCAGGTTGATGAACTGCGCAAATTGGTCGCGGTAGATGTCGAACGTCGGGAAGACGTTGATATGGTCCCACTCGATGCCGGTGATGATGGCCACGTTGGGCTTGTAAAGGTGGAACTTGGGGCGGCGGTCGATGGGCGAGGTCAGATATTCGTCGCCCTCGATGACCATCACCTTGGCGGTATGCGAGAGGCGTACCATAACGTCGAAACCCTTGAGCTGGGCACCCACCATGTAGTCGGCCTCGATGCCGCAGTGGGCCAGCACGTGGAGTATCATGGCCGTGGTCGTCGTCTTGCCGTGGCTGCCACCGATGACGATGCGCAGCTTGTCCTTGCTCTGTTCATACAGATACTCAGGGTAGCTGTAAATCTTCAGACCCAACTCCTGCGCCCGCAGTAGCTCGGGATTGTCGATACGCGCATGCATACCCAGCACCACAGCGTCGAGGTCGGACGTTATCCTCTCGGGATGCCATCCGAACGACTCCGGCAGCAGCCCGTACTTCTCCAGCCTGCTCTTGGCAGGGTCGAAAATCTCGTCGTCACTTCCCGTGACGGTAATTCCTTTCTGGCAGAGGGCGATGGCGAGGTTGTGCATCGCCGAGCCACCTATGGCTATAAAGTGAACTTTCATATCTCAATAATTATATGCTTAATCTCCTTTGGTGATAAATCGGTAGATATCTTCTTCTTGGTAGACGGCGGAGGTGATGCGGCGCAGTTCCCTGCCGTCCTCAAACAGGATGACGACGGGAATGGTCATGCAACCGTATTCGCGAGCGATGGTGGGGCTGCTGTCGATATCCACCTTGAGAAATCGATAGCCGCTGCCAAGGCGTTTAGCAACAGCCTCCAGCCGAGGGTACATCAGTCGACATGGACCACACCATACGGCGGTGAATATGCAGACGGTCTTGCCGCGGGCAATAGTGGCGCGGAAGCCTATAGAGTCCATCTCCGTAATCAACTCTGACTGGGCAGGAGCAAAGATGCCCGTAGTGTCGCCTCTCAAGACAGGCTTGCCATCGGTGTCGAGGGACACCCACACGGAGCCTTCCGTTCCTGGCGCAGCAAAGAGTGCGTCCTCCACTTCTCCAGCCACCACGGAGACCAGTTCGCTAACAGTCTCCATTACCTGTCCTTTCATATTCATTTTACTCTCGGTACGTACAGCCAGACCGTAAGGGATATCGTCGTCGAGGCCATAGTGGAACGGGATATGGTAGGATGTGTCGAGCCATACGGTGGTCTGTGCGCTGACGGATGCGCCACCACCCTCGTAGCTCACCCGGATGCAGCGGTGCCCCGCAATAACTTCTATACCTTCGGCCACATCGAAGAGCGGCACCTCCATCGTGTCGGGGTCGAAACTGCGGCTGGAGACAATAGGCTTTCCCATCATGCCCATCACGCTGTATATCGTCTTCTCTTTGCATAGGTAGAGCGTCTTCATCTTGCTCTGCGGCATATCGGTCAGCTCGTCACCGGCACGGTAGTAAGTGGTGTAGGTCGAAGCCGACGCGCCGCCCATCGATATGCGATAAGTCACCACGCCTTCGAATAATGATTGGGAACTTGCCTCCCCAATTGCCAACATACAAACCAACAGCAATATTACATGTTTCATAATCAGTGTTTTTTGGGGTGGTAATAATAGTACTTGGTCACCTGTTTCTCAAGAAAGTGGCGGTCGAGCTGGTCGCTGGCCTCGCTGATGTCCACACAGCGGCCATCCTTGTACAGTACCTTTATCTCCTGGTCGGCAAAATCATAGGAGCGGTTGTGCAGCTCGCCGGTGCCGTGGAAGTAGTCGCACTCGACATTCTCGAAGGGCGCATTGCTGATGCGTATGGCCGGCAGGTGGCGGTTGACGAGATTGTTGCAGAGTGTCCGCAGCACCTCGTCGTCGCTGTGTCGCCATTGCTTGACGGCCACCATGATGTCGTCGTCGTCGATTTCGGCGAAGCGGTCGAGGAAATCGGCGGCATGGGGGTCGAGATGAAAGACCGACGGGTCAAGTTCGCGGGCGCGCCGCAGGATGCTGAGCAGCAGCTGGTCGGCGGCGATGACGGTCTTGTGCATATAGACCTGCCAGTACATCAGACGGCGGCTGATGATGAATTTTTCAACGCTGTAGATACCCTTCTCATCAATCACCAACTCGTCGTCATGCACGTTGAGCATCGAGATGATGCGGTCGGTACCCACGATGCCCTCGCTCACGCCGGTAAAGAACGAGTCGCGCCCGAGGTAGTCAAGGCGGTCCATATCCAGCTGGCTGCTCACCAGCTGGTGCAGGAAATGCTTGGGATATTTATTGGTGAAGATATCGATGCACATCGAAAGCGCCTTCTGCGCGTCAATTCCGTTCTCCACTCTCCACTCTCCGCTCTCCTCTCTCATTCGCTGCATCATAAGCAACGTTATCTCCTCGTGCGGCACATCCACCAGCACCCTTTCGCTGGTGTGCGAGAAAGGACCGTGGCCGAGGTCGTGCAGCAGGATGGCCAGCTTGGCGCCGCGGCACTCCTCATCGGTAATCTCCACACCCTTCAGCTTCAGCACATCCAGCGCACGCTTCATCAGGTTCAGCGCTCCCAACATGTGGCTGAAGCGCGTATGCATGGCACCGGGATAGACCAGATAGGTCAGTCCCAACTGCTTGATTCTCCTCTGTCTTTGAAAAAAGGGATGCTCGATGACCTGCAGTATCACAGGGTCATCTATCGAGAGAAACCCGTCATACACCGGGTCGTTTATTATCTTACGCTTAATCATCATTCCAATGTCTTAATCACTTTTGCAGGCACGCCGCCCACCAACGTCCGCGGCAGCACATCCTTTGTCACCACGGCACCGGCGGCCACCACACTCCCCTGCCCTATCGTCACGCCCGGCAGCAAGGTGACATTGCCACCAATCCACACGTCATCCTCAATAGTCACCGGCTGGGCCGACGCGATATACTCACGCCGACGGCGGTAGTCAAGCGGATGGGTGACGGTGGTGATGAGCGTACCGGGCCCTATCATCACATGGTTGCCAATATGCACCTCGCGGATATCGAGGATGGTAAGATTGTGGTTACCCGTAAAGTCGCTACCGATATGGATATTTTTCCCACAATCACAGTTGAACGTCTTGGCAATCCACACACGCTCACCCACAGAGCCCAGCATACGCTTCAGCTGCTCATACTGCGCCTGATAGTCGGTGCCGTCGATGGCATTGAACCGCTCACACTCCACGATAGCCTGTGTCTTGCGTGCAATCAGCTCCTCGTCAAAAAACGAGTACTCTACGCCGGCATTGCATTTTTCAAGATTCGTCATGTCTCTATAACGATAGAACAAACAAGAAATTGTACATAACAAAGGATATTTTTTTAACATGGTATACAATAAAAAAAAACAAAAGGCGTTATACTCTGAAAATTAATTCGACAAAGATGAAGATTAACAAGATCCTTGCTGCCATCCTCTTCACCGCTCTCGGCGCCGTGGCCATGGCTCAGAGCGGACACGACCTGAAGGACGACGGCCTACACGGCCCCGTCAAGCGTGTCGATGCCATGATGTACGAAGCCCATTACAACTTCAACGACAACCTCGAGCGCGGCGACCAAATGGAGCACCTCATCACCGAATACAACGCCAAAGGTCAACGCCGCAACCAGACCTTCCTCTCCGTAGTGGAGGACATCATCTTCCGCACTCGCTACAAACACGACGGCTTCGGTTTGACGACACTGGAGCATATTGTCGACAACCAGGACCGTGTCATCGGCCGCACCTACTATGTCTACGACGCCGACCACACGCTCATCGAGGTCTACGTGGAGGATGCCGAGCGTCAGGTGGAGAGCCGCGTACGCTTGAAACACGACAATATGGGTCGCATCGAGCAGCGCAGCTATAACGACCAGTTCAACGATATCTTCCGCCGCGAGAAATATGTCTACAACGCCGACGGCACCATCAACAAGGCCGTGGTCTACGACCGCTCGAAGCAGAAGATCCAGGAGAAACGCTGGGAGTATGACGAGCAGGGCGAGCCCATCAGCTACACCCTCTACGACTACACCGAGGAGGAACCCGAGATGTTCGTCACCGTCTACGAACGCGAATACGACGCCCACGGCAACTGGGTGAAATGCACCGAGTACGAAGTCCTCGGCGACCGCCGCCTTCCCACCTACACCACCATCCGCACAATCGAGTACTTTTAGCCTCCCGCCTGCGGCGTAATCCATAAATCCAATAGATTTATAGATTTCCGCGAAGCGGGAGAATTTAGAAATAAATAATGAAAAGCGGATTCGTCAACATCATCGGCAACCCCAACGTGGGCAAATCCACGTTGATGAACGCTCTCGTCGGCGAGCGTCTCAGCATCATCACCTCCAAGGCCCAGACCACCCGCAAGCGCGTGATGGGAATAGTAAACGGCCGTGCTACAGAAGCCGGTGGCGACGACTTCCAGATCATCTACACCGACACCCCAGGCATCGTCAACCCAGCCAACAAGCTCCACGAACAGATGATGGGCTTCATCGGCACCGCCCTGCAGGATGCCGACCTCTTCCTCCTCGTCACCGAGGTAGGCGAGACCTTCAAGAACCGTCATGTGCTGGAGCGCGTGGTCAACAGCGACGTCCCCGTCATCCTCGTCATCAACAAGATTGACCTCTCCGACCAGGAGACCATCCACCAAAAGATGGCCTATTGGCAGGAGCAGATACCACGTGCCGTCATCGTCCCCTGCTCCGCCACCGAGGGCTTCAACGTCGACAAACTTTTCGACCTCATCCTCGAGCGGCTCCCCGAGCACCCCGCCTACTTCCCCACCGACGAACTCACCGACCGCACCATGCGCTTCTTCGTCAGCGAGATCGTGCGTGAGAAGATACTGCTCTACTACCAAAAGGAGATCCCCTACAGCTGCGAGGTGGCTGTGGAGGCCTACGAAGAGCGCGACGGCATCGACAACATCGCGTGCCTCATCTACGTCGAGCGCGAATCACAGAAAGCCATCCTGATTGGCCATCAAGGAAAAGCCATCAAGAAGCTCGGTATCGAGGCCCGCAAGGACATTGAAGAATTCACAGGCAAGCGTTGTTTCCTTTCTCTGCACATCAAAGTCCTCAAGGACTGGCGCAACAGCGACCGCGCCCTGAAGAGTTTCGGCTACGTGCTAGAAGACTGACCCTACATTATTATTAATTACAGATTGCCACGCCTCAGTATTTTTTTTGATGTGAAGGCATTTTTTGCTATTTTGTTTTTTTCGTAATTTTGGGCTTTGTTTCTCTTTTCAGTCATCCAGCGCCAATCCGCCTAGCGAAGTCTCTTTGTAGAGGCTCGGCAGGTCGTGACCGGTGAGCTTCATGGTGCGCACCACCTTGTCGAAACTGATGATGTGGCGGCCGTCGCTCATCATGGCGTAGATGTTGATGTCGAGGGCGCGGAGGGCGGCCATGGCGTTGCGTTCGATGCAGGGTATCTGCACAAGGCCGCAGAGGGGGTCGCAGGTGAGGCCCAGGTTGTGCTCCATGGCCATCTCGGCGGCATACTCTATCTGTTTGGGACTTCCGCCGAAGAGCTGGTTGCTGGCCACAGCGGCCATCACGCAGGCGCTGCCCACCTCGGCTTGGCACCCCGCTTCGGCACCGCTGATGGTGGCGTTGGTCTTGATGACGTTGGCGAAGAGGCCGGCGGTGGCCATAGCGCGCAGTATCTCGCGGTCGGTGAAGCCGTGGTTCTTCTTCAGGTGATACAACACCGCCGGCAGCACGCCGCTGGAGCCGCAGGTGGGGGCGGTGACAATCTTGGCGCCACAGGCATTCTGCTCGCTGGTGGCCAGAGCGTAGGCAATGACCAGAGCGCGACTCTGCAGCGAGGGTTTGAAACCGCTGGCGCGCACATGGTACTGGTGGGCCTTGGAGCGCAGGTGCAGGCCGCCGGCAATGACACGGTCGTCCTGCAAGCCCTCTTCGATGGTATGCTGCATCTGCTGCCACATCTCTTCCAGATAAAACCAGATCGACCCGTCCTCACACTGCTCCACATATTCCCAGAACGAAAGTCCTTCTTTATCGATATACTCCATGATGTCTTTCATGGTATTGTGCGGATAGACCTCACCCTCGGGCGTGATGCCCAACGGCACCTCGCCCTCCTCGGTGGCCAGATAGCCGCCACCGATGCTGTAGACCAGCCAGGAGTCCACTACCCCACCCTGCCCGTCGAGGGCCTCGAAGAGCATCCCGTTGGGATGGAACGGCTTGACGATATCGGGACGCCAGATAATCTCCACCTCCTTGGGTGCCAAGCCACGGGTGATGGCCTGGTCGGTATGGTGACCCTTGCCGGTGGCGGCGAGGGAGCCGTAGAGGGTGACGCGGTAGCGAACAGCAGTGTCCTTGGTGCGCTTGGCGAATATCTCGGCCGCACGATGGGGTCCCATAGTGTGGCTGCTGCTGGGGCCATAGCCAATCTTGTATATTTTTTTAATTGTTTCCATATTCCTCAAGTAGTTAATCGTCAAACGAAATGATCTGTCTCTCATCATTATGGTTGGCTTGAAAAACAAGGTTCAGCGACAGCAACAACAAGTGTATCAAAATTTTTCCAATAACGATGGCAAAACAATCAAATGCAAATATACAAAAACTTTTCGGATTCCATGGTTTGATTTTTTTTCGTATCTTTGCATTGTAATTAAATGTATAAAGAAAAATGAAGACATTGAGAACATGCATCATGACGGCATTGTGCATGATGCTGGCATTACCTGTCACGGCCAACGACGGCACCTACTACACTCGTGGCAGCCAGCTCGTTCCACTGCAGGAGACAGACATCAGCGTAAGGAAAGAGGTGCTGACCATCAGCCTGATGGACAACGGGATGGCCCGCGTGGATGTGCAGTACGAGTTCTGGAACCCCGGCCCCGCCAAGCGCGTCACGATGGGCTTCGAGGCCGACCCACCGTACAACTACGACTATAAGTTCCACCCAGACGGCCGCCACCCCAGCATCAGCCTCTTCACCGTCGTGATGAACGGCCGCCAGCTGGAGTACAGCAACGCCGTATGCGTGGCCGACACGCTGCCGCTGACGAAGGTCACAGACCTGAAACGCTACTACATGTGGGACAACAACTGGCTCTACGACACCGCCAACGCCGACCCGAAGTCCGGTTACAACGACCCGATAGACTACGATGCCGGCATCCGCTTCGCCTACGTCTACTACTTCGACGCCGACTTCCAGCCGGGCCTCAACCGCGTGCGCCACACCTATGTCTACCGCATGTCGACCAACGTGGGCAGCCCGTTCATCGTCGACTACAAGCTGACGCCCGCCGCCCGCTGGGCCGGAGGCAAGATTGGCGACTTCACCCTCACCATCCGCGCCGACAGCACGGCCAAGCACTTCTATGTCTTCGACAGCGCGTTCGTCGGCATCCCCTTCGCCGTCAGCGAGGGCATGGGCAAGCTGCGCCGTTCGTCCACCTACGAAAATCTTACGGAAGTGAGCCTCCGCAACGGCGCCATCACACTCCACACCACCGACTTCGCACCGCAGGCCGAACTCTGCATCCGCGCCGTGGGAGTCGACGGCTGCTATGTAGGCCAGCAATGCATCACCGGCGGCACCTACGACCGCACCGCACGAATCAACTGGGGTCCCTACGAGGGAATGCAGGAGGTTCCCGCCGACCCGGCTTTCCGCCAGCGCGTCGTCCGCAACCTGCCCTACGCCAACCGCGGCCACGTGTTCCGCGACAAACGACTGCGCCAATACTTCGAGGGCCTGTGGTGGTACATGCCCGACCCCGACTACAAGGACGACACCTCCGACTTCACCCCCGTCGACTGGGAATGCGTGAGGTATAAAGAGTAAGGTTTAAGGTTTAGGGTTTAAGGTTTAAGGTTTAAAGTTTAAAAAAAAATATATATGGAAGAACCGATTCTCAACGCCCACAACAAAGAAGAATACCCGCCGATGCACACGGCGGAGCACATACTGAACCAAACGATGGTGCGCATGTTCGGCTGCCCGCGGTCGCGCAACGCCCACATCGAGCGCAAGAAGAGCAAGTGCGACTACCAGCTCGCGGCCTGCCCCACCGAGGAGCAGGTGCAGGAACTGGAACGCCGCGTCAACGAGGTCATTGCTCGGAACCTCCCCGTCAGCTACGAGTTTGTCCGTCGCGACGAGGTGCCGCCCGAGGTGGACCTCGGCAAGCTGCCCGACGACGCCAGCGAGACCCTGCGCCTGGTGCGCATCGGCGACTACGACCTCTGCGCCTGCGTGGGCACACACGTGAAGAACACGTCGGAAATCGGGCAGTTCAAGATCATCAGCCACGACTACAACGCCGACACCGGCACCTGGCGCATGCGGTTCAAGCTGATAGAAAACTAAAAAAAGACAGGCGGCTCCAACGAGTCGCCTGTCTTTTTTTATACAAAGCCAAAGCCTTACTCGGCAGCGGCCTCGCCCTCGCCTTCGCCGTCGTCGGAGGTGGCGCTGGCACGGGTGCTGAGGACGTTGACAACCTCAGCGCTCTTGGGGTTGAGGATGCTGTAGTTCTCGCAGGCGATGTCCTGCACGCGGATGCGCTGGTTGATATCGAGGTTGGTGATGTCGAGGAGCACCTCGCTGGGCATGTTGGCAGGGATGGCCTTCACATTGAGGCGTTTCTGCTTGTAAGCCAGCTTACCGCCCTTCATGACACCCTTGCTGGTGCCAGTGGTGTGGACGGGGATGGACATCACAACGGGTTTGTCGTCGGTCAGCTCATAGAAGTCAGCATGATAGACAATTTCGGTCACGGGGTGGAAGTCGATGTCTTTCAGCATGGCCATGTGCTCAACACCGTTGATGGTGATTTTCTGGAAGCAGGGCTCGGGGTTGAAGAGAATGCGCTGGAAAGCAGTCTGGTCAACGCTGAACAGAATCTGCTCGCCTTTACCGTACATGACACAAGGCACTTTGGCGTCGCGACGCAGAGCCTTAGCATCCTTTTTCCCTACGTTCTCGCGAAGAGAACCGCTCATTGATACTACTCTCATTGTTGTTTTGTTTTTTTGATTGTTATTAATTATTTTTTTCCCCACCCCCGTCCCCTCCCTGCAGGGAGGGGATGAAGGGGAGGGGGTGATTTTATTCGTTCATTCTGTGGATGACACCCTTTCTGTGCAGGGTGGTCTCGTAGAGGTTGTCGAGGCTCTCGTAGTTCACCACGCGGCGGATGGCCTCGGCCAGCAGCCAGTCGCAACTGAGGACGTGAATCTTGCTGCTCTCACGCTTCAGCGGAATGGTGTCGGTGGTGACAAGCTCCTCAAGCTCGGAAGCCTCGACCTTCTCGATAGCCTGGCCGCTGAGCACGGGATGGGTAATCATGGCGCGGACGCTCTTGGCTCCGCTGGCCTTGATGATGCTGGCAGCCTTGCAGATGGTGGAACCAGTGTCTATGATGTCGTCGAGCAGGATGACATGCTTGTCCTTCACGTCGCCAATGAGTCGCATCTCGCCAATCTCGTTGGGCTTGTTGCGATGCTTGTAGCAGATGACGAAACTGTTGTTGAGGGTCTTGGCGTAGGTGCCGGCGCGCTTGCTGCCACCCATGTCGGGGCTGGCGAACATCACCTCCTCGATGTCGAATTTCTCACGGATATAGGGCATGAAGAGGCTCGAACCGTAGAGGTGGTCGACGGGGATGTTGAAGAAACCCTGAATCTGGTCGGCATGGAGATCCATGGTGATGACGCGGTCGACACCAGAGACCATCAGCATGTCGGCGATGAGCTTCGATGCAATGGGCACATGCGGTTTGTCCTTGCGGTCCTGACGCGCGAAACCATAATAAGGAATCACGGCGACAATCTTCTCGGCCGATGCGCGCTTGGCGGCGTCAATCATCATCAGCAGCTCGAAGAGGTTGTCCGTCGGGGGGATGGTGCTCTGGATGATGAACACGATGCCACCGCGGATGGTCTCCTCATAAGAGGGCTGGAATTCGCCGTCGGCATACTGAAAAACCGTAGAATTGCCCAGCGGGATACCATAGATTTCCGCCACACGGCGTGCCAGGTTTTCGGTGGCGCGGCCGGCAAAAATAAAGACCTTGTCAGAACGCATGTCGCTCATTATTGTACTGATTTTTAGTTGTATCGTTTACTTTTTATTCAATCTTATTGACTGAAAACGAGTGCAAAAATACAAAAAAATATCAGTCCAGCAAAAAAAATATTTTACCATGTCGAAAAAAGTGTGTACTTTTGCACCCGATTTCGAGAGAGGTTATAGGTTAAAGGTTATGGGTTATAGACGGCTGCCGCTCCCATTTCCATAACCAATAAACAATAACCAATAACCTTTCAAAAAAAAGCCCTGGTGGTGGAATGGTAGACACGGTAGACTCAAAATCTGCTGCTCGCAAGGGCGTGAGGGTTCAAGTCCCTCCCGGGGTACAAAAACAAATGGAGCAGCACCGAATTGATTCGGTGCTGTTTTTTTTTGCATAATACAATTTTGAACGTCACGCAACGTTATTATCAACAAAAACCGCTATGCAACGGACACTCTTTATATTCCTTATTTTAATGTCGTCCTTGGCACATGGACAGATAGAATACAACCATGAGTACGAATACGAGTGCGAGGCATCGCTTTTTCTCAGTTCGTTCCCGATGGATACACTGCTCAGCGACGCATGCAATGTGGTGGTCTACATGCGTCCGCCCACCTTCCCTGGCGGGCGGGACAGCCTCAATGCCCATATCCGGAGGCTCCTTCCCCCACCCTCTTCCGGTGAAGAAGGTCGTCTGATTGTCAGCCTCTGCATCGACGAAGAGGGGCAGGTATACAACGTCTCTGATCTCCACAACGGCAATTTCCACCTTTGGTATAGGTGGGAAAAAGCCATCGACAGTGCCATGAAAGCGTTGCCGCGCTGGAATCCCGCTCGCGAATCCGACGGACGCCACACGAGCACCTGCTGGATCAGCGTATCCCTGCGCTACAGCACCGAGCGCGGCGTCGAAGTCACGGGCACCCTGGGCGACGCCTACCCGCCTGCCGACCCCGCCCGGATGGGCTACTACCTCTCCGACCCCGTCCGGCTGCCCATAACCACCGACCTCATGATGCACAACCTCCGCGGACCCGTGCGCAACATGGAGGAAACACGGCATCATGGAGCCACAATGAAAAGCAAAACACTACAATACAAAGGCAAATACACCAGCATCTACCACTACGACCGGCAGGGCCACATGACAGAGTGCCTGTTCGACATAGACAAAGATTCCATCGTCTTCCGTCACTCTTTCTACTTCCATGACAATCACGGCACAGACACGCTCACCATCATGCTCGACGAGAAGGGCGACACCATGTATGCCATCCGCCGCCGCAACTGGTACGACTGCGTGGGCAACCTGCTGGTGCAGACCCTTGACGACGGCCAAAAGAAAGACACCACCTACTTCCGCTACCAGTTCACCGCCGACAGCAGCCTCCGCGAGGAATACGAGGGCGGCAAACCGCGCTACCGCGAAGTCTTCGACCACCTAGGCCACCTTACCGCCACATATAATAATTACTCGGACGGCCGCTTCCACATAAAGCAATCCTTCACCTACGGCACAGACGGACAGGAAAGCACATCCTGCCTCGACGGCTGCATGGGAGTGGACTGCGGCCTCTCAAGAACGAAACGAAACACACACGGCGACCCGACACTCATAGAAAACTTTGACACCGACGGACACCCCGTCGAAACCCGCACCTATAGCGGATACGAGTACGACGACCACGGCAACTGGACCGCACGCCTCGAAACCATCCAACCCTCCAAAGGCAAAGCCGACAGCACCTACATCACCCGCCGCATCCTCTATTATTGACCCAATCTGCTTGGACGCCTGCCGATGGAGCTACGCGACGACGGGCATTGACCAGGCGAAGGCTTTCGCCATCCGTTTCTCCGAGTCGACGAAATGGCCGCCGATGTTCCATTCGAGCGTCGTCGCAATCCCTTGGGCGGCCATTTGTTCGTGCTGGAGGCGTATGGCGTCGTCCACATGCGCCATCACGGGATTCTTGGTGCGAGACTCGCAGTCGCCCAGGCTCAGATAGACGGCCTTGCTGTGCATCGTTCTGCCTGTGATATACTCCGTCCACTGCGGATACCATACCGAGGGCGAGGCGGCGGCGATGCCGTCGCATAGCGCGGAGTTGTAGCCCGCCCACAAGGCGAAAAGGCCTGCCAGCGAGTAGCCGCCGAGCACCACTCTTGTCGCGCCCCAGCGCTCCGTCAACGACGGCAGCAGCACCTCTTTTAGATAACGCAGCGTCGCTTCCGCACCGTCGCCGAAGGGCTGTTTGCCGAAGGCGGGGGGCGCCGGCCACGGCGTGAGCTCCGACATCCAGTCCTTGATGCCGAAGGCCACGAGGTTGAACCTCACATCCGTAAGATTCTCCATCTCTGCCACCTCGTCGTCGAGCAGGCTCTGGTCGTGGGCGTCCACGGGTTGCAGCAGCAGCGTCTGCGCACCCTCCGTCGTGTAGAGGGTGCAGCTCCTACCTCCGATGGTTTCCGTCTGCTTCATCCTATCCGTTCCATGTGGTATCCCATGCGCTTGAGCTGCATGTCCATGCCGAAGAGGTAGAGCTGCCGCAGGCAGGTCACATCGGCGTCGAAGGCCTCCTTCGTGCCAGGCTCTATCTGCTCGCGCATGAGGTCGGCATTGACGCGGGCGGCGCACTCGCCCACCACCTGGGAGAGGCGTTCCGCTGCCTCGCCGCGCACCATCAGCACCTCCTCGCAGATATACTCGTCCAAGGCATCGTAGCCGCGCTTGTCGCGCATGTAGAGGTAGAGATCCTCTATCTGCGAGTAAATAGACCCATCATTTTGTTCTCCGCTTGGCTTCGCTCCGCTTGCCACACTTCGTGACGCTATCGAATGCCACTGGCATTCTTCATCCCAATACTTGGCCACCGCCATCCCTATATACATCATCCATCCGAGGCTGGCCACGGGATAGTCGCGGTATTCCCGCGCCCCGTCGGGGATATACGAGTTGCCTATCGCCGGCCACCGGTCGGTCACATCGGGGCATTCGGGCAGCCGATCGTCAATCTGCCCCGTTCCCGACAGATACTGCTTCAGGTTCTTGTGTATCGTCTCTTCAAACTTGTCTGTCTTTGCCATAACAACAATCATTTGAATAATAACTCGACAATGGCGCTTTTATTGCGAGTGGAATGCAGAAAAAACGTCTGGTGAGGGGGAGTGAATATTTAACTTAAAAAGTGTTAATCCCGACCCACTCCAGGACCACTTAACTCTTTCTTTTACAATGGTATAGTAAGGGAGGATAAAGAGGGGAGTAAGAGAGAAGTAAGAGGGGGAAGGTAAAAAACTCTGATGCAGAGGTGGTTACGAGAGGGCTTTTTCGGCTAGAAGCGGGCCGGATTTTAACATTGTTAGAGGGATTCGCTCCACTTCGGTCGCATTTCCCTTCTCCGAGGGGATTCTGGGAGGTTCACGAGGGGGGGGGGGCACAATAAAAACGGAACCCCTGCGTTTAAGGGTGACTGGAAACCACATCATCGACTTATGGAACATACCCACGACTGCGACTATATCATCGTCCGCGACGCGACGGAGAACAACCTCAAGCACGTCAACGTCAGCATCCCCAAGGGAAAGATCACCGTGGTGACGGGCGTGTCAGGCTCGGGCAAGTCGTCGCTGGTGCTCGACACCATCGCCGCCAAGTCGCGCCGCGAACTCAACGACACCTTCCCCTCCTTCACGCAGCAGTACCTGCCCAAATACGGGCGGCCACACGTGGGCGAGATAGAAAACCTGCCCATCGCCATCGTCATCGAGCAGCGCAAGCCCACCGCCAACTCACGCTCCACCGTGGGCACCTACACCGACATCTACGCCCTGCTGCGACTGCTCTTCTCGCGCATCGGCAAACCCTTCGTGGGCTACTCCGACGCCTTCTCCTTCAACCACCCCTCGGGCAGCTGTCCGCGCTGTGGTGGACTGGGCGAAATTCGCGAGCTGGACATCCACAAGCTGGTGGACTTCGACAAGTCGCTCAACGACGAGGACACCATCCACTACATCGCCTTCGGCAAGGGCGGCTGGCGCTGGATACGCTACGCCCATAGCGGACTCTTCGACCTCGACAAGAAAATCAAGGACTACTCGCCCGAGGAACTCGACCTCTTCCTCAACTCGCCGCAAATCAAGCTGAAGAACCCGCCTGCCAACTGGCCCAAGACCGCCAAATACGAAGGCCTCATTCCCCGCATGTACCGCAGCATCATCAACTCGGAGGAGGGCCTGCTACACGCCTCCGTGCTCAACCCCATGCTCACCATGGGCACCTGCCCCGACTGCGGCGGCACACGCCTCAACGAAAAGATACGCTCTTGCAAAATCAACGGTCTCAACATCGCCGAGGTGACGGCCATGAGCATCAGCGACTGCCGTAAGTGGATAGAGACCGTCGACAATCCCTTAGCGGAGGACATCAAGCGCGCCACCGCCGAGCGGCTGGCGGCATTGGAGGAGATAGGCCTCGGCTACCTCACCCTCGACCGCGCCATCGGTACCCTCTCGGGCGGCGAAGCACAGCGCTGCAAGATTGCCAAATACATCAACTCTCCCCTCTCCGACGTGATGTACATCCTCGACGAGCCCAGCGTAGGCCTCCACAACCACGACATCCTGCTGATGCAGAAGTCGGTGCAAAAGCTCAAGAATCACGGAAATACCGTCATTCTCGTCGAGCACCACAAAGAAATCATCCGCATTGCCGACCACATCATCGACATGGGTCCCGGCGCCGGCATGAAGGGCGGCGAGGTGGTCTTCGAGGGCACCTACGACGAGCTGCTCCGCAGCCAGACACTTACAGGCACCATGCTCAGCGCAACGAGCAAGATAAAAGAAAACGTCCGCCAACCCAAAGACTTCTTCCTCCTGGAGAACGCCAACCTCCACAACCTCAAGAACATCTCCGTCAAACTGCCGTTGGGAGTGATGTGCGGCATCGCCGGTGTCGCCGGCTCCGGCAAGAGCTCCCTGATGGAATGCTTCATGCAAGCACTCACGCAATCACGCATTAACGCATTAACGCAATCCGACATCGTCTACATCAGCCAGAAAAACATCGGCATCAGCCTGCGCAGCACCCCGGCCACCTATCTCGACGTCGCCGACGACATCCGCAAACTCTTCGCCCGCACCAACAAAACCAAGGCCGACCTCTTCTCCTTCAACGGCAAGGGCGGATGCCCCGTCTGCCAGGGCAAAGGCGTCATCGTCAACGACATGGCCTTCATGGACGCCATCGAGACCACCTGCGAGGCCTGCGGCGGACTCCGTTATTCGCCGGAAGTCCTGACCTACAAGGTGAACGGACTTAATATCGCCGAGGTGATGGACCTCACCGCCAACAAAGCCTCCGATCTTTTCGCCGGCACCGTCATCGCCGAAAAGCTGGAGCCGTTACGCAAGGTCGGCTTAGGATACCTCCACCTCAACCAGTCGCTCTCCACCCTCTCCGGCGGCGAACTGCAGCGCATCAAACTAGCCTCCTACCTAAACTCATCACTAACGCATTCACACATTCACACATTAACGCATTCACACATTTTTATCATGGACGAGCCCTCCGACGGCCTCCATGCGGGCGACATCAAGCGTATCTTGGAACTCTTCGACACAATGGTGGATGCGGGAAACACCATCTTCCTCACCGAGCACAACATCGAGATGCTGAAAGCCTGCGACTACCTCATCGAGCTCGGCCCCGGCGGCGGCGCCATGGGTGGCGACATCATCTTCGAAGGCACCCCCCAAGCCCTGTCCCAATCCCCCACCTCCATCACCGCCCCCTACCTCCGAGGATAGTTGTTCCTAACGATTCGGAATACAATTCCACTCTTCTATAAATAAGTAAGAGAGCCACGTACATACTAAACTGCAAAACACTTCGTTATTGGGCTAAAGTGATTCTTAAAACAACAATAATAAAATTATAGTACAATGAAAAAAGCATTACTTTTTACACTCGCTTTGGCGCTGGCTTTCGGCGCTTCGGCACAGAGCAAATGGAAGTACCACCTGGGGTTCGGCGGCGAACTCAAAGACGGTAACGTCAACACTGTCACCGTCCGTAACGACGGCTCTATCGAGCGCAACGACAGCACCTTAGCCTTCGACGCCGGCTACGGCATCGTCTATGGCGAGAAGGACAAAGTGACCTACGACAAGAGCCTCAATGCACATGTCAAGTTCGACCTCTGGCAGTACGACCGCTGGTCGCCCTTCGTGTCGGCTTCCTACCTCAACAACCGCTTCAAAGGTTTCCACTACCGCCTCAGCTTCCTCGCCGGCGTGAAGTACCGCATCTTCTGGAACGCCGACTGCGACTATTCCATCAGCGCCGCCTATGTGCAGGACTACACTGAGTATGGCGACCCGGCAGTGTCGCTCGAGAAGATGGTCAGCCGCCTCTCCCTGCGATTCAAGATGCGCCACAAGCTCACCTCGGGCGTCACCCTCAAGCACACCACCTTCTGGCAGCCCTCGGTGATGGACCCCATGACGAGCATCGGCGACGACTACGTCATCTCCTCCGTCACATCCCTCAGCACCAAGCTCAGCGAGCATATCTCGTTCGACGTCAACTTCAACTACGAGTACCACTCGCTGGTGCCCGACGGCGTCAAGAAGCAGGATATCATCACCTCCGCTTCGCTGAGAATCGACTTCTAAGCCGGTAGCCGATAGCAGGTAGCCGGTAGTGCTACGCAGTCGGAGTATTTCGACGTCCGCATCCCCAAGGGGCAAGAATCCCCCTCCCACCAAAAAAGAGAATGGGCGGCAGAAGATGGACATTCAACTTCTGCCGCCCATTTTGTATGTTTTTTTTCCTACCTTTTTATCAGGATAGTAGCGCCGGCGCCATTCTCGGAGTTGCTCACCACCTTCTGTACCTTTGAGGCTTCATATTTCTTGTAGTTGTAGGTAGGGACAAAATATTCGGCATTGCCGGACTTAGCAGTCGTATCGGCAGCACCAATGTTGCCGGTCATGGTGATATTATAATCGGTATATCCTGTTTTTGTGGCATAGAGACTCCAAGGATTATTGACATCGACAAAGGCGTTATTCTCGGCATAGATGTTGCACGCATATCCTGCACCAATACAGTAGAGATTGCCACTACATGTGAAGAGACAATTGTAGACATGGGCTTTGCCAAAACGCATACGAGGCATACGCTCGGAGCAGCCCTCGTCCCACCAGCAGTTGGCAAAGGTTACATTCAGATGGGTACTGTCGGTGGCAGCTGTTTTGTCGCTACTGCCCACGAGGTTACTGTTGCAATGACGGTCATTACCGCCTTCACCACCAGCCCACGGCTGAATGAGGTAGCGGAAACGGCACCATGTGACAGAAATATTGTCGCTTCCACTGACGATATCGAAGTTGCCGTCCACACCATCCTGGAAATCGCAATGGTCAACCCAGACATGATGGCTGCCTTTGAGCATTAGGTTGTCGAAACCATCAATGTCGTATGCTCCGGCCGACTTGAAGGTAAGATTGCGCAGAATGATATTGTGACAGTTGAGGAGGGTGAGAATTCCACTGGTCAGCGTGTCGTCCGAATGGATGGGATTGAGGAGTACCGAACCGGGAAGTCCATAGACGGTCTTATTGGCGGCGCCCTCAATAATACAAACGCCTTCGAACGAAATCGTACCTTGCACATAGATGGTCTGGGGATCCGTGCCATTTAGGGCGGAAATCAGACCTTCGCGGGTGGTCACCGTCACGGGATTCTGGTCGCCAGAACCTGTTGTAACGCCGTTCTCCGAAGCCCAACCCACAGGACGGTCCTCGTCATATGCCGAACGATTTCCGTTACTATCGTCTTCTTTCGAACATGATGCCAAGAGCATCGCCACAGCCGTAAAGGCAAAAAATATTTTCTTCATTTTGAATTTTTTATTGATTCATTAATTAGTGTGCACTATATTGTGTCCATCATGAGACATCCCAGCAAAACTATTTTTAAGGTGCAAAAATACAACTTTTTTTTAAAACCTTCACAGCCTAAAATCAAATCACTGATTTTCAGGTCGTTATATTTTTAGTCGGAGATGATATATAAGTGGTTGTAAATCAACATCATGTCCCTATCAAGTCCGTATCAACTCCGTATCAACTCCGACCCATGTCCGACTATGGTCGGAGATGATACGGTGTTGGTACGTTTTTGATACCTTTTTTATATGGTTTTGGGAGGTGTTTAAAATTTTATTTTGTGGGGTTATTTTTATTTTGTATATTTGCACTTTCAACATTTAAATAAATCAACAAAAACATATAAATAACATGTCAGAGAATCAGATAGTTAATAAAGAGGACCTCGTGGTCCGATTTGCTGGCGACTCGGGTGACGGCATGCAGCTTAGCGGTACGCTGTTCAGCGACGCCTCTGCCCTCACCGGCAACGACATCGCCACCTTCCCCGATTATCCCGCCGAAATCCGTGCTCCGCACAACACCATCGCTGGTGTCTCCGGTTACCAGGTGCATGTGGGTAACCACATCTACTCGAGCGGCGACAAGTGCGACATCCTCGTGGCCATGAACCCCGCTGCCTTCAAGTCGCAGCTGAAGTGGGCCAAGAAGGGTGCCACCGTCATCGTCGACATCGACACCTTCACCGACGAGGCTATGGAGAAGGCCGGTTACAAAGAGAACCCCTTCACCGACGAGCTGGAGCGCGCCTACACCATCATCAAGGCCCCCATCACCTCGTTCACCGAGAAGATCGGCGAGGCCAAGGGTGTTGACAAGAAGACTGCCGACAAGAGCCGCAACATGTTCGCCCTCGGTATCATCTTCTACTCGACCCACAAGACCCTCGATCATACCTTTGCCTATCTGGAGCGCAAGTTTGCCAAGAAACCCGCCGTCATCGAACTCAACAAGGCCGTGCTGACCGAGGGTTACGAATATGCCGACAAGCTGGAGGTGATGCACTCGCACATCTTCGAGGTTGCCCATGCCGACAAGATGGAGAAGGGCCGTTACCGCAACATCACTGGTAACGTCGCCACCGCTTGGGGTCTGCTCGCCGCCTCTGAGAAGAGCGGCCGCCGCCTCTTCCTCGGCTCCTATCCCATCACCCCCGCCACCGACGTCATGGTCGAGCTGGCCAAGCACAAGAGCCTCGGTGCCCGTGTGTTCCAGGCAGAAGATGAGATTGCCGGTATCTGCTCCGCCATCGGCGCCAGCTTTGCCGGTGCACTGGCTTGCACCAGCACCTCCGGCCCCGGTCTGTCGCTGAAGAGCGAGGCCCTGGGTCTTGCCGTGATGACCGAGCTTCCGCTCGTCGTTGTCGACGTGCAGCGCGGCGGTCCCTCGACGGGTCTGCCCACCAAGACCGAGCAGAGCGACCTCGACCAGGCCCTCTATGGCCGCAACGGCGAGGCTCCCCTCGTGGTTGTCGCCGCCTCGAGCAGCGCCAACTGCTTCTACTGGGCCTTCAACGCCGCCAAGATTGCCCTCGAGCACATGACCCCCGTCATCCTGCTCACCGACGGCTATCTGGGCAACGGCAGCCAGCTGTTCAAGATTCCTTCGATGAAGGACATGCCTGAAATCAAGCCGCGTCTGGCCAAGGAGAATGACCCGAACTACCGTCCGTTCCGCCGCGACGAGGAGAAGTTCGCCCGTGAGTGGGCTCTCCCCGGCATGGAAGGCCTGAGCCACCGCGTGGGTGGTCTTGAGAAGTGCCCCGACGGTCCTCTCAGCACCGATCCCGAGAACCACGCCCTGATGACCAAGAACCGTCAGGAGAAGGTCAACCGCGTGGCCAACTACCTCCCCGACCAGGAGGTGAAGGGCAACCCCGACGCCGACCTGCTCGTCGTCGGTTGGGGCGGCACCGCAGGTGCGCTGACCCTCGCCGTCGAGGAGATGAACAACGAAGGCAAGAAGGTGGCCTACACCCACTTCAACTACATCTGCCCGCTGCCGAAGAACACCGGCGACATCCTGCGCAAGTACAAGAAGATTGTGGTCTGCGAGCTGAACAACGGCCAGTTCGCCGGCTACCTGCGCACCAAGTTCCCGGAGTGCCCCATGACCCAGTACAACAAGGTGATGGGCCTGCCCTTCGAGGTTGGCGAGCTGAAAGCAGAGTTTAACAGATTGTTGGAGAAATAAAACATAACAGATATGGAAAAACATTTCGTTCCGAAAGCGAACAGAGAATATACCAAGGCTGATTTCCAGAGCGACCAGATGGTGAAGTGGTGCCCGGGTTGTGGTGACCACGCCATCCTTGCCGCCCTGCTGGCCACCTTCCCCAAGACGGGTTACAAGAAAGAGAACGTCTGCATGGTCTCCGGTATCGGCTGCTCGAGCCGTATCCCCTACTATGTCGACACCTATGGTTTCCACAGCATCCACGGCCGCGCCTGCGCCATTGCCACGGGTGTGAAGCTCGCCAACCCCGCCCTCAGCGTGTGGGTGAACATGGGCGACGGTGACTCGATGGCCATCGGCGGCAACCACCTCATCCACGCCGTGCGCCGCAACCAAGACCTCAACATCACCATCTTCAACAATGAGATTTACGGTCTTACGAAAGGTCAGTACAGCCCCACCACGAAGTTCGGCCAGGTCACCAAGACCTCGCCCTACGGCACCATCGACTACCCCTTCAACCCCGGTGAGCTGGTGATGGGTGCCCAGGGTACCTTCTTCGCCCGTACCCTCGACTGCGTGCCGCAGTTGAGCACCGACTGCATGACTCGCGCCGCCCAGCATGACGGCTGCTCGGTCACCGAGGTGCTGCAGAACTGCGTCATCTTCAACGACAAGACGCATGCCGCCATCACCGACCGTGCCGTCCGCGACGACCGCACCATCGTGCTGGAGCACGGCAAGCCCATGCTCTTCGGCAAGAACAAGGAGAAAGGTCTGCGCTTCAACGGCCGCCAGCTGGAGGTTGTCACCCTCGGCGAGAACGGCATCACCATTGACGATATCATGGTGCACGACGAGACCACCGAGGATACCGGTATCCACATGATGCTGGCCCACATGGGTCCCGCAGCGGGTCTTCCCGTGGCCCTCGGCGTCATCCGCAACGTCAAGAAAGTCAGCTACACCCAGCTCTACGAGGAGCAGATGGAAGAGCAGATGGCCATCGGCAAATACAAATGCATGGACGACCTGCTCAACAGTGGCGACACTTGGGAAGTCTAAAGTAACTGAGCGACTGAGTCGCTAAGTAACTGAGTATAGGGACTGTCTTGGGGCAGTCCCTATTTTTTTCTTTGCCGTATGAAATATTTTTTGTAATTTTGCATCTAATATATATATAGTCGCTTATGAAGAAAATATTACTTACCCTGTTAGCTGTGAGCATCTTAACGAGTGTATCGGCACAAACGAAAAAGTGTGGCATCGACACCAAGGCCTTGGTGAAAGAGGAAATTGCGCAAGGCGCCACCACGGTAAGGATGCTGGCACAGGTAGTACCGGGCTACGACCGCGAACTGCTGGAGAAGGCTGGCATCGTCATCGGTGCCGAAGCCGGCGACGTCATCTCGCTGCGCGTACCCGTGGAGGCGCTGCCGCTGCTGGAGAGCGACGGCGACGTGCTCTACTACAGTATCGCTCACACCATCGGCGGCATGGACTGCGACAAGACGCGCGGCGACACGCGCACCGACAGTGTGCAGCGTGGTCTGGGTGTCACCGACGGCCTCGCCTTCGACGGCGAAGGGGTCTATGTGGGCATCACCGACTGGGGTTTCGACTATACGCATCCCAACATCAAATCGCGCATCAAGCGCGTGTGGGACCACTTCCGCGTGGCGGGACCTGCCCCCGAGGGCTTCGACTATGGCACCGTCATCACGGGATTCAACAACGTGCAGAACGCCCGAGGCGACACCTCGAACCTCTACGGTTACGGCACCCACGGCACCCATGTGGCGGGCATCATCGCCGGTGCCGGCACCGGTAGCAAATACAAAGGACAGGCTCCTGGCGCCAAGCTGCTGCTCTGCTCGTTCCTCTTGAACGAAGCGGCATGGATGGACGGCGTGGCATGGATGCGCGACATCGCCCAGGGCGACGGAAAGCGTCTGGTGGTGAACAGCAGCTGGGGCATGTACTCCTTCAGCACCCTTGACGGCACCTCGCTGCTGAGCCGTGCCATCAACAACTGGGCAGACGAAGGCATCGTCTTCTGCACCAGTGGCGGCAACAACGGCCACCGCTCTGTACCGTTCCATATCAGCAAGACCTTCACCAGTGCCGACAACGACACGCTGCGCACCGTGGTGGTCCGTGCCAGCCAGATCTACTCCCTCACGGAGACCGGACAGGTGCTCATCATGTGGGGCGAAGAGAACCACGACTTCAATGTCGGCATACGCGTCAAAGGCGTCGGCGACACCTGGGCCACGCCGATTATGAGTACCCTGCGCGACACGGTGGTCTACGACACCCTGCGTTGCGGCGACAGGAATGTGGGCTACCGCGCCATCATCGAGCATAGCAACATCTACAACAGCCGTCCTCACATACAGATTGACATCGACTCGACGAGCTATGAGACGCAACTGTTCATCGTCGCCGACAGCGGCACGGTACATGCGTGGAATATTGCCAACAAGGAAAACCATGCGGGCAACGAAGGCTGCAGCTTCGTGTCGCGTGGCCACTACGGATTCAGTACCGGCGACATCGCCTATGGTGTCGGCGAGCCTGCCTGTGCCGCCAAGTGCATCAGTGTCGCCGCACACAATGGCGACCGCTGGAAGACCGACAGCTCGGCCTATATTACGGGCGACATTGCCGACTTCAGCAGCCACGGACCGCTGATCAACGGCGTGATGAAGCCCGAAATATCGGCTCCCGGCGTGGATGTGGTCTCGTCCATCAGCTACTGGACCGACGACAGCTACACCCCCGTGGCACAAGTGATATCGCCCAGCCCCAACCGCACCTATATCTGGTCCAAGATGAGCGGCACCTCGATGTCGAGTCCCGCCACCAGCGGTGCGATGGCCCTGATACTGCAGGCCAACCCTGCGCTGACGGTCGACGAGCTGCGCGACATCGTGTTCAGCAACGCCCGTAACGACAACTTCACGGGTCCTCTGGTGGCCCGCGATAGCATGAGTGTCGTGTGGGGCTGGGGTAAACTCGACGCCCTGAAATGTGTCAACGAGGCCATCCGCCGTGTGAGTATCAACCAGGTGGAGACCCTCCGCACGCCGCTGAAGGTCTTCCCGAACCCCGCCACCTCGAGCGTGTATATCAACACCGCCTGCGGCGAGATGCAGACGCTGGAGGTCTACACCATCGACGGCCGTCGCGTGCTCCAGCAGCCGATACACACTGAGGCCACCCTCGACGTAAGCAGATGGAACAACGGCGTGTATATCCTCCGTGTGGGCAGCCGCACAGAGAAGTTGGTGGTGAGGTAAGTGATGAGTGATGAATGATGAGTGATGAATGATGAGTGATGAGTGATGAATGATGAGTGATGAGTGATGAGTGATGAATGATGAGTGATGAGTGATGAGTGATGAATGATGAGTGATGAATGATGAATGATGAGTGATGAATTAAAATTTGAATAACTGGGGAATGCTAAAGTTATTTGAGAGAAATACCGGTTTGCAGGTGATAATCATCCTGGTGGTGGCGGTCTTGCTGTGGATACAGCCGCTGGCGCATCCCGAGCCCATACCCGCACCCGACGGCTTCGCGCCGTTGTACAGCCTGATTTACCATATTGGCCTGTCGCCGCTGGTGGCGGTCATCCTCGCCATGCTGCTGGTGCTGTTGGGAGGCTTCTTCCTCAACCTGATACTGGTGAACGTGGGGTTGGTGTCGCAGAACAACCTCCTCCCCACCCTATTCTACACCCTCTTCATGAGTGCGCAGGCGACGACGCTGACACCGATGCTGCTGGTGGGGGTACTGGCCATATCCATCATCAAGATGCTGATGTTGCACAGCACCCTGCTGACCATCTCGTCGGACAAGATTTTCGGCATCGCCGCGTTGATAGGCATCTGCTCGCTGATTTACCTGCCGTCGGTGGCGCTGTTGGCGAGCTATCTGCTTGTGGTGGTGAACTACCGTCTCTATAGCTGGCGCGACTGGATGGTGCTGCTGTTGGGCCTCATGGCGCCGTTTCTGCCGCTTTGGGCAGTACAGTACCTGAGCGACGACCTCGCCGCCGGCTTTGTCTCCATGGGCGATACCCTGGCAACCACCCACTTCCATGCCCATCCTGTCGAGACACTACCTGCCATCGCCAACGGCATCCTACTGGGAACCTTTCTCATCAGCCTTTTCACAGTATGGCGGAAGCTTGGCGAAAAGACCGTGGTGTGGCAGAAGAACGCCACCAGCGTCATGCTGCTCACCGTGGCGGCCATTGCCGTACTGCTTTATTCGGGTCTTTACCCCATCAACCTCCAATACTTCGCCATTCCCTTTGCGCTTTGCGCGACGATACGCTTCACCCCTGAAACGAGACGTCGCATGCCGAGACAGAAGCAATGGCGCAGGAACCTCTACGACTATCTCTTTATCCTCATAATCGTTTCCGCGGTGCTATGCTAGAATATTGTAAAATAGCAGGACGTCTAGAGGCCGGATGCGACGAGGCCGGACGCGGACCCCTGGCGGGTCCCGTGGTGGCTGCTGCCGTCATACTGCCCGAAGGCTACAGCAACCCACTGCTCAACGATTCCAAGCAGCTCACCGAACGCCGTCGCGACAAACTCCGCGTCGAGATAGAGCGCGAGGCCGCAGCCTGGGCCGTAGCCGTGGTGGAGCCCGAGGAGATAGACAGACTCAATATTCTCCATGCCTCGACCCACGCCATGTGCGTGGCCGTGCAGCAGCTGTCGCAGAGACCCGAGTTCCTGCTTATCGACGGCAACCGCTTCTACAACGAGACCGACATCCCCTACGAGTGCATCGTCAAGGGCGACGCCAAGTACATGTCTATCGCCGCGGCGAGCATCCTTGCCAAGACACACCGCGACGAACTGATGGTGCAACTGCACGAGCAATACCCCCAATACGGCTGGGACCGCAACAAAGGCTATCCCACCGCCGAACACTACCAAGCCATCGAGGAGTACGGCCCCACACCCTACCACCGCCGCTCCTTCAACCTTTACAGACAACACAGTCTTTTCGAATTATGAATTATGAATTTAGATTTATGAGTGACGCGAAATCCCACTCATAATTCAGAAATCAAAAAACAGAAATCTTCAACATATGCTGGAATTCATTAAAAACTTCCGTCGCAAACGCATCATACGCGACCTGAAAGCCACCCCCCGCGATAAGCGCATCGACAATATCGAGGAGGTGAAAAGCATCGGCGTCATTTGCCAACTTGATACCGAGCAGAACTGGAATGTGCTCTACCACTTCGCCAAGGTGATGGAGAACCAGGGCAAGAAGGTGAATATCATCGCCATCCAGGACGACGACATCAACTTCGTCGTCACACATCAGGCCACGACCATCTGCCGTTCGAAGACAGACCTCAACTTCTGGGGCCTTCCCTCATGGGATTCCATCAAGGACTTCTCCGACCGGCACTACGACCTTTTGATTGACACCATCGGCGAAGAAAACTTCTTCTCACAGTATCTGGCACTGCGTACGCCGGCGAGTCTGAAGGTGGTTTATGCCACCCCCTCGGAAGATCCCTCCGAGGTGTTCGACCTCATCATCCGCGGCGACGGTCACGTGGAGCTGAAAGGCTTCTTCAACAACATCATTGAGTATCTAGGAATGATAAAAAAATAGCAACATGGTAGTTAAAGGTAGTTAAAGTAGTTAAAAGTAGTTAAAGGACAATACCTTGGGGTTCTTACTGACATTTGTCCTTTAACTACCTGAGCGCGAAGCGCGCTAACTCCCTTTAACTACTTAAATACCTCAAAACAACTAATATGAAAGCACCTATTTTTACTGGCACGGGCGTAGCCCTCATCACCCCCTTCCGCAAACAGCAGGAGACGGTAGACTTCACCAAACTAGAGAGTCTCATCGAACATATCATCGCCTCGGGCGTAGACTATATTGTAGCCTTGGGCACCACCAGCGAAGCCGCCACGATGACCGAGAGCGAGCGCTCGGCGGTGCAGGAGTTCATCGTTGAGACCGTCGCCGGCCGCTGCCCCGTCATGCTGGGTCTGGGCGGCAACAACACCCTCAATGTGACAGACACCATCAACCGCACCAACTTCGACGGCATCAGCGGCATCCTGTCGGTGACGCCCTACTACAACAAGCCCAACCAACGTGGACTGTTGCAACACTACCGCAACGTGGCCGAGGCCTCGCCAGTACCCGTCATCATGTACAATGTCCCCGGCCGCACTGGCGTCAACCTCGCCGCCGAGACCACGCTGACCCTCGCCCACGAGTGTTCCAACATCATCGGCATCAAGGAAGCCAGCGGCAACCTGCAGCAGGTGATGCAGATTCTCCGCAACCGTCCCGACGGTTTCCGTGTCATCTCGGGCGACGACGCCCTCACCTATCCCATGCTGACCCTCGGCGCCGACGGCGTCATCAGTGTGATGGCCAACGCCCTGCCCAAGGAGATGTCCGACATGGTGCATCTGGCCATGAAAGGCGACCTCAAGAAGTCCCTTCCGCTCCACTACCGCATGCTGCCCCTGATGAACGCCATCTTCGAGGAAGGCAACCCCACGGGCATCAAAGCGCTGCTCGAAATCCAAGGCTCCATCAGCAACATCCTGCGCCTGCCGCTGGTCAAGAGCACCAAGCAGCTCTACAACAAACTCAGCACACTGTACAATGAATTTGGAAACTAGCCAGATAGAAGAGCGTATCGACGAGGTGCGCAACGAGTACCTGCGCCGCCTGTCGGGTGGCAACGGCGACTTATTGCGCCAGGTGGAGCGCTATGTCACGGCACATGAGGGCAAGATGCTACGTCCACGTATGCTGCTGGCCGCCGCCGCCACCCTCGGCGAGGAGCACTTCCACTCACGCCGCACGCTGCTGCTGGCCACGGCCGTGGAGATGCTGCACAACGCCTCGCTGCTGCACGACGACGTCATTGACCACGACGACACCCGTCGTGGGCAGCCGTCGGTCAACGCCCGATGGAGCATCCCCGTGGCCGTCCTCGTGGGCGACTACTTCCTGGCTCAGGTGATGCGTATCCTCGAAGAAGTGAACGAGCAGGGGGTGTCGCAGCGCATGTACGAGACCGTCGAAGCCATGGTCGAATCCGAGCTGCTGCAACAGGAAGTGACAGCGTCTCTCAAGCACTCAAGCACTTACCTCAAAATCATCGACGGCAAGACAGCACGGCTCTTCGCCACCGCCGCGGCCTTAGGCAACCCTGCCTGCGAAGAGTATGGGCTCCATTTCGGCCGACTCTTCCAACTGCGCGACGATATTGCCGACGGCGAAGCCAACGAGTATACCGCCGACCTCATCGCCCAGGAAGAAGCCATTCTTGCCACAATAAAACCCGCCCTCGAAATACATAATATTAAATGAAAATCAAAAAATAAGAATACCATGAAGAGAATCCTCATTACACTTATTGCCCTTGTCCTCGGGGGTGTCGCATGGAGCCAGAACGCCAAGATGCCGCAGAACATCACCATCAAGACCCTCGATGGAGAAAGCGTCCAGTCGTCCGTCATCCAGAACGACGGCAAGCCCGTCATCATCAGTTTCTGGGCCACCTGGTGCAAGCCCTGCAACCGCGAACTCAACACCATCAAAGACCTCTATGAAGAGTGGCAGGAGGAAACCGGAGTGAAGATTGTGGCCATCTCGATTGACGACGCCCGCACCGTGGCACGAGTGAAGCCCCATGTGGAAGGCAACGACTGGCCCTACGAGGTGTACATCGACCAGAACAGCGACCTCAAACGTGCCATGGGAGCCATCAGCGTGCCCCATACCTTCATCCTCAACGGCGAGGGTGAGATTGTATGGCAGCACAACGGCTACCAGGATGGCGGCGAAGAGGAGGTCATCGAGGTGGTTCGCGGACTGCAGAAAGAAAAAACAGAAGACAAGTAATCAAGCCTTATGAAGAATATTCAGAAGACAGCAGCGGGTAGCAGGGAGCGGGTAGCAAACGGCTACCGGCTATCAGCTATCGGCTACCGGCTGTTTTGCGTTGGCCTAATTTTCATTTTTCAATTTTCATTTTTCAGTCCCACAAAGGCGCAGGGGCTCCTTGGCGGACATGTAACGGGCAATGTGCAGTTGGATGGACAGATGTCACATGCCGACAGTGTGATTGGTGCCGACGACGTACCTGAGAAACTCTTGATGAACGCCCGTGCCGACATTCTCTACACCAACAGCGACTTCAACGCAGGCCTGCGTCTGGAGATGTACCAGAACCCCCTGCTGGGCTTCGACGCCCAGTGGAAAGGCAGCGGCGTGGCCAACTATTACGTCTCCTACAAGACAGAGAGATTCGGCATCACGGCGGGTCACTTCTATGAGCAATTTGGCAGCGGCATGATTCTGCGCACCTATGAGGACCGCTATCTGGGTCTGGACAACGCCCTCTTCGGCGTGAATGTCTATGTCCGCCCGGTAGAAGGTGTCACCATCAAGGCGCTGGCAGGCCGTCAGCGCTACTACTGGGAGATGGCCGAAGGGCTGGTGCGCGGCGTGGATGGCGAGGTGAACCTCAACAGCGTACTCTCCTTCATGAAGGAGAGCAAGTTCCGCGCCACCTTGGGTGCCGGATTTGTAAGCAAATACGAAGAAGACGAGTTGATACCCTCGGAAGATCCCACGATGCGACTCAACCTGCCACTCAACGTAGGCACCGCCTCCTTCCGTGCCGACCTGGGCTACGGCAACTGGAGCCTCCAGGCTGAATATGCCCACAAGGGGCAGGACCCCTGGATTGACAACAAGTATATATACCATGAGGGCAACGCCCTGCTGCTGAACCTCAACTATTCGCAGCGCGGTTTCAGCGCCGGCATCCAAGCCAAACGGATTGACAACATGGGATACAAGAGCATGCGCTCGCTGAGTGGCGAGATGCTATACATCAACTACCTGCCGGCCATCACCAAGAACCACACCTACGCCTTCCTCACCATGTATCCCTATGCCACGCAGGTCAACGGCGAGCAGGGACTGCAGGCCGACGTGATGTACAAGTTCAAGAAAGGCACCCTGCTGGGTGGCGAGTATGGTACCGACCTCCACCTCAACGGCTCGCTGGTAGCAGGACTCGACACCACCATCACCGGCGGCGCCGGCACCGAAGGATATACCGTCAACAGCGGCCTTGGCGAGACACTCTACGGCGATGTTTCCGTGGAGATTGCCAAGAAACTTTCCAAAACCATCAAACTCACCGTCACCTACGCTTACCAGGTGTTCAACCCCGTGGTAGAAGGTGAAGGGCACAAAGGATTGCCGCTGATACACAACCATGTGGCCATTGCCGACCTCTCGTGGAAACTCAACAAAAAACACTCCCTCCGTTTCGAGGCCGAGTGGTTGTGCAGCGACAGCTACTATGACGAGAGCGACGACCACCACAGCGACCGCCGTGCCGGCGACTGGCTCATGGGCCTCGTCGAATGGAACATCGGCACCCACTGGTTCATCTCCCTCAGCGACCAGGTGCCCTACAACGACGGTATCGGCAACTACTACAACCTCTCCGTTGGCTACACCCATGGTGCCACACGCTTCCAGCTGGGCTATGGCAAGCAACGCGAAGGCTTGCTCTGCATCGGTGGTATCTGTCGTCAGGTGCCGGCGAGCAACGGACTGACGTTCAGTCTAACGACCTCTTTTTAATTGAAAATTGAGAATTGAAAATTGAAAATTATATGAAAAAGCTTTTAATAGGGCTATTGAGTTTAATGGGCTTAATAGGCTTTGGTAGTTGCGACAAGATTGAGGAGGGGGAGTATACGGTGTATGACGGAGCCGCGGTGACCTGGACGAGCGGTACGCTGACGGAGACGCCGGTGCAAAGAGTATTTGTCGAGAAGTTCACAGGCCCTAAATGCAGCAACTGCCCACTGGCCGACGAGACCCTCGCCACCATCAACGACGAGCGTGTCGTCATCGTCTCCATCAACCACCCCACGGGACAAGGTCTCCCCTTCCCGGGAGAACCCGACATGCGCACGGAAGGTGGCAATAAATGGGACGCCTGGTATGGTATCAACGCCATTCCCTCGGCCTTCATCAACCGCGAGAAATCTGTTCGTTACCAAGGCAGCATGACCAACATCGTCAGTGCCATCAACCAAGCCCTCAACAAACCGCTCATCCTCGCGCTCGACGTCCACGCCGAGAACGAACTTACGGATGTCCATGTCACCGTCAACCTCAAATTCATCCAACGCTACACCAAACCCATAACACTTACCGCCGCCCTCATCGAGGACTCGCTGGCATACAAGCAACTACTGCCCGATGGCAACATTGACGAACAGTACATGCACAACCACATGCTGCGCAAAGTCATCACAGGCTTTTGGGGCAGCGAGATAGACTGCACCGGCAATGCCGACGAATCGAGACAAGGGTCATTCGACTTCAACGTCGGCGAAGGCATCAATCTGGAGAACAGCCATATCGTCGTATTCGTCAGCGACAAAGCCTCCCGTAGCGTTATCAACTGCGCATCGTGCAGAGTGATGAATGATGAGTGATGAGTGAGAGAATGATGAATGATGAGTTGGTAGAAACTAAGAAATACAAAATAAGAGCCAAGAACTAAACACTGAACACTAAACACTGAACACTGAATGAACAGGAGGATTCTGGGGCTGGCATTGCCCAACATCGTGACCAATATCACCGTGCCACTGCTCGGCATGGTGGACATGGCCATTGTGGGGCACTTGTCGGGCGACCACATCGGAGCCATCGCCATCGGCACCCAGATATTCAACCTGATCTATTGGAACTTCGGCTTCCTAAGGATGGGCACAAGTGGATTGACAGCGCAAGCATTCGGGGCCGAACGCTGGGACGAGGCGGTGAAGATACTGATACGAGCCTGTGCCATTGCCTTGGGGATAGCCGTGCTGCTGATAGCGTTGCAGTGGCCCATCTCGCTGGCGGTACCCCATATCTTTGAGGGGAGCAACCGCGTGCTGGGGCTGGCGCTGACTTACTTCTTCGTGCGCATCTGGGCTGCACCCGCGACGCTAGGACTTTATGCCATCAAGGGGTGGTTCATCGGCATGCAGGACTCGAAGACGCCCATGTGGATAGCCATCGCGCTGAACTGTGTGAATATTCTGGCGTCGCTGCTGCTGGTGCTGGTGCTGAAGTGGGACATCTTCGGCGTGGCGCTGGGAACGGTGATAGCCAACTACTCGGGCTTGGCGATGGGAGTGTTCTTCCTGCGCCGGAAGATGAGACGAGACAAAAACCTTTCAATATTCAATTTTCAATTTTCAATTCTGAAAGAGGCTTTGCATTGGGAGGAGATGCGCCGCTTCTTCAAGGTGAACAGCGACATCTTCCTGCGTACCCTATGTCTTTCAGGAGTCTTCACCTTCATCACGGCGGCCTCGAGCCATATCAGCGACCAGATACTGGCCGTCGATGCCCTGCTGCTGCAGTTCTTCACGCTCTTCAGCTATATCATGGACGGCTTCGCCTATGCCGGCGAGAGCCTGGTGGGCCGCCACATCGGTGCCCGCCAGCTGCGTCACCTGAAGCTGGCGGTGCGGCTGCTCATTGCCTGGGGACTGGCGCTGACGGTGGTCTTCACAGGCCTCTATGCCGCATTCGGCAACGAGTTCCTGCACATCTTCACCGACAAGCAGGATGTGATTGCCGCCACGGGCGAATACATGGGCTGGGTGCTGGCGATACCCGTATGCGGCTTCGCCGCCTTCCTCTTCGACGGCATCTTCATCGGTGCCACAGCCACACGCACCATGCGCAACGCAATGTTCGTGGCGACGGGCGCTTTCTTCGCCGTCTACTATGGTCTGAAAGCACTCTACATCCCCGACGCTGACACTCAGCCCCTCAACCACTCAGTCACCCATCAGTGGAATAATATCCTGTGGATAGCCTTCATGGTCTTCCTCATCCTCCGCGGCCTATTGCAAGCGGTACGCCTGCGGAGAGATATCTATAAACAAGTCAACTAATGGGAAAACGATGTTTTGAAATAGAACAGATTAAAAGAAATTCCCTATGGGAAATATGCCGTAGGCATTATCTTTTAATAGCTATTAAAAGGAATCCCCTACGGGGAATACTCCGTAGGAGTTTTCTTTTAATCCTTCTTTCTCTTCTTTTAGTCGGAAACTCCAAAGCCCAAATCAACTCCTATTCGAACCGTCCGAAGGTGGGCGTCGTCCTCTCTGGTGGCGGAGCCAAAGGTGTGGCCCATATCTCGGCCCTCAGGGCCATCGAGCAGGCGGGCATACCCATCGACTATATCTGCGGCACCTCCATGGGTTCGCTGATCGGAGGACTCTACGCCATCGGCTGGACTACCGACGAGCTCGACTCCCTGGTGCGCGCACAAGACTGGAGTATCCTCCTCACCGACAAGGTGGCACCCTCCCTGCTGGACCTCGAAAGCCGTCGCCGTCAGAACACCTATCTTCTCCGCTACAACTTCCTCCCTGGCTCGAAAAGCAACGAAGGAGCGGGATTCATCCGCGGCGACAATCTCGACCGGCTCTTCACAGAACTTCTGGCGGGCTACCTCGACTCCATCTCGTTCGACTCGCTACCCATCCCTTTCGCCTGCGTAGCCACCGATATCATCACAAACTCCGAGGTTGACTTCCGCAGCGGATACCTGAAACAGGCGATGCGCGCCTCGATGTCCATCCCAGGTGTCTTCTCACCGGTGCGCATGGGAGACAAACTGCTCGTCGACGGAGGCATGCGCAATAACTACCCCGCAGACATTGCCCGTCAGATGGGCGCCGACATCATCATTGGCGTCACCGTGCAGGACGATACCCTCACGGCCGACGACATCACAGGGCCTGTCGAGCTCCTGATGCAGATTATCGATATCAACTGTAAGAACAAATATAAGGCCAATCTCGACATGAGCGACCTGGTCATCAAGGTCGACGTCCACGGTTACTCCGCCGCCAGCTTCACCGCGACCGCCATCGACACCCTCCTCCGTCGCGGTGCCGAAGCCGCCGCCAGCCACGAGGAGGAGCTCCGCAAAATAGCCGGTAGCATTCCGCAGGTAGCAGGTAGCAGACATCAGGTAGTCACTCATCATTCATCACTCATCACTCATCATTCATCATTCATCACTCCTCCCTCCCCCACCTCCGTTCCCCACCCTGTCGTCGGGGTAGCCTTCCGTTTCGACAACGAAGAGGCTGGAGCCTTCCAAATTGGTGCCACTATGCCCTTCAAATGGCACCTCCCCATGTCCCTCAGCACACGCTTCCGCATGGGTAAACGCATCCTTTTCCGACTCGAGCACAGGCTCTATCCACAAGGCATCACCTCACCCTCCCTCGCCTACGACTTCTATCGCAACGACATCGACGTCTATTCACATGGCACCCGTGCCTATAACATCAAATACCGGCAACACCGTGTCGAGCTGCTCCCCATCAACTTGCACTTCCGCCGCTACCGCCTCCACGCAGGACTCCGCTTCGACTACTTCCACTATACCGACCCGCTGCTCTCGGCCATCCCCACTACCGTCACGCTCGAGAACGACCACTACTTCTCCTACTTCCTCTCGGCCGACCTCAATACCGAGGACCATTGGTACTTCCCTTCCTCGGGCACCCGCCTGCACCTGGCCTACGCCTACCGCACCACCGACCTCCTGACACTTCATGGCGAGCCCGGCCTCAACGATATCACTGTCCACTGGCGCATCAACATACCCCTAGATCAACGACTCACCCTACAGCCCCTGTTCTACGGACGCATCCTCACCTCAGGCGAGCCGCCACTGGTCTACAGCAACATTGCCGGAGGCGAGTGGTTCGGCCATTTTGTCGAACAGCATCTGCCCTTTGCCGGTCTCGGACACGTGGAGCTGCTCCACCGCCACTTCGCCGCCGCCCAACTGCAGGTACAATACCGTATGGGAAAGAACCACTACCTGCTCCTCCGCGCGGCAGCAGCCTACAATACCGACGACCTCTCGACGGTCTCACCCAACCCCGACTTCTACGGCCTACAACTCGGCTACAGCTACAACTCCTTCATCGGTCCCCTTAGCGTACGCCTAGGATACACCACCCTCTCCGACAAACCCTACTTCCTCCTGAACGCCGGACATAAGTTCTAAATTAATGAGGAATTAGAAATTAGGACACTGAACACTGAACACTAAACACTAAACACTAAACACTAAACACTAAACACTAAACACTAAACACTGAACACTAAACACTGAACACTAAACACTGAACACTGAACACTGAACACTGAACACTAAACACTGAACACTATGCTAGTCATCATGCCCGTCAAAGACTCGCTCGACACCGCCCGCGAGTCCATCGCAGCCCTCACCCAGGCGCTCTCCGCTCATCACTCATCACTCATCACTCATCGCTCCTCCCTCATCGTCTACAATGACTTCAGCACCCCTGAGAACACCGCTGAGCTCGAGAGGATGTCCTCCGAGATGGGCTTCGAACTTGTCAACTGGGCCGACAGCACCAATCACCCCTCCCCCAACTACCGCCTCACCCTACAAGATGCCCAGCAGCGCGCCCTCGAGCACGATGAGCACCTCGTCATCGTCGAGAGCGACGTCGTGGTCCGTCCCGACACCCTGCAGCGGCTCGAATCAGTGGTCAATGTTAGTGGCGACCAACTAAACACTAAACACTTAACACAAAACACTAAAATCGGTATGGTCGCCGCCGTCACCGTCGACACCAACGGCAACATCAACTTTCCCTACCTCTACGCGCAAAAGATGAAAGGCGATATCGTCGACACCCACAAGCGTTTCAGCTTCTGCTGCACCCTTCTGTCGAATGAATTCCTCAAGACTTTCTCCTTCATGCAACTCGACCCCGAGAAGTCGTGGTACGATGTCTTCATCTCTCACCAGTCTGTGGCCCTGGGTTTCCACAACCTCCTGATGCTCGACAACCCCGTCCTCCACAAACCCCACTCCTCGCGCCCTTGGAAAAAACTCAAATACACCAACCCCATCAAATACTACTGGCAAAAGATCACACGCAAACGCGACCGCATATGAAGATATACAGCCTCCTCGTCGTCAAAGACGAGGCCGACATCATACCCCTCTCCGTCACCGACGCCTGCCGCTGGAGCGACAAGGTTATCGTTATCGACAACGGCAGCACCGACGGTACGTGGGAGTGTCTGCAGCAACTCGCCGCCGACAACCCAAAGGTCGTCCTCTTTATGCGCTATGAGGGTCCCTTTCATATCGGTCTTAGGGCACAGGCTTTCCGCGCCTTCCGCCACGAGATGAAGCGTGGCGACTGGTGGTGCGTGCGTCTCGATGCCGACGAGCTCTTCCCGGGCGACGTACGCGGCTTCCTGTCTCGTATTCCGCGTCGCTTCCGCACCGTCAAGAAGACCAGCACCGACTACGTCATCACCCACGAGGACCTCGCCGAGGGCCTCATCACCGACAACTTCATCGACAACAAAGAAAACATACGCTATGCGCTGCCACAAAAGCGCTCTGAACGTCGCTTCATGCGGCACTCGCCATTCTATGTCTGGCTGAGCCGCTGGCGCTATCCCCACCCCTGGGGTCGTGTGGCACCGGAGGAGATACCTGTCGACCACTACCAATACAGAAGCGTCGCACAGATGCAACGCCGCTACGCCAACCGTCAACAGGCCAAAGCCGACGGCTGCGGCTCTTTCTCACACGAAATAGGAAACGGATGGCAAGATTACCTGCGCCACCGCGAAGATTGCATCACTCCTCACTCATCATTAAGCTTCCCACTCTCAGCGCCAAAGTAAGGATCAGCGGTATCAGCGCCACACTCAGGCCGCACCATATCACCCACACCACAGCTGACGCGAAGCAGACCTCCTGCAGCCACAGCGCCCACCGCGGACTGCGGCCCAGACGTATGGCTATCAGCAGCAGCAACGGCGAAGCCCACAGGATGTTCAGGTTCCACTCCGTGCAGTAATGGTTGGTGCCGAACCACATGAAGAGCAGGAACAGCCCTATCAGTCCCGCCACAATGAAGAGCACCCTGTCTATAAGGTGAAAGATGATAGGTGAAAGGTGAAAACGCTTCTCGCTGACAGTCAAAAAAGCTATGATAGCAAACAAGAGGCTAAAGACCACCAGTGGTGGAAAACTGCGCGACAGCGGGGTGCGGGTCTCTTTCTGGATTTCCTTCTTGGCGACCACAAAAGGTTTGCCGTCTCGCGTAGAGTTCTCCAGAAGAGTCATCATCACCTCGGGATAGAACATCGACTCCTCGGCTGTGCAGGGGTGATCAGCAGACAGTCCCAGCAGCAGGTCCACTCCCAAGGCCCACCATTCCAGCTTCTCGCGCATGGCCATGTGCAGGTAATCGCGGTAGCTCCTCACTCTCCACGCTCCACTCTCCACTTTCTTCTTCCCACAGGCCTCCGCCACACGGTCCCACACCATCGTGGCACAGTTCTTCCGGAAAAAGTCATAACGGTAGTGGCGGTTCTCAGGCTCGTAGTTCCACTCCAAGGCTAAATAGAGATTCGACACCTCCTGCGGCGTGAAGTCCAGCTGCTGCTCCCACACCGCGCGCCCTTCCATTTCATACTCCATTAAAAAGCCCTCGAAAGTGGTACGTCCGATGTGGTAATCCAGCTGGCCTCGCATAAACTTCCAGTAGAAGTTCGGCGTATTGAAATCGAACATGCCATAGTTGTACACCATGTCCAGACCTTTCTCAGTATCACAGATGCGGATAGCCGAATGCCCGAAAGTGGTATAGAAGTCATTCCCCGGACCACAGGTCAGCACACTCGCTCTCGCCGTCTCGCTCAGCGGCAACTCCTGTCCCCGGGCAGGGAGGTGAAAAGTAAAAAGTAAAAAGTAAAAAGTAAAAAGTAAAATAGCCGGTATCCGATAGCCACCTGCTACCCGCTCCCTGCTACCCGCTCCCTGCTTATTTCTATAATCCTTGACCATTAATCGTTAATCATTAACCATTACCAATTCATCACTCATCACTCATCATTCATCACTCATCATTCATCACTCATCATTCATCACTCATCATTCATCACTCATCACTCATCACTCATCACTAAATCAATCTCCCGTTCCAATCTTCTCACCTTCCACCACTGCGGGGCGGTCCACCTCCGTGCGGTGCTCCATGTGTATGGGAGCACCTTCTTTGCCCTGGTGTACCGTAACCTGCGGGAAGGGTATCTCGACACCCGCATTGTTAAAGGCGATATAGATATCTTCGCGGATATGCTTCCAGACCTCCCAGTAGTCCTCCACCGTGACCCAGAGCCACACCGAGATGTCCACCGACGAGTTGTTGAGGTCGCTCACGGCGATGACCGGCGGCTTGGGATCCCACTTCACCAGCGGCTCAGCTTTGATGACATCCCAGAGCACCTCCTTGACCTTTGCCAAGTCGCTACCGTAGGCCACACTGGCGACGACATCCAGACGTATCTGGGGTTCCTTCGTGTGGTTGATGAGGCTCTTGGTGGCCAACTCACTGTTTGGGATGATAATAGTACGGCCGTTGAACGGGCGCATGATGGTATGGAAGATTCGAATCTCCTTGATGTAACCCTTGTAGGCACCGCACTCGATATAGTCGTCCACCTTGAAGGGCTTCATCAGCAGTATGATGACGCCGCCGGCGAAGTTCTGCAACGTGCCCTGCAAGGCCATACCGATAGCCAAGCCCATAGCACCTAGCAGAGCGATGAACGAGGTTGCCTTGATGCCCACCACATCCATCGCCATGATGACTATCATAGCCTTCATCAGCACATCCACCAGACTGCCCAGGAAGGTCTTCAGCGACGGCTCAGCGCCCTTCTTCTCGAGGGCTCTGATGATTACCCGCTTCAGCATCTTGCACAGCTTCATGCCTATCCATAGGATAATGATGGCTATGAGCAGCTTGGGTATGAATTCCACCGTCAGCTGCACCAGGGCGCTGAGGCCGTCCTTGATGATGGTGTTCTCACCCGTGACGACGCCCTTCAGGTCGGTCAACCCCATATTCTTCACGCTGTCCATCACCGTGGACATCGTATCGGCCGCGGCCTTGATATGCTCCGGAACGGGCACCTCGGGTGTCCCATTGTTCTGTGCCGCAACAATCAATGCGGCGTTATTGTCATCCAATAGTAACATAATGCTTTCTTTTGGGAATGCAAAGATACAAACATTTTTCCATACGAACGAAAAAATGTTTCTCGGGTTACATAAAAGTCATTCAACGACGAACTTCGCCGTTCCCTGCCGTTTACCTCCCTCTATTCTCAACAAGTAGACGCCCTTCCTTAAATCCACTACAGGAATAGCTCCGTCGGTGGAGCCGGCCTTCACCTTTTGCCCCATGGCATTGAAAATGGCATAGTCCACCGTCTCGCCAGGTAGGTCCTTAAGGTATAGGACATCGGTAGCCGGATTGGGAAACACCACAAAAGGCAGGCTGCTCGTGACCTCAAACACATCCATAGGCGCAGTCGAGGGGATGATATTCACGATGAGACCCTCTATTTTCGTCCATCCGTAAGAAAAACCATTCGGGTCCGGAAGGCTGTACCAGCCGTCCTTTGTACCGCCCCAGCCGAAGTTGATGTGGAACTTCCCGTCACTCTCCCGGTAGCCGTCGACGACGACATTGTGGCCGGAGGTCCCGGCGGGATTCTCCACGGCCAGATGGGCGGGATAACCTGCCTGTAGGTTGGAGATCAAGATAGCGAACATCGCCGAATCGGGCTCCACGAGCAGCTGACACTGCGCGAAACCGAACCGCTGGTAGGCCGTAAAAGCCTGATTCACGGAAAAGGTGCCGGAACCGTATGTGTCCGACGCGGAATAGACCTGCTTGCAGGCCACGCCGCAAGCGAACACGATGGCACCCTTCAGCGAGCCGGTAAGCTCCTCGCCGCGCTGGAATCGGGCATCGGCAGAGTCCAGCAGCTCGTTCAGCTGCGGGAAGGAGGGGAAAGAATACGTCTCCCAATCGTCATCGATATCGTATTGCCGGCCGAAATAATTACCGGTGTTATAGTCGTCGCCGTCGTCGAACCGCGTATTGTTTGTCGTCTGCAGATAATTAAGGATCTGTCCCATAGCCGTAGCAGGGCAACCCGTATAACTATGCTTGTTATTCTCCAGCGGATCTGCCGGACAGTGCTGGTTGTAGGGAGACCCCTGCGACCACCGCGTGTTCATGAGCGGTTGTTGCGCCCATCCATTCAAGGCGCCAAACAAAAACAGAACAATAAAAAACTTTTTCATGGTTTAATAATATTATTTATTTCGCGGTGCAAAGATACACTTTTTTCACCATATAATTATAGAATTATCGATAATAAGATAAAAAATCATAAATATTGGAAACCTGATGTCGGATTAGCCTCTAAGCCCACCGAAAGAACTAACCCCAAAAGGATAATCGCAATATAACCGCAGTCCCATATGTGGCAGTTATTGCTTAGCGCTGGGCAATATTTTCGGAGAGTTCGCGTTATATGTGATGTAAGGGAAATGCCGTATGATTTGCAATACATGTAAAACGATGATTATTCCCTCTCCCTCGGATGCAAGGGAGAGCATCGGAGGACTTTACGCTCTGATTATTAACTCAACTTTCTCTCTCTGCCGAAAATATGTGGCGGAGCGAGATGGTTTTGTAATTCCAAATTTTCAATCAATATGAAGAAAGTATTATCTGTTTTTCTGGTTCTTTTGACTTGTTCCATATTGTTTTCTTGTGGTTGTTCTTACCGATGGGTAGAAGTTCAAGGACATTACTACAAACCCAAACATTATGAGCAAATAAATACCCAGTACTATAGTTATGGAAAATGGGTTGAAGAGCAAAAGTATCTTCGTGTAAAATGTGCCTGTGGTACTACTGATATCAAAGTAACCGAATCTCTATACAATGAAGTGGAGAATGGAGACAGCGTGTACTGGCACAAAAATGAACACACCGTAAGCGTGAAACACAAATTCTGGTAGTTTAACGATATGGATAAGACAGAAATAAAGTATAGTGTTCCTCTTCGAAGTATGTGGGAGAGGTTCCATGACTGGACCATACAGATGCATAATCAAGATGCTGGCCAATTTTATAACCATGTCTATCAGTATGCACTGACCAGGCCCACCCCAATAGAGCAACAAGGTGTAATCTTACAATTGAATTTTTGGAATAAAGACTACAAGGGTGAGTTCTTGCATGTTTGGTTTGAGCAAAAAGAATTGTACGATTTTCTGCAGAATGATGTTTCGCTGAAGGAATTGGAAAGTATTAAACAATATCTGACAACCAATGGCGACCATTTATCGGAGAAAGACACTTACGACCCTTCCATTGTTTACAACTATGTACGCCACGACATCGCCTTACATGTTCCATATCTCGAAGAGGGTTACGCCTTTTCTTTCTGTCTTATGCCCGATAATACCATCGCAATTTTCTTCGCCGATGATAAAGGTGTTGGGAGAATACACGAAAGCGAATATGATATTGCCAAAGACAGAAAGGACGAAGACGGTAAAGCCGTTGAACGCAACTTCCGCTTTGCAGTCAATCTTCTAGCTTATATGGAATGCTTCCCAGAATGTGTTCGCGATGGCGTTCCCACTACGAATAATGAAACAATATATCAATCTAAGGGAAGGAATGTAAGCCTTGGAATTTCAGAAAAAATTATTGAAGATGGGCAGAAAGGATCAAAACGCCCACATATGAGAAAAGGATACTTCAAATGTCTCTCTTCGGATTTCTACAAAAACAAACGAGGCCAAATTATTTTCGTCCGAGAAACAATGGTGAAAGGAAAATCAAAGACGATTGACATGTCAGACGATGAGAGAAAAATGGAAAAGTTTAAACATACCTAAAAATTCAAAATAACGAGAAATTAGATTTTCCTAGTCCCACTACATTCAGGGTAACCAGAGCAGCTCCAGAACTCCTTGCCCGAGTTCACTCCTTTCTTGGCGACCCGTTTAATCATAGGCTTCCCACATTTAGGGCAGGCTGGGGCATCGCCAGTGATGCTGGCTTGGGTCCGATGAGCAAGACGCTCTGCCGTCAGAGCCTCAGTGAAGCCGCCTTCCTCTTTGAAGGTCGACAGCTGGGTCTCTATCTGTTTGCCCAACATCAGTATCAGGCGATTGCAGAGCACAATCAAGCAGTTAGCCACCGTCAGCGAGTCGTCGGACTTCAGCCAAAGGTCGAATTTATGCTTTTGGGCTAGGATATGCATGCAACTCTGATGCTGCACATCATCCTGATAGGTCGGAGCGTCAAGACGGATGGCAGCCACAGAACGGTATTCCCGCGATTGGTTCGGCCATGGGAGGCACTCATGCAGCATCAGCCAGTTAAGGTAGTCGTTGACCAGTTCAGCCAAGCTGGCACGTGCCACGTCAGTGAGTTTCATCTCGGTCTCCTTCGATGTCGAGTGGCGAGCATTCCCTTCGGCGATATTCGCCGGTACCGACCGTGCCGCTTGCGTCATCTGGTCGAACTGCCGTCCACAGGGGTCGTTCGTTCGGTCAAGGAATCTGCGGCAGAAGTCCTGCGTCGCCAGCTGTATGACATTCCCCATCACCCACGAGTCCAACCAAAAATATCCCGCTCTATTGATCTGCATGATAGATTGTTTTAGAATTGCAAAAATACGATAATTTCTGGGATTGACAAAAAAATTCGTAATAACGTTATAACGAGATTACGATATAACGATGTTATTTGTCGTCATAACGTTATAACGAAATAACGTTATTACGACAGAGAATAAACAAAAAGAGCATCCCCGATTGGGATGCTCTTATAAAAAATGGGCGGCGACTTACTTTTCCACAAACAAGTGCAGTATCATCAGCGAGGGCGGGCTTAACTTCTCTGTTCGGAATGGGAAGAGGTGAACACCGTCTCTATAACCACCCAAATAATG
>Ga0247610_10000263_pt1 | contig 82413 bp, 121 predicted proteins | sample 174DNAGHGhighgp2_FD_193483 | JGI IMG/M metagenome (GOLD analysis project Ga0247610, IMG submission 193483) | Sheep rumen microbial communities from Palmerston North, Manawatu-Wanganui, New Zealand - 1742 DNA GHGhigh gp2 | ecosystem: Host-associated > Mammals > Digestive system > Stomach >... | reverse complement strand
TTCTGACTGCATAGAACGTGCTGGTTCTGGTAATATGTTGTATATACAATACTATCATGCTGGCGGAATAAATATGTGTCAGGGCGGCGGTAATGTGGGTATAGGTACTACGTCGCCATCCTACAAACTTGATGTATATGGCGCATCTCGTTCAAAGTATATGTGTTTCTACAATAATGCTTACAACGGAAATGCTGGTTATGTAGGAGCGGGCTCGTCATCGTCAAATGAGATAATTCTTGAAGCATACTCGGGTAATGCTCTGTCACTTTGGGCAAACGGTACTAGAACAGTTTATATAAACACATCGAACAATGTTGGCATAGGAACTGATTCGCCGTCACAAAAGCTTCATGTATCTGGAAATATCTATGCGACAGGCGGTGTAACCTGTCTCTCCGATATAAGGGAAAAGATGATAGTCAGACCGACGGAAATCACGGTTGAACAGATTGCGAAGATGCCTAGCATTGTGTACAAGTGGAAGAACAATGGTGATGACTGCGACGAACATGTAGGTAGCATTGCGCAGGACTGGCAGAAAACATTGCCACAGGTTGTGCTTACTGCAAAGGATGAGAAGAAAACACTTTCGATGCAGTACGGTGTAGCGGCACTAGTAAGTGCTATCACTATAGCCCGCAAGGTTGTAGACCATGAGCGTCGCATCAAGGAACTTGAGAACGAGAACAGGAAACTAAAGGAACAATTAAAAATAGCATAAAGTTATGGGATGGAGTGGAACTTATGTATCAAAACCAGTCAGTATGTCAGATGTAAAGTCTGCAATAGGCAGTTCTAGCAACGACCTTGCAACGCTTTGCACCAGTACAGCAATCAATATGTGGTCAAAAATTAAGCCCATATTCCATTCTGGAGTAGGAGCACTTTCAGATTCACAGTTTGCAGACAATACTGGCGGTCAGTCTGGTTATCAAATTAAATACGGAATCAAGCGCGCAAATAGCTACGGAACTACCGACCTTGTAAATTCGTCAGGTGTCGTTCAAGACAGACAATGGGAATATATCCGACCATCTGGTGGTACTAGTTCGCCTTATCGTTTAAGCGACTTTGCATCAGTAGACCGTGCTGGTTACGGGTATAGTCCAAAGGCTGTTCCACCTTTCCAGTTGAATATTTCTTCAAATAATGGAATATTACCTATTCCAGCAGGAAATACAGACGGAACGATTATAACATTTTATTTTAGGTTCGGAAATGCGGTTGACAACTGGTCTTCTGCGCACAGCATTTCGCTTACTGAATTGCTCACAACATCTGAACTTAACTACTATCCAACCGTCGGATTCTTCTTTAAGAGTGGCAACCTTACTGCGCAATACTATGTATCAAGCCAATACAAGTTAAGCGAAGTGATAAACAGTCATGGGTACGTTGCTATAGTTCATGTAGACACAAAGACTATGCGTGATGCAATGAATAGCAGACCAGATGTATGGTTTGCCGATGGCGTTACTTGGACAACAATTATGTTCTTGTCATACAAATATTGTGATGGCACGGCTGCGAATCAGCTTACAAGCGGAAATATATCACGTTTGCAATACCAAGCAGACTGGCCTGACAGACATTTCTTTAAGGTAAAGACATCGACTTGGATGGACAATGTTTCAAAGCTGTGGTTCACCGTGACGATGAGGAAGCGCAGCAACACTCAATTTGATGTCACGCAAGTCGTAGTAGACTATAGTGCAAGCCAAAGAATAAATAATATAGCCATTGAAATTGAATATGGAATTGTCGGAGGTGCCGAGCTAGGAAGCATCTCAGGGACTTCTTACGGTACTGTTGTTGCGCAAGACAGCCAAGGAAACTGCTATATATACAAAACGACCGACACGCTGACAATGCAAGGCTCAACCACAAAGACGTATAATACGAATGGTGTTACACAGCCAAACATAAACATCACAGGAGCATTGCCTGCTGGCGAAAAGGTTGCTTACGTGGTAATGCGGTTTAACTATGGTGGTATTGAAGTAAGCGGAACTGTAAACATCAGATGCGATACAATATCAACTAACGGCACAACTACCGCTACAGCAAAGATAAAAGGATAAACATTTTTAGTTCACTTATATTATTAACAATTTAAATTCTTACAATTATGAGTACATTTAACATTACAAGTTCAACACTTAACAGTAACTATGAGTACAAGAACGGCGTGGTTGTCGTAACTGGCAACTATTCCAAGGATGCAACCAACGACACCTTGCAGAGCATCGGCGGCTCTGTCTACAACGACAACAACGGCGAGCAGGGTGACTACATCGGCAATTTCAACGGCTACATGCGTGACGGCGAAATCCGCTATTCGCTCTCTGAAATGTCGCGCAAGGACTCCAACAAGGTATGGGATGCCATCGACGAGATTGAGGTCTATGTACTTGGAGAGAACGAGTAATCGGAACGTTAAGTTAGTAACACGTAAAGAAAGGACACGTCATGAAAACGAAGATTACGACAGAGAAGGTGCTGAATGCCTATCGCATTATCAGCGGTGCAAAGTACACGAAGATGGACGATGCCGACAAAATCAAGGTCTGGAAGATTGCACGCGCACTGAAGCCCGTTGCCGACAAGTTTGAGGATGATTCCAAGGACGCAGCCGATAAAATGAAGCCGTCCGAGGATTTCGCCGACAACTTGCAGAAGGCACAGGAGTTTGAGCGCATCACCAAGGATAAGGACTTTGACGCATCGAAGCTGCCTATGGGCGTAGCCGAGTACAACGGGTTCATCAAGGAGTTTCAGAACTACAACAGACTTGTAGGCGAAGCCGTAAAGGAATTTGCCGACAAGGAAGTCGAGATTGAGTTTGAACCGCTTTCGGAAGATGCATTTGGCAAGCTGATGGCATCCAACGAGTGGACGATGGAACAGACCGTTGAAATCGGCATGCTTATCGTCGGATAATTATTATCAACAACTAAAAAAGAAAGGACAACGCTTATGAAATGGACAAAACTTGCAATCTTTTTCATCCTGCTTCTGTACTTCTTCGGTACTGTAGCAGGCATCGGGTATTCACTTTATCACGGTGAGTGGTGGGTTTCGATAGGCATTGCAGCCGTATCGGCACTTGCATTCCCGAAAGCAAAGGAGTTGTTTGACATACTACGACCTTAACCATCGTGGTTTCTGTTGTTTGAAAGTGGGTGCGGAACATAAAAATTCCGTGCCCTTTTTCGTTGTAACACGTTATGTTACAGCGTATTTGTGCGGACTACGAAAATAAAAAAAGAAGATTTGTTTGCTAGGTAATTGCTGTAACCTAGTAAACACTAATGCAAACGAAAAACAACACGGACTTGTAAAAGTCCCGTATGGATTTAATTTGTTTCCGTCGTAACTTTGCAACCGTAACGTTACAAAGTGAGTAATAACTAAAAGTATAACAAATTAAATCTTTATTTGACATGGCAGAGATTTATCAGCTCCCAAGTGAAAATTCGGGAAATGCAGGAATGGGCAACATTCCCTTCTCTATCCCCATCGGCGGTTTCGGCATGGGTAATGGCTGGGGCAACGGCTTCGGCAATGGTATGAACGGTGTATTTGACATCTTCGCACTTGCAATCATCGCTAATATGTTCGGATGGAACGGAGGCGGTTTCGGTGGATTCGGTGGCTGTAACAACAACGGCCTTGGTTTCCTTGCAAACCAACTCAACAATGACAGCGGACGTGAACTTCTTATGAATGCTATCACCTCGCAGGGTGAGGCAAACCGCAGCGCAGTTCAGAACCTTGCTACTACTTTAGGTCAGGATTTCGACCTTGTAAATGCAGCCGTTTCAAACGTTCAGAACTCGTTGCAGACACTTGCCTTGCAGCAAGCCGTTAGCGTACCTCAGATTATCAACGCAATTCAGAGTGGCAATCAGTCACTTTCTCAACAGTTCTGCCAGTGCTGCTGCCAGACACAACAGCAGATTATGGCACAGGGCTACGAGAATCAGATTCGCACCATCGAGCAGACTGGCACATTGTCTAATCAGGCAAATGTCAACGCAGCACAGATTCGTGCCGACATTGCACAGCAGACCACGTTCATCAACGAGAAGTTCTGTGACCTTGAAAAGCGTGAGTTGCAAGACAAGATTACAAACTTGACTGCAAACAACGCACTGTTGCGTTCACAGATTGACAACGCCAATCAGACCGCAGCTATCACAAGTTACGTGAATGGTCTTGTAAGTCCTATCGCAAAGGAGGTCAATGACATTAAGTGTTCTATGCCTCAGACCGTGCCCGTTCAATGGCCGCAGTTGACCGCAGTTAATACCACTCCTTACGTTAGTGGTGGTTTCTACGGACAGCCTTGGGGTGGTTTCTACGGCAATGGCTTTGGTGGCAACAACATCGTATTCTAACAATTAAGGCATAGGAGGTTAAAAGCATGAGTTGTAATTGTAATAACTGCAATATAACAATCAACGCAGGAGGGCAGCCATACATTGCGAATACGCAAGTTACAGTAGGCACTGATACCGTGAATATTGCGCTTGGATGGAGACGTATTCAGCCTATCGGATATTTTACAATCCGTATGGAAAACCAGATTCCGTCCGATGCAACCACTGCGTTACCAATTACGCTTACTTTGAATGGAATTACACGTCCACTGCTTTTGCCTAATGGCGACCCAGTGACAGTAGCAACCATTCTTAACGTGAGCGTTATGGAGATATTCAACGACAAGTGGAACAACATCCTTGCGCTTATGTCAAGGACTATTGTGTAAACCAAGTGATTAACAACAAAAAGTAATTAACAATGGAATTTTCAGCACTAACGAACGGAATGCCGTTCTATGTATTAAGAAAGAGTGACAAGCCTTTTTTGGAGGTTGGTGTGGTAAAGCAGAAATCGCAGCCACGGGCACAGTACCCGATGCAGACACCAAATGTTGGTATGGGGTTACAGATGCAGCAGGTTGTGGATATTACGGCGACCATCAACGGCAAGGACGAAACGTTTCCGAACCTGCCTGTTAACGTGGAAATAGCCCAAAAGGGCAATGATACGTTTAGCGGTAGCAGGGAGGCGATGTTGCAAGCCGTGGACGCTATGTTGCAGACATCAAAGAAAGCAATAGAGCAAGTTCCGTACCACAAATCGGTTATAACCGAGAGCGAAAAGATGCTTGAAACGCTTAATCCACAGTATGCCGAGAACAAGCAGAATGCAAGGGTTATTCAGTCCTTGCAGGAAAAACAGAAGATGCAAGAACAACAGCTTGCCGAACTAAAGGCGCAGAACACGGAAATGCTATCCATCTTACGACAACTGAACGGTTCTCCGTCCGCTGGTGTTGTTAATCCTTAAAAACCGAATAAATTATGGCATGGATTTTTGTTGACAAAGAGAAGGACGGCGGTGAAATGCGTCAGCAGATGCGTCGTTCAATGCGTGGCGGCTACCGCTACGACGGCTATTCACCTATGATGCGTGAGGACAAGTGGGAGCACGGCTACCGCATGGGCTACAAGCACGGTTGGGAAGATTCCGAGGACGATGAAATGGAAATGCGTCGTGCAAGGGACAGTCGAGGCCGTTACGTTTGATTGGTAAAGTAAAGGATGGGATTGGTGGAAATGTTCTGCCAATCCTTTCCAATGTTTAATAAATTGGAATAAAATTGGAAAGGATTATGAAACATTATATAAGCGAAGGCCGTGCAATATACGAAGACGAAAACCACGGTCTGTTTTCAAAGAAGCTTGCCGAGTGGGCTATCAACAAAATGGAAATCGAAGACCCTGCAACAGGGGTTATGAAGAAAATCACACCAAGAAAGTTGGATGATGTGAAAGAGGTGTTGAAAGAGAACAAGATAGCGTATCCAGAGCAGTTCTGCTATACGGCTTGGTATCTTTTTAATATGGCCGTTGCGGACTATCCGAAACTTTGCAAGACAGATGAGCAGCGCGCTATTTTTGTAGACGAAACATTGTGCGACCCCGATGGTATGCCAGAGAATGTCTTGGATTGCTTTGTGACCAAGATGTGCAACGCTGGTGTACCTATATACTGGGAGGAGTTTCTATGAAACAGGCTTATCTCAGATTCCCGCGCAACGAATGGGGCGTTGCGGTTGTATATGATTTTGACACGTATCTTGAACATGACGTTATGGTTGAGCAGATGCGTAGTTTCGGAATGACGATACGCAATGCGGAAAAAGCCTTGAGCATCCTTTCTGGGTACAACACTGGAATGGCCGTGAGCAACGAAACGTTGAAGATGTCGGCAATATACATATCAGATGCTACAAGCGTAGAACAGTGGTGGGACAGTGCCGCTCATGAACTTGCTCATGTAGTAACTGCAATCATTGATGCTTATAATGTACCATACGATTCAGAGGATGCTGCCTATCTTTCAGGGTATCTTATGCGCCAGCTTGTAAGAGAGGTTGGCGAACCTTGTCGTTAATAAATAAAAAACAAACAAAGTTATGGAAAGAGAAAAGCTTTTAGAAGAGTACAAGGTGACACTTGAAAGCCTTGTGTCAAAGACGGAGTTTATTTACAGTGAAGAGTTTTATAAACTTGACGAGTTTGATAAGCAAAAGTACAACAAAGACAAGATGACAACTGAGGCACATCTTAGTACACTATGCGAATTGCTTTGGGGTAAGAAGATGCAGTTTGACAACGGTCTTGGAAATATGTTCGCACTTGGCATTCTTAGCTCTATGTTCGGTGGTGGATGGGGAAGCCCAAGCACAGGCACGGATTACCTAAAGAAAACTCTTGAAGAAAACGCGCAAGCAACGGAAATTGAAAATAAAGCCGAATAACCGCATTTCTTTTGTTCGGTGGATAACTATCAAGGAAAGGCAAAGAAAATGCCGTAGTGGTCTTAAAACGGGGTTATACACAAATATATAACCCCGTTTGTATATTATTCCTTGTATTTCCATATATAATTACACAACCTCACTTTCTTACCGTTGCAACAATTATATATGCGGCTATAAGGGATGGATGTCATTTTACTTGCTTCATTTACACTTTTATAAGTATTTAAATACTTGCCATCCAAAGAATATTGTTCGACAGGTTTCGCATGGTCTTTTTCTCTTTTTAGCCAATAAAAATCCAGAACCCAATCTCTATCTTTGGAAAACCTATATACTTTTCTGTCATATTTCATGAAGTCTTTTAGCGTTTCGTATTTTAACGCCACAGACTTACAATCTTCATAGGATAAACGTTTTCTTGTGTTAAGATGCCTGCCTTCAAGCCAATCAAAATGTTTTAAAAAACCGTGTCTGACGGAAGCGTTGTACGCTTTATGGCTATTGCTTTTAAAATCTTTAACCGTCTTGTACTTTTGCGCTTCAATATAACATTTTTTATAATCCCATTTTTCGGAATTATAAGTACCTATGGTATTAGTTTTTTCTCCTGTCGGTGCTACGTTTAACAAGTTCCACCCTTCTTTTTCATACTTTATGCAATAATAATTTTCTTTTTCAACACCTTCGTCTATTGTCTTAAACCTTTCAAGAATGGTCATCGGTGGAATTTCGATGCCGTGCTTATGTGCAAACCTAAAAACAGCAGAATCGTCATTTAATCTATGTTGTGAATCTCTTAATTTTAGGTATAAAGTCCTTCCTACATATATACTTTTTTGTTCAACAAAGAAATAGGCATATACGTTGTCGCAATATTTTTCGTTATCTTTTATTCTATCATAAATGGAATTGATTTTGTCTTGTGTTTGTTTATCGTTTATTTGCGGGGGTTCTTGTCTAATATCCCCATTTATTAAAAGAAAGATAGAATCAATAATTGTTTGTCCTTCGTCTAAATTGCTTAATCGTTTTTCAATCATAATATACCGAAATTTTCATTAGCCGAAAAATTGCAAAGCGGGCATGGCTTTCGGCATACCTTTTCGGACGGTTAATTACTCCTTCCTATCCCACTTTGCAAAGATACTAATAAATTACCATACTACCAAATGTTTTGATACAATTCTTTTGCAAAAACGGCTTTCTTTTATTGTTTGCTACTTGTGTTTATAATCTTTTCATATTTCTTGCACTTGTTATAGTAGTATTCAAGTAACTTTGTTAGCGCAAAATCATTTACCCATTTTGGGTCATCGAGGAACGTGGATATTGTTGCCGTATCACGATTTATGTCGTACAACATACCTTCTAACGGCTGCTTGGTAAAATGTTCAAGTTTCTGTTTGTACAGTCCTTCAATAGATGCAAAGACAACATATCCATCTTTCCAAGCATCAAGAATCATGTTTTTTAAATCTTCTTTTGTTTCCATACTATAATTCTTTAATCATCTCTACCTCATTTTCATCTCTTGAAAGTTCCTTGAACCCAAGGCGTTCGTACCATTCACGCAGCCAGATGTTTTTTGCGTCAACATGTAGACGTGCAAATGTCATTCCATAGTCACGGCAGGTGTTGATGGCGTACTGTATCATCACCCATCCAAGTCCTTTCTTTCTTTCTGGTTCAAGAACCGAAAGGTCGCAGATATACCCTGTCTTTGGAAACGTCTTTTCGTCAAACTTGACGCACACGATAGCCGTTCCGTCATCTTTCACTATGTCAACACTCTTGCCCCAATACCATTGGCATACGTGATATACAAATTCATTTTGTTCCATAAATTATATCTTTTTAGAAAACAATAAAAATACACCTCTAAACTTATAATTCGGATTATCCAATGCTTTATGTATTACATCAAAACTTGAATGAAGTCCTTTTATAGCAGAAACCAAAGTTGTGAAACTTTCAATATATTCTCCATTGATACTATACTTGTGTACTTCTATTTTAGCACCAAAAGAACCGTTTTTAATTCTGGTGGCAATTCTTTTTTCATTTGTTGATTTTTGCCTTGTTGTTCTTGTTATAGCATCCATTGTTAATGGATTGTGAGTATTTTCTTTACATGTACACCACTTTAGATTCTCAACCCTATTGTCAAACTTGTCGGTATTCAAATGGTCAACACAAGGTTTGTTTTTTGGATTTGGAAGAAATGCTTCTGCAACAAGTCTGTGAACATACACTTTCTTAGGTAAAGAATTTTTACGCAAGGAGACGTAATAATATTGCCTTCCAGACGAACATAAAGACAATATCTTTTCTTTTATTAGTCTAAAACCACCTTTATTGTCGTTTTTTACTAAACGTTCCAAAGATTTAACTCTCCCAAGGCTACTGACTTGGTATAAACCTTCATAACCAACTACGTCTTTCCAAATTTCTTCCATAAGCATTAAAGTTTTGTTGGTTGTGGATAAAAACGCTCGTCGCTCCATCGGAATACCATTCCGCAAGATGTGCATTTGTTGTCAACGCCTTCCACAAGGTACTGCTCGTGGTTACACTGAGGACAGATACAGTCGTACTTCTTTGGTATCGTTATGAAGTGGTTTTGATACGAGTCTCCAGAGTCAAGCGTGCCAGTTTCGTACATGGTCTTCAGCAGAGCCAAAATGTCGCGTACACTGGCTTCGGATAACTCCTGTGACCTCTCTCGCAAAAGATTATTCAAAAGCCGTTGTACTTCAGCCCCCGTAAAGCGATAGTCGCTGAGGTTGCTCGCCCTTTCCTGTATATCGCTTCTGTACTCTTGTTCAAGATACTCTTGCAATTGTCTGCAATTTTGCTGTTCAAGCATTATCTCGGCATCTTTGCGCTTGCTTGCAAGATACTCTTCTTCATCCTCGGACGGCACGTTACGTTTGTACTCTTGCGTATCAAAAGTATTTGCATAGGCAACCTCAAGTCTCTCACCAAGAACAACTTGAAGGACGAATATATATTCCTGCAATGTAAAGTCCACAAGCCTTGTGTGAAGTTGGTTTTGTGTAGAAAGTAAATCTAACATATTTTCCTAATTATATCTATTGAACGTATTCCGTTGTAGTCAATAAGACGAGAGTATGGATAGTTTACAACCTTTGCATATTCTGGCTGTGGGTCAAAAACGATGTTGAAATTGATGTCGCACAACACGCTATGCAGGTGGTCAATAGGGTGTTCATTCGGATTTGTGTACTTTGGCGAATACACAGACGCAAGGAATAATCCGTTAATACCCATATCTTCTGTTAAGACGTTGAATGTGCAATGGTCAACTGGCCATACGTTCTCCCATACATTCCATGTCGGGTCTTCAAGGAAAGCAACTCTCGGATTGTACAATTCTTTACCTGAATAGTCATATCCATGTTCCTTAAAGAACTTCTGCGCTTCAAGTAGCCAATTTTCGCCAAACTCTATAAAGTGAGGTACTTCCTCATATTCCAAGTCAAGTATGCTTGCAATGGCACACTTATAGCAGTCACCGTGTCTTGGGTCGTCGATTCGCTGATATATTTTCTTCATATCTTACTTTTTACATTTATTTCCCGAATAGCAATCATATATAATAGCATTTGAACAATGTTCCTTTATATGTTTAACAGCATCATTAACTTTCTCAAAATTATGTGGCGGCTCAAACCACGGAGTTCCCCACCAATGGATAAAGAATAAAACAGTATATCTTTGTTCTATTCTATACCATAGTGGATGAAATGCCTCTGGACAATGTATTTCATTATTCACAATACGAAATTTCTTGCGCATAGCATTTTTTATTTTATTTACCAGTTGTACCATAATTGTTTTGATTTTATTACAAGTTTTTACGTCGTGCATATTCCGCTATCAATATTCCGTCGTAGTCCGTATGCTTAAAATCTGCAAGTTGAGGAAACAGACGTTTTCCAATATCCTTGCTTGCTTTCTTTTGTTCATCAGCACCTTTGATACCTTTTGGCAAAAGCAATCCCTGCCACTCCTTGCTATCAACGTAGCAATACGGCAAACCAAGATGCTCGATAAGAGTCAGTTCAGCCTCAAAGCAACGTAATGCAGATGTCGTTGCTTTAAACCTTGTAGGATTGACCATCGGGCGTTCAAGTACGACCATCACATCGTTTGCGTTATAACTCATAAGAATGCTCGCAAAGGCATTAGCATCAAGACGTGTTATAACATCTTTTTTCTTTGTATAGTTCTGCTCTTTCTTTATTGGTGTGTGGTATATAAGCGGCTGCATACCATCTTGCACAATGCCTATAGTTCCCGTTACACCATTGTCTATTCCTATATAAATCTTGCTCATTTCAATACGCCGCAAAAGTTAGTTTCTTTGATACCTACCAAATCCATATCCTCAAGACCCTGTTTCATATACTGTTCAACGGCTTGGTGCGCCTCTTTCATATCGTGTGCAAACAGGGCTACGGAATACTTGATGTCTTTTGTTTCTTCAGTTTCCATATCAACAAAGTGGTCAACAATCTGTGCAATGTAAATCTTGCACGTCTCATCGTCAGAAGGCTGTTCGTTGATAATTTCCTTTAGCTTACTACGCTTGACGCTTACGACATCAATAGCCGTTAGTCCGCTTCCATAGTCGTAGCCAATCTGTTCCGCATCGGCAAACGACTCGGCGTGTTCAAGGATAAGGCTTTCTTTTACGTTACGGTCGTTGCCTTTTGAATCGACCTTTACAAATGTGATTTGAATCTCGTACATATTGTTATTCCTTTTTAATTGTGAGTTCTACATTCTTTGGTATTGTAATTGTAATCGGAATTTGTGGTTCAAATACAATTTCATTCTGTAACTTTATGATGCGCTTTACGATAGTCCACCGCTTTCGCCATATCGGCTGCTGCTCAATCATTGTGTACATCTTGTTTACGCTTGATGCAACGCAGGTTTTCGTAAACTTCCTCTTGTACATGGATTCAGAAAGCTTGCTTATCTTTTCGTATGTTTCGTTAGTCATATAACGGTATGCGTACCAGAAAAGCCAACGAGCCTGCGCAACATCTAGGTCGTTGCAGTTTGAAAACATACGTTCAATATCAACGTTGCAAATAGAAGCAACAAAATCAGCAAGATGCACCCTGATTCTGTCTTCGTAGTTTGCAAGTGTGTCGCACACAAGTTTCATTGCAAGCCTTTCGTTCGTCTCCAATTCTTGTTTGATTTCTTCCTCTGTCATTTCCCGTTCTTTTTTGATTCGTTTATACTATTGATAATTGTCTGCTGTGCCAACGGAAGTCTTTCAACAAAAAGATTAAGACGCTGTTTATCCTTGCCAAGAACCTTGTCCCATATTCCAGTTATGGAGTATTTAAAACGCATAAATATAAATTCGCCTTTATATGCGACAGAACCTTTGTCAATCTGTTTTTTCAGATAAGCTTCAAACTGCGGCTTTGCTTCGCGTTCTTTATACGACTGACTTTCAAAGTCGTACTCAAGAACTTTCTTGCGTCTTAGCCATAGATAGCTTTCGCCGTCATCTTTGAAATATACGGCGGTAATCCCGCCTTGAAGGTTTATGCCGTCAATGGTGAGACTACCTTTGTACGAACCGTCTTTGCTGTGTTCTACAAATCCGTTTATATAATCATCGTTCCAAATCATAGTTCTTCAACAGTTGTTTCGTCCACCTCCCAACCATTACATTCCTTTACTATTGCTAGTAGCCAAATACCGTCAACTTTCTTAATGCCGCCATTGATAAGATGTTGTGCAAGTTTGCCGCAAACTTCGATAAGTTTACTTGGTGTGCAAGCAACATTTTCGTAGACATCTTTCCAATCCGTATCATCGGTATTGGCGTATGTAGTGCCCGTTTCATCATCATATTCTGGCTGATATTGGTCGGTGGATATTGTAGTTTCCTTGACCAAAGTCTGTGTAACACGGACATCAAAATCCTGTTCTGGAACTATTTGCTCGTTCCAAGGTGCATCCTTGGTGTCGCTTCCCATTGGATAGTCGTAGTTATTCATACGCTTTTTACTGAATTAGCATTGGCATACAAAGCGAGAGATACTCGTCGCGTGTTAGTTCAAATGCAGAGAAGAATACGCCAGCCCGACTTGGGTTGTCGAGTTCTATAACAACATTATCATCATTGATGTTGCGTAGTATTTCTATCAGTGTAGAACCTTTGAATCCTATTTTTAGTTCTGTGTCGCAATCACAAGAAACTGTTTCGCTTGCGGACTTGCTAAAATCAATATCCTTTGCGCTTACAATAACCTGTCCGTTTGAGAAGTCCATTTCAATAAGGTTGCTTGAATCATTTGCCATAGGCAATACGCGTTTGATTGCGTTAAGCAGAAGGTTCTTGTCGGCTGTAACAATTATCGGGCTGCTTTTAGGAATGACAGAATCGTAGTTTGGATATTTAAATTCCAAAAGCCTTGCAGACAGCTTAAAATCCTTATTGTTGACGGATATTGCCTTGTCGTTGAAAGAAATCTTTATGTCGCCATCTATTGCGCTTAGAATTGTCAAAAGAATGTTTGACGGTTTCTTTGGCAGGGTAAAGTTTGGAGTTGTTTCTCCGACATCCAGCAGGACGGTCTTGTCTTTATATCGTGCAAGTTTGTGTCCGTCTGACGTTGCACATACCATACCGTCTGCAAAGAAATCAAAGTGAACACCGTTCATCACGGGGCGCAGTTCGTCATTGGCAGTTGCAAATCCTGTAAGTTCAATCGCTTTCAAAATTTTCTTTCCGTCAACAATAAAGTCCTTTAAGTTCGTCGTGTCCATATTTGCAAGCGGGTACTCGTTAGCATCCTCATACGGCATTGAGAACTTTCCGTTATCATAGCTACAAGTAATCGTGTGTGCTGATTCGTCTGTCGCAAGTGTTATGGCCATATAGTCGCTAAGGTTGTCAACGGCTTTAAGAAAATTGCCTGCGTCAACACAGAAACGTGTATCGCCGTCACTTGACAAAATCGGGCATTTTAACGATAGCCACTGTTCAGAGTCACTTGCCGTAATAAGCATTACGTCACCTTTTGTTTCCACCAAGAAATTACCAAGAATCGGCAATGCGTTCTTGGAGTTGATTACTTTCGCTGCCATTTTCAAACGGCTTGAAAGTTCTTTTGACTGTAGTTTGATTTCCATAAATTTTTTATTGTTTTCGTGAATAATTAAAATTCTGTTTTAAAAACCTCCTACAGCTTTCACAAGTGTCGGAGGAAAAGGTAATTTAATTAAAAACCCTATTAAATGCCAACAAAAGAAATTATCATTTGCAAATGTACATATTTATATTGTACAAAACAAACTTTCCGTTTACTTTTTAAGCATAATTATGTTAAAATCCATTTATATTATATTCTGTTTTCTTTTATGAAGTTGTCAAGGTATGGTGATGGTTCAACATTTTTCTTTTTCATCCATTTGACACAATGCTTAATGACCTCTTTCAATCTACAGATAAACCTTTGTTGTGCAAAGTTTTTGTGCGCAAGCATTGTATTTGTTTCTTGCAGCCTTTTGATTTTGGCCTGCATGCTACTGTATTCACCATACATACGTCTATAGTCTTTGACGATGTACATTAGGTTTTGTTCCTCTGGAATCAATGGTGGCTCAACGTAAGCCTTTCCTTCTTCGTCGTATAACATAGTTTTATTTATTTATTAGTATTTTGACACCTTTTAGTGTTAGATAGCCTGCAACAAGAATGTTTACTAGGCAGATGATGTATATTGACGTTGGTTCAAGTTCAAAGTCAAAGTAGGACTTTTCAAACAGATGCGCAAATAAAAATGTAGTTGCATACAAATTCCATTTACAAACCTCTATTGCAAGGCTTATTATAAGTGAAACAAATACAACAAGCCAATCATATTCCATAATGTCTGCTATATAAAAATTGATAGGTGTGTTTATTATCGTGCAGTCATTAAAGTATAAATAACTATCAAAATATAGCGAGTAGGCAACTTCTAAATAAGCTACACAAACAATGAAACAGATTACAAATGGTTGTACTTTACCTAATCTTATAAGTAAACGTCTGGCATCATTTGAAACACTCATTTCTTTTTTAACTTTACTTTAAATACTACGCTATTGCTTCTTGGCATGGGTGTTTTACTCAACGTATCACGTCTAAGGGTATCGTTCTGTACGCTATCCTTTCTGACAATGGAAACGCTCTTTTTGAGTTTCACCTTGCGCCTAACCCTACGCTTTCTTTTCTTTGGTTGCTGTGCCATAATAAATTTAATTAAAATAGCCTACTACATTTCGCAACGCCTCGGCTAAACATGATAATGAAAAAAATACCCTTAACAGCCTAATGACCTTCACAGGCTCTCGGCTGAACAACCTTAGTATTAATCAAAAAAACACATTATTATTATATGAGCAAAAATGCGTATATCATCGTTTTTTCTTACCTCCACGGGCACGGCGGTCTCCAGCCGTATCAGACTTTGAGCCACGGTTGACGGAAGATTTCTTGTAGACTATTCCGTTCTTTGTGTGGCTTGCATCCTTGCCTTCGCGTGATGCCTTGCCATATTTCTTATCGTGCTCACGGTTATGCTGAACCAACTCGACGCGCTTTTCGCGCTGTTCTTTCTTCTCGTTGAACTTCTTGTCATACTCAGCCTTTTTCTTTCGTGCGGCTGGATGCGTCTGATAGTATTTTGCAGTCCTTGAAACCATAACTAAAATGGATTGGTTTTATCTTTATATTCCTTTATAGTATCTTCAAAATCCTTCTTGAGCTTGATAAGATGCTCCTGTTCTTCTTTTGTCAACCTTGGGCAACCTTTATGCCATGCCGTAAAGTTCGGTACAATCTGGTCGTATTCGTGTGCAAACAATGTGTAGTCGTACCATTTAACCAAATTATCCCAGTCGGTAAGGTTGTTGTCTACTGAATACTTAACGACATCAATGAAATCAAAGAAATAATCCCCGACGCATGCGATAGTGCCAGCATCGCCAGCAACCCACGAATCCTGTTCGTACACCCTGTTGTAGTTGTCGCAGAATGCTTTAAGGTACTCTTCGCATACATCGTTGTATCTTTTGTTTAAGAGTTCTGTGTGCGCTTTATTCATACCATTTCACATTTAACAAGTAAACCAATCATTGAGCCGCGTTTGAATTGCTTGGATTCAAGTTTGTTTGCCTTGACCATGTTATACACGGTCTGCTTTGACTTGCCAAGTATTTTTGCATACTCGCTGACGCTAACCCAGTCGTAATTGTTTTTATTTATATTACTTTCCGCTTGAGCCATATCCACCTCCACGATTTTTGGTCATATCAAGTTCTTCAACTTCCATTATTTCTGTGTCTGGAACTTGTACAATTCTCATTTGTGCAATGCGAGTACCTTTTGTAATAATTGCTTTTCTGAATATAGGAAAGTGATTGGACTTAACCAAAGCCCCTACATTGTCTCTATAATCTTCATCAACCAACCCAACGACAACATCCGCATCAACACGTCTTCCCTTGCTAAAAACACCAAATAGCATAAACCACCAATGGCGAATCATTGACTGAACTGGCATACCTTTGCATGTAAAGCCGCTTCTTGGCTGGATAATCGCTGCACAACCGTGAGGTAGTTCAATAGAGAACTTTAGGTCTATGACCTGCCTCCCGTGTTTTAGTTCAATGTCATCTGGTGCATATAAGTCGTATGCGGCAGCAAACTCAGAACCTTTAGTCGGCATAATTCCATCATTCAGTTTAATCTTAATTTGCATTAGCCTGCGCCTCCATCGCATCGCTCTGTTCTTGTTCCTGAATGGCCGCAATCTCTTCCTGCATAACCTGTTCATCCGTCTTTTTGGGGAACAGTACGCGCTCTTCCAAGTCCTCTGTAAAATGCTTTATGCTTTCAAGAATTTCTTGGATAAACTGCTTGTTTGTCATATCCTTCGTTTTTTCACTAAGAAGGATTGCGTTTCGTGCAATGTTGTGCATATAATCCTCGTAGACCAAGAATGATTCAACCTCCGTTTCTCCAATGCCGTACAAAGGCTGGAAGACGTTGAACAAGAACCATTCGTAGTACACAACAATGTTATACTCTGATTTATCTTCCTTTTCTTTCAGAACATCAATCAGACGCTGGTAAGAATACCCGCTTTCTGTCTTGATTGCCTCAAGATTATCGTTGGCAATTTCGATAATGCGTTTTGTGTACAGGTAAGGTCTGCTAACACCAGCACTTGTAATGTTTGAATAGACGTGACGGTGGTAGTTCGTTTCAATAACACAGCCATCAGCATCGGCAACAAGTCTGACACCTTTGTCGCTAAAGAAGATACTGATTGTGTCTTTTGTCTTTGGCACAAACACAATGGCGTTTTCAATACGCTTTTGTAACTGTGCGTTTGTTGGTTTTTTCTTTTGTTCCATAAACTTATTGTTCGTCGTTTTGTGATTCTATATACTTTATTCTTGACTCTATCTGCTTTATTGCGCACGGAATGCTTGATGTTGGATAAATCTTTTCGACATCCCGAAGGACGGAAATCTGTGCGCGAAGCTTGTAAAAATTCCAGTTCATTCTTACTTGCGATTTTTGTTGCTCATGTATATGTTGTATAGTCGCATCTTGATAGTTTCTTCGTTTGTCGGAATTTTACCTTTCTTGATGCGGTTCATACGGTTATACTCTCGCAAATACGCCTGTGCCTGTTCAATGTTCTGTATTTCTGGGAAAATCCATTCTGGCAGCTTGTTTGCGTCTTCAATAGCCTCTTCAACCGTTCCTTGGTTTTCAAGTTCTTTTGCTTCCGCAGCAAGTTGCTCTGCGCGCTTTTTCGACTCGCTGTCAAGGTCTGCGTCCGTTGTGTCGTTGTCCATGTACGACGGAACGACAAAAACTTTTTCAATACCCATGAACGGCTCTACACCGAATACTTTCTTAATTCTTGGCTCTTTGTCCTCGTCCTCGTTGAAAGTACAAACGGCAAAAGCCTGACGGTTCAGTGTAAGGTTGATGACAGCAACACCGTCTTGGAAAGAGTCCTTTCCGTTCCATTCTTTTTTAGGAATGCTTGGAATGTTGAGATAGGCTATAACCTCTTTTTCAAATTCTATCATAACTTAACGTTTAAATTAAACTTTGTGCAAAGATATGAAATAGTTTGGAATATTCCAAGGATTTAACAATTATTATATGCGAAGAAAATCCTTGACGCTCTGTATCATACGTTGTCCTTCTTCTGTAGGCTTGCCGTGTTTGTGCGGAACAAGCACTTTAAGCCTGCTGTTTATAACGAAGTATTTCCACCCTTTCTTTATCCTCGCATGTTCTTGCTGTTTAGCCTTTTCAAGTGCTTTTTCGTCCTTGTCGGAAACGCCTTTGTTTTCATATACCCAGTTTGCCATAATTTATATTGTCAGCGTCCTTTTACAATGTTGTTTTCGTCCTGCTCGTAAAGCCGTTGGTTTGTGCATTTTCGCAGGAATTTTACAGAAGTCCCGTCTTCAATCACAAGTGCCAATCCTTTTGTAAAACGCAGGCATTGGTTTTTTATCGGGCATTGGATACCCATACAATATACGTTGCCATTTTTCATAAGCATATATTCTTTTTCCATTTGCAAAAGGACTGGTCTTGTCTTTCTGGAGAACTGAACCGAGTCGCGTCCACCTTTATTCCAATACCAGTCCTTCCATTTGCTTATTTCCATTACTGCGCAAAGTTCTTGAACACACCACCGTTATTCACAAAGGACATGATTGGTACTTTGTAGTATAGGTTTCCGCAGTATTTCAGCGGCTGAATCATATCGCTTGCGAAAAGCCCTTTAAAATGCTCGTCAACAAGGACGACATGTTTTGGTATGTTCAGTTCTCTTTCAAGTCCGCTGTGTGAATGCAGCACGTTCATTTTCAGACTCATTTCTTGCCCTCCTTCTTGTCTTTAACCTCTTCGGAACTATCGAAATCTTGGAACTTCTGTGCCACATCTGCGGCTTTCTGTGCGTCAACAATAGCCTGTTCATCATTATCCGTGTATTCGTATTTATTTTCCTCACGCATAACACTCTGGTCTGCACGAATAGCATCTTGAAGTTCGGTAGAAAGGACACCGTTTTTGCTAAGGTTCAGTTTGATAACCGTCTTTCTTGCCATGTCGTCGAAATCGGTAGTCCATTTACTTTGCTCCCTAATGTAAGGTGTTTTTGACTTGTATGTCTGTGAATATCGTAATGCGTGTGCGTTCATTTCCTCCTTACTCATATACAATGTGCTTTCAAAGCCGTTAATCAAAAGGAAATAATTAACATATCCGATGATAGGAGTTTCAAGTCTCTTAGCCTCATCTTTAATCCAGTTCCATTCGATTTCACCTGTAAGGCGATTGCGCTTGACTAATTCGCCATCACGAACATCTGTAGTATTGATTCGCTTGTATTGCCCTGTGCGTAACGCAAGTTGCTGGAAACCCTTGTAACCCAACTGAAACTGTGCCTCTGTTACACCACGCTTGTTATTCTTGTACGGTACGACGTGCGCCATTCCCAATGTCGGCTCTATTGGCAGGTTTAATGCGGTAGCCTTCAACGCTGCAAACATAAGCGTATAAGGCTCGCACTCCTGTAGGTTTGCGTTATTGGCTACAAGTGCCGTCAAATTGCTTACAAACTGACCTTTTCTTTCGTGCAAAAGGTCGGTTAAATACTTTTGCGTTGCAGGACTTGTGATAGTCTGGTTAAATGTTTTCAGACTGTAAACTTGTGATTTTGTTACTTCGTTTGCCATAATCTTAATTTTTACTCGTTATTATCCTTTATTTTTATCGTTACGTATGCACGCTTTTTTGTAGTCTTTTGGTATTGCTTCTTTAACTTGTTTGCAATACGCGGCCTTTTAGCCTCTATTTCGTTTGCGAAAATAGCTTTGTAATCCACGCTAACGCTTTCGGATGCCTGCACCAGTGTAATTGCCCACGCATCATTTTTTATGCTTTTTACGCCCTTTTCTTGCATAAAGTCGCAAAGCCTTTTTTTGAACTCATCGACCTTGGTTTCGCGTTCTTTGATTTCTGCAAGGATGGTTGTGATGGTGTCAAATTCCTGTTTTACTTTCTCTGGCAGGTATTCGCTTTCTATTTCATCGCCATCATAATAGCTGTCAAATGTTTCCAAGAAATCATTAACAATATCCATCGCATCTGAAAGTCTGTACATTCTCGCTTCTTTGTCTATACTCCGCAATTGCTTTACGGTGAGTCTTGACGTGTCGAACTCAAAACCGTCTTCAAGGTTCATTCCTTCCGTCGAATAATGCACCAAAGAAAGTTTTACCTTATAACCCCCAAGTTCTTTTGCAATCTCATTAGCAATCACCCAATGAATAATCAACTGTGCCTTATACGTGGCTCTTGTTTGTTCAAATGTAAACTTAGTACATTTAACCTCGTACACATTAAGCACTTTGTTTTCGTCATCTTGCAGCACAATGTCGGGGTGCGCAAGTAGCTTAACATTCTTGCGGCTATACTTCTTACTAACCCAGCATGGATTGGACTGATACCTATCGTTATTGGCTTTCAAATGCTCAAATACAAGCATTTCCAACTCATCTCCCGCACGAACAGCAGCAGTGTAAGGAATATCCTCCTGCTCTATCAGTCCTTTACACACGGCAAGTCTTTTGTATGCAGACTTTGGAATGACACCGCTTTCCGCAACTTGCAAAATAAGTTTTCCATCGCTACTTCCGAGCGCACCGCATCTTGAACTGCGGATTTCATTTTTGTAATCCAATTCTTCCATAATAATTCTTTTGTTTAATCGTTATTGTAAGGTCGTGTCTGTATGCACAGAACCTCGTTTGCGTTTAGTGCGTTTACAAGTACGGATTTGCCGTGTACCTCGTCATAGAAGCTACTCATAAATCCGAAGACTATGCACGGTACTCCAGTATGTGCCTTTATCTTTTTAAGATACTCTACAACTTTCGGCTTAAACACCATTATTTTTAGCGTCTGTCTATAGTTGTTTTCTGTAGAGTTGGCATTTGCTTTTGATTCAACGTCAAGGCCGAAATACATAAACGTTCCTCCGTTTTGCGTTTTGCCTTCTTTTAGCACAGAGCCTATCCGTCCTTGTAGAATTACAATGTTTTTATCCACGTCTATTTATTTTAATTAGTGGTCTTGGGTGGAATCGAACCACCGATTAACGCCTTTCGGTAAGCGTTGCTTCATCCAACGAAGTTCAAGACCAAGTTGCCCCACCGCTGTAGGGCTTAGTTGAATTTTTAAATAATTGTTTAACTTTTAACCATAACAATGATACACCCTCACGGGCTTATATACGATGCAAAGTTACAAATAAACTTTGAATATTTCAAAATCCTATAACATAGTTTAAGTTAAAAAACCAAAACTACATTTTTACGCTTTTCAAAAGTTCATCGTAGTCCTTTGCTGCGTGGCAAACAGCGTTCATCGCGCTACCGATAACACGGCCTTGGATAGTATCGCTAGTCCAGTGATAACGGGCGATGGTACGGTTGGTTGCAAAGGCATTCATTTCACGTAGGATTAAGTCTGCCTTATACGGATATATTTCAGTAAGTGACATACCTCCGCACCAGCTGCCGCTTGAATGGCCGCTCGGATATGAGTTGGCGTACAGTTCGGTTCGCTGTATTTCCTCAAAGTCTTCTGGTGAATCAACCTTGTCTGGTTGAGTCCAATTGCCGTTTGCATCGTAGTATCCCGTGGGGTTTCCGTCCCCATCCTCAATGAACCAATCTGTTGAAGCGTTCCATCTGTTGTCTGTTTCGGAGTGCTTCTTACATTCCTGTTCCCATGAACATGCTGGTCGTAATCGGCCATACTCTATCGCACCGAGTGACTGGTCTGCATGTTGCAGGATTCCGCGTGCGCTGCCGCCTATCTGTTTGATAAGGTTTATAAAATCAGCTAGTTTACTATTAGGGGTGATGTATTCGCCTATAGTTTTCTCGCCGAACACCGCATTGAACTCATATCCATGAACATCTTTTTTTCCACTTCCGAAAAAGTGGTTGGTGTCCCAGTCTTTGTCTGCTATTGCCTGTACCGTGGTCTGTTTTGGCAGATTTTCGCTTGAAACAATAAAGTTGTGAATGTCCATATCCATTTGCAAGCATCCGTTTTCAGTCTTTGCGTCAGGGAACGTAGGATTATTTTTGCTTCTGTCTTTATAAGCTGGCGCGTAAGGTGCAGGTGCGCTTGCCATAAACTTTCGCAAGTCAATATAGAAAGCATCGTCAGTGACGTGGTTGCGTGGCTCGACATCCCATAACTCATATAGTGTCTTGTCGTATTTACGTCCTCCGACCTCACTGCGCATTGTGTCTGTGTCTGGCTTTAGGATTGAGCGCATGGCGACGTAGACCACAGATGCAACAAGTCTTGCAACGTTAGGGTCGCTGCGGAACTCGTATCCGTAGATGTTGCTGTTCATTGTGTAGCCGCCAGCCTCGTAGCCAACCTTAAATATATAGTTTCGTTTCTGTGGGCAAAGTTCAGACGTATGCAATGCTATTATCCAACCCACCATCGTCTTAAATGCAGCGTCCTCGTCTGTTCGTTCGCCCCAATAGTCGTACACGATGGGAAAGTTTGTACGGCTGTAAAGCAGCGGCAGCGTGCATCTTGCGGGCTTGTAGTATTGCCAATAAACCTCGTCATATAACTTGGAAAGATAGTTGTAGGTCTGTGAATCCTTTGCAATATTGATGGTGGAGGTAAACTTGTCCAGCACATCGTTTAGGACAGTATAGTCCACCTTTTCTTCGGGTTCAGGAGTCGGCTCTGGTGTGGGCTCAGGTTCTGGAGTAGGATGTTGTGCTTCAATCTCAGCTTCCGTCGCCTCACGGAAATATCGTTCCCACATCTTTATCGCAGGGTCGATGTCAGCACCTAGGTAGACTATTCCAACCTCATAAGGCTTGATTTCATCGGTACACATATACCAAGTTCCAGAGTCGATGCTCTTTAGCTTGCTAGAACTGCCGACAATCTGATGCGCTTGTGGCTGTGGCTGGTTAATGACTTGCAGAGTTTCCTCTGCGGTTTTTCTCGTTGTCATGTAAATGATGACTGCGGCTAAAGCTATAGCAACCGCGATAATAACCCATAATGTTACCATAATTAAAACTATCTAATGTCTACAAAATCTATCAGTAAAATATCGTCTTTAGTTCCTTTGGCAAGATTTTCTTTGTTGTGGATGGCAGCATATAGCCACGGCCACCAGTCATCTATGATTCGCGGGTAGCATACCGACGAATATTTCTCGTCGCAGGTAGGGTGACATCTGAAGCTATAGTCGCAAGTCCAATTATACAGGTTTCGTCCGCACCAGAACTTGATTTTAGGATAGTCTGACACGGAAACATAACAGAAACTTCTGAAAAACTCTACGGACTTCTCATATTGCTTTCTTGTCCTAGCCTCATGTATAATACGGACAAAGCAGTCTCCTTTATCGTTAAGGAACGCGAGGTCGTCCTTTAACTGCTGTTCGCTAATTTCGTAAACAACAAGTCCGTGAGCTACTTGCATTTTCCACTTCTTCCACCTTACGCGCAGGTCAAAGCACCGCACTCCGTACTTTTCGTACTGTTCTCTGATGTCCACTCTCTGACATTTCGCCATAAAGTGGAACGGCCACATCCACCAGTGCTTCGGTGGAAGGTATGACCAACTGTTGTGACTACCTAGTATCATTTTTCTTTCATTGCTTTAAAACGTTTCAATACTTCTTTGTAATAATCTGGTGTTGACTTATCTGGAAACATCATTCCTAAATCAATCAGCAGTTTATCTATCTCCACAATATCCTCCCAAGTGAGTTTATTGTCTTTCTCTGCTTGGTGGTAGCCTAATAGAAATGCTTCTTTACTACTACAATCTCTTAACCTACCATCTTGGAAATGTTCTAAGTATCTATCTTCTGCCTTACTCATAATCTTTCGTATATTGTCTTTATTCTTTTTCCATCTTTTCCTATAACAGCTACAGGAACAACATTAAACGGCTTACAAAACTTCCATATTAACCTTTTGTTAAGAGGATTTTTGAGCCATTTTTTATAGATTCTACGTTTCATCTTTCATTGCTTGTTTGAATTTTTGTTTCTATTTCTTCATAATCTGCCAACTTAGACTCTCTTATTCCATCAGGACTAATAATTGCTACTTTATCTTTTGGAAATTGTTTCATAAAGATATAGTTTTGTATCAATTTCTTTTGATAGCCACGTCCACCACAGAAAACAACGTGACCACCACTCTCTAATGCAGCATCTATCCTTGCTTTAATTTTTCTATTCATCTTTCATTGCTTTATTTAAATTTATAATATATTCATCATCAATTACTCCATTGCGATGTTCGTTGAGATACATACATACTTTTTCTATCATTTCTTCCCTTGCAATCTCCACTGCTTCTAATGCTTCGTTTGTTGGAATCCAAGGAAAATTCTCAGTTATATGATTAACCTTTCCTCTTATTCTCTTTTTAATAAATTCTTCAGCCCTACTCATAGTTCTATTTCTTAATTACGATTACTTTTACTTCTGAGCCTACGAGATAATTATCTGCTGGTAATCTGAAGGAAAACAACGCAGCACCTTGGAATCCAAAACATTGTGCATCAATAGCTTTTGCCATCATCTGCTGCTCCATTTTGTTCATACCTGCAAGCATGGCATGGTCTTCTGCAAGTTCAATGGTAGATTGGTCTTGCTCTTTCTGCCATTTAGCAACCCTCACAGCAATCCTGCTTAACTTGGCAAATGACACCTCTTGGAATTGCTTGGATAGTTCGTTGATATACTCACCTAAGTCATCACCTACTGGTTCTTCTTGCGAATTATTTCCAAAGTTGCATGAATTATCAAGATTTAGCAAGTCAGAAGTGTATGCCCATCTTTTAACCATCCCATAATTATTAATAGATTGTCGATGGATTATTCTTCCGTCGTTTGTTTCAATGAGCAAATCATCACGTTCAGGCTTTTCACTTGCATCGTGCCAAATGCTTACAGGCTCTTCTTGCAAGGAGTCAATAAAAGCAAGCAGTTCTGTCAATACTGATTTCTGGCCATCAGCAAAGTCTGTGCGTATTCCAAGTATTTTCTCCCTAAGCCTTTCAACCTCTTCACGAATCTTCTCTTTGTCTGTCATATCTTATTCGCTTATTAAGTTCATAACTTTATTGTACGATTCTGCGTTTAAATTGTACCTTGTTCCGTTTTTAAGGATAAGTATATAGTCTGTGTAGCTAAAACCGCCTTCTATATGACAAGAGCTAATTTCGTCAACATTGACCATTATCTCGCCACATCTGCCTTGAGTGCGTAAACTAATAAATTGTGCCATAACTATTTATTTTTAAATGCAATCACAAGACTTAAAATAAGTGTGCATAATAGCATTGTAACACAAATTGTTGTAACTTCTTCATGCATATCATTACTTTCCTTTCTGTGCCTTATTACTTACATGCATACCAAGTTCAAAGAAATGCTTGGCAATAGCCTTACCGACAATACCATTTACCAACTTGTTATATACAGGGTCTTCCTCAACAAAATCCTTGTATTCTTTCTCCAAGTCCACCTCTTTCACCTCAAGGGTGTCGATGAACATAATAATTCTATTTAGTTGATGTGCTGTCCTCACAACCCACTCCTTGTCACTTTCACATATTATATGGTCGAGCAACTTGCGTTTTCTTCTTTCTATCTCCGCCACTACAGCGGATTTGTCTATTAGTTTCATAAGCCTAAATTATTTTATTTATTATTTAAAATATACGTAATAGTGTATAATCGCCAAAATAACGGTGAATAAAGCGCCAGCAAACCATATTAAAGCTTCACCTAAATATCCTTTATCATCCATACTATTACTCTCATTTCATATAGTTTATGAATTTCTCAATGTCTTCATCAATTAGACAACTATGAGTATCTTCATTATAAAAGTTGTTTAGCCATTCCGCAGCTTTGTCAATAAAGGCATCAGTGCGGGTGTACTCAACAAAGATATTACTATGAGGATTACTTTCAAACCAACCATCATGTGCATTTGGTTGAACATATATTTTATCTGGTGCGTTTGTTTTCATAACTTCAACCTTTTAGTTTCTTTAAATCTTGATAGAGTGAATCAAATATAGGAAAGCAATATCTTTCATCACCGTCGTATCTTTTATCTTTAAGCCATTGTTTAAGAGTATCCATCTGCTCATCACTAGGCTTCCACTTTGACTGAGGTCTGAGCGAGTGAAGAGCAGATAACACTGTATGTTTATCAACTCCACGCCAACAGTTAAAATGGTTGTTCTGTTCCACAAAAGCAATCGCAGCTTCTAATATATTTTTGTCTAACTGGGTTAATTCAACTTTTGGCTGTACTCTGTCTTTGAGGGATTTGAGCCAATCTAAATCTTTTTGAACGACATCTTTATTTACGTCGGCGGTTTCACTGTGTAGAATGTTTATAAGGATTTCACAAATATCATCATAATATGGACTATCATATTCACTCCAAGAGGAATTGGGAATTTCCCTCTCGTTCCCATTTGCTCCCTGCTCACCTTGTTTTTCAAGTTCTTCTAACCTTTTAATGGCATTTTCACGATAGCCTTTTATGCACTCAAGTTCTTTCTCTATAAACTTATCTTTTTCACCTTGCTTTTCAAGCCAAGCAACAGAATCTGTTAAAAGAAATATAGTCTTACTGTCAAGCACATTATTTAGCCTATAATATTCTAAAAAATCAATAAGTTCTTTCCTTATCCTCTCATCCTCGCTCTCTGGAACAAAGTCTGCGCATATTCCACGTGCAACTTCAACTGTAATTTTTCCACTATTAACCATCTCTTGTAGTTTGGCTATAGTGTCTTTATGTAATTTCTTGTAGTCCATAATCACAACAAATTTAATTCATGTAATTTCTCAATCATAGTCACGCAAGCATCAACAATGTTGTCTGCTTTAGTATGTAAATCACTTATGTGTGGATATGTAATATAGTTGTCATCAAGTGCTATTATTGGTTTACTGCCTTGAATTTCTGGTAAAATACCAAGCAATGCTGCAAGACTCCAACATCTAATATCGTAGTTAAAATCTTCTTTGCCATCTTTGAACAATGGTGTAGGACAAATAGATTCTACATCTGGTGGAAAGTAATCATTATCAATCTGACAAAAATAATACATATCTGCACTCTCTATTGGCAGTATCTCTGCCAACTTGCGGCTCTGTTCTAAATCAGTGTAACTTTTAATTGTTGCCATACTTTATCCTTTCTTTTAATTGTTACTTATTAGTGGAGAAAGCAGACTCGAACTGCTATCTTCTGATGGTATGTTATGGGATGCCTCCCAATGGCGCAGATTTTTTATGTACAGTCACTGCTATGACCACCAGATGTTCTGCCTTTGAACTATTTCCCCAAACGCCCCACCGCTGTGAGGCTAACTGTTATAAAATTCATAAATATGAAAGAATACCCATCGCGGGCTTATATCAAAAGTGGCACATTCTGCCAAGGTGTGTTGTTACACCAAAGACGCCTACGCATTGCGTGAAGGTCATTAACCTTGCTCATTCCTATTTTCCCACAGCTACATCAGAAATGTGCACCATAATTGTATTTTATTCCGTTATCAGGCTTTATAATCATACAACCGCAAGATACTATTTTCCGTTTTGCCACATGTGGTAGTTCGCGTCACTCTTTAAAAGATGGCTACCTCCAAGCCTACTTTCCTTGTCTGTAAAACGTGCCACTACATTATCAAAGAACACTTTGCAAATTTACAACTTTAATTTTGAATATTACAAGTTCGTTAGAATAGATTAACTTAAATATCTTTAATCTTATTTGTTCCGAAAGTTCCGTTGTTAATCCATCTGAAATACTCGCTGTTCATTTCATCCTGCCATTCCTTTTGGTCGTCATACATCATATCATCAGATACATAAGAGAAAAATCTCAAGAGAATTTCATTTACCATATATCCGCGCAGGATGCCGCCTCCATCCATAAACACGTCGTATGGAGCAATCCCTTTGTCTTCGTTGTTCTTTGATGACTCGTCGCCAACTACGTCAAAGTGCATCCAGCGCAACACAATGCTTTCAACCTTTCGTGCAAACTCTATATTTTCCAATCCTAAAGGCTTTAGATACCTTTCCGTGTATCTGTTGAATGCGTGCGGAACGATGTCAATAACCATACCAAGACCTCTATTGCTTCCGTTTACCTTGCTTTTCATCGCAAACGGGTCGATTGCAAGAATACCCTTTCCAGTATTGCCGTCAATCTTGTTGCTTCCGTTTTTTCTTTTCTTTTCTATTTCGTATGTGGTATAACAGAAACTCCAGAACTGTCCTTTCTTTACAGCTTTCTTTGACTTACAGATAATAAGCATCAGCCATTTGTTGTTCCTGTCATCATTAAACCGTATTCTCTGTACATAAGGGAATCTTGTACCGCGTCCAAACTTGTCCCATATCTCACTTTTAAAATCATCGTAGACGCTTATTGCAGTATTGTAGATTCGGAATGCTTCAAATGCTTTTTCCTCATCGTTCATCGTAGGTAATACCATATCCTTATTTTTGTTTTTATTTAAATTTATATACCTTGTTGAATTTTCTCTTTTTTGCCATTTTGTAGTAGTTGATAATGTCGCATCCGCTTTTGAAACCCATAAGCCACTGTGTGCGTGCATACATAACCCATCTTCCGTCATCAAGGGTTCTCAACGCAAAGTTGTACAACTCCATGCTTTTCCATCTTGCGCAGTCCTCCATAAGATGCTGTGCAAATACAGAGAAGTCTTTCTGTATGCTTTTGTCTGTATTATCCCAGAATACAGGAGTATAGTGTCTGTCGAAAAAATCCTTCCCGTGTTCATCAATCATAAAATCATATACCCTGCGTATATCGTTCATTCGCTTGAAAGTCCAAGCAACAACTTCGTCGTGCAGCCAGTAGAACTCATCCAACACATTAGATGTGTCATCAATATTCCTTTGTACGGGACGAACATCTATATAGCTTGAGCCTCCGTATATAGTCGTGCTGTAGTCAACGGTAGCAGCTATAAGGTCTGGTCTTCCTCTTTCATACAATGTCCTGTAGAACGTAGGATAGTCGCATCCTTTACTGCGGAATGCACCGATACCGACACTACGACCTACTTTTGTATTGAACCTGAATCTCTTCATTACACATAACAGTTATCTGTTGTCAATCTTTTCGTGCGTAGTGTTAATGCGGCCTTTGTCAAGCAGATAGTGCATGATGTCTTTCAGATTCTTGTCGCGGTCTTTCTTTGCGCCAGACCACATTGCAACTACCTTGCTTTGCAGTTCAAGGTATGCCTCTGACTGACCTTTTCGCAGCATATTCAAGTATTCCACATACACCTTTGTTATGTCTTCGTAAGACACTTTCTCACTAATCATCAAATCAAGAATGATTGCCGCAATAAATTCCTTTGGCAGCGACTTTAATGCTTTTATTATTTCTTCCATAATATTTATTATTAAAATTCAATATCGCATCTACTAATAGGCTCGTCATCGCCACCAATCCTTGTAATGTAAATATTTCTTATTGTTGCACCAAACTCTTGTTCAAGCTCGTTTGCAAGTTGTATAAACTGTTGTTTATAATCTTTAATTGTTCTCATACTCTTGTTGTTTGTTTAATTAATTATTATTGTACTTGTAAATTAAAGCAGTGTTTTGATTCTGATTCCTGATTAAGCACAATACTCCCAAAGTGCTGTTTAGACACTCTGGTAATTGTGCTATTGACTTGTCCGTCATCGTCATCCGTCAATCACACACAATGTCGGTTTAAGCGAACATTGATACTTGTCACATCCGTTCTTAACAACGTCGCACAAGCGGACAAGACACTCGTTAAAGCGTACCCTCACTTACTGGCTTTGTGCTTTCCCTCTTGCCAGTTTTATTTCCTTGGAATCGAGGTGTGACAACTGATACAATTACTCTTTCAGCATTTACGGACGTTCAAATCCCAAGTAAGTGAAACAGAGAAAGCCAACACATATAATGAACAATCCCTATCAAGTGATGGTGGCACTCAATAGGGATAAATCCTTTATAGTGTTGGCTATAAGCCTATTCTATCGTATTATGTCCGCTACAACAAGTCCACCATCCTTGTTTTCACGTTGCAAAGATACAAAGTATGTTTTAATATTGCAAGTTTTGGAAACATAAATTAAGATATTTAACTTTTATTTGCCAAAATGCAAGCCAGCGGCGGGCGGTGTTGAGAGTGAACGGCTATTCTTCTTCGTTATAATCGTCATCATCATCAAGTCGCCTATCACAAATACAAATACCATTACATAATTGAATGTGCAGACCTTGGTCACACCAACGGCAACCGTCTTCGTTTCTAAAATGAATACACTGTTTCATAATCAATCCTTCTTGTTTTTAATTAAACCGTTAATCCACTTTTTCATATTATCAAGAATATAGTCACCGCACTCCATAATTTGACCACAGGGGAACGCTTTCGTATAATTCCACTTACTATCTCCCATTGCTTCAAACACCATATCATTTGTTGGTGTATTGATTGTGACAGCATCAAACACAACAACACAAAGGTCATCCGAGTTTCTGTGCTCATAAACGCAATAGTTGCGCTGCTCACCATTGTACTGAACACTAAAGATGTAACCCTGTTCACGGCAATTCTCGTAGCGACCTACTTCAACCCTTGCGTCGTATTCGCGAAATTCCTTATTCCAAGTCTTATCAATGGCATTGTTCTTTGTAACCCGCAGATATGCAAGTACGCTTTGTGCCTGCCAGTTTGCACCGTCTTCCATGTAACAATTAATATTCGTCATAGCAATTATCTTTATTTATATAACTCATTTGCCCTGTCAACTATTTTCTGACGACACTTCTTGTCAAGGTCGCCAAACCAAGACATCGTTTGGTCGTGCGAATACTCAACTTTACCTGTCCATTTATTAAAGATATGGTCGCCAAGCATCTCACCAAACAGATACCGTGCCTCATTAAGACACCACCGATTGTACATATAGTACATGAAATTCTCAACCTCGCTATTCATCTTCTTTTTCCAGTTTATACCATTCAACATCAGGATTATCTAATCCCCAAAACTTTTTCAGATATTTTCTCGTTTCATACTCACGGATACGTTTGTCTACAATATGACCAAACATATCGCCAGTACAAGAATAGGTCGTGGTAATGATGTGCTCGTTGCCACGTTCCTTAATTGTCGCTTTCCAAATTTCCATATTTATATTTGTTTTAAGCCGTTAAAATTGTGGCGGCTTGTAACTATCAAGCAAACCACACAAAATGCGCCTAGAAAGCCTTAAAGTGTGCTTAAATCAATTATATGGGTTTCCACGTAAGTAAGCTTACCCTCATAACCGCGACGCTTTAGTTCTTCCATCAGTTCACGCGGTGTGAAATCCTTTAGTCGCGTCATCTTTACATTATTGATTGCTTTGTTACGACCATTTGCAACTTTTTCTGCCATACAAGACTTACAGAAATCGGTTACTTTTCTTTCGCCCTTCATACCCCTAATACCTCTAACGGCAAACTCGGTAATCGGCAATTCTTTGCCACAACATTTACAAACTTTTGTTTCCATAATTTAAATGTCATTTAAGTTAATATCAATACAATCCGTACTTATGTACTTTGAGAATTTTAACCCAGTAAAAGGGTCGGTGGCAGATAGCCAAGAAAGCACCAGCTTTTCAAGACCATCTTCGTCGGATAAATCCGCATTGGCCTTTATTTCTTCAATGAATCTTGCCAACGCAATAACAACACCATTAAGACAAGACAAAGTATGTTCCATAGGAATGCCATCAAGACTTTCAAGCATCGAACTTGATACACTTAATGCAATCTCTTTGTCAATGTCCTTACTATTAATCGTTCTTTTCATAGTCAATCATTTTTTAATGTTTCAAGATAATCTTTCGGCAGATAATACTGCGCAACACGCTTGCGAGGTGACACCTGAATCTTCTCTGTAATGATAGGCAAGTCCTCTTCACGCAACTTAAAGATGATAGCCGACAGTCTTAACGAGCCAAACTTATTCAACGCCTCAAGCGGTGTGATTGTGTTGCCATTCAACAGCCATGCACGCACGTTAGCTTTCTGTGTACCAAATTCATCGTTCCATTCGTAATCTTTCATAATCCCAAAATTTTAATTGTTATACTTTAATTTCTTAATCTTAGACAGGCGACCACCAAGTTTTACCTTTCGGTTTCTGTTGTCAATCCATCTGATGTCACACATAAATGCGTATGTACCATCTTCAAGCAGATACTTGTCAAGCACACCTTTGTGGGAAATCTGCTTGTAGAACTGTAGACCGCTTTTAGAATCTTCAAGATTGGCAAAGTATTCCTTTATGCTATATCCGTACATATCCTCACCTTCTTCTTCGTCTATTGACAACAGCTTTCCCCTGAACTCATACTTTACATCTTTCTCGATACCATTGTCTGCAAGTGTCTTGTCCCACTCTGGTCTTGTCAAAGACTCCTTGTATGACTTGAGCGCAAAGAAAGCAACGTAGCATTCGCCAATACCGATGTATTCATTTTCGATTGCATCCTTAATCTTGGCTGTCAGGTCTTTCTCGCCATCCCAGTTAAGACCACCTTCCTTGTCTTCATAGAACTTGCAGATATTCTTGTAGAGTTCATCATCGGTATCTCCTGTGAAATCCGAAAAATACTGAGACAGATAGTCAAATGTTCCTAACTTAACCTTGTCACCTCTATCCCATTCTGCCTTAACCCATCCATCTCCGTTCTCTTTAATAAACGAGTCACACACAGCAATTGCGTAGTCAAATCTAACAGCCTTGCTCAAGTAGTGGTCGGCTGGTCTCCAAGAACCACCTTCCCAACCATATTCATCACAGCCACCAAGATATACCGTGAAACACTCAAACAACTTTACCGTAATGTCTTTAAGGTACTTACCTTGTGCAACAAGTTTGTCTATACAGGATGAACCGACCTGTTTCCATTCACCAGTTACCTTGTTTTTGACAACAAATGACTTCACTCTTCGTGTATGGGTTCCACCGCAATAGTCGCACTTTGTGTATTCCAAGCCGAACTTGGATGGCATTTCCTTGAATAGTTTTTGGTCAACCATCGTAACAATACCATCGTTGTAATATACTGCTGCGACAAGCGACCAGTCGCCAGCACACATGTCGCCAATTGTTACCTTGATTGCATCGAACTTTTGTCTGTATCTTTCATAACCATTTTCGTCAGCCATACCACCCTGATAAACAACGGTGGTAGTCTTGACAACTTTCTCAACCTCGCCGTACTCGACGGTTGGCTTGTTGTCCCAATGCTTGAACATCAACTCAAGTTTTCTTTCACATTTCTGACGCTGGTCAGGCATAATATAAAACTCCATAATCTCTTTGTTTTAAGTTGTTTCTCTTTTCTTCATATATCTCGTAGATAACTCGTATTCGTCAGCAAGATAACCCATCTCATCATCTTTATGTTCCGCTTTCCATAAATTAAGTGCATTGATGTAGTCATCTTTGTAGGGGGTATTGGTATAGTCAATCTCAGTATATGCAACCTCATCAGGGGTTTCGTGATAATATATGGCATACCACTTAGTATCTGGCATCATCTTGTTAAGAAAGTCCACAAAAGGCTTAACTTCTTTCATAGCTTTTTCTTCCTCGTTTTTTCTTTTGAGTTGACGCATTTCTTTTACCCAAGCCTCTTTGACATAATAAGGGACTTCCACTCCATTATCTTCAAATGCTTTTGTTGCCCGTGCAATCCATTCTTCTTTCTCACGCATTGCAGCATACATAGGGTCATCAGCCCGCATCTGCATTTCCTCACACCAAAACTCATATTCCTCCTGTGCATCCATTACGTTTTCAACGTACATTGGCTCACCTGCTTCGTTTCTTACTAAATGCTGATACATAATACTTAATGTTTAATTGTTAATACTTACTATGTTCTTCTTCCCATTTAACTGCATCCTCAAATGTGGCAAACCACATTAAGATGTCAAAATCCGAACGATGGTATCCGTCTTGACCATTGTAGCCACGAAGATAACCATCGGCATCAAAGTCATCTACACAGAAGATGTTGTACACACCATCATCTTCCTCAACTATAAAATACCGCATTTCCTTTTTCATATTACCAAATTTTAATAGGTTTCCTGTCTTTCGTTCCTTTCGTAGCGAGATTCCTAACGGCATTGCCAAAGGACTTGTAATAACCATAAATCCACATTTCGTCTTCATCTTTGCCTTTGAACTGTTCGTTCAATTCCCACACATCACCATCGTACAACTGAATGTTGGCATAGTGCGTCCACATTGTTTCATCACCATGCCGACCACCACCAGTATATTCAACCCTGTCAATCGTGACAAGTTCAACCTCACCACGTTCGTTTATCAAAGGTATTGCGCCCCAAGTCTTTTCGGGAAAATACTTTTGAAGAACGGCATCCATAACTACTGGCATCCGTTCAGCCTCACTTGCACTCCAATAGACCATAATCTTTACTTTTTTATCAATGAATAATCTCCATGATTCTGCATACGGATAACAACCTTTTCAAGCAGTACCGTAGCCTCGTATAATAACGTCTTTTCTTTTTCTGACAACAACTTGTATTCCTTGTTGTCAAATACACCGCAGTAGTCATCAAGAATCTCTACCGCAACATTCAGTCTTTTTGCATCAATCGTAGCCATAGTTCTTTTTTTTGTTTAAGTTAATAAATAGCGAGCAACCATTCAGCCGCCCGCGTGCAGATAGTGAACATTACTTTCTGAACCCGCGACCGCCAAGACCAATGAAGATGTCTGGACGGATAATAAGTGTGATAATAATCAATAATGTAATCATTTCTTTTGTTTATTTTTTAATTAATCTACTCCATACGAACGCTTGAATGACTGCATATAACTACGCACTCTCTGTGCATTATCATTGCTTGGAAGTCTGAAATTCCACCTGACAAACAGCGTATTATCAAACTCCTTGTAGTCAGCCATTAGGCTTAATATGTTTGACCTGTTAGGCTCTTTACAGTTTATGTGTTCCCAATCCCAATCCGACGGGTCGCCATCAGTGTAGTCTGGAAATACCTTTGACAATACTTTTGCAAATACCGTAATGTCACGACATTCCTGATGTCGCTTTCTTTTCATTTCTCCTTTTTTCATCTGTTCTTCTTCTTTTTGTTTTTTAGATTTCCTGTTAAAACTTTCTCTCCATTTCTTACAAGCACCGCCAGTCGCCTCGCCACGTTCCTTCTTTGCAGCAAGAGCTTGTTTAGTTCTCGTTGATACCATTTCCCGCTCGTATTGCGCAACGGCGGCAAATACACCGAGTATCATTGAATTGACAACAGGCATATCCGTAAAGTGAATGTCTATACCTGTGTTTATTACCTTGAAAGTAAACTCCACATCCCTGCTCATTCTGTCCAACTTCGCAATAACTAAACTACAATCATTCTTCTTGCAGTAGTCAATCGCTTGCCACAGACCCTTTCTGTCACGATGTGTTCCACTTTCTACATCAATAAATTCTTGGACATGGCAACCGTTGTTCTGTTTAATAAAGTTCTCGCACATATTCCTCTGTGCAGAGATACCAAGTCCTTGCGCGCCTTGACGCTGTGTCGAGACACGAAGATAGGTTACATATTGTTTCATTGTTTATTTATTTAAATCATCAACGTATTTCCATTTATATCCACCAGCGGTTTTTCTTATACCCACACACGATGCATATATTCCACTCATCTGTATTCCAAGACTTTTACTTGCTTGCTTGACACTACTCCATTTCTTAACTTCAATATCTTCTGGTGTAAATTGAGCCACCCATAAAGAATGTTCGCTATGAAACTTTCGTATGCTTTCAACCCTCTTTTTGTTAGCATCAATATATTTAGACCTTGCAATAGGGAAATTTGTGTTTTCTCTTTGTGTACACCACCTCAAATTAGTTGCACGATTATCTGTCCGAATGCCATTTATATGGTCTATAAAATCCTTACCATCTACTTTTTCTAAAAATGCTTTTGCAACAAGCCGATGTACAGTAAAAGCCTTTCTCTTTTTTTTATACCACAACGATACTACTTTATAACCAGTGTTTAATAACTCTTGTGATATAATTTTTCCTTTCACTTTTTGTGGTGTTGAAGAACGCAAAATAGTTCTATCAACCGATTTTACTCTTCCAAGGTTGCTCACTTGATAAAGCCCTTCGTAGCCAACTACGTCTTTCCATATCTCTTCCATAAGTATAAAACAAAAGGTAACTTTCAAAATGCGGTCTCCTACCTCCGCAGATTTACTCGTTACCATTGTTAAGTTCGTTGATGCTTAGTAGGAGTTAAGCGTCATATACATATGCAAAGATACAAAGAATATTTGGAATACGCAAATATATTAACTTAGATTAACGCGCAGGTATGTTGCATACTCTTTCCTCCTCTATCGTAAATGTTCTCGACACTGTTACATACTGTCTATTAAGACATTCCTTTGCCTCACGCTTTGTGTTGAACCGACCAACACAATAAGAACGGCTACCGCTGCGGTAATCGCAATGCGCCATAACCCTGTAAATCTTCTTTGCCATATAACTATAATTTATCAAAACACTTTCTTAATATATTCCTCTGCCGCTTCCATATTCTTTCGGTTGCCAGCAAGTCTTGAAGCATCACTCCACACATAATTAACAGGCTTGTATTTTGGAATGTCGTAACAACAAGCAATCTTACCTAAGTCACCATTACATGTGTATCTGTATATGTTCAAATAGGAATAACAGTTGTCGTTCTCAGCAACAATCTTATATTTTTCACCGCCAATAAGAACAACAGTCTCTGATGAATAACTTGGAGACTCGTTCCTTACTTTAATTTCAATTTCCTTTTTCATTTACTTTTTATTGTTTAAAGATTAATACTTATTTACTTATTAAATTCTTTCATAGAGAAAAACTTCGCTACACATCATATCTCTGTATGTCATCCGATATTTGTCTGTACAGAATATTTCATCGTCAGTGTCATCTTCGCCGTCAATCGTGTAACCGTCTTTGACAGAACAGCGATTTATCATATACTCTATTACATTTTCATTTTCGCCAAACTCAATCAGTTTCTGTAACGTTTTCCACTTTCTTTGCTTGAACTCGTCAAGTGTGGCTACCAATTTATACTCCATAATTAATAAACTTTGGTTTTGAAATAAGATATGTGAAAAGTTTTCTTTGTTTCTCCATCATTCCAATAGTCATCAACGATAGCATAGTGCATACCATCCTCAAAGAACTCGTCAACCTCAGACCATACAACATACGAATGTCTGTCGTTCTCGTCTGGCTTGTGAGTCTTGTAATAATTGAGGTGCTGTAAATAATTCTTTCGTGCATCACCTTCGTTCTTGTAAACATTAACACTGCTGGAGTTGTACCTGACAACCCAGACATAATCACCTTTCTGCACCATAGTTATTTTGTTTTATTAAGTTCTTTTACTAACGCATCTGCATACTCAACCGATGTCTTTGCAACATCTTCTGCATTACCAAAATACGATTTCCCTGATAGTAGTGCCTGTCCAAACATAATTGCTGCAAGAGTTCTTGTGTCTAAGTTTTTAGAAATGTCGTTAAGCAAACTTGGAACACGACCCATGTACTGCATTTCAATTTGAGTCATAATATTCTATATTAATTAATTATATTTATTTAATTATTTTTATTATGCGCGTGCGCAATAAAGTATCACCCACAGATTCTATAATCATGGACTAATCTGTCTTCGCTATTGTAGTAGAGAATCAAACGATTGCCGTTATCATCCTCATCAAAGCACCGCTTCATAATGTAGCTGCCATCATCACAGCCATCATCAATACAGTCATCGTACACATGTGGATTGCCAAGCGCATCTTCCGCCTTGTCAATATCTATGTCCATGCAGTTTTCGTAGATAAAATCTTCGTCGTATAACATAATTCCTATAAATTTAAGTAAGACATAATTTTAATATTGCTAATCCAATATGATTTCCAAATAGAGGGAAATAACACACCGCTTACATAAAGCATAAGGTCGTAGCACAAACCAGCAAGCGACCACCAACCGCCGCTGCAGGTAAGTACGACGGCTACAAACAGAGCCACCGTACAAACCAGATAATTAACAACGTTTTTCATATCAGTCAACGTATTGATAATAATAATCCATTGCCTTGTCGTGCTGCTTGTTGTCGCTGTCGAACCAATCGAAATACAAAGCCTGTACCATATAGAAAAGTTCGCTGTACATCTTGCCGTATTCGTTGTTGCCGCGAGCAGCATGTTCCCAAGACTTGAGGTTTATCACAAGTAGAATTTCAGCAAACCATTCAACATCATCACGCCAGTTGTCAAGCGCATTTTTCAATGTGTCAGCAATGGCAGACATACCCTCGACAGGTACACACCACTCAGCAATACTAAAGTCGCTGGTGTACGTGGTCTGACGTTTATAATCCTCCCGCAGATTCATCTCAAAGTTACGCTCACACCATGCCCCGTATGTGAATGGGTCGCGGATATTGCGCTGAATTAACTCGCCGCCAATAGCGTCATACTTGTGCGCTTTTACAAAGTCGCACATCTCCTCAACTCTCTGTTTGTAATCACTCTGTGTCATAATTAATCCTCCGTTTTAAATATGTCTAATTTCCAAAAAATCTCTTCCTCATCATCAAAGTTCTCATAGAACCAATCGTCTGACAAATTGTTGTCTGTTTCAAAATCATCTGCCAAATCTCTGATTCTGTCTACGATGGTGTTATTGGCCATACCAAGGTGACATCTGGATTTGCCCATAACATCTAAAGCCTTTTCAACTTCGTAGTATGGTATATCCCAATTCTCGTTGCAATACTTGATAAAGTCTTCCTTTTCCATAAGTTATTTATTCTCGTTAATCTTGTTGTTTATCCAACACAATGCGGTGTTGATGCCGTACAGATACTCCATAAACTCCTTGGTTGACTTTCTTTCGTCAAAACCAAAGTAAGAGCGAGTGCAACCACCGCTCGGCAATTTCTCATACATTGACCAGCCGCCATAGTGCGGGATGTAGTCGCATACAAAATTTCTCCCTGTTAGTTCGTTGAGGAACTTAACCCTATCCTCAACCTGTTTCTTTGTGTACCTCATAACTTTAATTTAATTAATGATTAATACTATTTCTTTCGCATTTCACGCACCCATTTGCGAGTCTCTTTCAAGAGATTATCCCAGTCAACTGCTGTGTGATTGATAGCGCGATGGTGTACCGACTGGTCGTTTCTTTTTTCTTGATAGACCATGCGAATATCCCAATCAGGTTCGTCAAGGTTATACAACTCAATCGGAGTAATGTCATTGAGTTTCTCGTCAAGAACCGAATAACAATGCAACTCCCAATCGCAATCTACCGCTGCGTCAAAGTTATACCCACAGCACTGATAATGAATATTTACAATTCTACTCATAATTTAATCTCCTATGTTTTATTTATATCAAATTCTTATTAAGTTTAAAATTTCCCAGTCTTTATTATATGTTTTTATGATGGCTTTAAGAAAGTCCATGTAATTTGTTTTGCGCCTCTTGTAGAAGAACCATCCCGTCATATCAAAGCCAAGTTCCGTCATTTTCAGAATATATTCGTCTTTGTTGTGGTCGATATATTTCCATTCAACTTTCTCAACGACTTCTATTTCGTGGGTTTGTCCGACAAACGTGTGTATAAATCTGTTATCTTCTTTAATCAGATTTACATCGTCAATAACCCATAGTTTTCTCCTCGCCGTAGAAACAACCTCGCCTACAACTGGTAATTTTGTCGAATCAAATTCACGGACACGTTCGTTTCCTGTGGCTTGATACCTTACGACACGTTCAGTACCAGCCTCATAAAAAAGGTCTTCATATTCCAACTCAACTGATTCAATTACCTGACCGTTCTCTGCATTTACAAATGTAATAAACGGACATCCGCATTCCTGTGGAGCATTGTAAATTGCAATAATCTTTTTCATAATCTTATTTTTTAATTAATACTAAATTCTGTTTATTGTTCGTGTCTTTTGAAAAACGTCCCTCGGCAGTCACGTCACGACCACCAAGGGACATACAAGTATTAATCAAAAAACACGCAAAATAGTGGGTGCAGCGGTCTCACTCCGCTTTGTCCGACTCGCTAGGTCGGTCAGCACCCCGTGGCCGTGTTGACAGTGAACACTATGCCGCACCAGCCTCAATGTACGAGTTGATTGTTGTTGCCAAACTATCAATGCTCGTTCCGTACCGAACAATATCCGATGTGCTCAACAATACACCCTTGATTCCAAATGTGTTCCTGATTTCCGTGCCAGACATAACCGAGCCATTATTTCTGAAATATTTGTCGCTTGCTCCGTGATGCCAGCGAAGAAAACACATACGACAGAATGCGCGGTTCGTAAGCGGAAATGCAATGTTCAGCAAGTTGAGCGGTGCGCGGCTATCCTTAATCTTAACAAAGAGTGCTGCGTAATTGTTGTTGCGCTCACAACCGCACATCGCGTATAGGTTACAACGAACGCCCGCACGCTCCGTTGCTGCAATCACATTCGCAATCTTTGCAGCAGCCTCGGCTAACTTATCAAGGTCTATACCATCCCAAATAGACGTATCGACATACACGTCGATGACTGGTTTCTTTGGATATTTCCTGTCAATTTTCAGCATAGTCTTTGGCACACCCCGCAAGAAATTTGGCACGCAAGGCACACAACCGACAACCGCACTTTCGAGGTTGGGTGCGCCCGTTCCACGTTTCTTTGCAATTATATTTCCCTCTGCCTTAATCTTTGCAGCCGCTTCCGCATCGCCATTTTCCAAAAAGTTTATTGACTCTGGAAGTGTCGCGCCACACCAAGATTTCTGACGCGACTCACTCCACTCTGATACACACTCCGATGTGCCTTTCCAGCATGCCCTCGGCTCTTTGTCGAGGGCTGCTGTAAATTCGGCTACTGAATTAAATCTTCCTATCGTTTCCATAACTCAATTACTTTACAAGTGACTTAAATGCCTTGTGGTACTTTGTAGTACCTTCGACTCTGTTTGCAATGATGCGGACATCCTGCTGTGACCAACCACCGCACAATCCGTATGTAAGACATTCCTTGTCTGACAACCCCATCTCCTGAAAAGCCTTGATAGCCTTGCTTGCGCGTGGACTTGCGGTGTACGTGAGGTCGGCAGCATCGAGAGCCTTGCGGACATCCTTCATAAATGCCACAAGTTCTTTGTCATCGCGAGCCATCTGCATATCCTGTTTGTCGGTGTAGTCGATTGCAACTGGCGTGTATCTATCGAGCGTAGACGCATCCAACTCAAATCTGGCGTGGTATTTCTTGTCACCACCCCAACCTGCCGTGTTGTCGGCTGCAATGATGTGGAAATCGGGGTGTGCTGTCAACATCCCGACCTTCGGGAAGTTGTACCAAAGGTTAGCAAGCATAGAGTTGAATGCCACCTGAACCTCTGCTGATGTCGTGGATGCCTCATCGAAGAGGAATATGCCACCCTCCTTGGCTGCCTTGTAGAACACCGTCTGAACCAACTCTCCCATAGCATCCGTATAGCCTTCCAACTCATATTTCTGCTGCAATGAACTAACGGAGTAGAACGGCAACCCAAGGTGGTCGGCAATCTGCTTGCACAATGTTGACTTACCTGAACCCGCTGGACCGAACAACCAAGGATAACGCCCAATGGCTCTATCGTTCACAACCATATTCAGAACCAGATTGAATAAAGGATGCAATGTTTCATCCTTTGCTTCCTTGACCGCCTTAATTTTGCGAGCCTTGACAGGGTCTGACTTTTCCAACTTGTCAAACTCGTCGCGGACAATCTTCCTGATTGCATCCTCATCAACGTCACCACCCTTGCTCTTCGTGCGAGCCTGACGCAATGCCTCTGCAATCGCCTTGGCGGTCTCATCTATATTGTCATCATCCTCTTGAGGTGCGGCCTCATCCTCGGTCTCTTTCTCGGCTTTTTCAACACCCTTCTTGGATGCCGTGCGACCCGCGCCCTTTGCTGGTGCCTTCGGTGCTTCTGGCATTGGCTCGCCATCGCCATCGCTCTCGCTCTCGGTAGACCCGCCATCGGTGCTCTCCGTACCACTAGAACCATTACCATCGCTCTTGGCATCGCTCTCGGTGTTTGCATCGGCATTTTCGTTGTTGCCGTTGCTGCTGCTTGACTTGTCACCCTTGTACTCATCATCTACAACCTCCACAGAGTAACCCTTCTTGATAAGCTTGGACATCACCCTCTTGAGCATATCGGCTGAGAAACTGATGCTACCGTCTACTCGAACGTCAATACCCGTTGCGTCGCTGACGAGGCTTGAATCCCCGTCGAACGTCACATAATCATTACCATCCCTGACGAGGAAAATGGTGTTGCCGTCGAATGATTTTGAATGCGTCCACACAACGCGAGCGGAGTCTGGTGCCTGCTGCGGGTGCGGCATATCACTCTTCGGTGCTTCCTGACGTGGTGCGCGTGCCTTGCGCTCCTGCTTACTCTCTCCTGCACCCTTGACGGGTACGATAAAGTTCCAACCATCCTCGGTGTCCAAGAGGTACTTCGTGTACGCACCAGCCTCCTCGTGGCCGATGACCTTGACGTGATACTTTTCGCACCACTTTACCTTGGGTTCTGACTTACTCAAATAATACGCTGTGCCATTACGGAACACACCATTACTGATTTCAACTCTCTCCTGTGTAGCGATGTTTGCTACGACTAACTTGTTTGCCATAATTCTAAATGTTTTTTAAATTAATACTTATTACTTATTGAACTCGATTTCACTGATGCTTATATCCGCAATATCGTCTTGCGGATACTGACTGTTTGAAAGGTTTACGCACGCATCCATTAACGCCTCGTCTACATTGTAACCCTCGCCTACCTGTGTAAAGGTCACACCTGTGACCAATAACACCTTAAAGAAATACTTTTTCATAACTCATTTGTTTTTTTTACTGATTAATACTTAACTTATAGATACAAGCGACGCAACCAAACATCGCGCCGCACAAAATTGTTCCTGCTAACATATTTACCCCTCCTGCATTAAAAGGTAAATACTCGCCATCAAATTGGCACGATAACACTCTGAATCCTCGACGCTGAATTTTTCGTCTGCTAAATAATACTCTTTCATTGCTTTGCTTTTGATTAATACTACTTTCCTGATTAAACTCGCTTTGCCTTGCATACGCACGTAATACGGCTACCATCAAAACGTCTTGTCGTTATCATTGTGCCGCAAGTACCTGCCTTTTCCTTTGAAAAACTATTCTTAGCACGTTTTGGCGTTCGTACACCCTTGCAAGATGCAAAAATACCATCCGTTCCAAGCCGTTCCAAGTCACGCATACATAATGCGTAATTGCTTAAACGCTGTCGGTTCGGGCGGTGTTGATAGTGGTCGTTCCCACCCTTTGCTGCAATTGCGCCCAATTCTGGGCAAAGTTGTGCCAAAGTTGCCATAGTTATATGCTTTTGATTAATACCGACACCCCACCGCCAAGCCGAGAAAGTGAGGTGTTTCGTCGCAATTTTCAGCGACTCATCGGGGTATCTTAAATCGTAGATTTACTTTTTGAGAGCCTTGAACCAACGGCTATCCTTACGGATAACCTTTGTCCATTCGGGTTTCTGAGCCGTTCCACAATTGATGTAACCTTCGGTTAAAGCCTCGGCTTTGGCGATTGCTTTAGCAACCCTTGCCGTCCATTTGCCGTATTCGGCACACTGAGCCAAACCATCGACAACTACATCCGTAGTTGGGGCAATGTGCTTTTTCTTGTCGAAGTTCTTGTCGGTTTCCGACAAGATAGTGCGCTTTTCGTAGACCGAAACTCTCGAATAGTCGCCACTCTCCTTGAGAGTGTAGAGGGTGTAGTCCTTGCCACCTACCTCTACGAGGTAAGCAACTGACTTGAACATCATCGGGTTGTTGTTCTCGTCAATAAGTCCAAAGGACTTACCAATGTTCTTGTCGAAGCAACCATACCAAGCCGTGAAGAAATCGGCTGCCTTAAGAGTTGCTAAACTCTTAACGTGAACACCGAGGACGTTCATTGCCTTAAGGCAAGCCTTACCCTGAGCATCGTTGATAGGCATTGTAAATGCCTTGGCGGTCTGGTTCCAAGTGTGGGCAACACTCTTAAGAGTGTTCTTGGCGTTCTTGACGGTGTTGTTCTTGCGTGTGTTGTTACTTTTACGTGTTGTCATAAAATGCGGCTTAACCGATGTTGCCGTAGGGCTGAAATGATTAATACTCAAAAAACTTGTTTTTTGTGGACTTTCGGGAGTCGAACCCGAATCCAATATCGAAGATATTGCGATGTCCGCCACCAACATCATTGCCGCGATTTTCAATACTCCGTATTGAAGTGCTATCCGTAGAAGCCCTTGCCCCAAATTCATCAATGCTACGCATTGCCAAGTATGCCGCGAATTTTGCCTTGGAGACTAATGCTACCTTGCATCAAACCAAAGGTTTGTCGGTATGTTCCTCCCGATTGGCTACTCTAAAGAGTAGTTGCTCAATCCAAGTCCGCTTTTACGCCAACCCTTTTGGGGTTGCATCTTTGTGAGGTTTCCCTTAAAGGGAAAAATGCTTGTGGCTACCTCACGATGCCTTACTACTACGTAGTAACTGGCGGCTCTCTCTCGATGCTTTGCATTTCCGTTTGACACCCCTTTTCCCCTAAAGGGGAAGTGTCGCACCGCTATCGGTTCGGTGGGTTGTTCAAAATTTCAAAGAAATTTGGGTTGGCTATTCCCGTAGGTTGCTATATCTTTGCCGTAGCGATTAGTGAACCATCAACATCTGACCGCTGTCGTTTGATGTTGACGATGCAAAGGTCGGAAATATCTGGCAAACTACAAATCATTTTAACAATTAATTTTTGTCTAAACAAGCAAAATCTTCGGAAAAGCCTTTAAATAAAGGAGTTTTAGGCAATCAAAAAGACTCTTTTTTATGTTAAATTCTAAATAATTTCGACTATAATGCTCTGAAACACCTTTAAACACTATACTTTCAAGCATTTCGTTAAAGTAAAAGTTTAAGGTATTATGATAAATAGATACCAAAAATAAGCGTTTTTAGTGAAAATATCTTTAGTAATCTTAATTTTTTTTGGAATAAATATACCGCATAAATATTCATTTTTGTATTAGTGTAATAGTAAGATAGTACACTTAAAATTGTAAAGAAAAAGTCAATTTAGACAATTTCTAAATATAGAATTTTCTAAATAAGTATATATCTATAATATACTCTTTAAATAGATTATTTATTTAGATTATTTCTAAATAAGATAGTACTTTAATTATCTGATAGTTTAACTAAAGTATAGTATAGAAATAGAATATAATTATAAATAAGGCTAAAATAAACTTTAATAAAAAGCCGTAAATAATTGAATATCAATAAGATACGATAGATAATAATACGTCAAAAATAGCAATAAATAACGAACGTTATATAAAAATATTTGAATATTACAAAATATTCGTAATTGTCTGAAAACCAATAAGGTACGCCAAAGTTATTTGACTGAAATGTAAAGAAATAGTCGGGGGAGGGGGTTAATTCGCGCCCCAATGACAGGGTGCAAACGCCCCTGTTTTCAAAAAAAGAAAATTTTAAAAATAAAAAATTTAAAACGCGAAAAAAGAAAAAACGAAAATCTGAAACCGAAAAAGAAAAAAAACGCGAGAAAAAAATCTGAAAAAGTGGGAAAATCAAGATTTAGTGTCTTGTGTGTTGGTGTATTATGTTGTTAGATTCGTTTTAAGGCACTTTTTAGGCTTTCTGGCGGGTTTTTACCTATTTACCTTATAACTTATCCACTTTGATGAAATTCGTGGCTTAGAACGGCTTAAAATGCGTTGTTGTTATTCTGGTATAAGAATTATTATGCTTTTGCGGTACGATAAAAAGGGTTATTGCGAAAGTTACGCGCGTGCGTATGTGTGTATATAATAAATATACTTATTTAATAAGGGTACTTTTCAATAAGTGTAGTGATTTAATTGCCTAAAAACTTGCATATTTCAATATTTTTTAGTACCTTTGCAATGTAGGATAGTCAGGGGTCATGACCTGATGATAAGGGTAAAGCCAATCGCCCTTCCTACATTTAACGAGGTTGGTAATTTTTGATTGGTATGAGAAGAACAAGAGAGCAGATTGTTGCAGAACAAGATGAAAGATTGTTATGGAACGGAAATAAGCGTAGGGAAGATTTTAGAAATCGCTACATTGAAAAGTTTAATGCTTTATATGGTGACAAATATGATTATCTTGATGCTGATTTTCACACACATAATGGTCTTATTAATGTATTGTGTCCAGAACATGGTTTGTTTAAAGTGACCATACAACAGCATTTGCATGGCAAGGAATGTCCGAATTGCAAGCCTTGGAGAAAGAATCAAGTAAAAACAGAAAAAACAAGACCAAATGGTGTTGTTTTAAAAGAATTGGCTTACAATCGTATCAGCACACCTATTGATGCAGAAAAGAAAAATGAATTGTATATATTAAAAAAGATGCATCCATATATTTCTTCTCGTTCGGAAGGAGAAATATTAATAGCAAGGTATTTAGACAAAAACGACATAAAATATTATCGTGAATGGAAATTGCCTAATGAATACCTGCTAAACCCCCGCAATTATATGCTTGTTGATTTTTATTTGCCAGACCACAATACGTTTATTGAATTTAACGGTGTTCAACATTTCAAGCCGATAGGTTGGTTTGGAGGTAATGATGTTTTTAAAATGCAACAAGAACGTGATTATGGGCTAAGATTGTATTGTAAGGAACATGGCATAAGGCTAATTGAAATTTCGTACAAAGATGTGGGAAAAATCGCGGAAATTTTGAAAACGAAAGTTAAAAACCTTAATAAGTAACCTTATTTAGTTAATTTATTTGTTTAATAAGTGTACTTATATATATCTTTGCACTAAGTTTAACGTAAAACAAAAGAATTTATTAAGTTATTATGACGAACAAAGTAAGTGATATTCCGCAGGAGCTGATGTCTAAGATGCGTCAGTCCTTTGAGGCCGAGCCGAAGATTCGCGAGTTGCGTGTCAACCAGCAGATGCTGATGCGTACTGGCAGGTACGATGCCGCGTTGGCTGTCGCACAGAATGTAGAGGTTCTGTTCAACCGTGTTGTCTTTGAGTATCTGGAGAACGCGGAGAACGAGGTTGAGAAGATAGACATAGCGACGATGGAGATGCCGACAGGTGACAAGGAGGACTTGATGCGTCATCTTCTTGTGTGTTTTATGTGTGCGGACATCATCAAGTCTTCGATACAGGATATGGACACGATTCTGCACCGCTACGACAAGACGATGTACATGGAAATGTTCAACGATATGCGTCAGGTGATGGATATGGCCGAGCAGAAGCTGAGTTACTTGCAGCAGAACAGCGGCTACCTGAAAGACCTTGTATGGGGTGAGAAGTGCGACAATATGTACGATATAATGGTCAGCAAGGCTGGTTCTATTATGCGCAAGATGAAAGATGACCCGAACTGGGGTAAGAATACGGAAAAGTTCAATGAAAAGAAATAGAGCCTTTCTAAGCGCGTTAAAAGTCCTTTGTGGTAACTTATACCGCTTTGGCATTGAAATGCGCCCTATGGGCTTAAAAAGTGGCAAAAACAACGTTTAACGATAAACAATAGGATTATGATTAACAGAGAGTACGAGAGAATTGCCCCTTGGAAGAAGGAGCTGTCTATGAAAATTGGGCTTTACGGCCTTAGTGACTTACGCAAGCTCGCCCCTATCGGGGATTTGGGCTACGAGAACGGCTGGTACTGGGACTATATGGGTCGCAAGGGATGGTTCTACGGCGATATGGAGAAAGCGGTTATGCGCGCTTTCCATGAGCAGGGCTTCAAGTTCGACAAAGGGTGGAGTACGGGCTACCTAAAGACCGACCACCACAGCTTATGCACGGAGTTAGGTTTGTCTTACAGTGTTGACAGCGGTGACTGATATGCGTATTGTCAAGAAAGTGGGCTTTGGCGGCTAGGATGGTGAGTCGTGGACGAGTTATCTTGTCTTTGGCAGGTTCTGGGTTCACGTCAACCGTCGCCGCCGTTGGCCTTTCGTTAGTTTCAAGGAAATACCGTTTTAAAAATTAAATATTATAGTTATGGATATTACAGGTACAGTAGTTACAGTCTTGCCCGAACAGCGTTTCAACGGCAAGAATGGTGAGGTGGTAAAGAATCAGTTTGTCATCGAGCACGGCGGTCAGTACAAGAAGAAAGCCGTCTTTAGTGTTCTTGGCGAGGACAAGTGGAAACAGATGAATGTTGTGCAGGATGCGGATGTGCAGGTGTCATTTGACGTTGATGCCCGCGAGTGGAATGGCAAGTGGTTTGGCGAACTGATGGCGTGGCGCGTGCAGAATATCAGCGGCCAGCAGCAGGCATCCGCAAGTGCAAGTCAAACACCTGCACCGCAGGCACAGATTCCGCAGGACGGCTCACATGTGGACGATGAGAACCTGCCTTTTTGAATATTGGGTGAACAGACTAAAGTCTTTAGGATATGTCGAAACAACGTAACGAAACGCTTCAAGCCCTGTGCCGCGACTATCTGTTGCGGTTGCGGTACATGGCAAAGAAGCACGGCATTGACGTGGATTCTATCATTCGTGCCAACAGGCGCAGCGAGTGCGAAGCCACGCAGAAAGAGGTAGAGATGCTTGCACGTTGTGTTGACGATGAGCGCATTTCACGCACGGACATACCGAAGCTGCTTGGTGAATCATACCGTCAGAGCGAAAGCAGCGGTGTGTTCGACAGGATAAAGAAACTGCGTCGCGTCGGTATCTATTCAAAGGTTAGTGCATTGATTTACAAAAACAGAAGAAAATAGTTATGGAATATACAAAAGAACATCCGTTAAGAGTTGTGACTCTTTGTTCTGGCTATGATAGCCAGTGTCTTGCACTTGAGCGTCTAAAGGCTTATTATCAAGATTTTGATTATGAGCTTATCGCTTGGTCAGAGTTTGACCCAGAAAGCACAACGCCGCTTGAAAAGCAGCCTGCCGTAGTTGCACACAATGCATTGTTTCCGCAGTGGGCTGACAGGAATTTGGGTGATATGACAAAGATTGACTGGACCAAAGTTGATGATTTTGATTTGTTGTTCTATTCGACTCCCTGTCAGAGCATTTCGTCAGCAGGCTTGCAGCACGGATTTGTGGAGGGTAGCGGCACAAGGTCAAGTATTATCTGGAACGTGCGTGATGCCGTCAAGGAGAAACGGCCTAAATTTCTTTGTCTTGAAAACGTGAAAGCGATGGTCAGCGGCAAGTTCGTGGGGATGTTCAATCTTTGGCAGAACGAGTTGGAAAGGCTTGGTTACGCAAACTTTGCACAGGTGTTGAATAGTAAGGATTATGGTGTTCCTCAGAACCGTGAAAGGATTTTCTTGGTCTCCATCCGCATAGATGATGAGTCGCCAAAATACAATTTCCCGAAACCATTCCCGCTTGAAAGGAAACTGAAAGATGTGCTTGAGGACAGTGTTGATGAGAAATACTATTTGTCTGATGAGCGTGTGGAAGGGTTGTTGAATAGCACACAAAAGGAGTCCGAGCGCGGCAACGGTTTTGCTTTTAGTCCTACCGATGGCAATGGCGATGCTCATGCCATAAAGACGCAGGATGGTAGTCGTAAAACCGATAATTTCCTGTTTGATGATTATGAGTAAGGTGAAAGTTCCGCTTAACACTGATGTTGATGGTTGCTGTATGACTATCAAGACAAGTTATAGTCGTATGACATACGCGAATTTCCTTGGTCACCAGCACGACGGTTATGCCGCAACTGCTATTTGTGAGTATGAAAGCGAATAAGGCAACTGGCGGCAAGAGGCTTGCATCAATGGTGTCCAAGATAGATAGGGCTTACCTTTGGATTGACACATACAATCAAAGGGTAGATGATATTGCTGGCACAATCAAGGCTCGTATTGACGGAAACTGTATGTACTATGTAAGTGTTGAGAAATGAAAGATATGGATTGTTTCGGTCTAAGCCGTAGTAGAGACCACAAAGGCGTTATAGTTAAAAGGAGTCTTGTTCCTTACACGAACTGTATTCACACAATGGTCGGTAGTGGCTGGAAAACAATGGAGGTTTTAGTGGTTGAGGTTTATGAAGAAAGTAATGTTTTATAACATAGATTCTGATGAATGTGCGAAAGCCATTCTCTCTGGCTGCTACAAGTTTGGTGTTGCCACGTTGCTGCGACCAGATGGTGCTACGATGACAAGCGTAATTGAGGTAGAGGATGAAAATAATATCGTGTGCAATGAGAAGTAGGTCGAGTGGCGACTGGCATTCATCCGAACACAGGCAGATACTTGAACTCGGAACGGACATATCCAATTCGGTCACAAGTGTTCAGAAAGACAGTTTAATATGCGAGATTTATGATTAGTTACATTATGCCAAACCCTCAAAAAAAATTTGGAGAATGGAGGTTGGATGCTAATATAGCACCATCTATACTATCCACAGATTACAAGTCTCCACCAATAATAGTAGAGTGTTATGAATAATAACGAGTGTAAAATAAAAATAGTAGGCTATTACATTAAGCCGAATAGGCATAGACCAGCAAAAGGAGTCGTTTATAACGCAAGCGGTATTTCGCCATGCGTTACGGATTATTCCCTTGGTGGCAATCTTGTGCCTACGATTATAGTAGATGACCATTTAAAAAGCAAAACAAATATGGAACAGACAAAAAGTAGTAAAATCGAGTTGCCAGAAGAATTGAAAGGCAAAAAGTTCAGAATCAGGAAACTTACTCCAAGAGAGTGTTTTCGTCTAATGGGTGTTAATGATGCGGACATTGACAAGATGCAGGCTGCGGGCATTTCAAATAGCGGTCTTTATAAACTGGCTGGAAATAGTATTGTCGCTGGAGGTAACTATGTTGATTACAATGGAAACGTAGATGGTGTACTATTTAATCTCTTCCGCAAGATGTTTATCGAAACGGGAGTTGAGAAAAGCGAGGAGCCTCAACAATTAACATTGTTTTAATTAAATAACTCTAAAATATTTTGAACTATGGTATATATGTAGTATCTTTGCACAAGAAAATTGCACCACGCATCGCCAGCGACAATAGATGCGGAAGTGATTAGGATATTAACGTTAAACAACTTGTTTGAAAACGGATGGTACAAAGTTGGAGTCGCTGCCGATAGAGTATCATCCGTTTGACTTAAAAATCAGCGACAATTATGCTACAAGCGAAAACAGAAGAACAAAAAGCTCGGATTAAAGAAATCTTTGGCCATACGTCGGTATGGGAAGGTGATTCTGGCGACGGCATCCATATTGACGATTGGGTTTCCTATGACGAAATGGCAGAGATAGTAGACTACCTACGTTCGGTCAACAAGCCGAAGAAAAGTGAACTGGACATGTCTATCGTTGCGACTGAAATGCGTGAGGTCGTAGATACATGGCTTGCTTACAAGAAAGAGAAAGGACAGTCGTATAAACCGACGGGATTTAAGACATTCTACAAGAAACTTTGTGAACTTAGCGGGAAAAACCCGCATATAGCGATGGCAATAATAGAACAGTCAATGCAGAACAACTACGCAGGATTATTCCCACTTAGAAACAATAATAACAACGTGAATTATGGAAGAGAAACAATCACCGACAAGATTAGGAGAAGCGTTGAAGAAGCAAACGTCTTTAGTCAGCAACTCACAGAACGAATTGGCAGTCAGCAGCAAGCCGACGTTTGTAACGGAGATAACGACGAGGTATGGTAGCTTTGTGCAACTTAGCAACAAGTTCTCCTATGCAAACAAGAATACGTTCGTGCAAGATGCTACGGCTTGTTTCCGCAGGGACAGTCCTACGTTCGTGCGGATAGACATCACATACGGCAGAGGCTCTTCCGCAAACTGGATATACAACATATTACAGGGTATGTTCATATTCCTTGGCGTGACGAACGACAAGTTCAGCAAGGAGCAGGTCTACAATCTCGCATGCAGCATCTATGCAAACTATAAGACGCTGAAAGTTGTTGAGTTCCTTCTGTTCGTTACACGCTTTGAGGGCGGCAGGTACGGAAAGTTCTACGGAGATACATCGTATGCCCTTACAGTCACGGATGCGCTGAACAGATTTATGGTCGAGCGGGAACACTACTATGCTGACATTGAGCGTGCGCGTGCCGAAAAGAAGATTGAGGAAAGCAAGAAGGATACAATCACTTTTGAGGAATACAGGCGTATGAAAGAAGAAAGCGGAGAGCACGTTTCAAGTATGCTTGATGAACTTTACGGCAATGGATAAGGAAGAATACAACAGACTGCTAAAGGACTGGCGGTGGAAAGAACGCCGTAGAGAAATCCTTGAAAGGGATGATTATACGTGTCAAGAATGTTACGCCGACAGAAACGACGGTGTTGTATTAAACGTACACCACAGGTATTATATAGACGGTAATATGCCTTGGGAATACCCAGACGAAGCATTGGTTACTTTGTGCGAAGATTGCCATAGAAAAGAACATAAATATAACGAAATTGATGTTTATTAATATAATAATCATTAAACGATTTGGAATATTTAAATAAAACTTATAATTTTGCAAAACAATTTTTTATTAATTAAATTTTTAGCGTTATGAAAACAAAAGAAAAGGAAATTCAGAAAAAGATTAAGGAACTTTGCGAGTTGATGGACGAAGACGAAAAGTTCTTTTTCTTCCGAAAGAAAGGAAATGCAGTGAATATAGCATTGCCAAGTGCAAGTGAGAGAAACGACGATAGGGTTTCAGCCGCATTGTCTTCCGTTATCGAAGCCTACTTTCTTGACAAAGGTGACGAAGGTGTTGACAGGCTTTCTGAAATCATTGTCAATTCTATCGAAGCACTTATCGGAATATCGCCTTTGGCTGGCGCAAAGCTTACGTCGCGGTTCGCAAAGGCTGCGTTGCTTGGTATGAAAATGACATTGGATAGGATTAAGGACTTGGATGAAGATGATGATGACGAAGAGGGTGTCGAGGATTGCGAAAACTGCGAGTTTATGAGAACATGCGAAAACGAAGATGCAGTCAAGTACCGCAAGACGCATGGCATACCAAAGCCCAAAAAGAGAGCCAAGAAAGACAAGTGTAACGAAGATTTAAACTGATTTTCAGTATGGAAAAACAGAAACTCTTTATCAAACTTCCAAATGGCAGGTATCAGGCTTATCGAGAGCCTGAGCCTCCTTTTGACAATGTACTATACAGGAAAGTGCTGCACGGAAAGAAAATCGTGTATGAGCCACAATCCATGTGTATAGACAAAGATTTGGATGAGGGCGTTTGGGTGGTTGTTAAGCACTTGTACGGCAAGTCATATTCAACTGGAAAATATCTCTATGACTGCTTTATGTGCTTAAAGGCAAGTGATATTCAGGACGTTCAGTTGTCAAAACTTGGCGGGATGGATAAACTTGCCGACTATCTTAGTCATAATTGGGATAAACTGCCAAAAAACAAGTCGCAATACGACCTGTGTCGCGCAATAGTCGGATTACTGTTTAACTACGAAAAAGAAAAAGACAAGAAATGACAATGGAACTTACAGAAATAGAAGACGAGATGGGAAATGTCTACAAGCAACAGACTGGAGGTAGCCACTACCAGAATTTGAAAATAACACCAATTGAGTATGCGATGGAAAACAAGCTTGACGCATGCCAGTTCTCGGTTGTCAAGTACATAACGCGTTTCCGTGACAAGAACGGACTTGAAGACCTTATGAAAGCAAAGGACTTTATAGATATGTTAATCGCATCTGAATATTGTAATCAAAAATAAAGCCTTGTGAGCGCATTTCTTTTTGTTTGTGGCTAACTATACCACAAGTGTAGTAAAATGCGCTTAGAACGGCTAAAAAACGGCTTAAAATGGAAATTATGGATAAAAGGGAGATGGAAGAGGCACAAAAGATGATAATGCCGAACAAATTGTGCATACACTGCATTCACAAGAAAAGGCAAAAGCGAAAGTATAAATCGCAGATATACTGCGAAATGCAGCCGTCGCCGTATAGTGACAGCGGGTTCAAGACAATCAAGGCGCACGACTATGCGTGCGGATTATATAAACAGAAAGAATAAATGATATGAATAATTTGTTATTTTTTATTATAACTAATGGATATAGTGTAGAACGTTGGCACAATATGTCTATGTTTCCAAAACTTAGTATAATGCTTTGCTGTGTGTGCATTTATATTGCATTAATGTCTGTTATTATTGACATGTATCGCACAAATTGTAGTATATCTGAAAAAATAACGGAAATATGTCTTGGTATGTGTTTTTCTATTTTTGCATTATATCTTTTAGTAAATTCTATTATTTATTGGTGATTATGGCAGATTTTACTGTACTCGGACACATAAGCAACATAAAGTTCCTTCAAGACAGCATTCTTGTTATTGTGGATGAGAACAAGAACGGATACACGAAACCGAACGGAGAAAAGGTAGAGCCGAAAGTGCTTACTTGGAAATGCATCTTTAGCGGCAACGCAAGCAAACGTGACTATGTGAGCAAGTATTTCAACCAAGGAATGCTTGTGCAGGTAAAAGGAGAGATTGTCCCGTATGCGGTTGAACACGGACAGTTGATAGAAGGGTATTCGGTTTTCATCCAGACACTGAATCGGGCGAGTTACCCGACAACAACAATTAAACAGGAAAGGAGACTAATCAAGGATAGCCAGTTGAACAGCACGGAAAGACCAGACTTGGAGACATACAACCAACCAGACTTTTAGAATGTAACGTTACAACAAAATATGTATAACTTTTAATTTGTGTAAATCATGACGCAGGAAGAGAAAATAAAGGATTTGGAACAACGTTTGGCTATGATGGAAGCAGACAATAGTGCATTGGCGGTTGACATTGAACACTACAAGAAAGTTGCAGCAGGGCTTAAAGGGCGCAACAAACAGCTTGCCGAACGAATCGAACATTACAAACAGCTCGACTTGGAAGGCGACGGACTATATGAGGAAACTCTTGCAATGCTTGAAGAGAAAGAGAAAATTATTGCTAGCTTGCAGTCACAGGTATGCAGGCTTACGGTTGAAAACAAGAAACTCAAAGTGAGCATAGAAGGAAAGGAACGCCTGATAGAAGAGCTTGAACTTGCAACAATCAAGCTACACGCGCCTTGGTGGAAAAGGATTTTTATGTAGTAACAACAGACCTTGCCATTAAAAAAGAAGCCACTATCCATCACGGACGGTGGCTTATCCTTTTCTAACGCCTTAGAAACATCTTTTTACCTTAAAAACAATTCATAACCAAACAACTCATAGACAATCATAAAATTAAAGTGTTAAGCATTACTTGGTGATGTTAGCGTATGAAGCGTGATTGTTCCCATAATATACGAATTTCTTCCGCGATGCAGCTTCTGTATCGTAGGCTTGTACGATTTCAGACATACTACATGGGCATATTTGTTCACGTAAGCGGATTTCAGGTAGAAATCCCCCTGCTTGCACATATAGCTGATGAATGCGTCGTGTACCGTCTGTGTGTCGCTAGCACCGTATCTTTCACCAACGACGAACGTTACCGATATATCAACGTTTGCGCGAACGATTGAGCCGCCAGCAAGAAAATAGTCCTCCGTCTGACTGTTTATCCATTTTGCGGTGTACACGTTCTGTGCTTCGCCAAGTTCGTTGTACCCGTCAACCGCGAGGATTTTAACGCCAGCAAACTTTGTCGTTATATCCTCCCAACTGCTAGCGTTCCTGCTAACAAAGTATTTGTTCCTTAATTCCTGTGCCATAATCCTATAATCTTAGTTCTTTGTCGAAAATCTTTACGTTCCCAAGGCAGTATTTTCCAAGTTCCACCTTTGCGTCTTTTGAATACCTGTAAACAACCACATCGCTGCTTTCGTCCAAGTCCTCTATCGTAATAACACTCCTGTCGAAAAGCTTTATGTTCGCGGAATTGAACCCTTCACATACAAGATGCACGTTGCTGCGGTTGCTTATGTATATTGTCGGGCATTTGGTCTGCGGGACAACAACGTTCGCTCCGACAGTCCACATGATGCTTGAAATATCCGTCGATATGTTCAGGTCGTTCTCGTAGTCCCAGTCAACATAAAGCGAATACGTATATCCTTTCACGTCATCACAGTCGTTGAACACAACACCGTTGATGTAGTCCTTGAAATACTCCTTGACATATTCTTTGGTAATACCGATGCCCTTGTACGCGTGCGTAACAACGTAAGGTATCGACTGTTGGCAAAGCGAAAGCTTTATAAGCATGCTCTTGTCATCACCGCACTTTCTCCAATGCGACTTATAGTCGGCGCATAGCGGTGCTGTTATCGCACCGCTTAATGCCGCCTTGTAAAAATCGAATATTCCCTTATCCATATTGCAAAGATAGTAACTTTTTTGTTTGTAACCAAATATTTTATGCCATTTCAACGCGAACCGCAAGTCCGTTAGGACTACTCCATCCTTCAAGAATTGACTGTATCGCCATCTGTACTTGGAACGACTGCTGCAACTGTAGAAGCATCTGTCCCTGTACGCCAAGCTGTATGTCCGCATCGCCTCCAATAAGAATGTCGCGTATCTGCGTGAGGATGTCCGACTGGTAGTAGACCTGCTGCGAAACACCGTTCATGTAAGCCTCCAACGCGCCTGCGGTATCTTCGGTTATACCCTGAATACCTTGTTTTAGGGAAGATAGTTTTTCTTTGTCTTTTTCGCTCCCAAATTCGATGCCAAAAAGTTCCATATACTCTTTAAATTCGTTTTGGACATCACTACGCCAACTAGCAGACGTATCCCTTATGCTTTGAATGTCTTCTGGTCGAGGTCTTGCAGCATCAGAATATGCTTTTGCGTATTTTTCTTTCGCTTCCTCGTAAGATTTTTTAACACGCTCAATAACATCGTCTGAAACATAAAGGTCTCTGTCTTGTGCAAACGCCATAATAGCTTCATAGGCAACGTAAGCTTTATCCATTGCAGTCTTTGCATCCAGCACATTCTCGTCGAGCGATGCCCTTAATTCGGCTCGTTCTGATATATCTTTTAGCATTTCTTCAATTCTATCACCTATAAGTTTGCTAACTATAGATTTGGAGACCATGCTGTCTATCATTTCATTAAACGAATCCTTGTAAGCGTCCATATATTTCTCGCCTTTTTTGAAAGCGTCAATCATACTGTCAACAAGATTTTCAGCCCAATCTTGAGAATCTGAAATGTCTACAAGTTCTTTTGCTACATTTTTTGCAGCATTGGAAACTTCTCGCTCTAATTCATCAACCTTATCCTCAAGATTTGAGATTTTTTCAAAATCTTTGTCTTTGTTATCTCTTGACCTTTCAAGTGTAAGCTGCCTTTTAACATCATCAAGTTCCAATTGTTTGTTAGTTAATTGCAGCTTCTTTAATCCAATGTCGTCAGCACCATACGAGTCTTCTATTGCTCTTTTTAATTTATTGTATGATACTGCAAGCCTGTCAATTTGACGTTGGATTTGTGTTACCTGCTTGTTAATTGCTTCATTTGACGCCTCTGAAGCCCATCTGATAATACTACTTGCAGCCCCAGCTATACCACCGATTATAGCACCATACGCTCCACCAACTTGAGCACCAGTAGAAGCACCCTTTCCAGCACTTTCTATAACAGAAAACAATCTGTCAACATCACTAGTGTCAACACCGCTTATGGATTTTGCAAGGTCGTCAAAAACACTGATTGCAGATTTTACAGCGTTTACTGTTTCATATATACTTCCAACCCAAGCAGTTGCGTCAACCTTTCCAAACTTCTCGCGCTCTTCGTTAAGCTTTTTTAATTTATCTCTCGCTTCTTTAAGTTTTGACTGCGTTTTTTCATCTGCAATTCCGTTCGCTATATTTAAAGCTTCAATTTTTGAAAGTTGCTCTATTTCATTTTTTGTTTTTTCTATTTCTTCGTCAAACAACTCCATTTTTTCTTTCGCTCTATCAAGCATATTGCCGATATATCCGAAAGGATTGTCTTTTCTTTGCTCTTTGTATAGGTTTCTTAACGCCTTGTTGATTTTAATTATTTGATTCCCGTCTAACCCTTTTGCAGTCTTTTTATAACTTTCTATTTCAGATATAAGCATTGAAATTGCACTCTTTGACATATTCGCAAGTTCTCCAGTGGCAATAATCCATTCTGGAGATTTCTGGAAAGCTTCAAAGTTCTCCTTTGCTATGCCTTGTTCTTGACTGTTATCAATGGCGGTTACAATGTTTAGTTTTGCATTATCATCGCCAGCAATGTTTTTGACAAGATTTTGCAGTTGCTCTATAAGTTTCTGTTTCTCCTGTGGGTCGGTAGCCGCAAGAATCTGTGTCTGTAAGTTCAAAGCCAAAGATTTCTCGTCTTCGTTTCTTCCAAATTGCTGCGCAAATGTCACACGCTCCTTAACGGCGTCATTCTGGATTTTGCTTATCTTTGTTTCATACTCCGCATACTTTTCAAGCAGCTTGTCCCAGTCTTTAATCCTTTCCTCCGTTTCCTTTCTTTGGAATCCTCTTGCAGCTTCAACAGCTTTTTTTACAAGTTCAAGTTGCGCATCTGTAAATGTTTTGTTTTCTTCAAATGCACGCAAATAATCATCCGTGATGTCAAGCACATTTGGAAGTTCTGTCTTTGCACCCAATTCGCTAAGTTTGCTATTCAGTATCTTTGATGCGCGTTCTGCATACTCGCTTGCCGTTCTTGGCAAATCGTTCACGTCAATACCCATCCAGTCGGCAAACATATTACCCAACTCTGGGTCTGCATCTAAAGATACCGCCAGCTCATACTCGTCCTTTAGGCGGTCGAGTTCGTTGTTCAAACCCTTGGTAATCTTGGTGAGGTCATAAGCATCAGCATCAACATCAACCTCGCTATATTTGACTTCAAGTTCTTTAATCTCTTCTGGCTTGATGTTTTTGGCAATTTTGGCAGAGTCCAATTGTAACTTTAACATGTCCAAAAGCGCATGCGGATTGTCCGTACCAGCAAATTTGGATATATCAAAAAGCGGTATGTTATTCTTTCCAAGTATAGAGTTGATGCGTGCAATAGAATTTCCAAATTGGTTTGTTATCTTTGTTAAGGCATCACCACTATTTGCGCCAGCATCGACAAGTTTTTTGTATTGGCTGCGCACCCTATCAATAAGTTGCAATTCGTCTTTTAGTGCTTTTGTCAATTCGCTTTCAGCAGCCTTTTGAGCCTTGCTTGCGGCAGTATTTTCTTTCTTTGACTCACCACCTTTTTCAACGGCTTTGTTATAATCCTTCTGTGCCTGTGTACGCTCTTTAAGTGCTTCCGTGAGTTCTCTGTCATCTTGACTAACACGGCTTAAATCAACAGCACCTGTTTCAGCACCCTCAACCTCCTTTGCGCCTTTCTTTCTTAGTTGACTAATGCGCTTGTCAAGACGCTGCATTGTCTTCCAAGCATCATCAGCCGCTTTATCGTATTCTTCAAGCTGCTTGTAGACCGACTTTCCATCCTCCGTGCTAATAGTCATCTTGATAAACACGCTCCAAGTGTTAGCATCGTTTATCCAATTTTTTAATCGGTTGAAAACACTATCTGTTGCAAGGTTGTGCGATTTCTCGTATCTATTAGCCCAATCGTGAACTCTTTTTTGCCACTCTTCGGACTGGAAGTCCATAGCTTTCTTGCCGTGGTCTGTCATGGAATTGTACGCAGCCGTGAGTTCGCTTATGTGACGTTCCTTAATGTATTTTGTGAAATCGTTCCAGTAAGCACGGTTTTCACCGTTGAACTTGTCAAAATCGCGCTTTTGTTGCTCAAGCGTTTCCAAGTTCTTCTGTATCTGCTGCTTTGATATTTCATCAGATGCTGTTGCGAGTGCGTTCTTTTCGTCGGCAATGCGGATTTCAAGTGCTTCTTTTGCAGCTTTAGCACGGGCAACCTCAACCTCTCGTTGTAGCGTAAATGCTGTTTGCGGGTCAAGATTACTTTGAGTTGCAAGTCTGTCCGTAACTTGCTTAAACACCTCATCAATCTTTCCAGTATCACCAGACCATCCGTTAAGGTTGATAAAGTCGATAACAGAATCGGTTGTGACTTTAAGGTCTTTGCGGAATCGTTCAAGCGCAGTTGCATAGTCTTTGTCAATAACCTTTGTGAATTTATCATTGGGGTCTTGACCTGCATCTTGAAGTCTTTGTATTTCTTTTTGTAAGTCTTTTACATTGCCAATCAATCCATCTGCGCCTTGCCAAGCATTCCACCAAGCAGCCCAACTTTGCGTCACCTTGATGCCGTCCTCTCCAATTTCCTTTAGTGCTGCTGAAACTGTCTGAATGTCGTCAAGTATTTGGAATCCCTGTCTTAGTCTCTCGCTGACATTTTCGATAGAAAGTAGTTTGCTAATGTATTCATCGCTTGCGTGCGAAGATAATTCAATCTGCTCACGCATAGCCTCCCACACTTTTTTTGCCTCCGATGCAGAAATGTCTTGTCCTACAGTCTGGTTTGCATAAGCGGTTGCAGCCGCCTTTCCTGTTGATGGGTCGTATATATTCCCAATAGCCGTTTTTTGCGTAGTGTAAAGGCTGTCACGAACATTTTTGTATTGCTCTGCAAATTTCTTTAAGTCCTCGTATGTAGTTTTCGCGCCATCACGCAAAGATTTGTTAAACTCTTTAGTTGCTCTATCTGCATTGATAAAAGCGTCTCCTATCTCTGTTACAAGCAGAGCAGCCATTGTAAACCATGCCAACGGAGAACGAACAAGGGACATAAATGCGCTTCCAAGCGTTCTTACTGTAGCAGCAAGACGTGTGCCAAGTAACGAATTGAGCGTCATGTATTTGTTAAGAGAACCAAAGCCTATACCTGCCGCATGAGCACAGACACCCAAGAATTGCAGGGCTTTTGCAACACCAAACACAAGAGCAACTTCGTTTAGCGCGCCATAAAGATTTTTCCATTGCAAGAATAAACTTCTTAAAGCACCGATACTCCAAGTAAGAACCCCTTGCGTTTCTTTACCCATATCATTAAGCATATTGTTCCATGCCAACGTAAGGTTTGCAAGACGAACTTTAAGAGTGTCGGCCATTTTTGCTTGGAAATCAAAGAACTTGCCACCTTCATCAGTCATCTTTGTAATAACAGACATGACAGAATTATAGTCAATGGCTTTCTTTTTCATGCGGTCATATACGTCGGCTGTACTAACCATCTTTCCCTCTAGCTCCGTGTAATAGTCGGAAAGTTGCTTTACAAGCGGAATACCAGCATTTGCAAACATACGCGCATCACGACTATTTAGGTAGCCATAAGCCTTAATCTGTCCAAGTGCGTAAGTTAAACGTTCCATTGGAACGCCAACGGCAGATGCCATATCTGCCAATCGCCTTGTTGTATCTACAACGTCCTTTGCGGCAATATCGTATGCCGTTAATTGTTTTGCAGCATTTGACAATTCAATAAGTGTGTATGGCGACACAAGAGCCATCTGTGACAACTCATTGAATATTTGCGTTCCACGTTCTGCGCTATTGATAAGAATACCAAGCGCACGTTCGTTCATTTCATATTGCGAACGAACCTCAATAAGGTTCTTGATGAAGGCTGTTGACGCGCCAACGGTAAAGTAGAACGCAAGACGGTTCTTCATGTAGTTCCAAGAACGGCCGAGCGCATTGTTTGAACCAATCATTTGTTGATTCTTCTGCATCACATCGTCCATCTTCTTTTTAAGACGGTCGTATTCTGCATTTACAGTAGAAATTTCTTTCTTTTGTGTTTCAACGTTTAAACCGCTACGTAAAGATGATAGTCTTTGCATCTTATATGCAATATCATCAAGCGTCTTTTCAGACAATCCTCCTTTGCCGTTTATACCAATAATAGACTCTAATGACACTGGTCTTGCGGCTTGTGAACGTATTTTCTGCATAGCGCGTTCGACCTCATGCATAGAAGCAACAAGCGTCTTACCTTGGTCGCTATTCCTATCAGACTTTCCAAGCGTATCGTAAGCCTGTTTTAGCTGTTTTAGTGTAGATGCCAACTTATTGTAAGAATCCTTTTCAGCATCAGCCATCTTTACTTGTTGCTCCTGTATTCCAAGAACAGATGCAATGGACTGACGTAGGCTGTCGTAGCTTTGGAACGGCGTAGTACCACCAGAACGAATGCCGCTTGCTCGTTTGTTTATTTCTTCGTTGACTTTTTTCTGGTCTTGATAAATCTTTTTTAATTCCTCACCAGTAAGACGGGTAGCTTGTGCAACTTTTTCTTCTTCGGCAGCTTGCTGTAGCATTGAGGATTGTTCGCTTTTATGAAGCTGCAAAAGCTGTTCTTCTAGTGCAATACGGCTTTTTAGAGGTGTTGTATCTTTTTCTAGGTTATATACGCTTACTCCATTAACAACTGCGTAACCCTTTTCTTTCCATTGTGCGCTTTCCCTAATCGCTTGCGCTTGCTTGCGAATTTCTTCTGTGTATCTTTGCGCGGATTGTGTAGCGGTGCTATATGATGTTGATTGATTTTGCAATTCTGACTGTCCCTTTTTAAATTGCTCGTTCAGTTGAGCAAGTTCAGGATTTACTTTTTGCAGACTATTTACATAGTTTTGAATTGTATGGCCTTGCGGTGCAATAACATCACCCATCTGCTGAATGGCGTTTTGCAATCCTCTAATCTGCGGTATAAGCGTGCGAACCTCGTCGCCATATTTATGCACACCTTCGGTTGCAAACTGATATAATCCCTTATCACCAGTTTTTGTTGCACTTGATGCCATAGCAACAAACGAAGAGTATTGTTGACGGGCTTCACGTAGCCGTTCACGCAATAAGTCAAGTTGTATATTCATTGTTTGCAATGTATCCGCATTGCGTATGCTACCAGCATCTCCAGTACGGACAGATACCTGACTTGCTTTTCTTATCGCAGCGGCCTGTTGGTCGAGTGTTGTGTTATATTCTTTTGCAATTTGATTGTTACGCTGAATAACCTCGCCTTCTTGCGAGAAAAGTTTTGCACGTCTTGAACTACCACCGTCAGCAGTGCCTCCAGAATCAATTTTGATATTACCAAGGTTCTTGATGGCTTTCTCCATACGACCAACCTCAGACGTAAAGTTGTCTGCCATAACCTTTGTTTTTTCGGCTACCATCGACACAAGCTTATTGATAGACTGCTCAAGTTGAGAACTATCAAGACTCGCAGCTATAATTGTTGCACTATCTGCCATACTTATTTAGAGTTAAAATTGTTATTCTTTCTTCTTTTTCTTCTTGCCTTTGTTGACGGGGATTTCCATTTCCTCGCCAGCTTTCAGCTGCTTTGTATTTCCGAGACCACCCATGAACTTTTCAAGTTGCTTCTGTGCCTCGTATGCGTCCTTATATCCGTTCCAAGCCTTCTTGTCTGTGCCCTTCAAATACTTGGTGTGCGTGTTGTCAACGGCCATAAACTGAATCTGTGCAATGCTCAGACGATACAGATAGTCGTCTAATCGGTATTGGGTGAAGGCTCGGAGGAAGTCGCTTGCGTCTGCAATGACAGTGCTTCCATAAACAGTGATGCTGTCTCCTCCGATTTCTTCTTCCGCATCAGAAGTGAATCCGTAAGCGTACTCACCGATTTTTTGAGTAAAAAAAAACCACTCAAGTCGATTGACTTTATCGCACCTAGAACTACCGCAGCCCACTGGTTCGTGTCAAACGTACTGTTCATTACCTTTGCCTTCATCATAGCCACCATCTTGTCGTTTCTTGACATAACATCCTCAACATCATCGTAAGAACGTATATCGTCTGGCGTAAACCTGTGATTGCACAGGACAATGGCCATTATCTCACACATCGCATCCAAATCCGTACACAATGCCGTTATAACCTTCTGGTCGGTATCCAGCGTTTCATCCGCTTTGCGCATATCCATAACCAACCTGCAAATGCGGTACAACGAATAATAGCGCATATTCTTCACTACATATTCCTTGTTGCCCAGCATTACCAGCGAAGGACTGTCATTGATAATGTCAACTATATCACGCTTTATGTCTATCGTGAAGTCTGACATCTCGTTTCCAGCTTTAGGCTCTTCCTTTTCTTTCTTCTTCATATCGTGAACGTGTTTTTAATATTGCAATCGTGAAACGAAAGGGGCACACAAATGGGACTATCCCACCGTGCGCCCCACGTTCACGAAAACAAAAGAGTTTGTTTTTTACTCACCAGTATCGCCGATAATCTTGTACATGTGGTCGTTCTGGTCTGCATCAGTGTAAACCAAAGCGGTAATGGTTACACTGTAGTTCAGAGCACCGTCAGCATCCTTCTTGAGAGTGCCAACCGTCAAGCCCTTGTAGATAACCAGCGAACCAAAGCCACGTCCAAAGTCCAGCTTCCATTCCTTCTCGGAAGTGTAAGCAGAAGGAGCACCCTCGTACACTTCTGACGTAGTGCTTGTTCCTGCTGTGTAAGTACCACCGAATACTGCGGGAAGCTCACTGAGGTCATAGTTGGCCAGTTCAAACGTCATCGTCACAGGATTACCCTGATAGAAAATGTCGAACGGAGCATCATAGAACTCGGCCTCAATCTCCGTAGACTCAGGCTCGTCCTGTGCAATGGTAAGACCACGAAGAACACCCATGAACTTTGTGTATTCAACACTTGCGGCAGAACCGACGGCACGGTATCCAAGACCAATCGGCTTCAAAGTTGTTTTCTTTGCCATAATTTTACCCTTTCTTTAATTTAATGTTATTCTTAATTGTTATTCAATCTGTTTGTCGATGACTAATACAAAAGACTTTCTATATATATGATACTGATTACCCTTTTGCGAGGTTTCATCATCATCTGCAGAGAGTTCAGAACCTTTAAGTACGTAATAGTCTGTGTTGCGAGATTCTGTAGCAAGGTTTACAACGGTATTTATACCATCTTCAAATGCCTTGTATTTCTCCGTATCAAGTCTTCCGCGAGGTTTTTTCGGAACATACGCAGTAACATAGCATCTTGCCCATCCGTAAGCATCGCCATCAAATTCGCTTTCGTCATTCAAAACACCTACTCTTAACGAGATAAACCCGTTTGAGGTATCGCTTTCGGTATTTTCCGTAGGCTCACCCATTTTATACACATTCTCTGACACAGTGCCATAAAACATGTCGTACAAGTAGTTGTAGATGTCTATTCTTGACTCTTTGAACATAATTAACTAGCTCTATAGATATTGAATGTTACATTACTTGACTTGAGGTCTCTTGAAACAACATCGTAGTGTCGTGTCATTACCTGCCATCGCAGTTCTTTTCCAGAACGCAACGAGAATCCAGTTTCCCAGTATCCCCAATAAGGTGCAAGCACGGCAAAAAACACTTCCCACCCTTTTTCGTTTGTAGGCTTGTAACCCTGAATGAATCTCTGTGCCAAATAATGACCGCTGACAGATTCGCCCATTGGTCTTGAATATTCATGCAAATGAGATACTTCGCTTGCGGCTTGCGCCCTATAATAGCCAGACTTTTTTCTATCTCCGTTAAAATACACGCCCCAACAAAGACTGTCAAGAAGGTTTCCTGTCCTATCCAAATTGTTTGCGTGCGGAAAAACGGATATGTCATTGCCTATTTGCTGAATCTCATGCATCGCATATTCAATAAGCCGTTCGGTCTGCAAGTCAGACATCTTTTTAAATATATGCCCCTCTATCGCCTTTTGCGGAAATATGACCTTTGACTTTTTCATAACCTACCAGACCTTTCTCGTCGAATATATGCTTACGCCGCCTATTTGCGACGGCTCTGCGTTGTCTACAACAAACTGAATCGTTTCACCGTAACGAACAAGTGAAATTCTGTCTCCCTTCCTTGGAATTATGTAGATATCCTCATCATCCTTTGTTAGTGGAATGGATATGATGTAAGATGATGTCTGTAGCACACGTCCTTCATTGTCCGTTACCATGTGCTCATCCATTACGCCATCGTACAGAGTTACCTCCGTATCGTTTTCGTCACCATTCCCTTCAATGATTCTGGTAATAGTTCCTTGGTATGGGTATTCAAGAATCTCGTCCCTTGTCATAGCCGCTCAACGTCTTCAATCGGTATAAACCTAATCTTCTTCTGTATGCCCTCTAGTATCTCGGCCTTTTCGTCATCGTACAGTTTGTACATACGGATTGCATACTTGATTTTCTCATCCTGATAAAAGTCCTGCTCTGAGCCAATGGTCTTTTGGTAGCCATTGTGTGACTGTTGCAATGACGAGGTATTAGACGGGCTTAGAAGTACGGCTGCAAATATAATGTCAGCTGTCATTAGTTCCCTGTCGCGCTTCGTTACATTGTCGCCGTAAGCATCGTCGTCAGGGTTAATCCCTCTCTCCAATGCTATCTTGACAAAATTCTGCTCGTCAAAACGAGTGTATGTCGTGGATGCTTTAAGCCATTCTAATACCGTCATTGCCTCAATCAACTAAAAACTATTGTCATGATGAAAAACCTATTATTATGCTGTTCTCGTAATGTCTACGACTACGTGATACTGCGACTCGTCAAGCACAGTTGCGTAACGTCCAATTACATCCGTATGGTAAGCCTTGAGCATACCGTTGGGAACGGTCTTGTTGATGACGTTCAGGAAGCCCTGCACCTTTGCCAGAGAGAACTCGATGTTCTTGTTCACCTCGCCAGACTTCATCAGTTCCACATCGGCAACCTGTGCGTGTACAAGTACGCCTGCATAGCCAAGAGGACGAAGAACAACAACGTTAGGATTCCAACCCTTCACGGTGTGATAGGTGGTGATACCCTGAACGGTCTGCTGTTCACGTACAATGCGGATTGGAGAAATCTTTGAGATAGCGGAACGGCTGTAAGCAACCAACTGCTCGTAGGTGATTGTGTCAACGGTTGTGGTAGAAGAACCGCTGTTGACGATAATCACCTTGTCTGGAGCGTAGAGCGCAATGTAGCGGTTTACCTCCTTGATGAATGCGGCATTCTTCAGGAGGATTTTCACAACTGTATCCCAAGGAATATCCCACTCGAACGGTGTGCTCTCTGGGATGTTGTTTGCCTCCTTAAAGTCAAGCTCAATCTGACGCATCTGTTCGGGGATGTCTGCGTCGGCAGCAGACCAAACCTTGGTGATAGCGTGCTTGTAGTTAGATGCAGGGATGTAAGGCGACTGATACACCTGTACACCGCTAAAGCCCTGAGTTGTCTTCGGGTTTTGTGCAGTACCAAGGTTAATCATGTTGCCATACTCACCACCTCGGCTCAGAGTCATAGCGGCCATATTGGAAACACGGAGGTTGTGCGTCTTAACCAAGTCTGCAACGCCACGTACATAGCCCTCTACCAAAGACTGGTCTGAACCAAGTTCACGAAGACGTGCCTGCAACTCCAACTTTGACATTGATGTCTCAAAAAGTCCCTTACCATACTGGTAGATTGAACCAGTCTTCTCGGTAAATCCTTCGGCATCGAGCTGCATTGTCTCAGACAGAGGAGCCATTGCGTCTGCCATAGGAACGGTGCGGTTAATCTTCTGACGAACAGTCCAAGCTGGGTTTTTCTTCAAGTCGGCAATGTCGATGCTGTACTCGTTGCCCTCCACACGGAAATGCTCCTGCCAGAAGAATGCGTTTTCGTCAATCTCGATTGTATTGTCGATAAGCGTCTGCAATAAACCCTGATTAGTTCCGTCGAGCAGACCGTGCTTATACAGTTTGTCGATAGCCTCATCTGGAGACCACTGGAATTTTAATGCGTTTGCCATAATATAATCCTCCTTTCTTTAAATCCAGAAAATTCCGTCAATCAGTGAGCGGTTGTTAGCAAGCACATAAGCTGGCAGTGGCTGCATGCGGGCAATCCAAGCCTGCTTATTGTAGACGGTAGAAATAGAATAGTTAGCCTGACCATTGAGTCCAAAGCCCTCTGTGGGCATCAGGTCGCGGTCAGCCTCAATGAATGTGTTGGGCTTCGGAACAAGAACAGTAGCGGTCTCGCTTGCCGCATTACCAGCAGCCTCAACAAGTATGTCGCCTACGGCAAGTGCACCAAGGGCAACACTAAGCGTCACGGCAAACCGCTCGTTAGTCTCGTCATAAACCACGTTAGTTACAAGTGCCGACTGACCAGTGCCAGTAGCAGTGGAAGGTGCTTTCATAATCAGCATACCAACCTCTGGGGCATCGCCATAGCCATCACCATTGACGTAGATGGTTGTGTCTGTTGCGGCAGAGGTAGCAGTCTTAACACCGAATGAACGGAAAATCAAGCATCCCTGTGCAGGTGTGTACTGTACAAGCTGTGCAGCATACAGATGGTCGAAGCCCTTCTTTGGATTCAGGATAGTACCGCCAAGCAGTACGTTTCCGCGCTGCTCGCCGTTTGAATCCTTAACCCATACCCACTTTCCACCGCGAGTCTTCTGCGATGTTTCGTAGAAATAAGCCAAATTCGTTACCATAATCTTTTTAATCTTTAGTTATTAAAAGTTTAACATACCTTTATTTTAGGCAAGGACTCAAGGAACTCTTTTTCCTGTTTCTGCGTCTGCTTTGGAGCGAGAGGTTTTATATCGCCAATCGAATCCTTAAAGATGTCCTGAAAACGGGTTGTCAATCTCTTTGCCTGTTCCTCGTCCGTCTCATCCAAGTTGACCGCAAAATCCGTCGCATAGTTTTCAAACGACTTATGCAGGTCTTCCCGAATGCCCTTTTTTGCAAGTGCCAAAACCGCCTTGTACTTGTCTTGTTTGCGCTGTGCATCCTTGAACTTTTCCAATTCATCGAGTTTGTCTTGTAATTCCTTGGGAATCTCAACCTCTTTTTCTTTTGGCTTCTTTGCAAGTTTCTTGGTCAACTCCTCAATCTGACGTGTTAATTCGGATTTCTCCGAGTCGTAAATAGTCTGCTTCTTTGCAAGACCTTTGACTGCTGCACTTCTGGCTGTGTCAAGATTGAACTTGATTTCGTCATCAATACCATCGTCATCAATACCTGCATCGGGATGTCTTTTTACAAAAAAATCCGCAAACTTTTCCTTAAACTCGTCAGTAAGTGTCTCGCCGTCGTAACTTCTCTCGTTACAGTAATCGTTTGCTCTCTGCAAAACTTCTTCTTTTGTCATAGTTCTCTCCTATTTTAAAGTGTAAAACAAATTGTTTGTGCAAAAATAGTAATAAGGTGTAATCATTAAAAATTATTTTGGCACACATTTCGTTTACAAGATACAAAAGAAAACGAACTTTCCATTGTATCATAATGAAACACATTGTTTCAATGTGTATCTTTGCAACGAGAAATTTCTTTAACATGGCTAGAAAACGTAATGACATAGTGTTATCTCCATTGGAGGATGGCAACCAGAAATACGCCATTCGTTCCAATGCTGATTTTGTTGTACTTGCTGGGCCGACTGGCTCTGGTAAGACATACGCACTGTACTATGCCCCAATCGAATATCTTGCCATGAACGACAATGCAAAAATTGTCTGTTTTATGCGTAACGTGTCGGATTTCTGGGGTGCTGGAAAGGTTAGTGACACGGTAAAGTCAATGTATCCGCTTGTAGACCGTTCCGTAAAGCGTCAGCCGCACGACCCGATAGGAGAGATTATACGTAAGCAAGAGGATATGGGTATGAAGCTGTACAACGGAAGCGAACTTAAATTCCAGCAGCTTGACAACGAGAACCCGATAGTCCTTGATAAGATTGCAAAAGGTTTGCAGGCAAAAAAACTTATCTTTGATGAGGCCAATAAATTCGCTTGGCGAACAATAACGACATTTATGCCGCGTCTGCGTTCCGATAGTGCTGGTAAGGCACAGATATACCTTGCGCAGAATCCAGAACGCGAATGCCCGCTACGCAAGATATGCGGAAAAGGCGAACATGGCGGCGGGTGGATAAATGACGATGGCACTGTTGATGCATCTATGGATGGAGTCGTTATGTTCTTCTATATGCACGAAGGTGATATGGACAAGATGTATTGGGGGCGTACCAAGCGTGAAGTCTATGAGAAATGTAAAGACCTTATAGATATGCGTATGGAACAAGACCCCGATATGACATACGAGGATTTCATTCTTTCTATGGTGTTCTTCACATTCGACATACGCGACAACAAGAAGATGCTTGCAAAGAACAAGTCTTATCGTGGCATGACTGCAAACTCTGCAACGGCAGCATCGTCATACGCAAACAACTGGAACTATTCAATTACGGATGAACAGACCAACGAGGATGACTTGTTGAACGTTGAGCTTACGACTACAGACGTTGAACGTATGTTCCGTCCATCGCAAGTTCCTACAAACAGTGAGCTGTTAAAACGCCGCATGACAATGGATATGGCGACAACAGGATTCGATAACCTTATATTCAAGTATTGGGAATTGTGGTCGCATTACGGATGGATATGCCGTGATTTCAAATACTGCATCAACAACAAGAACAGGGATGCAGTTATAATGGCTATTGATTTCCGTGACAAGCACAATCTGCAAGAAAAGGATATGATTATAGACGTGCAGGGATTTGGCTATCTTGAAGAATGCTTTCCAAGGGCAACGTCTATAAGTGGCGCAAAAGCACCGACAAACAGGAGTAAGGCGCAGTTCAGGGCATTCAAGGATGAAATGGCTCATGTGGCAATGGAAATGATTCAGAGCGGACTTATACACTATGAGCCAAGCCTTGCAAATGCTCATTACAACCACAAGAACATGAAACGTGAGGGCGGCACGACACTGATGAAACACATGGTATTTGAAAGCCGAATCTTCCAGTTTCAGAAAACACCGAACGGTCGCATAGAGATGATGCCAAAGGAAAAGATGAAAACCATACTTAAAGGTATGTCACCAGACCTTTTTGACAACGTTATTCTTCTGTGCGGTGGAACAATATATGATTGTTATAGAATGCTGCGTGACGATGCTGGTGTGATACGCAAGAAGATGCAAGCGGAGGATATGCTCGCCATGTTGAATGTGAATGGTGAAGATGTTGTAGACACAAGAATACAGCGTCCGAAAAAGATAAGGAATGCAAGTGAAATTTTAAATGTTTTATCAACGATATGATTAGAGAACATAACATCAAATGGTTTATGGAAGACCCCACAAGGCTTATGCTTATGAAGCCTTTTACCCGTGGAGGCAGTATGAAATCGCACGGATATGAAGGGGAGGATGTACTTAACAACACGTTCCTTAACACAGGATTTGCAAATCTTGGGCTTCGACCTATTTCACAGGACACATACATTACGGAATACAGGCCAGACCTCCATCACATTATACTGAATCAGTCAATACCGCACATCAAGGTTGTAATCAACGGCACGGAGCTGCCATCAAACCTTATTAATATTACACAGACGTGTTCATTCCAAAAACTGATACACTCTGCGCATGTACGCAACCTTACGGCAAACCCGCTTGAGTTCACCCTTTGCAACCAAGAGCCAGACGAAAGTGAAACAAAGGCTTTTAGCGACGTGAAACAGGAATGGCTTTGGCGCGACTGTGAGTGGAACAAGTATATGTCGATAAATATATGCAAACAGCTTGGAAATTGCGGAACGCTATTCTTCTACGACAAGTCATCTGGCAAATACGGGATAAAGAACTACTCCTATGAGGACGGCTATCAGATTGTACCGAACTACGACGAATACGGCATTGAAATTGCACGTTCGCTCTTCTATGAGGTTGACGGAAATGTCGTCATAGACACCTACGACACAAAGAACCATTATCATATAACAAAAGGACTGGAAAACAACTGGGAGATAGAGGTTGAACGTCACGGATTCTCACGTTGCCCGTTATTGCATAAGCGCGGAAAGGTAGCTTGGGAATATGCAGAATCCTCATGCGAGATGTGGGAACTTATGGCAAACATACAGGCAATCGCCCTAAAGCGTTTCGGAACTTTTGCGCTTGTGTTTACTGGCGACATGGATGCAGATTCATTCAAAAGGGATTCAAGCACACTGATTATCAATCTTTCAAGTGACACGTCAAACGGAAAGCAGGATGCAAAGGTGCTTGAGTTCCCAGAGCCGCAGACGATGGACGGATACCTCAAGACCTTGGAAGAGAAGATTTCGCTATTTAGTTCTACGTCTTTTATTACGCCAAAGGACATCACCGCGACCAACAGTGGAGGCAACGGTATTGCGCTTGCAATGTCAAACGACTATGCACTTGCTACCCAGTCATCTTTGGACTGGCAGCGTTTTATGAACGACATGGTATATCTGCATCAGGAGGGTCTTGACCTTGAACTCAACAACGGTGCTGCAAAATATGCAAAGCTTAAAATTGGCGCAAAGATTGTGCCTTGGTCGCTTGAAACGAACAACACCAAGATTCTTAACCTACAGATGGAATCACAGTGGCTGTCTACGCGTACAATCATAGAACGCTCTCCAGACCGAGCACCTGATGAGGAACAGCGCATTATCGAGGAACGCGGAGCACTTGTACCTTTAAGTTCTTCTAAAACCGTTGACCAAGAAAAGGCCGCAAACATAACAAGAAACAATAGTAACGAAATAATCGACAACCGAGCAAATACTGGCTTGGATGCGTAGGGGATAGTATGGAAGGTACGGAAATATACACACTGATAAGCACCATATTAACGCTTATATGCGGTGGAGGGTGGTTTATTAACTGGCGTGCAAAGAAACGGAAGGAAACGGCAGAGGCTCGTCAGACAGAACTCAATGCCACCATTACTGAGCAGGATATGTATCAGCAGATGCTGCAAGATATAGAGGGTCACAACGAAAGGCTGCGTCGATACAACTCCGAGATAAGCGACGAATGCGAACAATTACGGAAACGTGTTGCTGAAAACGAAAACAAGATACGCGAACAGGATGAGAAGATACGGGAGTATGATAAGAAACTGACTTCACAGGACAACAAGATAGAGTCACTTGAACATCGGCTTGAACTCGTAACCGAAATGATGTGCGGAAAGTCAAACTGCATGCAGCGCACAAAGGTTTTCCTGAGTCCCGTTGACGATGATAGTTTTACGACAAGAAAAGACAAATAGCTATGGAACTGTTGCTTAAAAGAATTGCAAGAAAACCGACATACACAATAGGTAGGCTATACGTAAACAATGTGTATGTGTGTGATGTGCTTGAAGACTATGACCGCATCTATTTTGGCGGTTCTAAAGTTGCTGGCAAGACGGCAATTCCTTGCGGAAGGTATGAGGTTCTGTTAAACAACTATTCGCCAAAATTCGGCAATAGAGAACCTTACAAGTCGCTTTGTGGAGGGTGCGTGCCGCTAATTAGCAACATTCCGAATTTCAGCGGTGTACGCATACACATAGGGAATACTGAGAACGACACCGACGGCTGTATCTTGGTGGGCAAAAACACCGTAGTAGGGCGCGTAACAGACTCTAAGGCGACATTTACGATGCTTATGAACAAATACCTTACACCAGCTAGGAACAGGAAGGAAAAAGTGTATATAACTATAAAATAATACTCGTATGAAATGGAATAACGGATGTTTCACAAGGCTTTGGAATGAATGCTATTACACAACCAACCGTGGTTGCGGAATGCCTTTGTATGCGATAATAATCGTTTCAATGTTGTTTATTCTATGCTCTTGCGCAACAAAGCGGAAATCGGTTGAAACAAGCAAGACCAAGACGGAAACCGTCAAAAGCACGAAAGAGAACACGTCCGCAAAAACCGACTCTTCATCAACCGTACATATTGTAAACATAAAGGATACGGAAAAGACCAACACCGAAAAGAACATCGAGAAATCCGACTCAACGGTAATCACGGTTGATTCAAGCGGCAATGTAATAAAGCATGAAGTATGGCACAACAGAAAGGAAACCACATCAAGCAACCGTGAATATGAAAGGCTTCTGAAAGATTCCATAGCAAGTCTCAGGCTTGTAAGGGATACGCTTGAATACTATAGGGAAATATGTGATTCTCTGCTAGAAAACGATTTTCACAGAGAATATACTGTTGTCGAAAAGCAAAAAATTCCTAAATGGTGCTACTATTGTTTGGGAATATGTATAATTATATCTATATTTGCAATCGTAAAAATAGTGTTATGGCTCAGGAAACGATAGGACAGAACATAACGTTCGAGATATACAACGCTGACGGCACGTCGTTCAACGGTCTTGTGCTACACAAGTCAACGTTTGAAAGTGTCGTTATGTCACTTGGCGACAAGATTACTGGCGATGTCTACTATCCTACAAACGCGCTTGTCGTGACGATGCAGGAATACATCGTGTACAAAGGTGTGAAATACTCGCTTGTAAACCCGCCTACGATAGTTCGTGAAGGTATGGCAAGCGACAATTCCGAATTGAAAGGAATGACAAAATACTCGTTCACTTTCTACCACCCGATGTACATGCTTGCGAATTTCCCGTTTTCTGATGTTGCCGTAAGTTCAGACCAGAGGCGTTATCTTTCAGAAAACAAGACTTTTTACTGGATAGGAAACCTTGTGGACTATGTTGCAAAGCTCAACAAGAATCTAGAAGGTACGGAGTGGTGTGTAGAGATTGGAACGACAGTTCCTTCGGAAGAGCGTACAAAGTTGAGCGAAGTGCTTTCGTTTGACAAGCAGACGATTGCTGATGCTTTGAAAACGGGATACGAAACATGGGAAGTGCCCTATGTCATAGACACGATAGCATCAACAGATTCAAGATACTTACAAGGGAAACGTTTCTTGGTGCATTTTGGTCTGCCATCGGAGGAGATTCTTGTTGAAAATGAACAGCACGAACTTGTTCCATTTGTGTTCCATTTTGGTCAGGGTGTTGGACTAAAGAATAATTCACGCACTCCGCGCAACAACAAGATTGTGACGCGTATTGCTGGATATGGAAGCGAAACGAACGTGCCGTATGGATACCCGCAGATTCGATGGATTGGCGATGCCTCTTGGGATTTTACAATAAACAACGATTCGGATGACCCGCATAGTTACCCGATATATGACGGCATAATGAACGGTGAACCCGTGCGTCTTATCAAGCATCCGTTTACACGTAGTACACTGATGCCAAGTATCTATTACGATACCGTCAACAAAAAGGTCAACCCTTATGCAACTGGCTACAACCCGTCAATTGAGATAAAGGACTACTACGATGCTGACAACACGTATGAAAATCCGATAAACCCACTTGAGCCATCTTATGAGATTCATGAGTTTGAAAAGATAAAGCCAGAACTCGGACAGAAATCTATAACTGGCGTTGCAGCATACAGCGACAAGGATTTGGAAGCGATTAGCCTTGCATCGTTCCTCAACATTCTTGACGGATTCCAAACGGAATCAGAGTTCACAAAGGAAAAGGAAGAAATTGACAAAATATCAAGCACGATAGGAACGATGCAGTCCAATAGCGGTAGCGTAAACACGCGCTCATACTATTGCAACTGGTCTTTCACGAAGGACGAAAGGTATGCCTATGTGAAGTTTGATTCAAATTCAATTAACTTTGAATATACCGTACTTATGGTAAGCCCGTCACAGAGCGTTGAATGGGATGACTCTATGGACGGTGACGGAAATTACAAGCAAAGCTATTTCAAGATAACTCTGCCGCAGCTTGACTTTGACCTTTATGCATGCGCCGCTATCACGCAGGATATGAAGATAAATATGCGTAGCGGTGCTTGTCTTGGATGTTCATTTCCTGTTGCGGTTGACTGGGAGGACTACAAGGCAAATTTCTACGACGAAGACGGTAATTTTGACCCAGATGGTTCACAGCGCGACTTTGAAAAGTACCCTAATAGCTTGCGAGGAAGCATAACGCTTGTTGTTCAGAAAGACATAGACACGTTCGGTACTCTGATGCCTAACAGGTATCAGAAGCCTGCCGCAAACGATGAGTTTGTTATTCTTGGAATATCCTTACCGTACACATACGTCGTAGCTGCCGAAGAGCGGCTTGACGATGATATGAAGCAGTACATGCGGGACAACAACGTGTATTACTTTGACTACCCGCTTAAATTTGACGAGCATTTCCTTGCCACTCATACTGGAATATTGGAGCAGATGAAGCCGAACATCGTTGTTCGTTTCGATTATGCAGGGACTACGCATGCGCTATACATAAAGCAGATGTCGGTAAAGTTTTGGCAATCACCATTGCCGCAGTACGACATTACGCTTACGGATGATGTTGAAATTGTACTTAACCAGATTGGCCGCGTTACAGATGAAGTTTCGCACCTTCGCGTTCTTCTCGGACAGGGAGGAGGCTCGGTTGACTTGAGCGCATTAGACCAGCGTTATCTGTCGAAGATTAGCGATGACAAGGCAAAAGGGCTTATCACATTTATTCGCGGCCTCCAGATAGGCGAGAACTTTGTAAGCGGTCTTTTGGGTGAAGGAGGCATATTCAGAAGAGATGCGGACGGAACTACATACCTTGAAACAGACAAGCTCTATGTCCGCATGCGTGCATATTTTGATACCGTTGAAGTAAGAAGGTACATCCACAGCGGAGGTAACAGGATAGCATCAAAGGCAGGCATCAAGTGTACTCGCGTAGAGTATATAGACGAAAACGGCAATATTACAAACGATGCAGATGATGCGGTAAAGTTCCGCTGCTATTTCCGTGCAAACGACAACGGTGTAACAATAACAAATGACTTTGAGGTAAACGACCTAGCTTTCTGCAAGGAAACGAACGTCGATACAGAAAGCATCAACCAACACGGGTATTGGCGCAAGGTTGTCGGCGTAGGCAATACCGTTTCAGATGAAGGAGAACTTTACATAGACTTGTCTGCATCCGACTGCCAAAGCGGTTCAGACATTCCTATTGCGCAGGATGATATTATTCAGCTTGGCAATACAACCGACACTACACGCCAAGGCGCAATTGTTGAATACGTAGGTGGAGAGGATGCTCCAGCATATCAGATATACCAAGGAATAAACTCTTACTCCTTAAACAACAAGAACTACGTCCGCTTCGGCTATGACTCGGAGTCTGGCGGTGCACAGGCATTCATCGGCAACCCAGATGGCAGCACATACCTTTGGTATCACAATGTTACCGAGGGAGGTGTTACACATCCGAAGCTTGAAATCAAAGCCGAAGTCAGCCTTTCAAGTACGTTTGGCGGTAAAAGTTTTGAAGAACTTGTTGTTGAGTACGCACCAGAAGGATGGACGGAGGAAGAGATAACCCAGCTTATTGTTGACGAGACAGACCCGATGTTTAGTGATATAGAAACCGCGCTCGACACCATTCAGAGGCAGGTAGACGGCAGTATATCCACATGGTTCTATGACGGTGCGCCGACATTGAGCAACCTGCCTGCATCGCAGTGGGATACGGCAGACAAGAAGAACGAGCACTTGGGTGACCTCTACTACGACAACCTTACAGGCTACGGATACAGATTCAAGTATGATGAAACAAGCCGCCAGTGGAGTTGGGTGCGCATAACTGATGTCGATGTTACAAAGGCACTCGCCGATGCCGCAAAGGCACAGGATACGGCAGACCACAAGCGCAGGGTGTTCGTCGTTCAGCCGACACCGCCTTATGACCAAGGCGACCTATGGGTAAACGCAACATACCCTAGCGGGAATACCGAAACGAATGCAGCACAGAACAAATACTATAACGATGTCCTTCGTTGTAATACTACCAAGGCTAGCGGCACTACGTTTGCCATAGCAGACTGGGAACTTGCATCAAAGTACACTGATGACGGCAAGCTGAATGCATTCCTGAACGGATATTCTGGTACGCTTACCGCAATAACAGAACAGATTGACAAGAAGTCGGAAACGTGGTATCAGGGCACTGACCCTTCAACAGCATGGACTACGGTAGATGCGAAAGAACAGCATGTAGGCGACTTGTGGTATGATACAACCAACAAAATCCAATACATCTACAACGATAACGGCCAGTCCGCTAATCCTCGTTTCTCTTGGGGCGAAACGGAGTTCGATGTACCGCAAGACGTATATGACCTCATAGACGGCAAGAACTCAATCTATACCGTATGGGGTGCTTGGGTGGTTGACGGTGTAAACCAACTTTTGGAACGTGATTTGTTCATACCAGCTACCGACACGACACAAGGAAGCGTTACGTACAAGGCGAACAAGGTCTACAGGTGCATTAATACCAACCCTGTCGCTTTCCAAGAGATAAACTACACGGATGATACCGCCTTCAACAATTTCTTTGCAAATACCTATCAGCCTTTCGTAACGCAGATACAGAGTCAGGTTGACGGCAAGGCCGAGACATGGTATCAGGCAACAGACCCGTCAGCGGCATGGAATACAAGCGCGTTGAGGCAGGCTCACGTAGGCGATATATGGCACAACACAAGTTCAGCAACCGTCAGCGGTGTGGAAGCTGGACAGGATGCTATATGGAGTGGCAGTGATTGGAAACCGAGTACCGTTCCGCAGGAAGTGTACGACAAGATAGACGGCAAGGCAGACATATTCGTTTCAAAGCCTTCAACGTACAATGCCAACGACATGTGGATTATAGAAAGCGGCTTGGCTTCTAGCGACATGCCTTCTGGCTGTGTTGTTGGTGACATCGTAATATCAAGTGCAGCACGAAAAAATTCCTATACAAAGTCAGACTGGAAGAAGAAAGACCGCTACACGGACGATTCTTCGTTGATTGCATTCATTGGCGGGTACACTGGAACGGCACAGGAACTACAGAATCAGATAGACAAGAAAGCCGAGACTTGGTATCAGGCCACAAATCCTGCAAGTGCATCTGGATGGGTTGCCGAAGACCACGTTGGCGACCTTTGGTATTGCACCGCAGACATCAGCGGAACGTCATACAAGGCAGGTACTACATGGTACTACAAGGACAACGGTGCTAGCGCAAACCCGCGCTACGCATGGGTTCAGCAGGATATACCAGATGCAGTGTTCGACATGATTGACGGTAAGGCGCAAATATTTGTGTCGCAGCCGTCGAACTATCATGCAAAGGACTTATGGATACTTGCCGCAGACACTACGGTCAACGGTGTAGCCTGCAAGCAGGGCGAGGTTCTTGTGTCAAGTGCCGACTCGACTACATACAATCAAGCCCACTGGTCGCGTAAGTTGCGCTACACGGACGATTCTGCACTCAACACGTTCCTCAATGGTTATGCTGGCACGCTTACGGGTATTACAACCTTGATTACCAATGCACAGAACGCGGCAGATGCGGCTCAACAGAGTGCAGACGATGCGAATGCGCTTGCCGCAACGGCCAACTATCTTAAACAGGCATTTCTTGACAACACAGGACAAGCACAGACAACGGACATTACTGGCGGTTTGGTGCTTTCTACAATCGTTGCCCTTCGTGATGCTAACAAGAAAGTGTGGTCTGGTATCAGCGGTGCTTACCAAGCGCAGGAAACGGGGACTGGTTACAAAGGTCACGGCATAGCTGCATGGTACGGCGGCGGTATGGTTGACGGAGAGGTAAGCACATCTTCATCTAACGCTGCAAAGTCGCTGTTCCGCTTCGACGGTTCTGGCTATGTTGCAAGCAAGAATATTTCTTGGGACAAGAATGGTAACGTCACGATACAGGGATACTCAATCAATGCAACGACGTTGCAAATGGGTGGAAGCAATGTTGTAACAGAAAGTGTGCTTTCAAACTACGTCACCATTGCAACCGCACAGACGATTACTGGCGCAAAGACATTCGGAACGGCAGACGGCTCTTACATACAAATAGGTGCTGTACGCATCGTTTACGATGCAACGAACAATGCACTTAAAATCGTCGGAAGCAACGGCAGTTCTGCTGCTAATTTATATGCAACTGGTAGCGTAAGTGCCCTTGGTGCTGGAAGCGGTGGTTCAAGCGGTGGCGGTGATGTTACTTGGGCTTTGCTTGCGTCGAGCAGTGATACCCGCCAGATAGCGCTTTCGCATCTTACAACGGCATTGTCAAGCTACGCCACTCAGTCATGGGTGCTTTCCCAGATTGCGGGTTCTTCTACTGGCGGCACGGTGACCGCTGTTAAGGTCGGTACAACAACATATAGCCCTACCGATGGTGTGGTAACGTTGCCTGTTCTGCCTTTGACTGGTGGAACGATAACAGGAAATAGCGGCGATACACCACTTCGAATAAAACAAACTGGATATAATGCTACATGGATAGGTTTTGAGGATGCTGACGGGACTATTGGCTATTTGGGTGTACACAAGACACTAGGAGCGGTGGTCTATCAAAATTCATTGCCTAAAAAAATTTGGCATGAAAATAACGATGGAAGTGGTAGCGGGTTGGATGCAGACTTGCTTGATGGACAGCATGGAAGCTATTATGCGAAGGCTGCTGATGCAACAACTTTACAAGGATATTTTACAAATGGTGTTGCCAATAATGCACAAAATTCTGTATATGCAAATTATCTAAAATGTTATTATAATGATACATTCAACACAGTAAATAGGATATACGCTAAGTGGAATGCAGATAAAAGTAGATACGAACTAACGGAAGAGTCTAACAACTACACGGTATATGTTGCAAAGTGTGGAAGCGCGGAAAGTGCAAACGGACTTGTTGATGGTAGCGGTATTATGACGTCTGGTTATAACAAATCTGGGCTAACAACAACGTCTTGGTTTGCTGCATGGAATAATTATGAATTGAGAGCTATATCACCAGCGGATACAAAAACGACACTTGGATTAGACAAGGTAAACAACACAGCTGATGCCAACAAAGAGGTAAAAAGGTCTGTAAGAACAAAATGGATAGAATCATGGATTGCAGACAAGAGCGATACTTACGGTGATTCGTACAAAGTTAGATTTTGGTGGGAAACAAACACAAAATTAAGAATTGATGGTGGAGGTTATAATGTTAGGGTAAATGAAGCTGATATACTTGTTACGTCACGCACTTTATGGGGACAAAGTTTTGATGGTTCTGCAAATGTTAGCGGCAATATAACTGGTGCTGGAAATGTAGAGGGTTCTGGGTATGGAAGATTTGGCGGTTCAACAGGTGTTTACATAGGAGCAAAATACAATGGTGGCAGTGCTTCTGACTGCATAGAACGTGCTGGTTCTGGTAATATGTTGTATATACAATACTATCATGCTGGCGGAATAAATATGTGTCAGGGCGGCGGTAATGTGGGTATAGGTACTACATCACCATCATATAAGCTTCACGTCAATGGTACGTTCTATGCAAGTGGTAACTCATCTATTGGTGGAACGCTTGGAGTATCAGGCGCAACGACACTTTCAAGCACGCTTAGTGTTAGCGGCTTACTTACGGCAAGTGGCGGTATCACCATTCCAAGCGGCAAGACTTTGACCATTGGAGATGCTGTTCTTTCTTGGGATAGCACAAATCAAGGTATTAAGATTACAAAAGGACTTTATTCACAGACGTTTATAAGTGCATTGGGTGTTGGTAGTAGTGGCTCAAGTGGTACTGGAGACGTGACATGGGCATTACTTGCATCGAGCAGCGACACTCGCCAAATAGCACTCTCACACCTAACGGGAGCATTATCTAGTTACGCCACACAGTCATGGGTAAATTCTCAGATTGCCGCTTCTGCTACTGGTGGTACTGTTACTGCCATAAAGATTGGCACCGCTACTTACAACCCATCAAGTGGTGTTGTTTCATTGCCAGCGTACCCGACAAGTGAAACTATAAGTGGGGTTAAGTTCTCGTGGAGCGGAAGTGTGTCAACTACTGATTGGTTTATGGCTCATGATACGTCTGTAACAGATAGCGTTATATTTAGAGGTATATCAGTATCAAGCATGAAAACCTTACTCGGTGTTCCAACAAAAGTCTCTCAACTTACTAATGATAGTGGATATGTGACATCAAGCGGTAGTGTGACTAATGCCACTTATGCAAACTATCTAAAATGCTATTACAATGATACATTCAGCACAGTAAATAGGATATACGCTAAGTGGAATGCAGATAAAAGTAGATACGAACTAACGGAAGAGTCTAACAACTACACGGTATATGTTGCAAAGTGTGGAAGCGCGGAAAGTGCAAACGGACTTGTT
>Ga0247610_10000261_pt1 | contig 82719 bp, 69 predicted proteins | sample 174DNAGHGhighgp2_FD_193483 | JGI IMG/M metagenome (GOLD analysis project Ga0247610, IMG submission 193483) | Sheep rumen microbial communities from Palmerston North, Manawatu-Wanganui, New Zealand - 1742 DNA GHGhigh gp2 | ecosystem: Host-associated > Mammals > Digestive system > Stomach > Rumen... | reverse complement strand
ACAGGAAATGAAGTGATATTTACCTATCCGGGACTGACGGAATCATGTCCGAGATGTATGCTGGAAAGCAGATATCGTAAGGAACTGGAGAACAGAAGTGAGGGAACAGGTTCATCAGAAGGAGGAGTAGTGTGGATAACAGAATATCTTAATGCGGTAAAACTGGAGACAACGTTGAAGCTGCTTTGCTATGATGAGGAAAAAACGGTGTACTATCACAAACTTGACGAACTGAAAGACCGAAACTACCTGATGACAAGATACAGAGAAGAACTGAAAGCACCGGCGTTTGAGCCGATAGAATGGTTGAAGGATAAAGAAAAGGATTTGAGTTTTCCGTATGTAACAGTGGCGATAGAACAGACTAAAGAGTGTGGTTGTCCACTGTGTGGAGGGAACGGAAATCTGAAAAATCTGTATGGAAAAATAGCAGATACAAGAATAATCTCTCAAAATCGAGGTATAGCATAAATCCTCCCCCCTGAAAATACAGTGCAGCTCATAAAGTAAAATAGAAGGAAAGAAAGGAGGTTAGAGTTGTTTGAAGAAGGAAGGTGCTAAACCCCAAGAGGTTAGAGTCAGGAAAAGGGAAGTCGAAAACTTAAAGGAATCGTTTTTTATCAGAAAGGAAGTAACTAAAATGAAAAAGAACATCATGAAGAAAGTAATAATCAGAAAGGAAGATTCAGTAATGAAAAAGAATTTACAGACACTTGAAAAGGGCATTATCTGGTGCGGAGGCCGTCAGGGAGACCTCGAAGCGGGCACGTGGCACGGAGGCCGCCAGGGCGACCTTGAAGCGGGCACATGGCACGGAGGCCGTCAGGGAGACCTCGAAGCGGGCACGTGGCACGGAGGCCGCCAGGGCGACCTTGAAGCGGGCACATGGCACGGAGGCCGTCAGGGCGACCTTGAAGCGGGCACATGGCACGGAGGTCGCCAGGGAGATCTCGAAGCCGGTACATGGCACGGAGGTCGCCAGGGAAACCTCGAAGCGGGCACATGGCACGGAGGCCGTCAGGGTGACCTCGAAGCGGGCACATGGCACGGAGGTCGTCAGGGTGACCTCGAAGCCGGTACATGGCACGGAGGCCGCCAGGGTGACCTCGAAGCCGGTACATGGCACGGAGGCCGCCAGGGCGACCTTGAAACCGGTACATGGCACGGAGGTCGCCAGGGAGATCTCGAAGCCGGTACATGGCATTGATAATGAATTAATAAAGGAAGAATATGTGAAACAAGACGAGTTTATAACTTGACAACTGAATAAATCAACCATTGTACAGACTGTATGACCGTTAAAGGTTATACAGTCTGTTTACCTATATACACTATAAAAAAATATTGTGCCGTTGCTATAATATAATTCATTCAGATGTGTATCAAGTAGTCCACCAGATTATCGGCCCCCCTCAAAAAGAAAAAGAGATCACGTGATATACTAAAACACATAGGAAGGATGTTCTGGCTGGCAGCTCCCCCATAAACATTGTCAGTACTGAATGCAGTACGTATTCGATGATTAGAATCTCCCCCCCTTGCTCAGTTGATCGATCATGATGGTATACTAAAACACAGAAAGGAGGACGACCAAGTTGACGGGGCCTTTATGAAAAACGTCAGCGTTAAATGAATTGTTCTTACAGTACTGGGCAGCGATAATAGTAAAATAATTAAAACAATCAATTGAAAGAAAAGGAGAAAAAACAATGAAAAAAGTAGAAATTTTAAGAGGCTTAAAAAATTATGAAAGCGAGGCAAGTGAAGTGACAAGCGGAAGAAGATCGGTCAGAGCACTCGACAGTGCTATTGATATCACCCAGAGAGTTCCTGTACTTAAGGACCTTGTGAACGATGTTCCGGTAATGGTCAGTATGGTAAAGGATTATGTGAAGGGTAGATATAAGAGAGTACCAGCCAAAACGATAACGCTGCTCACAGCAGCACTGCTGTATCTGATAAATCCTGCTGACATAGTACCTGATTACATTCCCGGTGCCGGATATCTTGATGACGCAGCAGTAATAAGCTTCGTTCTGAATTCAGTAAAAGATGATGTTGATAAGTATAAATACTGGAAGGAGACATACTAATGAGCAGATATATGAGTAGATATAGTTATGGTAATGGAAATGGAAATGACGAAAGGAGAAACAGTATGAAATATAATAACGGTGCAGGGAAAGAATATATAATTACAGCAGAAGTGTATGAGGAAATCAAAAAAACAATAGGTTCCAGAAACCCTGAACAGGGAGGAATTCTTGGTTCAAGCGACGGAGTGCATATTGATCACTATTATTTTGACAGCATGGCAGCGAGAACTCCGGGATCGTACTCCATGGATGTAGTGTCGCTAAACAGAGAGATCCACAGATGGAATGACAACGACATAAGACTGGTAGGAGTGATCCACTCACATCCGAGAGGATATACAAGTCCGTCAGAAGGAGATCTTGAAACGGCACAGAATATCATAGAAAAACTAGATGTGGGAGGAGAGTTTTTTACCCCGATTGTACAGGTTTCACCTAAACTTGACGGTCAGATAGAAATCCATCCGCACACAATAAGACGGACAGTTGAAGTAGTGCCTCAGAGGATGAAAATCGAGGAGAAAACAGCAGAGGAAAAAAGAGAGGAACAGATGCTGAAAGAAAGAGCTGCTAAATCTCCCAATCGATTTAAAAGAATCAATAGTTCTCTTCCTGAAGAGGTTATGGCGGAGAAAAAGATAATATGCGTAGGATGCGGTGGCTCAAGATCATACCTTGAATCAGCAGCAAGGTGCGGAGTTGGGATGTTTGTACTGATCGACGGGGATAAGGTGGAGGATACCAACATAGCGACACAGGGAGCGTACATTTCTGAGATAGGAAAGTACAAGACAGAGGTTATAAAAGAAAGAATTCTGGATATAAATCCTGAGGCCAAAGTCATATGTATCAACAGTTATCTCAGTAATGAAATGACAGACGGGGAATTTATAAAGCTGACAGGGCTTACAGAAGGAAAGAAAGAGAACACACTGCTTTGCGGATGTACGGATAACTTTTATGCACAGGACCGATGTGCACAGTTAAGTCTGAAGTACGGAGTGCCGTATCTGGCAGCACAGATATTCCCAGGGGGAACAGGAAATGAAGTGATATTTACCTATCCGGGACTGACGGAATCATGTCCGAGATGTATGCTGGAAAGCAGATATCGTAAGGAACTGGAGAACAGAAGTGAGGGAACAGGTTCATCAGAAGGAGGAGCAGTGTGGATAACAGAATATCTTAATGCGGTAAAACTGGAGACAACGTTGAAGCTGCTTTGCTATGATGAGGAAAAAACGGTGTACTATCACAAACTTGACGAAATGAAAGATCGAAACTACCTGATGACAAGATACAGAGAAGAACTGAAAGCACCTGCATTTACGCCGATAGAAGGACTGAAGGAGACAGAAAAGGATCTGAGTTTTCCATATGTAACAGTGGCGATAGGACAGACTAAAGAGTGTGATTGTCCGCTTTGCGGAGGAACCGGAAATCTGAAGAGTCTGTATGGAAAAATAGCAGATACAAGAAAGATCAGCGAAAAGCGTGGTATAGCTTAAATCCTCCCCCCCTGAAAAGGTAGTGCAGCTCGTGAAGTAAAATAGAAAGCAAGAAAGGAGGGACGAGCTGCATGAAGAAGGGAGGTGCTAAAACCAGAGAGGTCAGAGTCAGAAGGAAAGCCGAAAATTTAAAAGAATCGTTTTTTATAAGAAAGGAAAATAATTATGCGAAACTGGAAAGATATGTGCGCAAATACAAATGAATACAACGGACTTTATGATGAAATCAGAAATTCAAGAGGCAGGTATATACTTGATGAAATCAAGATGCCTGATACATGTGGCAATCATATGTGTACTGTAGAGTTTGAATACTACAGCGATGATATGATAAGTATTGTCTGCAGCGAGGCGCCGCTGGAATACAGCGGATCTGATCCGTTAATCGCTGAATGGGTCAGAACAGGACGTTTAGACTTTACAAGTTTTAAGAGGTTGGGAGAATTTCTTGCCCGATTTAATGATGATGCGGTGAGTGCTGCACGTCAGTCCAACCGGAATCAGGAAATGAGAATGATGAATCGTTCTTCAGGTGTATCAGAAAGAAATCCGGTGAACTATGACAGAGACAGTATTACTTTACCGGATATAAACAGCAGCAGTATTGTGGTCGATAAGGAAAGGCTGTGCATTGATATAAAAAGTGAATTATTCGGACAGGATGAGCAGGTAAGTAAGATAGTACATGTTGTAAGAAATTATCTCGGAACAAAGAATAAGAAAAGACCGTTATCAGTTTTCCTTTACGGCCCTCCGGGAACAGGAAAGTCAGCAGTAGCTGAATTAGTGGTTAAGAAGATCAATGATCAGCTTAACAGCAGGGATAAGCTTTACTACAAGCAGGTGGACTGTACACAGATACAGGAACGTTTTGATGTAACCAGACTCATAGGAGCGGCTCCGGGATATGTTGGATTTGATGAGCCGGGTGCATTTTCAGTGGTAGAGGAGCATCCGAATACAGTGTTTGTATTTGAGGAGATTGAAAAGGCAGCGCCGAATGCTATAGAAGTAATAATGCAGGCCATGGAAACAGGCAAACAGGAGACCAATGGTAAAACGCTCAGAAACGGTGAGATGTATTTTGATCTGTCACACTGCATAATGTTTTTCACCAGCAATATAGATCTTGAAGACGAAGATACATTTATCAGCAGAGCAGTGACGCCATTCTCATCATATACGTCTTCTGAGGTTTCAAGAAAGATAAGTGAAGAAACAAGAGAAGCAAAGGAAAAGCTGCTTGAAACAGGAAAATTCAGAAAGGAGATCATAAGCAGATTATCGGCGATAATAAAGTTCAACAGCCTTGAAGGTGAAGCGCTTAAAGACATAGCGGTAAAAAGTATAAGAGACGCTGCAGATATGCATAATCTTGCGGTTTCACGTATAGACACACCGCTTTTACAGGAGTTTATAAACGAGACGGTCGAACAGAGCGGAAGGTTCGGAGCCCGTGAATTCAGGCAGGAGGCCGTAAACTTTTTCGGAGATGCACTGCTGGAGTATGCTCTTGATAATGACGATGGAACAGAAATTGTGCTGTTGGGAACGCTGGATGACATAAAAATCAGTAAGACCTCGGAAGATGTGAACGAGGAGTATTCAGCGTAGCTGAGCAGAACTTAAGATAATAATTAAAGACCCGGTCTCTGCCGGCGGGTACCGGGTCAAATTAATATCAAATAACTTAAACGAAAGACTTTAAAAATGTTTTAAAAAGGAGTAATACTATGAGGTATGAACATAATTATTATATAACAACTGACAGGGAATATGATTTTGAATTCCTTTTTGTGGATCTTGGTGCGACTGGATGGCGTGCATATATTATTTCAGATATAAATTATCAGGAAGTATCCTCGTCTCGCTCTGACAGCTGCGGAGTCGTTCATCATTTACCTGAAAACGACGAGCAAATGAAAAATCTGGTTTATGATTGCGTAGAATCTATAAAAGGCAGAACAGTTAGAAGGGGAACACTGTGGTATATTTGCTGGTCGACTCCTGTACGTACGTTGGAAGATATGAGAGAAGTAGCGAAGAGCTGGTCTGAAATAACCGCCAAATATATAAAAAAAGGAGGCGATTTTTCAAGAATACAGCAAGAATTAAATGAAAGAGGAGTAATAGATTTTTAAACTCAGATCAATATATATGATATTATTTCTGCTACAGTTCAAATTCGGACTGTGGCAGAATTTTTTTGCCGGTAGCTTTTATATTGATGTAATTTTTTTACTGATATAATTATATCGTCTTCAAAAATATTGCACAATTGATTAGACCTGTGGTATAATATATTAAACACCCACGACAGGAGGCCTTGAAATGCTGAAATATTATGAAGTTGAGAATTTTCGTTCTTTTAAACAGAAAACAAGATTCTCGCTTGAAAAGACAAATTATAAAGTTCTTGAAGAAACCAATACTGTTCGTAATCTGCTGAAAGGAGCTTTGTTTGTAGGAGCAAATGCTTCCGGAAAATCGAATGCTCTTTTACCTGTCAAGCTGCTGCTTGATATGCTTTTCGGCAACGCTATGCTTCAGTTTGAATGGAATCATTGCCTCTTTAGTCTTAATCCTTCTATGACCATGCGCTTTGTATTTGACATCAAAGGTTCGGAAATAGATTATTCAGTTGAGTATCATAATGATGTTCCTTCATGGAGAGAATTACTTAAAGTAGACGGCAATATAGTTCTGGAACGCGACAACAGTTATGCAAAGGTTACGTTCACCGAAAAGAAGGAATATTCCGATATTCAGCCGGATACGCTTTTCTTACGTGAGATCTATTTCAATACACGTTTCAGAGGTAATCAGATACTTCAGGACTGGTTTGCATTTTTATCAGCATCTATTTACTGGGATCTGTACAATAAGCGTGGTAATGCATATCAGTCATTGAATATAGAACTGAAAAAGTATCTTGATGAACATGGAACAGATGAGATCAATAAATTCTTTGAAGAGTTCCATTTCGGACAGCAAATAGAATATGGTAATCAGTCAAAGAAAAATACGGTTTCTTATCTCAGCGATGATAAACCGATTTTTCTGAAACGCGACGGCATAGAAGAACCGATTCTTTTTGAACTTGAATCCACAGGAACGCAAAATCTTCTTCGTTTGTTTCCATCTTTCTTTCACTGTACACATAAAGGCGGACTTCTTATTCTCGATGAATTCTCCAGCGGATTTCATAATGATCTGGAGAAGCTTCTTATCCGTTACTTTATGAAGTATTCAGATAACGCACAGATACTGTTTGTTACTCACTCAACTAACCTCCTGTCAAACAGTATTCTTCGTCCAGATCAGCTTTACACAGTTGAATTCGATAAGGATGGCAGCAGAATAAAAAGATTTTCAGATGAAAAACCGCGTGAAGCACAGAATATTGAAAAAATGTATTTAGGCGGTGTATTCGGAGGCCTCCCGCGATATGAAGATTGAACTGCATAAGGATAAATCTATACTTGTCTTCTAAATCTTGGACTTATCGAACTGACATAACAGGAACTAATCACATTCGTCATTATGATTTCTGACAGCAATCATAATAAACACAATGCCCCGGCGTACTTTGTAACACGCCGGGGCAATACTTTATTCCGATAGTATTTTCAGATCAGCTATGATAAAAATTCATTTTTCATCATACAAAAATCGATAATATTCAGTTTGTCATCGCTGTTGTAGTCAACAGCTTTCCAGTTTTTGATGCCGTCTTCATTCATTCCGACGAGTCGTTTCCGAAGAGCGGTGCAGTCTGACAAATTGCATACACCGTCACCGTTGGCATCTCCTTTGCACTGTTCCATGAATTCTTCCATGCTTATTTCGGAGGCGTTAAGGTCTTTGTCGACCGAAAAGTACAGCTGCTGCTTATTCATTATTCTTGATTCAGGCGCATAGTTTTCATACATAGTGGCGGTAAGCATACACACTCCCGGAGTTTTGGGTTTGAAAAGATATGTACACAGTCCGCTCAGTGTCATCGCGTGTTCAGAATCCGGCAGAGACAGAGTTACGTATGCGCTTTGTTCAGCTTCGATCTCTGCAGAACCCGTCCATTCGTGCTCGTATTTTGCATAGTGGCTGTAAGCGGAACAGTCGTTTATATATCCATTGAGGCAAGAGAACTGACCGTGTTTTTTTATGAAGGCATCATGTTCGGCAACAGAGTCCGGCAGCCAGCTGTACTCAGAAATATCAGAGATGTTCAGATCTGAATCAGATGAGAATGAATATGAACAGCACAGGCGTTTATCATTTATATCTTCGTCGATTATAAAATACATAAACAAATCAGATTTAAGTATCTGGTTTTCAGACATTTCAAAACAGAAAACCATGTAGCCTTTATCTTTGTCTTCGTCTTCGTAAAAAATTTCCTCAGAGCGGATCTCTTTCACGTCTGAGCCCTTTGAAAATTCCATGGCGTAGTATGAACTTCCAGGCTGTCTGAACCATTCTTCAACAATGCATACAGTGTTTCCGAATACTGCTGACCTTCCGTATTTTCTGACAAAGGCAACAGCTTCGTCATAGTTTTCCGGAACGTGATCGATTGCCGTTTCTTCTTCTGTAAGATTTACTCCGGTCAGATCGTAAATTGTTACAGCTCCGGCTGCATATGCATTCGCTGAAAAACATGCATTTACTGCGACTAGTAAAGCTATCGGGCGTATTGATTTTTTCATGGTAAAATCTCCTTTTCTTTTAAAAGTGTGATCCGCTAAGCAGGATCGTAAAGATTATCTATTAATTATAACAACATTTGAAAGATAATATTACACTTTTAATGTAATTTTTTTGTGTCGCATTTCAGCGTGGGTGCATTTCGTTCCGATGCCACCATATTTCCATTGACAGGAGCCGCAATTAATAGTACAATACTGAATAATGATAAAGCATGAAATCAGATTCTGTCCTGCTGGGAAGTTCTTACGTAAAATCAGTACAGAGACAATGGGCAGAACTGCGTGTTTCAAGGAGAAAGTTTAATGACAATAAACAAAAACGAATGCCCTGATTTTTTGAATGATTATATTTTCTATCTCCGGGTAGTGCGGGGCAGGGCGGAGACCACCATAAATGAATACTTCATAAACATAAGAATGTTCTTAAGGTACATCCTTAAAGAAAAGCAGAATCGTTCCGAACCGCTTGAAGCGATAAAGATAAAGGATTTTCCGAAGGAGCTTTTAAATGAGATAACTCTTCGTGACGTTTATGGTTTCTTTGATTTCCTTGCCTTTGAACGCGAAAACAAACCTGCGGCCAGAGCGAGAAAAACAGCAGCTTTAAAAAGTCTGTTCCAGTTTCTGCAGAAGAGAGCGAATCTTGTTGATCACAATCCGGTGGAGGATGTGGAAATGCCGACAGTCAAGCGTGCTCTTCCGAAGTTCCTGACACTTGAGGAAAGTCTGAGGCTTCTTTCGTCTGATTCGTATGAGGAACCGGAGCGTGACTTCTGCATGGTGACACTGTTTTTAAACTGTGGCATGCGACTTAATGAGCTGGTAAGCATCAACATCAGTGACATAGATTTCGAGGAGAGAAAACTGCTTTTAAAGGGCAAGGGAAGCAAACAGAGGATCATCTATATAAACGACGCATGTATCGCGGCGATAAAGACTTATCTTAATTCGCGGAAAAATCCTCCGGAGGAACCGAATGCACTGTTTTTAAGCAGGAAGAAAAGACGTATAAGCCGCAGAAGAGTGGAACAGATAATCGAAAAACTTCTTAATGATACCGGGCTTGGCAACAGAGGAATCTCGCCGCATAAGCTGAGACATACTGCAGCGACACTTATGTACCAGCACGGAAATGTGGACACTCTTGTCATAAAGGACGTGCTTGGTCATGCAAGTATTGCGACTACTGAAATATATACGCATCTTTCAGATGAACGCAAGCAGTCTGCGGCTGAAAGCCTTCCGATAGCAAAGATGAAACGCCGCCCGAAGAAAAAAGACGATACAAAGAAGGATAATGAAGACGACGTTAAGGAGAATACGGAAAGTGACAGCTGATTCGTTTTCCGTTACTGCGAAAAGTGGCAGAATATTGCTAAATGGAAAAATATTAAAATAGTTTTGATATCTGATATATAAAAATCAATAGCAAAACTGCATAAAATCATGGCATTATTATTATAAGAATTGTAAAACTTGCTTTAAATAGCAAAATAAAAATGTGAAACCCCTCGACAAAAACGAAAAGATTGGCTATAATTAGATTATTAATATTGCGCTTCACATGGGAAGTTCCCGTGTGATAAAGTGCATTACGGATGATAGTAAACGACAGTTTTGTTGTTTAATATATTTCAAATGTAATATTAAATGATGCCATGGGCGTTATGGAGGGAGTTTTAAAAATGAATGAGAACATGAAGAGCGTTATACTTAACCGCATCAACAGAACAGCGGAAGCTCTTAAGAGAAACAATATGGAATTTCACTACGCTGAGTCAAAGGTGGAAGTACTTACTATAATCAGCAATCTTCTCAAGACCGGTGACGTTGTTGCTACAGGCGGATCAGTTACTCTTGAAGAATGCGGAGTTATCGATCACCTCAGATCTGACAAGTACAAATATCTCGACAAGGCTGCAATAGACCACGACAAGATCGATCAGCTCTACCGTGCTTCATTTACTGCTGACGCATACATCACAAGTGCTAATGCAGTTACTGAAAACGGTGAACTTTTCAACGTTGACGGACGAGGCAACCGTGTTGCTGCCATCTGCTACGGACCTAAGTCAGTTATCGTTGTTGTCGGCTACAACAAGATCGTAAATAATCTTGACGAAGCTGTAAACAGAGTCAAGTCCACAGCTGCTCCGGCAAATACACAGCGTCTTACCTGTGCTACTTACTGTTACGAAAGAGGCTGCTGCCAGGCTCCGACAAACGGTATAAGCAACATCACAGAAGGATGTTCATCTGACGCAAGAATCTGCTGTGATTACCTTATCACAGGACATCAGAGAGAAAAGGACAGAATCAAGGTTATCATCGTCGGTGAAAAGTTAGGCTACTGATAACCCGGTATATACAGCAGTACAGGTGTACGCCTGCACTGATAAAAACTAAATCAGCCGGTTTTCAGACCGGCAGGGTAATTTAAAAGAACTGATCATAGTGAACGTCAGAACTGTTCCGGCGTTCACTATAATTTTTTATGAAACTTAAATTCGGGAGAAGTATGGAAATGAGAAAAATTTTTTCAGCATTCATTACAGCGGCAGTATGTGCCGCAGCAATGGTAAGCAGTATGAACGGCTTTTCGTCAGTAAGTGCTGCGACATCTTCAGTTTACGGAGATCTGAACGGTGACGGAGCTGTGAATGTTCTTGACCAGATACATCTGAAGCAGAACGTAATAGGTGTAAAAGAAGAATTTCCAGTAACGAACTGGAAGGCCGCAGCGAGAGTTCCCGGCGGTGATATTGCAGCACCGGAAGCGATAGGCCGGATGAATGACTGGCTGCTTACATTCGGTACCCATGAAGATCTGTCAGCTCCTATGAGGGTGCAGAACGGCATCGACGTTTCAAAATGGCAGGGAGACGTTGACTGGGAAAAGGTAAAAAATGCAGGCGTTGAGTTTGTAATGATAAAAGCAGGAGAGGGAACGGAAGTCGAGCCGAAGTTCCTTCAGAACATTACGGGGGCAAAGAACGCCGGTATTCAGTGCGGTATCTACTGGTTCTCATCGGCGAGGGATGTTGAATCCGTGGCAGCAGAGGTGGAAGCATGTATCAGTACAATAAAACCTTATCAGCTGGAATTTCCGGTGGTGTACGACTTTGAGTACCGCTGTTTCTATGACCTTGAAAATGATCCTATGACAAAGGACAGAAAACTATGTACTGATATTATTTACGCTTTTCTTGACGGAATGAGAAATGCCGGTTACTATTCAATGCTCTACTCGAACAAGAATTTTCCGGCGCTTTATCTTGAAAAGAAGCGCCTGACAGATGAGTTCGATTTCTGGTACGCAAACTATTCAAAGTCACTTACCGAGCCTGATGAAGTATGCGGAATATGGCAGCGCTCATGTACAGGCAGGATAGACGGCATAGGATATGATGTGGATCTTGACGTATCCTACGTTGATTATAAAACGATAATGGAGACCTTTCATCTTAACGGATACTGATAAGAAAAGCTCCGGTTTTCCTAATGAGGAAAGCCGGAGCTTCAGTGCTTTATGACTTATTTGCAGATCAGCCGTTTCTTACAGCATCAAATGCCTGTTTGATGTCAGCGAGGATATCATCAACGTTTTCGATACCAACTGATAATCTGATCATGCCCGGATCGATACCGGCAGCAACGAGCTGTTCTTCAGTGAGCTGTCTGTGTGTTGCACTTGCAGGGTTGAGCACGCATGTTCTGATGTCAGCAACATGAACTTCGTTTGAAGCAAGCTTAAGAGCATCCATGAACTTAACTGCGTTCTTTCTTCCGCCATTTATAGTGAAGCTGATTACGCCGCAGCATCCCTTAGGAAGATACTTCTTTGCTCTGTCGTGATGAGGATCGCTTTCGAGTCCTGCGTACTTGATCTTTTCAACGAGGTCGCATGATTCAAGGTATTTTGCTACCTTTATTCCGTTTTCACAGTAGCGTTCCATTCTTACTGCGAGTGTTTCAAGGCCGAGGTTGAGAAGGAATGAGCTGTTTGCTGCAGGGTAGCATCCGAAGTCTCTCATGAGCTGGTGTCTTGCCTTGATGATGTATGGTGCATGAGGATATTTTTCTGTGTAGATCGTTCCGTGATAGCTTTCGTCCGGTTCTGTGAACTCAGGGAATCTGCCGGACTTTGCCCAGTCGAACTTACCTGCGTCAACGATAACACCGCCGACCTGAACAGCATGTCCGTCCATGTACTTTGATGTGGAGTGAACTACAACGTCTGCGCCCCATTCGATCGGACGGCAGAGGAAAGGAGTTGCGAATGTGTTGTCCACGATGAGCGGAAGTCCGTTTTCGTGAGCGATATCTGCCCACTTTTCAATGTCGAGAACAGTAAGTGCAGGGTTTGCGATTGTTTCTCCGAAGATACACTTTGTGTTCGGTCTGATGGCAGCTCTAATCTCTTCTTCTGATGCATCAACATCGACGAATGTGCATTCAATACCCATCTTTTTAAATGTGAAAGCGAAAAGGTTTACTGTACCGCCGTAGATGGATGAGCTTGAAATGAAGTGGTCACCTGCATTACAGAGGTTAAGAACAGAAAGCATTGAAGCAGCCTGTCCTGATGATGTACACATTGCAGCCACACCGCCTTCGAGAGCGGCAATTTTCTTTTCAACAGCATCTGTTGTAGGGTTTTCAAAACGTGAGTAGATCATACCGAGCTGCGGATCGTCGAAAACATCGGCAACTGCATCAGTTGAGTTGTATACGTAAGTTGTACTCTGATAGATCGGCATAACTCTTGGTTCACCGTTTTTAGGTGTGTATCCTTCGTGAAGGCACTGGGTCTCGATTTTCATTTTAATTCCTCCGATTTTATATTTATACTGCCCTGCATATCTGCGGACTTTGTCCGTTTTCTGCATACCGGCTTACAGCAAACGAAAAATTTTTCTTTTACTGTATTCATAATAAATGCCGACAGTCAGAAGGTTTTCCCTTGCTAAACATGTCGGCATAACAATACCGTTTAGGGTTATAAAAAAATTATATAACTTTTTTTAAAGTTTGTCAATTACATCTTCATACCAGTTGACCTGATCCTTGCCGTGATTCTTTGAATAGTACAGGGCCTTGTCGGCACGTTCTATACATTTTTCCGGAGTGTCACCGTCGTTTATCACAGTAACGCCGACACTGACGGTAATATGTCTTTCCGTAAAATCAAAGTCCGTTTCTTTCAGCTTCCGGCATACCTTTTCGATTATATGTTTCTGTATCTGAGGATCCTCGCCGTAAAGGAAGATAAAGAATTCCTCGCCGCCGAATCGTCCGGCAAATCCGTTTACACGGGATATCTCTTTCAGGATCTCACCGAGACGTCTCAGTACAACGTCACCGTTGTCGTGGCCGTAGGTGTCGTTTACGCTTTTGAAGTTGTCAATATCCATCATGACGATCTGCAGCGTATCGTTCGGACGGTGTCCCTTTATCTTGTTTTCGGCCATCTCAAGAAAATACGCTCTTGAAAATACACCGGTAAGATGATCGTGCTCGACTTTCTGCCTGTACTTTGTGGTTTCCTGCTTGCTCTTCCTGATCTCATTGTGTGCATTTTCAATCTCGTTTTGCTTTCTTCGCAGCACGCGCCTGTTCTTGAAAAGGATCAGAGAAGCGACTGCCATAAGTATGAGAGCGAGAATTATGACTTTTGAAATGTTATGACTGAAGAATTCAGAAAAGGTAAATGTATTTTCACGGTGCAGATTGTTCTTTACCGCACTGTCGATCTCACTCTGATCAACAGAAGCAAGTGCTGTCTCAAGTATACGACAGACCACGTAGTTTTCCTTTTTGGCTGCAAAGCAGAAGTCAATAGCCGTTTCCAGCTCGGTTATGTCAAGATCACTTAAGTCGTTGCCGTCACTGAGCCAGTAGTTCAGAACGTTTTCCTCGACAATGAACGAGTCAGCGGCGCCTTTGCGGACGGCTCTGATACATTCATCGAAGTTGCTGAAGTGGATGATCTCGGTATCAGGATAGTTATCATTTATATAGAGTGCCTCTACCGGACTTGTTGCCATGACAGCAGTCTTTTTGTGTTCGGTTACGCCCTTTGCCGTTATGAGTTCCATTCTGTCCGTCAGTACAGCACCCGTGGATACTGTGTTTTCACGTTCGAGTCTCCACAGATCACGGTAAGCCGGGAACATGGCGTCTATTTTTCCGTTTTCCAGTGCGTCGTAAAGGTCGGTGTATGTGGTGTATTTTACAGCAGAAATGCTTTTTCCGGAAACCTTTGCGAGGCTGTTGAAAAGATCAGCCATGATCCCGTCAGCTTCATTTCTTTTTTCGGTCTTGTCGCTGTACGGCATGTAGTTGTCCAGATATCCGATCAGAATTGTTGAATGGCTTCCCAGCCATTTCTTTTCAGGCGCGGAATAACCGGTCGATCTGCGCCTGCCCATATATTTGCTTGTCAGCGTTTCACAAAGAGCCGGTTCCTTTTCGTTTATCTGCTTCTGTGCTTCCAGCAGAGCACTGAAAAGTTCAGGTTTGTCAGCCGATACTGCTATAAAGTAGTTGTCGTTGTCACAGCCGGGAAGATCGGCCACGCTGCTGTTTTCCGTTCCCAGTCTGTAAGGCGTGAGCCGGATCTTGTCAGCGCCGCTTCCTGGATCGAATGATCCGGAAATACCTGCTAAAATATCAACTTCTCCTTTTTTCAGGGCTGCGAGCATTTCGCTAAAGCTTCCGTACTTATACTCATAGTTCCAGCCCGTGTAGCTGGACAGTATCTGGTAGTACTCGTATGCATATCCGCTTTTTTTTTCTTCATCTGAAGATCCGGACTGGAATTCCGGGACTTCAGTGTAGTAGCCTATGGTAACTGTTGCGGCTGCATCTGCTTTTTCCGGCGGTGTACCGAAAGGCATGAGACATGATGCAGACAGGCAGAGAACAGCGGAAAGAAGAGCATTCCTTCTCGTTTTTTTCATTCTAACCCCTCCGTTGGCAGCGCTGTTTAATAAGCACTGTTCATTTTTATATCATAAATGCAGTGACTTCCGATCCGGCCCCCGGATCAGTTCTTTTTTTACTGCCGCGATATTAAACATGTGATGTTTTAAGTGTTTAATATAAACAGTAAAAAGTGAACGTGAAGTGATTTTTTCATAATAGCTTACCCGTATTGTACCACAAATACAGACTTTGTTCAAGAGTAAGCTTAAAATTCAGGTGCTGATTTAGCGTGAGTTACGGGGTGAATGATGAATTTTTTATATATTTTTAGAAAAAGAGCTGATTCAGGTCTTTATATTTTTAAGCAGTTGTGCTATAATAAACATATGCTTTTAGGAAGGGAATAGTAAAAATTGGTAAACAAGGAATTGCTGAAAGAAATCAGGTCCGCTGTCATATTCTCATTATGTCTTGATATCATACTCGTGGCTGTGGCATCTGCATTTGTACCGTTCACCGGTGCACTTACAGGAGCGCTTTTCGGTACTCTGCTGCTCGCATGTGATCTGTTCTTCATTTCACTTACAGTACACAGCGTTGTACGCGGAGCGGTCAGAGGGAAAAACGGTACCGCCGTAATGATATCGCAGTATATCCTGAGACTTTTGTTCCTGGGAGCAGGTCTGTTCGCAGCAGCTGAGATCCCGTTTATGAATTTCATATGCGCTGCAGTACCGCTTCTTTATCCGAAAATTATTTTTCCACTGAAAGCTATATTCGAAAAAAAGGAGGGATAAGTATTGGGTTTCAGATTAGGTGCAGAAGAAGTAGTTGTAAACGGTCCTAAGGTCGCTTTTAAGATCTTCGGACTGAATGTTACTGAGACAGTGATACTCAGCTGGGTCGTCATGGCAGTCATAATCGGTCTTGTACTCTTTATGACACACAACATGTCCAAGGACCATCCGAGCAAAAAACAGATCGTTGCTGAGTGGATCGTCGAAACAGTAAACGGCATGGTAAGGGATGCAATGGGGGCGAAGAACCTTGTCTATGCGCCGTATATGGCTACGATTTTTTCGTTTTCGATCTTCGGAAGTCTTATCAGTGTACTCGGTCTCAGACCGGTGACCGGTGACTTCAGCGTTACACTCACATGGGCACTCATGACATTTTTCATGATCCAGTACGCTAAGATCAAAAACGACGGGGTTCTCGGCTATATCGTCGGGTTTTCGAAGCCGATCGCACTTCTTACACCTATCAACATTATCAGTGAACTTGCTACTCCGGTATCAATGAGTATTCGTCACTTCGGTAATGTTGCGAGTGGTATCGTAATCACTCAGCTTCTCTACTTCGCGCTCACATCACTTTCGCGCGGACTCGGTATGGAAGTATTCCCGGTGTTCACTATCGGTGTGCCGGCTGTTCTGTCAGTATATTTCGACCTGTTCACAGGATTTATGCAGGCGTTCATCTTCACAATGCTTACTATGGCTAACGTAGGTGCTGCATATCCGGAAGAAGAACAGACAGCAGGATGACGGAATGATGTACTGTGTAGACCGCAGAAATACAGTGCATCCACAGGAAATAAACGAAAAACGTTTATAGCTGCTGATGTATGCATAAAGCATCCGGCATCAGCGGAAAATTTAAATTGATAAAAATTATATCAGCTCTGCGGAGAAACGGAGTTTATTATGGAAAAGGCAATTGTTTTAGCAGCTTCAGCAATCGGTGCAGGTCTTGCAGCTATCGCAGGTATAGGTCCTGGTATCGGTGAAGGTTACGCAGTAGGTAAGGCCTGTGAGGCTATCGGCCGTCAGCCTGAATCATCAGGCGCAGTTACAAGAACAATGTTCATCGGATGTGCCGTAGCCGAATCAACAGGTATCTACGGTCTCGTTATTGCACTTATCCTTCTCTTTGCAAATCCGTTCATCGGAAAGCTCTGATAATAACCGTACACTATCAGAAATAATCAAATGAAAGGGTGTTGACCAAATGGAATTTTTATCATTCCTGTCGATAGACTATGGTACCATCATACTCGTACTCATTAACACCTTGATCCTTTTCCTGGTTATTAAGCATTTCCTGTTCGGAAGAGTAAACAAGATCATTGAGGAACGTCAGGCAGACGTTTCAAAAACATATGCCGAGGCAGACAAGTCCATGGCACATGCAAAGGAGATGGAAACAAACTATAACCAGCTTCTTTCAGCTGCAAAGGATGAATCAGCTGAGATCGTAAAGAACGCTACCAAGAAAGCACAGGACCGTTCAGACGAGATCATCAGCAATGCCAAGGCAGAGGCAAGCGGTCTTATGACACGTGCTAATGAAGATATCGAACGTGAAAGACAGCGTGCAATGAGCGAGATGAAGAACGAGATCTCCGGTATCGCAATGATGATGGCCGAGAAGATCATTAAAAAGGAAATTAACCAGAAAGATCATGAAGCATTGATCAATGATTTTATTGAAAATGTGGGTGATGAAGCATGGCAGCAGAAGTAGCAAAGCTTTATGCAGATGCGCTTTATGAATTATTCACTGAAGCCGGAAGTGACGATAAGATACATGACCAGCTCAATGAATTTGCGGATGTGTTCAGGGCAAATCCTGAACTGACAAAGCTTCTTGCCGCGCCGCTGCTTACAAGCGAGGAAAAAATCTCCGTTGTTTCAAAGATCTTTGACGACAACGGTCTGGTCTATGATTTTCTCTGCCTCCTCTGTGAAAAGGGAAGAGCGGCATATTTCACCGAGATCACTGAAGAATTCAACAGAAAGTACAACGAGTTCAAGAATATCGTTGACGTGACTGTTACCACGAGCATTCCGCTTACTGAAGAGCTTCGCGGAAAGCTTACGGACAAGCTTGAGAAAAAACTCGGCAAAACAGTGATCCTCAGAGAAAAAACAGATGAGTCAATTATTGACGGTATCATCATAGACTATAATAACAAGCGAATCGACAACAGTGTCCGCTTCGGACTCGAAACTCTGCGCCACCGTGCTGCAGATGCGGATATCTGATAATACTATTAAAAAAGAAGAAGGTGTATTGATTGAATTTACGCCCTGATGAAATTACCGGCATCATAAAGGAACAGATTAAAAACTACAGGAACAAGATCGAACTTACGGATGTAGGTACTGTAGTTACTGTCGGTGACGGTATTGCAAATATTCACGGACTTGACAACTGTATGTCAAACGAGCTCCTTGAATTTGAAGGCGATGTCTACGGCATGGCGCTCAACCTCGAAAGAGATTTCGTAGGTGCGGTTATGCTCGGCTCCGACGCCGGAGTCAAGGAAGGTTCCACAGTAAAGAGAACAGGTAAGATCGTATCAGTACCTGTTGGTGACGATATGCTGGGAAGAGTAGTAAATGCTCTCGGACAGCCGATCGACGGCAAGGGCGCCATTCTCACAAAGGAGACTGCCCCTATCGAAAGGATCGCTCCTGGTATCATCACAAGAAAATCCGTTCACAAACCGCTTCAGACCGGTATCAAGGCTATCGACTCCATGATCCCGATCGGCCGCGGCCAGCGTGAACTTATCATCGGTGACAGACAGACAGGTAAAACAACAATTGCTCTTGACACGATCATCAACCAGAAGGGCAAGGATGTTATCTGTATCTACGTAGCTATCGGACAGAAGAGATCAACAGTGGCAAACGTTGTTGAAACTCTTACCAAAGCAGGCGCAATGGAATATACCATTGTAGTTGCAGCTTCAGCTTCTGAACTTGCACCGCTTCAGTACATAGCACCGTACTCAGGTGTTACAATGGGCGAGTACTTCATGAACAAGGGAAAAGACGTTCTCTGTGTCTACGACGATCTTTCAAAGCACGCCGTGGCTTACCGTGCACTGTCACTTCTCCTTAAGCGTCCGCCTGGACGTGAAGCTTATCCTGGTGACGTATTCTATCTGCATTCAAGACTTCTTGAACGTGCGTGCAGTCTCAACGAGGAATACGGCGGAGGTTCCATTACGGCACTTCCGATTATCGAAACACAGGCAGGCGACGTATCAGCCTACATTCCTACAAACGTTATCTCCATCACAGACGGACAGATATTCCTTGAAACTGACCTCTTCAACTCTGGTGTAAGACCGGCCGTAAACCCTGGTATTTCAGTATCACGAGTTGGTTCTGCAGCCCAGATCAAGGCTATGAAGAAGGTTTCATCCTCACTTAAGCTCCTCTACTCACAGTTTAAGGAACTCCAGTCCTTCTCACAGTTCGGTTCTGATCTTGACAAGGATACAAAAGACCGTCTTGAAAAGGGTGAACGTATCGTTGAGGTGCTCAAGCAGGGAAAGAATTCACCTGTTACAGTCGAACATCAGGTCATCATCATCTATGCGGTCGTAAATGACTTCCTTAAGTCTGTACCGGTTGATCTCATTTCTGATTTTGAAACCAGCCTTTTTAAGTTCGTTGATGAATCACATCCTGATATAACAAAATCCATCAGGGAAACAAAGGATCTTACAAAGGAAAATGAGACAGAACTCAAGGACGTTCTGAAGACCTTTATAGAAAAATACATGGCTGACAAGAAGTGATCAGCTGTATTTACCGGAGGTGACTGACAGATGGCTTCGGCTAATATGAAAGACATCAAGCGCAGGATCAAGAGTGTCAAAAGCACCATGCAGATAACCAAAGCCATGGAACTTGTTGCTTCATCCAAGCTGAGAAAAGCAAGAGATAAAGCAGAAAGCGCCAGGACATTCTTTAATGCGCTGTATGATACCATGTGGGAGATCACAGCTGAAAATTCCACATTTGAGTCTATCTATTTTACAGGCCGCGAAGAAAAAACAGTCCTGTTCGTAGTAATTGCCGGAGACAGAGGTCTTGCAGGCGGATACAATTCGAACGTTCTGAAACTCGCACAGAAGAGGATAGACGAGGCAAAGAAAAGCTGTGAAACAGTAATTATCCCTATAGGCAGGAAAGCTGTAGAATACTTTACCAAAAGAGGATACAGAGTTGTTGCCAGATATGAAAATATAGCGGAAAATATCCGTATGAACTCTGCCAAGGAGATCGCCTCGAAGATAATGGCGGCCTTCAAGAACGGCAATGCGGACAGGGTAGAGGTCATTTATACAGATTACGTTTCACCTCTGTTACAGGAGGCGAGATTCAAGAGTGTTATTCCGCTCGAAAAACCGGCGGAAGAAGCAAAGAAGTCAAATGTTCAGACATCTTACGAACCATCACCTGAGCAGCTGTTTGACATAATCATGCCGCAGTATATCGCAGGTGTTATATACGGTTCAGTATCTGATGCATTTGCTTCCGAGCAGGCCGCACGAAGAATAGCGATGGAGAATGCAACTGACAACGCTACAGAGATGATCGATGATCTCTCGCTTCTCTATAACAGAGCACGTCAGGCAACCATCACGCAGGAGATCACCGAGATAGTCAGCGGTGCAAGTTCCCAGGAATAACATAACCTTTTGAAAGGAAATACGAATACTATGCAGAATACAGGAAAAATAGTTCAGATCATTGGTGCCGTTGTCGACATCAGTTTTCCGAAGAACAGTCTGCCTAGGCTTCTCAATGCCATTGAGATCGACAACCATGGCACGAAACTTACTGTTGAAGTTGCCCAGCATATCGGCGATGACGTAGTAAGATGTATTGCTATGAGTACGACTGACGGTCTTGTAAGAGGCATGGAAGCAATAGATACCGGAAGCCCGATAAAAGTACCGGTAGGCCGTGAGACACTCGGCCGTATCTTCAATCTTCTCGGAGAACCGGTAGATGAAAAGGAAGCTCCGCAGACTGAGGAAAGATGGCCTATACACCGTGAAGCTCCAAGCTACGAGGAACAGACTGCAGCTTCAGAAGTTCTTGAGACAGGTATCAAGGTAATCGACCTTATCGCACCTTATCTCAAGGGCGGTAAGATAGGACTTTTCGGCGGCGCCGGTGTAGGAAAGACAGTTCTTATTCAGGAACTTATAAACAACGTTGCTAACCAGCACGGCGGTATTTCAGTATTCACCGGTGTTGGTGAGAGAACACGTGAAGGTAATGACCTTTACAACGAAATGAAGGAAAGCGGCGTTCTCGACAAGACCGTTCTCGTGTACGGCCAGATGAACGAACCGCCGGGAGCAAGAATGCGAGTAGGCCTTTCAGGTCTTACTATGGCTGAATACTTCAGAGATGTTGAAGGCCAGGACGTTCTTCTCTTTATAGATAACATTTTCCGATTCACACAGGCTGGTTCCGAGGTTTCAGCTCTTCTCGGACGTATGCCTTCAGCCGTTGGCTATCAGCCGACACTGGCTACTGAAATGGGTGCCCTTCAGGAGAGAATCACATCTACAAACAAGGGTTCCATCACATCAGTTCAGGCTGTATACGTTCCTGCCGATGACCTTACTGACCCGGCTCCGGCTACAACTTTTGCGCATCTTGATGCCACAACGGTTCTTTCAAGACAGATCGCGTCACTCGGTATTTATCCTGCCGTTGACCCTCTTGAAAGTACATCAAGAATTCTCGCGCCTGAAATAGTAGGCGAGGAGCACTATCAGGTTGCAAGAAGCGTTCAGAGTATTCTTCAGCGTTACCGTGAACTTCAGGATATCATCGCTATCATGGGTATGGATGAACTCTCCGACGAGGACAAGCTCATCGTAAACCGTGCAAGAAAAATCCAGCGTTTCCTGTCACAGCCGTTCAACGTTGCTGAACAGTTCACAGGTATGAAGGGCGTTTACGTTCCGATCAGGGAAACTATCAGAGGATTTAAGGAGATCATCGAAGGACTTCATGATGACCTTCCGGAATCAGCATTCCTGTTTGTCGGAACCATTGACGAGGCTATAGAAAAGGCTAAGGCTTCAAAGGGTGATGAATAATGGCTTCATTCAGACTCCAGATAATTACCCCGGACAGGATTTTCTACGATGATGAGGCGGAACGCCTTATCGTCAGAACCACTGACGGCGAAATGGGTGTTCTTGCAAGGCATGAAAACTTTGTGGGTGCTCTCCCTTCAGGCCCGGTCAGGATAATGAAGGACGGCAAATATCGTGTTGCTGCGCTTTCGTCAGGTGTGCTCAAGGTGTCGGCGGAAAAGACCACTATAATTGCCGAGGCAGTCGAGTGGGCGGATGAGATCGATATCGAATGGGCAAACAGATCGGCCGAGGAAGCACGTGAGAAAATAGCGAAGAAGGAAAGCGAAAAAGAGATGCTCTATGCAGAGCTCAAACTCAAAAGAGCCCTCAACCGTATCAATGTACATTCGGGTAATATCAGATAAAATAAACATAAAGCGCGTGTCAGTTTTCCTGACATGCGCTCATTTGTTTATAAACGCAAATAAGATCGATGCAGAAGCAAGCTATTAGTGCAGTATGCCGATTGACTATAAAATGTATGTGTGTTAAAATGGATAAAGACAATAAAGAGTCCGGTGAGCAAAATCGTCGTTTTGTATGAACGAAAGTGACACATCCGGTAAATACAGGATTATGTCCGGTATCTGAAAATGAAGCAGATATCTTATGTACGGAAAATAAAGTTTCCTGCATGAAGAACTGCGGAACTTCGGGTATCGGTAAAATTTGTTTCTGACAGTTTTACCTATATTCATTCAGGACAGTGACGGATTGTTCGGCTTCTTTTAAACAAGAAGGGGCCGGGTTTTGAATTGGCTGAAGACAATGTATTAAGACATTAAGTCTTAAGCGAATTTACAGGAGGTTATATAACATGGTAGAATTTTCACAGTGGAGTGGCTTCAAGGGTAACAAGTGGAAGCAGGAAATCAACGTTCGTGACTTTATCCAGAAGAACTACACACCATATGACGGTGACGAATCATTCCTCGAAGGCACTACAGAAGCTACAGACAAGCTCTGGGGAAGACTTCAGGAACTCTACAAGGAACAGAGAGCAAAGGGCGGCGTTCTTGACTGCGAAACAGAGATTGTTTCAAGCCTTACAGCTTATGGTCCTGGATATATAGACGAATCACTCAAGGATCTCGAAAAGATCGTAGGTCTCCAGACTGACAAGCCTCTTAAGAGAGCATTCATGCCTTACGGCGGTATCAAGATGGCTCAGCAGGCTGCTGAAAGCTATGGCTACAAGGTAAATGAAAAGTACGATCAGATTTTTAACGAATATCACAAGACACACAACCAGGGTGTATTTGATGCTTACACACCTGAAATCCGTGCTGCACGTAAGAGCCACGTTATCACAGGTCTTCCGGATACATACGGCCGTGGACGTATCGTAGGTGACTACAGAAGAGTTGCTCTTTACGGTATCGACTTTCTCATTCAGGAAAAGGAAAACGACAAGGCTAACACAGGCGACGGAACAATGACAGATGACGTTATCCGTCTCAGAGAAGAACTTGCTGATCAGATCAAGGCTCTCCAGGGCATGAAGAAGATGGCTGAAATCTACGGATACGACATCTCACAGCCTGCTAAGAACGCCAAGGAAGCTGTTCAGTGGCTCTACTTCGGTTACCTCGCAGCTATCAAGACACAGAACGGTGCAGCTATGTCAGTAGGCCGTGTATCAACATTCCTCGACATCTACATCCAGCGTGACCTCGAAGCAGGCACAATCACAGAAAAGGAAGCTCAGGAACTTATCGACCACATGACAATGAAGTTCAGAATGGTTAAGTTCGCAAGAATTCCTTCATACAACGAACTCTTCTCAGGTGACCCGGTTTGGGCTACACTCGAAGTTGGCGGTATCGGCGTTGACGGTCGTCACATGGTAACAAAGAACGACTTCCGTTTCCTCCACACACTTGAAAACATGGGACCTTCACCAGAACCGAACCTCACAGTTCTCTATTCTAAGAACCTCCCTGAAACATTCAAGAAGTACGCTTCACACATCTCAATCACAACATCTTCTATCCAGTACGAAAACGATGATGTTATGAAGCCGGTTTGGGGCGACGACTACTCAATCTGCTGCTGCGTATCAGCTACACAGACAGGTAAGGAAATGCAGTTCTTCGGTGCAAGAGCTAACCTCGCTAAGTGCCTCCTTTACGCTATCAACGGCGGTGTTGATGAAAAGTCATTCGCACAGGTAGGCCCTCAGTACCAGCCAATCACTTCTGAATACCTCGACTACGATGAAGTTATGAAGAAGTACCTCGTAATGATGGACTGGCTCGCTGGACTCTATGTAAATACACTCAACCTCATCCAGTACATGCACGACAAGTACTACTATGAAGCAGCTGAAATGGCTCTTATCGATACAGACGTAAGAAGAACATTTGCAACAGGTATCGCAGGCTTCTCACACGTAATCGACTCACTCTCAGCTATCAAGTACGCTAAGGTTAAGACAATCCGTAACGAAGACGGCATCGTTGTTGACTTCGACATCGAAGGCGACTTCCCTAAGTATGGTAACGATGATGACAGAGCTGACCAGATCGGTGTTGACCTCCTCAAGACATTCATCACAATGATCAAGAAGAGACACACATACAGAAATTCTGAACCAACAACATCTATCCTTACAATCACTTCAAACGTTGTTTACGGTAAGGCTACAGGTGCTCTTCCTGACGGACGTAAGGCAGGCGAGCCATTCGCTCCTGGTGCATCACCAAGCTACGGTGCAGAACAGAACGGTCTCCTTTCATCACTCAACTCAGTTGCTAAGATCCCTTATGAATGGGCTCTCGACGGTATTTCAAATACACAGACAATCAACCCTGACGCTCTCGGCCACGATGAAGCTGAAAGAGTTAAGAACCTCGTTAATACACTCGACGGTTACTTCACACAGGGTGCTCACCACCTCAACGTAAACGTATTTGGTACTGAAAAGCTCCTCGACGCTATGGAACATCCGGAGAAGGAAGAATATGCAAACTTCACAATCCGTGTATCAGGCTACGCTGTAAGATTTATCGACCTTACAAAGGAACAGCAGCTTGACGTTATCAAGAGAACTTGCCACAAGTCATTATAATCTGATAACCAAAGTCGAACATAAATATAAAACGGCCCGCAGATCAAAAGGTCTGCGGGCCGTTTTGCGTCTATTGTACGCCGTCAGCGCACATTTTTTTAGTTATATGTGTTGACTGATAAGGATATTTTGGATTACTTACCGTTACGTTCAACAATGCTGTACATTGTGTCTTCGTCAGGTTTTACGCCCTGAACTTCAAACAGCTCACTCAGTGTGACCAGTTCATACCCCTGCTTCTGAAGTTCGGGAACAATAGTTTTTAAAGCTTTAACGGTCTGCCTGTTGCCTTCAGCATCGTGCATAAGGATTATCTGTCCGTTTTGAGCCTTTGAAAGCACCTTTTCGGCTCGTTCGTCTGCAGATACATCGTCCATCCAGTCATCACAGCCTGCACCGCTGATAAAAGGTATGTCGATCGCTTTGTACATGGTATCGCTTACCGAGATATACGGAGGACGGAAAAAAGACGGATAGGTACCGGTTATTTCGTGTATCTTTTCGTTTACCGATTCTATTTCAGCTCTGATATCCTCTTCGCTCATTTTCGCCATGTCGGAATGAGTCATTGAATGATTGTTGATTTCACAGCCCATATCAAAGGCTCTCTTTACATTTTTTTCAGATCTCGAATTAATATTTTCACCTATCAGGAAGAATGATGCCTTTGCATTATACTCTTCCAGAATATCAAGGACCTGATTCGTCGTTGAAGTGTTCGGCCCGTCGTCGAAAGTAAGTGCGATATACTTTGTTTTCTCATTGCTTACCGCCTTACTCTCTTCAGTTATCGGCGCCGAATCCCTGAAAGACCGGATACAGAAAAATGCGATCATTCCGGCAGTAATAACTGCAGTAGCAGCGATAATACACTTAGAAACTGAATTCATTGAAATTCTCCTCCCGGATAATATGCTGCTTATATTGTATCATGGATTCAGTAGAAAATTGTTACTTGAATATTAATTTGTTAAGATTTTATTTTTGAATTAAAAATAATTTAACGAAGATGACGATTAAAAGGAACAGCCGCCTCGCCGAGGCGGCTGTACTATCGATAGTGTGCCGGTTCGGCGCACATTTTTTTGTAATTGCTAAGCCTCACATTTTGTGATATACTTATTTATATCTAAGTAATAAATCGGAGGCGGGGAAAATGCTGAATATTATTTTCGGAGACTGTCCGGATGCAATATACAATACAAGCGTGTATTTCAATAATACTTATGAGGATGAATGGCTGACAGATGAATTTGCTAGAAAGGTGATAAAAGCTATAGATAAATCTGAAGTTGTTAATTCCCGTGCAGTAAGCAGTCCGGTTCTCGGTATAATTCCAACCGAAAAGATCGCGGGGGGAACAAAAACTCTGCTTCTGATCAAAAATAAACCGGATATGATCTTCAACGCATCAACCTGTGGTGATAACTGTGCAAGATATATACTTGAAATAGCTGAAAGCACAGATATAACTATAAATTTAAGGCATGTAATGGATTTTAAGAGAAAAAAGTTTAAGGCTCATATCCTTAATAATGATGTTTATGTGGATAATTACAGGGATTACCTGCTTAATGCAGTTAAATTTGTGTGAGGCCGGTTATGACAGGAAAATACAGTATAATTGTTCGTAACAATAAAATTCAGTTTACAATTGAAATAGAAAGAAATATCACGATCATTCAGGGAGAAAGCGGAAGCGGTAAAACTACACTGGTAGATCTTATTGCAGTGTATTCAAGATACGGTAAAAGCAGCGGCGTAACAGTTAATTCAAAGGTAAATGTTGCAGTCTGTAACACTGACATGTGGGATGCATTTATCGATAAAACTCACAACAGTATTATTTTTATTGACGAAGGTAATGATTTTGTACAGAGTGCGGAATTTGCAAAAGCAGTAAAAGCATCAGATTGTTATTTCGTTATCGTTACCAGAGAAAATCTTGATCAGCTTCCTTACAGTGTGAAGAGTATTCTGAAGCTCAGAAAGACAGCAAGCCGGTCTAAAATTACATTTAACAGAACATATCCTGTTTATGAGAATCTGAAAAAAACTGCGTTTTCAGAACGTAGTCTGATCCTTACTGAAGATAAAGGATCAGGAAATGATATGTTTTCAAAGATTGCAGCCGATTATAACTGCAAATGTATTTCGGCTGACGGAAAATCGAATATCAAAGCAGTGATGTCTGAACATCTGGATGATCATATGATCATTGTAGCAGATGGATCAGCTTTCGGGGCAGATATGGCGGATGTTTATAAACTGGTTTGTCAGAATGAAGAAAAGTTATTTCTTTATCTTCCGGAAAGCTTTGAATGGCTTATCCTTTCTTCTGATATTGTTCGTATAAACGGACTGGAAGAAATACTGAATGCTCCGTGGGAATACATTGACAGCAGTGAGTACATAAGCTGGGAACGATATTTCACTTCGCTTCTTGAAACATCAACAAAAGGTACACCGCTGCAGTACAGCAAGTCCAGACTTGCAAATGCGTATCTCAGCGATGAAAATGTAAGAAAGATAGTCGATACGATTATTAATTACGAGTAAAAATGGTACAGCCACCTCATCGGGTGGCTGTGCTGCTTATAGTGTGCCGACGGCACACATTTTTTGTGTTGACCGGTACAGTTGTTTGTGTTATACTTTTTTTATATGAAATGTATGATGAAAGGACTGGAAAAGCACTAATGGAAATTGTAAAATATCCGTCTGTGGAAGCAGTAACAGAAGCAATGAAAAATGATGAGCCAATGCTGGTTCTTATATCTTTTGATGGAGAAAAGGCTATAATGAGTCAGATAGATGATGCAGTTGAACATCATGTACTTCTGATGAAATGCGGTTATAAAGATACTGATATAGATAAATTTTTCCGTATAGTACTTGATAAAAGCGGAGCAGACTGGACTTTTGTTTGTCCTCCTGACTATAAGAACATTCCGTTTAAAGACAAGCGGATAGAAGCATTTTATAAAGATGGTTTCAATGTTATTTCCGGTTTTCTGAATGATATAGGGTATCTTGTAGGTTTAAATATTCCTAAACGATACAGAAGACATATGGATGTTATGAAGAACGATACATACTAAAGGTACAGCCGCCTCACCGAGGCAGCTGTACTGCTGACAGTGCGCCGTTTCGGCGCACATTTTTTATACTACAAATACTTTTCCAAGTGTACCGTCCACGCGGATTTTGTCGCCGGTGCGGATCTGTGCGGATGCGCTCTGGCAGCTTACTACTGCGGGGATGCCGAGTTCTCTTGCTACTATCACTGCGTGTGAGAGGGGCGCGCCTACGTCAGTTACGAGGGCGGATATTTTCGGGAAGACGCGTACCCAGCCGATGTTGGCTGCCGGAACGACGAGGATGTCGCCCTGTTCGATAGATGCCGCATCATCAATGTTTTTTAATACCCTTGCAGTTCCTTCAGTCTGACCTGCTGATCCCGCAACTCCGTTTATTATGTTGTCACTGCCCTGAACAGCAGTTTCGCCAAAGCGGTAGTATCCGCCCGGACTGCCGGATGCCTGCCATTCTTCGACGGTGAAACGACCGCAGATCATGCTCGGAAAGTTCGGCATACTCATCTGCTTTTCGTAGTTTCTGCGTCTTACAGGGATCTTTTTGATGCAGCTTTCATCGCCGGCGAGGAGTTTCTTGATTTCATCGGTATAAAGCATGAAAATATCATCGCCGAGTCCGGTAAGTGTTCCTGCACGCAGCAGATATTCACGTATTATGCAGAATATTCTGAGGGCATCACTTCTGATGATCTCTCTTCCGGAGACGGCGTCTGAATATTTCTTAAGCATCTTATCAAGTTTTCCGCTGTATGAAGGATATTTGACCTTAAACTCATTTACCGCTTCTTCACGTCTTTTTTCCTGTGCAGCTTTCATTGCATAGGCATCAATGCCAGAGGCTTTGTATTCCTCAATAACATTATTGGGAAAGTTTGCGTTCTCGTAAGGGAACGGCATCGAAAGCTCCATTTCATCAGCGTCGCGGTGGCCGTATTTTACCGTGTATTCCTCACGCGTCATTTTACCGGAAATAATGTCGGCAATACCGAGGAGAGGTCCGAGACTTTCTATGTTTCCGTTTCCGGAGCAGTCGGACATAAGTTTGTCGGCAAGTTCGGTCCCGCATATTTTTTCAAGCCTGTCCCTTGTGCCGAAGAGCGACTTGACATCCAGACCTGTTGTAATGGCCGAAAGGACGCCGGTCATGAACGGTTCACAGTCGTTGTTCCAGATGTTCAGAAGTTCACTTCTGCTTTCCGCTTTTCGTATTTTTCCGATAAGATCAAAGCTTAATTCAGTGAAGCGGCCTTTGATCTTCTTCGGATGATATTTCTGATCTTTCTTTTTAAAGCTGTTTTTAATGATATTTCCGACCGACTTAAGAACGATGTTTCTGTCGAAAGGATAGACCGGAACTTCCGTATCCGGAATACCGCCTGCCAGCTCTTTTATCATGCCGAAGGCCTTTTCCTTTTTAACTCCGAAAGACATCAGCATTGAGCAGATACCGCTTATATTCAGATAAAGCTGACCGCATACGTTTGATATGAGCGGAATTCCGAGAACATCGGAGATCATGTCGACCATGCCGGATGTGACCGGGGATACCGGACGCAGGAATATTTCACCGACGTTTGTTTTTGAAAGCAGAAGCTCGCCGCAGAGTGAATCGTTGATGTCAAAATCTTCGTGGCTGTTTCGGAAAAGCGTTGTTACCGGCCTTGACTGGAGCAGATAAACGTGTTCGCCTGATACTGCCCATTCAATATCTTTCGGGATGCCGTCTGCTGCAAGCTTTTTCGCATACTTATACAGCTTTTTGGCGTAGGGTGCCATTTCACTGCTTCCGTCGAATGAATATTCAACGGCATTGATCACGAATTCTCCGTCCATGCCGTCTCCTGAAACCAGTTTTTCACCGGCACCCTTCACAAAGCTTCCGGCCATTTTTCCTCTGCTGCCGCTTATCGGATCGGCGGTAAAGAGAACTCCGGCAAGATCTGCTTTGATATACTGCTGGATAACTACGGCAGTTTCGCCGGTTACTGTATTTCGTTCCTTTGCGTATACAGCAACACGTTCATTTTCAGCAGATGCCGCCACTCTGAGAACGGCTTTTTCTATATCTGCCGGATTTACATCGAGTACAGTATCATAGGCACCGGCAAATGAATTTTCGTCTCCGTCTTCACCGACAGCAGATGATCTCACTGCCCAGGTGTGAGATGCAGGCAGTTTATTTACAAGATCTTTAAGTTCAGCGGCAGCAGCTGATTTTAAACTGCCGTTTTCAAATGCATCTGCAGTTATAACGTATCCGTGCGGTACAGGCAGTCCCATGCGGAGCATTTCTCCGAGAGATGCCGCCTTTCCGCCGGTTTTGTTTCCTTTGTTATCTGCGTTTTTCAAATCAAAAATATACATATCAGTCACCCAGCATCCTGTTTACATTATCATATACGTATTTCCGCAGGGTATCGTCATCTTTCAGATCGATACCGCATACTTCCTTTATTTCCCTGTGACGGAGCACAGCGAGTTCGTGAAGGCTTGAAAGCTCAAAGGCGATAAGCTGACACTCGCCGTCGGTCTTTCTGCCTCCGAAGTGCATTTTTATAAATTCAGCGGAGGAGCGTTTGTCACCTATTTTCCGCGTAATGAGAATATGCTTTGTAAGTGCGGAACAGTAATTGAAATATTCAAGCATGAGCTTCATTGAATGGAAGTGTATCTCTGCCAGCATTTCCTTAGGCGGAAGTCCGCTCTTCAGGACGTCCGCAAATGACGGATCCAGCTCCAGAGCCTTCTGCTGCAGCATTGAAAACACTTCATACAGCAGTTCCTCACGGGAACCGAAACAGTAGTTTATCATAGCAAGATTTACTCCTGCTTCCTTTGTTATCGCACGGGCAGTAACTTCATTCGGATCATCGCACTGTCCCATAAGCTTTTCCGCCGCTTCGATAAGAGCGGCTCTTGTTTTTTCAAGATCCCGTTTCATAGTTCCTCCGATCATGTGGTTTTTCAGAGAACGTAAATATCATTCTGAATGATCTCCGAAAATAATTAAACGCGTTTAATAATGATATTGTACACCCGTATTTCAGTTTTGTCAATAGCATATTAAGGAAACACTGATTAAACCTGAAATCCGGCTTCGCCCATCCTGCATTATATTCCTGTAAAAGTAAAAGGATTTCTGAGAAATTATGTGCGGATTGACTGAATCCCTTGTTTATGTTATACTTAAATAAAGAAAAAACACATGTGCATTATCATGATCACAGGGGATAATCTGAAATCAGCAGGGGGGATCGTTTTTGGCTGAGCAGGATAAAAACTGGAAAGTTCTTAAAACAGTTATGAGAGTTCTTATAATACTGCTGATGATAATAGCTGTCGGGCTGCTTGGTGTTCATATCTGGTTTAAGTTTATACGGAGACCGGTGATGACAGAGCCGGATGATAATGCGGTGCGGAATGCGGTTGTTACCGATGTCGCTTTTGACAGATCTTCGCTTGACGGTGTTGATACAGACAATACCGAAAGCTTTGACGTAAAGATGAACAGGGACTGGACGTTTAAGGAAGGTACTCTTCCTTCGGGCGATGCCTATGTTGAAAATCCGGTTTCCAATGTGAACGATGTTTATTTTGACATCACGGTAAACGATTCTGAACAGACTGTTTACACATCACCTGTTCTTCCTGTAGGAAGCCACATCGAAAACATCACGCTTGAAACTGATCTTCCCGCAGGGAAGTATAATTCGGTACTTAAGTACCACATGCTTGGAAAAGACGGAAAAACAATTACAGGGGAACTGCAGATAGCTCTTACTATCACTGTACTTAGCTGATCTGCACAGGATAATTATTCTGGTAAATACCAGGGGATGATAAGGGATGAATGAATATAAACGAATGGCCGCGATACTGCTGGTCCTGATTTTCGCTATTGCCGATCTTACGCTGGCAGTGCTGAAGGATTTTGAAGAAAGCGGCATAAAACGGGACAGAAGATACCGTGCTGATACAACCGATACTTTCGACGAGCAGGAAGACTGGAGTGCTGACGCTGAGGTCACCGGGGCAGCAGAGACGGAAAGCGCCGGTGATACTGAGGATGACAATACTGAGGATAACAGATCTGACGCGAAAAAGCCTGAGACTGTAAAGGATCCGGTGATACCTCTTGCCGACATAAGTGACGAAGCACTGGCTCAGAGTATGATAAGAGTCAATGGAAGACTCGAAGGGCTTGTTGACAAAAAGGTTTTTGAAGTAAGTCTGCCGGTTGAGAGCACGGATATAGAATATATAGCCGATCCGCAGGGACTTATCTGCAGGACGGGATATGCAGCCTATGAAAATTCATGGTTTGATCCTGAATCGAACGTTTATTTTTCCCGCGGCCAGATAGCCGACGGAAAGGGCGAAAGCAAAGAATGCTACACAGGCACGAGTGCACCGTTTAAGGTTGTGAATAAAAGCTCCTGCGCGGTCTCTGTAGTTGCACGTATGTTTACTGAATACGACAGCGGGAAAGGCGTTAAGGTTCCGCTTGCCACGGATACTGCCTGGGAAGAATCGAAAAAACCGGGAATATACCTTGCCGTTCTGCGCAGTGATGATATGACGGAGACGGCGCTTGACCGTCACGAAAAGATAATAACAGCATCCATAGCCGGATGTCCGGGAGCTTACTGCTGCAGATATGACGGGCCGGAAACATACCGTCTTGATCTGATGACGGAAAGTGAGCTTGCGCAGTTTAAGGCAGATCCGAAAAACAAAAATGTCAGCACGGAATTCAGTGAATTTACGCTGACCCTTAAAGGTGAATGTGCAAGGGATGCTGAATGGGATCCTGATACGGACTACATTTTCCCGTCAGTCTCGATAATCTGGAACGTCGGTTTTGCTGAATCGGCAAAGCCTGCAGTTACACAGAAAACCGTTTCGGTCGCAGGAGAAGATCCGGTGGAGATAGGCTACAGTTTCGGCATACTTGACGGAGCGGCGGATGCCATAACCACCGCTTATTATGTTACTCCTGAAGGAGAGGAGAGAGATCTTCGCTGGAACGGATATTATCTGATTTTTTCAGACCAGAGCCAGACTGTAACACTTACACCTGAGTTTCTGGAGTATGCCAGAGAACGAAACGGCGGCGTGCTCAGACTTCGTTTCAACGATCCGGCAGATACAGTGGCTGAGATCACTCTTGATACGGACAGAGCACCGGGACTTGGCGTTTCCGAATACGTGATCACATCTGGTGAAAACAGGCAGATAACCATCGAATACGACACGGGAACTGGTGAAAAGGCCGCTTCCGGAATAGCAGCAATGACTTTCGGAAAGACGGATCTTTTAACATCCTCATACTCATCTGTTAAAAACGGCACCATAACCCTTAACGCGAGTGCTGTCAGAAAGATAGAGGAGAAAAAAGGCGGAAAAGTCGTAATAACCTTTGATGACGCTGCACGTACCAGATGTACGGTAAAGATAAAAACAGACAGGTAACACTCCGCTGGGATAACAGACAGAAATATATCATAAAATAAAAGACCGGCATATCATCACGCGTATGATATGCTGGCCTTTTTATAAACAGAGATCAGTTCATTAAGTAACCATTTAATTAAATTTGTACTGACCTATTGTTCACATAAAATTCGAATTATAAGACGATAGTTCAGTATCGATAATATTATATGTTATTGATTTTGTATAAATAAATTTATATAATAGGTATAGATGATGGAATGGATGATAGTTTTGAGCTGTTTCCATTGAAAATGACTGTAAAGGATTACTGATCATGATACAGATAGGGGTCTGTTTGTTTTTTGATGATCAGCATATTCTTAAGTGTAAAATTAAATGATAATTGTGTTTTGGAGGAATTGTGTAATGAATAAAGCAGCAAGATATGCAGTATGCCTGGTTGCATCGTTAATGTTTACATCAGCTGTGGCTCCTTTTAGCGGGACAGGCGTTTTTACCGGAAACGGAACGGAAAGAGCAGTTGTATACGCTGCGGAAAGTTCGGTAAAAGTGCTTGAAACAGCCGGATACGGTGAGGGAATGTATGCAACATGGTCGTCTGTATCAGGTGCATCAGGTTACAATGTTTATGTGGACGGAAACAAAATCGATGCGATGCTCATCAGACAGTATCCGGGTTACATGCGTGCAGACGCTGTAGGTATCAAGGCCGGAGACCATACAATGAAGATCGTTCCTGTTATAAACGGAAAGGAAGATACTTCAAAGGCTGCCGAGACAAAGGCAAGTGCATATCAGCACGACAGAACAGGATTCGGATTTGTGAACGGATCAGCTTCAGGTGCGTACAATAATGACGGTACCCTTAAGTCAGGTGCAGTGGTAGTATATGTAACTGAAGCTACAAAGGACAGTGTAAAGGCAAGTATTGACTCAACGGGTAAGGGAGCAACTGAACAGGTTGGTATCCAGAACATCATCACAGCTTACAAGAAGGGCAAGGATTCAAGGCCTCTCTGTGTACGAGTTATCGGAAATATCACCGATCCGGCTAACATGCCTAAGGGCGATCTTATGATCGACACGGTAAAGGCCGGTGTTACAGTTGAAGGTATCGGAAATGACGCAGTTTTCAACGGATTCGGACTTGTAATGAAGAACTGCTCAAACGTTGAGGTAAGAAACATCGGCTTTATGAACTGCAACAGCTCAGAAGGCGATGACTGCGGACTTCAGCAGGGCAATGACCACATCTGGGTACACAACTGTGACTTCTTCTACGGCGATGCAGGCTCAGATGCCGATCAGGTAAAGGGCGACGGCGCTCTTGACACCAAGACATCAACTTATGTAACTCATTCATACAACCATTTCTGGGACAACGGAAAGTGCAATCTCCAGGGTATGAAGAGCGAAAAAACAGAAAACTATATCACTTATCACCACAACTGGTACGATCACTCTGATTCACGTCATCCGAGAATCAGAACATGCTCAGTCCACATCTACAACAACTATTTTGACGGAAATGCAAAGTACGGTGTAGGCGTAACAATGGGTGCTTCAGCATTTGTTGAAAGCAACTACTTCAGAGCATGCAAATATCCAATGCTCAGTTCTATGCAGGGTACTGACGCCAAGGGCGAGGGAACATTCTCCGGTGAAGACGGCGGTATCATCAAGGCGTTCGGCAACGTTATAAAAGATGCCGGCGGTTACATCACATACCAGCAGGACAAGTCAAGCTTTGACGCATACGAGGCAGGAAGCCGCACTGAAAAGGTACCTGCTGATGCAAAGACAGCTCAGGGCGGAACAGGATATAACAACTTTGATACATCTGCAGTAATGTACAGCTGTACAATTGACAAGGCGGAAGATGTACCTTCAGTAGTTACTGCAAAGGCAGGACGAGTTGGCGGCGGAGATTTCAAATGGAAGTTCGACAATTCCGTTGATGACGCAAGCTATGCGGTAAATACAGGACTCAAGTCCGCAATTACTTCATACAAGTCATCACTCATGGCTGTCGGCAGCGGATTCAAGGAGGACAATACTCCTGCGCCGACTGCTCAGCCGACAGTTCAGCCTACAGTCGAAGTTTCTCCTTCACCAACTACTGAACCAACTGTACAGCCGACAGTACAGCCAACTGTTCAGCCTACAGTTCAGGTTTCGGCACCTCCTGTAACAGGTTCAAACGTGATCTACTGCGCACCGAACGGAAACGGTGACGGTAAGTCAAAGGAAAGTCCGGCAAATGTACTTTCAGCTATAAAGTCAGTTCCTGCAGGCGGCGTTATCTATCTTCTCGAAGGTGAATACAAGTTTACTGAAACTATAAATATCGCAAAGGACAACAGCGGTAAGGAAGGCGCTCTCAAGACCATCATGGCTTATCCGGGAGCAAAGGTAAAGTTTAACTTTACAGGACAGGCTGTTGACGCTGCAAACAGAGGTTTCGTTCTCGCCGGTTCATACTGGCACTTCTACGGATTCGAGATCACAAAGGCCGGTGACAACGGTATGCTACTCGCCGGCAACAACAACAAGATCGAAATGATGGTATTCAACGACAACCAGGATACCGGACTTCAGATCTCACGTCTCGATTCAAATGCTGCTACCATCGACCAGTGGCCGTCAAATAACCTCGTTCTCAACTGTACTTCAAAGAACAACTGTGACGACGCCACAATGGAAAACGCAGACGGATTCGCTGCAAAGCTCACATGCGGTCAGGGCAACGTATTTGACGGATGCATGGCATACAACAACTCCGACGACGGATGGGATCTCTACGCCAAGGAAGCAACAGGTCCTATCGGCGTGGTAACAATAAAGAACAGTATTGCTTTCCGAAACGGATTTACTGAATTCGGCGAAGGCTACGGCGACTGCGACGGCAACGGCTTCAAGCTCGGCGGCGCAGGTGTCGGTTCAGCTCACAAGGTGGAAAACTGCCTTGCATTTGAAAACCTCCACTGCGGATTTACTGACAACAACAATCCGAAGCTCGAAAGCCTTACAAACTGTACTTCATTCAACAACAACCTCGAAGGCAAGGGCAAGCCGAACTTCTCACTCTACCGCTGCACAGATGACGGATGCGATTTCAAGAACATCATCTCAGTTTACGACGGTAATGTAAAGATCGCTGACAGCAAACTTCCTGGCGGCACAGCAAGTGACAAGTTTGTCGGAACACTTGAAAACGGCATCTACTTCAACAGTGCCTACTATCAGGTAACTTCAAAGACCAACGTTAAAAACGGTGAAAAGATCGGAACCAAGCTTTCATCAGCTCCGGGATCATCTGACTTTACAAAATACGGTAAGGCTCCTGCACAGGGAACTGACTTCCATAAGGAATGGAGAAACGCAGACGGTTCTCTCTTCACAGGCGGACTTTACGAAACAGCTTCAGGCAGCAAGTACGCTGCTCTTGGTGCTCATTTCGCCAAGAGCAATGCACAGGCAAGCATTCCTTCACCGCTTCCGACTGCAGAGACATCTCCTTCACCTGAACCGACAAAGGAAACATCACCGTCACCGGTACCGACAGCAGATATATCACCATCACCTGTACCGACAGAATCAGTTACACCGGCACCGACAGGAACTCCTGCAACACAGGAACCGGCAGTTAAATTCACATACGGCGATCTCGATGACAACGGCGTGGTAGATATCACAGACCTTTCTGTTCTCTCGATCCACTTTGTTGACAGAACACCGTTCACCAAGGCTCAGGAACTTGCAGCCGACGTAACAGGCGACAGCGAACTCAACCTCGCTGACCTCGCACATCTCAGACAGTACGTGTCAAAGCTGATTGACTGGCTCGGCAAAGAAAAATAATTCTCTTTCATTAATAATGCTTTTTTCATCATAATATAAAATTTGATTCTCTTCTCCCAGTATAAAATACCGGCGCCTCCGGAATGTACAATCAGTGCATTCCGGAGGCGTTTTTTAGGTATGCCTTCGGCATGCTATAGAAAAACGGGAAGCGTCCTTCGGACGCTTCCGGTTTGGTCGTTTTATTTAACCCACTTGATTATTTCATGATTTTATGCTATTCTAATTAAATAGGTAGGAGGCGAGATAATGAAGTTACTTCGTATTACAGCAAAGAATTTCAGAAACTGCAGAGATGATTTTTCTATTGACTTTGTTTCCAAAGCTGACAAGTCAGATGAAGATATGGTTTATGAATTACAGGAAATTGCACCTGGACTTTATACCTTTAACAATATGGCTTTCGTTGGTAAAAACGCTTCCGGAAAAACAACTGCTATAGAACTGATTGCTTCATGCTACCGCATTTTAGATGAATTTCAAATCTCAGATAACAATTATTTTAACAACAATGAAGAACTAGAAATCTTTTTCTTCCACGAAGGAAGTATTTATAAATATACAACTAAATTACTAGTCAAAAGTATCCGTCCGGATGTGTTTTTTGAAAATGAACATATCTATATGAAAAAATATAATAAAAGAAAAGCCGGCAGCATTTTTGAAAACAGCGATTTTAAAGAAATGAATATAGAAAAGCAGCTGCCTCCTAATATATCTATCCTTTATTATATTTTAGAAAACATCAGCAATAACTGCATTTATTGTTCTGTAGATCTCACAGACAGCAAAACTGACTTTTATAAATTCAGTTTTGATTTGATTGATGAATATAGGATCTCATTAGATGTATTCAATTGTATTTTAAAGCTGTTCGATAATAATGTTAAAAATCTCGAAAGACAGGAAAACGGCAATTACCTGCTTAACTATAAAGGCGCTCCGCTTGAAATGTCTTCGTCTCAGCTTAAAAGCTTTCTCTCCAGCGGTACTACAAAAGGCATTGAAACATATATCGCCATGGCAGTTGCCTTAAGCAACGGGATAAGCCTTATAATAGACGAAATAGAAGATCATTTTCATAAAACACTTGTTGAAAATATGATATCACTATTCAAGGAACCGCTGATCAATAAAAAGCATGCTACTTTAATTTTCACTACTCATTACTGTGAGTTGCTCGATCTGTTCAATCGTAAGGATAATATATGGATAACTAAATCTGATGAACAGATTTATATCGAAAACATGTATGAGAACTACAATGATATTTCCAGCGGTCTTAAGAGCAGACAGTTTTATAACAACGTCTTCGACACAGCCGTAAACTATGATGATCTTATGGCATTAAAAAAAGCTCTTAAAAGAGGTGCTTCAAAATGAAGTACCTGATTATGTGCGAAGGGCCAAATGAACTGGCAATCATGAATATTCTTTTAGAGAATGACCTTCTCGTTTATACTGAAGACGATCTCCTCGGAGCTGTACCTTATTTTGCAAGACAGATTGACAGTTCTCCGGTAGTACACAGCGCTTTAACCGAATATCCATATAATGATGTAGCAATAATCCGTGTCGGCGATAAACAAACCGAGGAGTTACGAATTCCGGAGTATTTCAGGGAAAAGATTTCAGGCGGCATTTGTAAATACTGCAACTTACCGGAACTGGAAGTCCTGCTAATCATCTCCGAAGGTTTATGGAATGAATATATTAAAGTCAAGTCAAAAGAAAAGCCAAAACAATTCGCTAAAAAGAACATCAAATTCAATCGCCAAAAATATGATAACAGTTCTTCGTTTTATTACAGCTACTATGGCGATTCACCGAAAAAGCTTGTGGCTGCTATAAAAGAATATAAGCAAAAGCATAGCTCGCATAAAAAAGATGAGTTATACCTTGCCGATCTGCTGAAATAAAACCTATATAAATGATCAAACCGGGAGCATCCTGCGGGATGCTCCCGGTTAATTTTTTATACCCTGTGAAATATATTCTGACACCGCAGCTTATCAAAAATTGCTGTCGGAACGAGCAAAATAAATGATGATATATCAGGAATAAATGCAAAATTGATCCAAAAATCTGCCGTTTACCCGATATAAGCTACCGTTCACCCAAAAACTATTGATTATTTGACGGAGTTATGGTAAGATGTTTATTTGGCGAAGTTTGTTTTCAGGGCTTCATTTATTGCGATTTGGTAATGAACAGGTTTTGATAAACTACAGGTAAAGGCCACTGTATCGTCCGATACGAAGTTTTTACCGGCCGGGGGATGAATGGGAAAAAGAGAAAGGGAAAAAGAATGAATAAATACAGAATAACTGCAGGGGTGGCGGCTTTACTTATGGGTATGGCATCACCTGCAGCTTTTTTTGATGCAGATACGGTTTCATGTGAAAAGGTGTACGATGTGCGACTTTCAGCTGAAACTGTGGAGATCGATATTAATGATATACCGGAGAACCGAGAGGTCTTGGTGGGGATCAATATTGATAACAATCCAGGCATTATAGGGATGGCATTTTGGCTTGAAAAAGACAACAGACTAATGTGTGATGATTTACGTTCTTTTGAACCTAACGGATTGTGCGGGATAAGTCGAAATCTTGACGGTGATAATAATGTTCTTGAGGTTTCTATCACAGCTAATAGTTATAGTAATAATGAGGAATTGTTATATGATAACGGGGAGTTATTTAAGTTTAGGCTAATTTTACCTTCAGATCTTAATTCAGGTGATTTTTTTGAAATCAAACCGTTAATCAATTATAACGGCGGAAGAATGGAACAGGCGCATTTTTATCGCGAAAACTCATTTGATGCAATATTAAAAAGTGAAAACTTCGCTGAACCAGTATCCGGTGGAATACGAATTACCGGTCAGAAGAACGAACCGGAGCCTTCAAAAGAACCGGAACCGGAGCCGTCTCCTTCACCTTCACCGGAACAGAAACCATCTGATCAGCAGGCCGGCAACAACAATAATTCACAGCCGCCATCAGGTAATAATTCTGATAAAAAGCAAGAAACACAGGCGGTGACATCAGCTGCATCTGAAACTGTTTCAACATCCGTTTCAGAGACCGTTGATACAAGTGCAGCTGCTTCAGAAACATCAGTATCGGAAAGTGAAACTGCAGTGACTTCGGTTTCAGAAACTGAAGTTACTGATGAAACAACAGCAGTTTCTGAAACTACTGTGACTGAAGAGGTTTCAGAAGAGAAAAAGGAAAATAAAAACAGATCAAAATATCTGTTCGGTGTCGCTCTTATCGCAGTGATTCTTGCAGGAATTGGTGCATGGAGTATCAGACGTAAAAAGTAAAATAATTATCATGCCGGCGATCCGGTTTTGCCGGATTACCGATGTGATGTTTTTCGGGGGTTGACCCTCTATAAAAATAATAATAAGGAGAATTAATTTGGCAGATAAAAGACATCTTTTAAGAAGAACAGCGGCCTTTGTAACAGCTCTGGTTTTCACTGTGAGAATAGCTTCTGTCGGTGTGGTAATAGCGGAGGAAATAACATCGGCTGATGCTCCGGTGACCGTAACTGTTGGTTCGGAAACAGAACCGGCCGGAACTGTTCCGGCAGAGACAGATGCTCCGGTATCAGTGACCGGAACAGCTGCTGAAACTGGCAGTCCTGTAACTGAAGCGGAAACATCTTTGCAGCAGCATGCGGAAACAAATAAAGTTTCGGAAATGATAACAGCTGGAAGTGTGCTTATCACATCAGGGTCAGTTTCAGAAACAGAGTCTGAAGCTGCAGGTCCGGCAAACAGAAGAAATATTAAGATCAGAATCAAAATAGCAGGATCATCTGATTACCGTCCTTCAGTGATACTGGAAAAACTGTTTTACCAGGTAAAGCTTCTCAATTTCACGACAACTATCATGTCTGCGGAAGATACTGCAGTTATCGAAGCTGAAGTTCTCGGCGAAGTTGACATGGAAGATCAGCTCTGGGAAAAGGAAAAGTACAAGACCGGGGAACAGGTGCTGTTTGATGCCGGTCCTCTTCACTACGAACTCGAAAAGATAAGCAGCCGCGGAAATATCTGTGATATTGAACTTAAAGAATACTACGACGTTAGTAAACTTCCGGATGAAGACGCCATAATAACACCGCTTGACAGCTCTGATGCAGGAAAGCAGCTTCTTCCTCACGGAACGAAGATGAAGTACGAAGCGGCAAACGGCTGGAAGCTTACCGAAATGGTGCCGTTTACGCTTGAAGGCAATATTTCAAGTGCAGTCTACGTTTCCGGCGGACGTTATTTTCTTTCCATAAAAAGCGGGAAAACCGAGAACCGTACTGAGGTAACAAAAAATACTTATGTGATAAACACCACGGTGGTTTCCGGTCTAAAGGCAGATGTAAACGGCACAGGGAAGGACAGTTTCACAGGTTACTGGAAAGACGGCGGTGAGATCACCGTGCATTTTGAAACTGAGGACAGCTACAGGAGCAGGATATTCGGTGTTTCTGTAACTGACACTGTAACAGGAAAGACATTTCCGATGACAGTTACCGGTGACGGCAAGGACGTTAAGGCTAAGATAAAAGTTTCCGACCTTGGTGACGAATATACTGACGGCAGAAAATACAGCGTTGGCATAAAGGTCATTCCGGATACTGTAAAGATAAATACTCTTGTGAGCGACGGCGGAAGTGAAAAGCCGTACAGGGTCTGTGAGTTCGGGACATCGGTAAGTGATGATCAGAAGAGCATGCTTATTGATCCTATTCTTTACGAGAACGGCGTTGCTGCGTATATCATTGACTCATATGAAGCTGAAGGAAAAACAGTGGCTGTTGATGCAAAGGATATCTTTGATAATCAGAGATTCTATGAATCAGTAATTGCGCCTTATGATCCTTCCGGATGTGTTCATTACAGAAAGATTCTTCTTGATAGTAATAAAAGTTATGAGGTTTCTTCTAATTGCATTAAACAGGAAAAAGAGAATATTTATTCGATAAAGAATTCGCCTTATATGAAGCTTGTGAAAGTCAATAATCAAAATGCTTTAACTTTCTCAGTTCTATTTACGGGACTGTATAATGGTAACGAATTGTTTCGGGATACCATTGCAAATGAAAGTAATACTGATGTGGATTTCTTAAATAATATAGGGCAGGATTTAAATACTCTCAACATTACTTCCATCCTCTACTACGACAACAATGAATTCCACAACATGCTCACCGACCCTATCTACTACTACGTAGACAAGCATGCTCCTGAATTCAGCATGGCGGATGAAAGAGGCAAGGAATTTGCTCCAGAGCTCTGGGCCAAGGATGAATTCGAGTTCACTGTAAAAACAGATGACGCTGAGATCTTTGCTGAAAATCCGTCAGCGGATGAAGAAGTCAATACCATTTACCGTAACATAAGCGGTTCATCTTCTCCGGTTACTCAGATCACGGTCGGCGGCAGTGTTTTAAAGAAGCAGGACGGCAGATGGACTGAAACAAAGGGTTCGGAAGACCAGCCGTATTCGGTTTCTGTTGTTCAGAAGGGTGAAAATGAGTTTAAAGTGACAGTAACTCTTTCATCCGATGACAGACTCACGGAAAAGGAACTGCCGGTTACAGTTATCGACAGCTGCGGAAACAAAAGTGTGCAGAAGCCGCTTAAGATAAAGTACGAAAGAATAAGTCCGGTCATCACTTCTATGAAGCTTGAAAATGCCGTTGTCTATGACCATCCGGTAACTGGAAAGACTGCCGGTGTGGGTCTTGCTGCCCGCGGTTCTCATCCGGAAACGGCATATCTTGAAGTGGAAGTAAAGGAAGAAGGATCAGGTCTTGACGTTGTTATCCTTGAAAGTAAGACTGTCCGCGGAGATTACAGATTCTATTCACTGAAAAATATAATGGATGATCCGGAAAGCGGTTTTACAAAGCAGGGAGATGTATATAAATTCCGTATTCCGGTACCGGCAGATGTAAACGCATCAACGGGCCTTTCGTTAACTGCTTCAGATATGGCCGGCAACAGTGCGGTTTACGTGTATAACGGTAACGATGCGCCTCTGGCAGAAGGCGAAAAAGGTGCTGTGGTTATTTTCGACGCAACTGCTCCGTCTGTGGAACTTTCCGTACTGGATGCGCCTGACTACACGGACCTTAAGCAAAGAAAATGGTACAGAGCCGTACCTGACTTTGTAATAAAGGCCGATGATACTGCGGCAGACACCGAATCAGGACTTCGTTTCCTCGATATCACCGTAAATGGCACGGTTTATAAAACGGCCGATCTTTCAGGAAAGAATATAACCGACTTCCGTGTAAGCGGTGAGATAACTGAAGGAAAGACAGATATTTACCTTGTCTGTGATCCTTCATCTGAAAACAGTGAAAAAATAAAGATAGCTTCACCTGATCTGACAGCATCTGACGGTGAGCTTAAAATAAGCGTGAAGGCGACTGACGGTGCCGGAAATGAAAGCACTGAAGTATCGGAAACGGTGTACATCGACTCCGACAAGCCGCAGGCAGATACGACTTTCTACCTGGAAAGTGAGAGTGACAACTACCGTTCATTCGGTACCTTCCTTAATCACAGCACGACTGTTACGGTAGATGTCAAGGAACCGGACGGACGTCCTGCCTCAGGCCTTAAGGTGGCTGAGCTCTACTTCGACGGTAAGATGTACAAGTATACTTTTTCAGCTGAAAAGTCATCAAAGGCGGAGTTCACAATTCCGTTTGACGGATCTTCACCGAATGCATTCAGCGGAACGGCAGTTGTAAAGGTAACCGACAATGCCGGAAACCTTTATGTTTCCGAGAAGCTTCTTTCGCCGTCCGGAAACACTGACATTGTTTTTGAAAATATTCCTCCGGTGTTCGGTGATATTACTCCTGCCGGTCAGGTGAAATATACCGAAGGTGATGTACAGTGGTTTGATGCTGATTCTGAATTCACTCTCAATATAGATGACAGTGCAGATGGCAATGATTTTTCCGGACTTAAAAGCACTGAGATAAACATCAACGGAAAGAATATTATAAACGATGATCTCAGAAGCGAAAAGAAGATAACGCCTGAAAAGGAATATCGTTTCAGCACGGCTGATATAAAGGATGAAAACTGCGAGTCATATATTATCGCGGTACACACTGAGGACAATGCCGGTAACAGGGCGAAGCTTACAAAAACAGTCCGCGTGGACAGAACTGCACCGGTAATTACGAATGTTGAAATAGACGGAGCGGGATCAATACCTTCAGTTCTTTCAAGGGGCGTACTGGTGGTACCGTTCGGCCATTTCTTCCGTGAAAGCGTGAAGCTGAACGTTTATGCCGAAGATAAAAACGTAAGTTCAGGACTTCGTTCGATCGATCTTAATTTCTACGATCCTGACGGAACCCGACTTGATCACGTGACGGTATCCGGTGCGGATCTTAAGTTTGAAAACGGTATTTACAGTGCTGAATTCACTGTGCCGGAAGGCTTTAAGGGATATATAACTGCGGGAGCGGAAGATAATGTAGGTCTTCTTTCCGAACTCTACAGACCGGAAGGATTTATCACTGAAAACGAGGAACGTCACAGTGCCACATCATCTCTGGGAATTACTCTTCCGGAAACTGAACACCGCGACAGAAACGGACTTCCGCTTTACGGAAACGACATCGATGTGAAGATAAATGCTGAAGACAACTTTTCCGGAATCCGTCTGTTTGAATGGATCGCCAGCGAATACGGCGAAAACAAGTGGAAGAGCATAAGTACTCTCAAGGACGGAACGATTACCGGCGACAGTCTTGATGACTTTAACGTATCGAAGAAGGAGAGCAATCTTGTTATCTCACTTGACGGTCACGCAGCTCTTACCGAGGATAAGAATTCAGGAAACTTCCGCGTGAAGATGACCGACAACACAGGTCACGGATCAGAACTCGGAAAGGATTTCAGTATCGACAAGAAAGCTCCGGTCGTTTCTGTAAGCTTTGAAAAAGCCGATGCCGATGCTGACTCCGGTATTTACAGTACCGAAAGAACAGCATTTGTAAGCGTCTCTGAACGAAACTTCGATCCTGAAAGGATAAGTGTTACTGCTGAAGGCAACGAAAGCGGGGTAAGCTTCGGAAACTGGACTCTGGCATCAGGATCGGAAGGAACAGACAGCGCGGTCTACCGCATGCCGGTAACATTCTCAGGCGACGGTTCCTACACACTCAGGGCCGAAGGCACCGACATGTGTGACAACAAGTCCGAATCCTACGCTTCGGAAAACTTCGTTATCGACAGAACAGCTCCGGTAATGGAAGTAAGCTCATCCGGCGCTGAAAGTGTAAACGGCAGATACTATAACGGAACGAGAAAACTCACAGTTACCATTACCGAACATAACTTTGACACTTCAAGAATTAAGATAAACGGAACTAAAAACGGCAGTGCGGAAGGATTCCCGACAGCGAAGTTCACTTCATCCGGCGACGTTCACACTGCAGTGCTTGAATTTGCGGAAGACGGCGACTACACTGTAAGCATCGAAGGTATGGATGCTGCGGGAAATACCTTTGAAGGTTATTCCGAGGCCTTCACAGTGGATGCCACAGCACCTGAGGTACGCTTCGAAGGCGCAGGCAACAAGTCAGCCAACAGCGGTGAGGTAACACTTGACGCATTTGTTCTCGATGAGAATATTGAAGAAAAGAACATCAAAGTATCTTTCAGCGGCTCAAAGCGTGGCGATCTTTCAGGAAGTGCAGGCATCATGACTTCTGAAGATGGCGGATATCATTTTGCTTTCGCGGATTTCCCGGAAGAACAGAGCATTGACGATATCTACACAGCCACAGTCTCAGCGACTGACGCAGCCGGAAACGTTACGAAAGAGACTATCACATTCTCCGTAAACAGATTCGGTTCGAACTACTACTTCGATGAAGCATCGCTTGCAGTAGCAGGGAAGTACGTAAGGGAGCCGGTGGATATCATTCTCCATGAGATAAACGTTGACCCGCTTGACATGGATAAGACCATGGTAACGGTCATGAGGGACGGCAACCCTAAGGTGCTCGAAAAGGATACGGACTACACGCTGGATGTCACAGGCGGTGACGGAAGCTGGTGCGAGTACTGCTACGACATCAAGGCGAAGAACTTCCACGACGATGCGGCATATCATGTTGTTGTCATGACGGAAGACGCAGCCGGAAACCAGAACGCCAACTCCATCGAAGGCAAGAAGGCTGAATTCAAATTCGGCGTTGACGGCACACCTCCGAAATGCATCCCGCTGAACATAGAAAACGGCTGCTCGATGCGTGCTGACAGGGTAAAGGTCGATCTTGTATGCGAGGACAACATTCTTCTCAACACTCTCGACGTATACGTAAACGACGTACACGCTGAGGAGGAGTACAAGAAGGGAAACACGAAGTACAGTTTTACCATGTTAAGCTCAGACGAACCACAGACTGTAAAGATCAACCTTACAGACGTTGCAGGCAACGAGACGAACATGACCATCGACAACATCCTCATTTCCACAAGCCTCCTCAAGGTAGCACTCCGTTCACCATGGGTAAGAACAGCCGGTGCACTTTTAGTATGCGGCGGCGCAGGCTACGGCGTGGTACAGTCGAATAAAAAGAGAAAAAGAAAAGCCCGCTACGGCGGCTAAGGTATGCCTTCGGCATGCTATAGAAAAACCGGAAGCATCCCTTTGTTTCCGGTTTTTTTTATACATATAGCACGCCGAAGGCGTACCGATAAAAGGTGGAAGCGGAGCCTCGGCTCCGCTTCAGTCGTAATGCGCCATTCGGCGCAAATTATTATAATCTTAGGTTGACATATACGCTATGATATGATAAAATATATAGCGTAGATATAAACTAGTGTAAAGGGGATGAACACATGAATAAATATGATTTACTTGATAATCTTGTATCTGAAGGTAATGGTTATCTTCAGGCATCAGTAGCAGCGGAAAATAATATTTCACGGCAGGTTCTTTCAAAATACGTCATGACAAGAGGCATGGAAAGAATTATGCGAGGAGTTTATATAACTGAAGAAGTATGGCCGGATGATTATTATCTGTTGTATCTTCGTAATAATAGAATAGTCTTTTCATTTGAAAGTTCTCTTTATCTTCACGGATTGATGGATCGTGAGCCTTCAAAAACAACTGTTACCGTTCCGGAAGGTTATAATTCCTCACATATTCAGAATGCTCATGTTCTGCATTCAAAAAAAGAAAAATATGAACTTGGAACGACCAGTATAAAAACTTCATTTGGAAATGAAGTACCTGTTTACGATATGGAACGAACTATCTGTGATATTATTATAAAAAAACAGAAAATAGAGATCCAGACATTTCAGACAGCAATGCAGGAGTATATGAGATCAAAAGAAAAAAATCTCGGAAGACTTCTTTACTATGCGCAGCAGCTGGGTATTGAAAAAGAAGTGAGGACATACACGGAGGTAATGTTATGATAAAAACGGCTATTCAGTTGAAAGCTAAAATACGGAATCTTTCAGGTGGTGACAATGACAAAGCCAAAGTTTTGATACGAAATTTTATCATGGAAAGATTTCTTGAGAGAGTTTCACTGTCGCCTTACAGAAACAATTTTATTCTGAAAGGTGGAATGCTTGTTGCATCGGTTGTTGGATTGGAAACCAGAGCAACAATGGATATAGATACTACAGTAAAATCTCTTACACTTTCAACTGAAAACGCCAGAAGTGTTATAGAAAAAATAATACTCATTGATGTTGATGATGGTGTTACTTTTGAAATAAAGAAAGTTTCTGATATTATGGAAGGACATGATTATCCGGGCATACGTTTTATGCTCGAAGCTAAACTTGACATGATTCGTCAGATGATTAAAATTGACATATCTACTGGTGACATTATTACTCCTGAAGCAGTAGAGTATTCCTATAAGCTTATGTTTGAAAACAGATCAATATCACTTTGGACTTATAATCTGGAAACGATGTTAGGCGAAAAGCTGGAAACAATTATGGCAAGAGAAAATGCCAATACGAGAATGAGAGATTTTTATGACATATTCATTTTAACAGAAGAAAAAAATGTTGATTACAAAATACTCTATTCAGCATTCATGGCGACAAGTGAAAAAAGAGAGACAACAACTATGATTTCTAGATTCGATTCAATACTCGAATCTGTTTTACAAGATTCTGCTATGAGAAAAATGTGGGATATGTACAGAGATGAGAATTATTTTGTTGGGGACTTATCATGGGAATGTGTTAATGAAAGAGTAAGAATGATAAAAAACAGAATGTTTGAGGAAAAATGAAAAGATTTCATAAACGTAACTGTTTGCCGTTTTTTTAAGATAGCACGCCGTAGGCGTACCGATGAATAGCTTACTCTCGTAGCTATGATCTTATCAAAGGTATGCCTTCGGCATGCTATAGAAAAACCGGTTCGTATGAAAAAACATACGGACCGGTTTTTTTTCTGAATTTTTAAAGATACTCACATTCACAAAAAATGTTGTATATTTCTGAATGCAATTAAATAAAAAAGCAGTATTGTTTCTTATAAAACATCTCCTGACAGCAGATTGTTGTGTAATAGTCATAAAATTCACATAAATATATGGTGCTATTATCTACCTTATATTCACTGATTTTCCCTTTTAACACTTGACATTGTGATTAGTGTGTGATAAAATCCCGACTTTAACACTTCAAGAAAACAATCAAGGTGTAAATAACGCAAATGCGTTGATTACGCCTCTTTTTTAGTTTGGTCAATCAAATCCATTTATATCTTGTTTTGGCAAATGCGTATTCCTGATATTTTATTATGTGCTCTCTTTGCATTCTTCCTATAACGATAAAAGGAGGAACGTTTTGAGAAAAAGCAAAATCCCTGATAAGTTCATAAGATGGTGCATTTTTGTAGTTTGAGATAAAACCATCATAAGCCTTACTGTCCAGCAGTTTATCTGATGCAAATTTATCAGCAGCATATTCTTTGATTTTATCATTACCATCATCAAGAAATTTAGATGATTTCGAAAGATCACCGTTGTAAATATGACCAAGTTCATGAAATAAAGAAAACCAGAAAATATCTGCAAAAGCTCTTCGTATAGTCATGCAGATCTTTATTCTGTTATCTGCACGTTTGTACAGGAAGCCCTGAACAGGTGCTCCTCTGAAATGCTGAACTATTTCAAAATCGAGACCGTAGTTATAAAAAACTTTTTTTATTTTCTGATTTAATTCTGTCCCTTCAAAATTTGATGACATAAGTTTTTTTAATTCAGCTGCAAGACTGTCTGTTTTATCAGGATCAAATGTTTTATCTTCTTCAAACTTACATTCATTGATCTGGCACATTCTGATCCAGGCTCCTAAAATACAAGGATTGATCCTGTCCTTTGAACTGATCCTGAATGCGCTGGCTGATGGAATATTTTCTAAATTACATAAACTGCTTACTTTAAATATTCTTCTCAAAGCTATAATGGACTGATTAATAGTTTCCTTAGCAGGTATATAATTGTGTTTTCTTAAGTAACTGACAATTTCATTTAAATCATTGCGAATTATTATTTCTTCGTCGCTGATTGTATTTTCTTCATCATATTCCAGTAATTCAGCATAATATCTTGCCTGGAGGTTCAACCAAAATGATTTTGGCACTTCAAGAGCGTATTCCAGTGCTATTGCAAATTTGCTGGAAATATCTTTACGTCCTGCTATAACACTGCCGATAAAAGCGGGACTAACTCCAGTTCTTACGGCTAATTCTGCTTGTGTCATGTTTCTTGCTTCAAGAATATCGCCTATTGTTTCTCCAGGGTGAATAATTAAGTCACAGGATATACCAGTTTTCTTTATCGCCATGATAATCACAAACTCCTTCCACTTCAATCTCTTCGCAGATCATTACTTCGTTTTGACTTGAATTTACCTCGATAATCATTCGAACATTAGGCGTTATTCTTAATGAATAAGTAGGCGAACTATAACCGCTTAATTGTTCCGGATGTCCTAATCCAAGCGAAAGAAAGATTCCAAAATTTTCAGCTGCCTCCAAATGGTTTAGATGCTTCTTTATTGTTTTGACCCACTCGATAGGAATTATCTTTTTCATTTTATTAAAATCAGTAAAGAATCTTTCTACTTTTGAATTCGCATAAGTGATCTTCAATTAGATTTTGCCACGACCTTTCTGCATCATCTTGAATAAACCAATTGGTTGATTTTAATTATTATATCATTCTGGAAGTGGTTTGTCAAGAGAAATATGTATTCATTGCTGAATACAGCGGTAGCTGTCAAATAATAAAAGGTATGCCTTCGGCATGCTATAGAAAAACCGGGAGCATCCTTCGGACGCTTCCGGTTTAATTCTAATTATGATTCATTTCATTTTTTAACAATCGTGTGTAGTTAGTTCTTCCGTCAACAATGTGGTAAATGTAAATCGTATTACCGATAATGCGGTAAATGCAAAGATACATTCCGCTTATAAGACGACGGTAATGATTGGGAATCAGAATGAGTTCATCACATTCCTTTCCCAAGTACGGATGATATGCAAGTTTTTCGATGTCATCAAGTAACTTGTCGGTTATTTTTTTAGCTGAAGCAGGACCGACAAGGTTTAGATGTTTTTCAGATATATTTTCGATTTCAGCCCATACTTCAGGTCGTATGTTGATAGTGTACTTATCAGAGTCCGGCATTCTTGTATTTCTCCATTAATTTATTTCGAATTTCTTCAATAGAGTATCCAGGAGTACCGGCAAGTCGGCCTTCCTCAACTAAATCAAGATGTGCCTTTAAACGAATCATTTCGTCACGGCGCTCAAGTGCCTCAATGCTTAATACAGCAAGATCACCTTCACCGTTTCTGGTGATATATATAGGCTCATCGCTGGCATGTGCCATTTCAGAAATTCTGGCATAGTCATTTCTGAGTGTAGTAGATGAAGTGATAGTCATAATGATCCCTCCTAATATAGTATTCTACAGATATTATACAATAATTTCTGCAGAATTTCAAGTCTAACTGAGAATCAAGATGAAAATTCGCCTTAACTGGAAAACTTAGTGAAGTGGTAGCTTAATAATCGGCATGCTATAGAAAAACCGGTTCGTATGAAAAAATCATACGGACCGGTTTTTTTCTGAATTTTTAAAGATACTCACATTCACAAAAAATGTTGTATATTTCTGAATGCAATTAAATAAAAAAGCAGTATTGTTTCTTATAAAACATCTCCTGACAGCAGATTGTTGTGTAATAGTCATAAAATTCACATAAATATATGGTATTATTATCTACCTTATATTCACTGATTTCCCCTTTTAAAACTTGACATTGTGATATGATTGTGATAAAATGAATTCATGTGTATTGAAGTATTATTTTAATTTTGTATTATTAAATAAAACAGGTGATAAGAAAATGGAAAAGTTCAAACCTTTTGAGAAGAAGATATGGCTGTCTTCTCCGACAATGCATGGTGATGAACAGAAGTGGGTGAACGATGCGTTCGAAAAGAACTGGATCACCACTGCCGGTGAAAACATCAACGAACTTGAAAAACAGGTCGCTGATTATGCCGGTGTAAAATACGCTGTTGCTCTTTCATGCGGAACAGCTGCTTTACATCTTTCTGTCAAGCTTGCAGGCGAAAAGCTGTACGGTCAGGCAAAGCCGAATCAGGGGACATTACAGGGACACAAGGTGTTCTGCTCAGACATGACTTTTGACGCAACTGTTAATCCGGTCGCTTACGAAGACGGTGAAGCAGTTTTCATCGACACTGAGCCTGATACATGGAACATGTGCCCGAAGGCCCTCAAAAAGGCATTTGAGCTTTATCCTGATGTAAAACTTGTTGTAGTTGCACATCTTTACGGTATTCCGGGAAAGATTGACGAGATCCGTGCAGTGTGTGAAAAACACGGTGCTCTGATAGTTGAGGATGCAGCTGAATCTTTCGGCGCTACTTATAAAGGCAAGCAGACCGGCGGTTTCGGCGATTACGCAGCAATAAGCTTTAACGGAAACAAGATCATCACCGGTTCATCAGGCGGTATGTTCCTTACAGATTCAAAGGATGATGCCGACAAGGTACGTAAATGGTCCACCCAGAGCCGTGAAGCTGCTCCGTGGTATCAGCACGAGGAGATCGGCTACAACTACCGCATGAGTAACATCATCGCCGGTGTGGTACGCGGTCAGATGCCTTATCTTGATGAACATATAGCTCAGAAAAAGGCTATTTACGAAAGATATAAGGAAGGGTTCAAAGGACTTCCGGTTACAATGAATCCGTTTGATGCGAATACAAGTGTTCCGAACTACTGGCTTTCATGCATGCTCATCGACCGCGATGCAATGTGTGAACAGGTACGCGGTGAGAATAAACCGATTTACGTTAGCGAAGCCGGTAAGACATGTCCGACTGAGATACTCGAAACACTTGCAAAGTACAACGCAGAAGGCAGACCGATATGGAAGCCGATGCACATGCAGCCAATTTACAGAATGAATCCGTTTATTACTGCGAACGGTAACGGCAGAGGACAGTCCAACGCCTACATCGACCGCGGAGCGGTGAGCGATGTCGGTGCAGATATATTCGAACGCGGTCTTTGTTTACCGAGTGACAACAAGATGACACCGGAAGAACAGGATGTTATCATAGAGATTATTAGGAGTTGCTTTGAATAATGTACGCTAAGTGTTTTAAGCGTTTAATAGATTTTGTACTTTCATTCTGCGCAATGATAGTTCTTTCTCCGATACTTCTGATCCTGACTGTCACAGGTGCGGTTGCCATGGGCGGAAATCCATTCTTTACACAGCAGAGACCAGGGAAGGACGAGAAGATCTTCAGACTTATCAAGTTCAGGACGATGAACAATAAGAAGGATAAGGATGGGAACCTGCTTCCGGATGAGAAGAGACTTACAGGTTATGGTAAGTGGTTGAGGAGTACAAGTCTTGATGAGTTGCCGGAGCTTTTTAACATTGTTAAAGGTGATATGGCGATAGTGGGGCCTAGGCCGTTGCTGGTGAGATATCTGGAAAGGTATAATGCTGAGCAACATAGGAGACATGAGGTTAGGCCGGGACTTACTGGGCTTGCGCAGGTTAATGGGCGTAATGCTTTGTCCTGGGAGGATAAGTTTAGGTACGATGTGCAATATGTGGACAGTATTTCACTGAAAACGGATATTGACATAATACTTGAAACAGTGAAGATAGTTTTTCATCGTTCAGGAATTAGTTCAGGAACAAGTGCGACGATGGAAGAATTTATGGGAACTCCTGTTAGTACAGACAATGAGAATTAAAATATGAAGAAAGTAATCATTATTGGTGCAAGCGGGCACGCAAAGGTTATTGCGGATATAGTTATTAAAAGCGGAGACAAATTAGTAGGATTCTTAGATGACAATATCCAGTTACCCGAAAAGGTGATTGGATATCCTTATTTAGGAGTGATTTCGGATTACGCTAAATATGCTGATGATTGCAATTTCGTAATTGGCATAGGTAATAACAGTATTCGTAAAAAAATAGCTGATGGTATGAATGTAAAGTGGTATACAGCGATTCACCCTTCAGCTCAGATTGCTATTGAAACAGTGATTGGTGAAGGAACTGTTGTAATGGCAAATGCAGTAATCAATACTTCGGCAAGAATTGGAATGCATTGCATTATAAATACAGCTTCAGTAATTGAACATGATAATGTGATTGGAGATTATGTTCATATTTCACCGAATGCAACACTATGTGGAACTGTAAGTATAGGTAATAAAACTCATATCGGTGCAGGTGTTACAGTTAAGAATAATATTTCTGTATGCCAAGATGTTATTGTTGGTGCTGGTGGTGTGGTTGTAAAGAATATTGATGAACAAGGTACCTATATTGGCGTACCGATCAAAAGGAAAGACTAAGCATGAAAAAAATGTTGATGACGGCAACTGTTCCTTCTATGATAGGGCAGTTTAATATGAATAATATAGATATACTTCAGAAACTAGGTTATGAAGTTCATATTGGATGTAATTTCGAAGACAGAAGTGTATGGACTAAAGAAAGAGTAACTAAGTTTAAGGATGATGTTAATAATATGAATATTATTTGTCATCAAATTGATTTTGCAAGGAGTCCTTTAGGCATCGGAAATGATATAAAATCTTTCAAACAAATGGATAAGTTGTTCAAAGAAAATAATTTTGAATTTGTCCATTGTCATACACCAGTTGCCGGGGTTATTTCAAGGTTGGTTGCTCACATACATGGCGTAAAAACAATTTATACTGCTCATGGTTTTCATTTTTATGATGGTGCACCTAAGAAGAATTGGATTATTTTTTATCCTATTGAAAAGTTTTTTAGTAGATGGACTGATATTTTAATAACAATTACTAGGGAAGATTATAAGAGAGCCTCTGAAAAGTTTCATGCTAAAGAAGTAAAGTATGTTCCAGGAGTAGGGGTTGATATATCTAAATTCAGTAAAATAAATAATAATCGTGAGCAACTTAGAAAGTCTTTAAATGTTGATGACGACGAGTTGATGCTACTCTCAGTAGGGGAACTTAATGAAAACAAAAATCATTCCTCAGTAATAAAAGCTTTAGGTGAATTACGAGATAAAAGAATAAAGTATTATATAGCTGGCAATGGTCATTTAAAAGAGTATTTAGTGATGTTAGCAAAAGAAAGATGTATAGATAATAAAATAGTCTTACTAGGTTTTAGAAGTGACATTCCAGAGTTAATGCAAGCAGCAGATATTTATATTTTACCATCTATTCGCGAAGGATTAAATGTATCTTTGATGGAAGCAATGGCTAGTGGATTACCATGTTTATGCGGGAATATTAGAGGGAATATAGATCTAATAGAAGAAAAGTCTGGAGGATACTTGTTCAATGCTAACAGTATTAATAGCATAAAGGAGAAAATTAGCCTATTAATAGACGATAGTGGTAAGCAGAAAATGAAAGATTTTAACCAAAATAAAGTAAATAGTTTTTCAAAAGATGTTGTTAGTCAAAGTATGAAAGCCCTGTACATTCAAATATCTAAGACTAAGTAAAAGTATAGTACGAGTGGGATTTTTGATTGCTTATAAGCGAAAAATAAGGAGAAAAAATGTCAAATTTAATATTATCGATAATTATTCCATCATTTAATACTGTTAAATTTATAGAACATACGTTACCAACTTTCATTGATCCAAGATTAGAAGGAAAGTTAGAAGTGTTAGTGATTAGCGATGGAAGTACAGATGGTACTGTTGAACTTGCTCGAAAGTATGAATGTAAAAGTTCAATTATTAAGGTCGTAGAAAAAGAAAATGGTGGTCATGGCTCTGTTATTAATATGGGAATAGAGATTGCCAAAGGAAAATATATAAAAGTAGTAGATGGCGATGATACAGTAATAACAGAAAATTTAGTGAAACTAATTGATGATTTGGAGCAATCAAATGCTGATTTAGTTATAACACAGTATAATACTATAGATATTTCCAAAAACAATTTGTGTTTATTACGTGGAGTGAAGGATTTTCCAGAAAAAAAAGAATTAAACATAGATAACATTACAGAATCTATTGGAGCAGGATGCATACATTCTTATCATTTTTTAAGAGAAAAAATAAAAGGAAAATTTCTGTTGACAGAAAAATGTTTTTATGATGATTTTGAGTATACTTCGTTTCCTTTACCTTTTATAGACACGTTAATGTATTTGGCTTATCCTGTTGTGAATTATTATATAGGACAAAAAGGGCAAAGTGTAAATATCAGAAATACATATAAAAATAGAATTATGCATGAAACAATATTGATGGATTCTATTGATTTTTTTAATTCGATTACATTACCACTATCAGATTCAAAGTGGAAGTATATATATGATGAATTAGTGAGATTATCAGTTTCAAATTATAACATTTATATAAAAAATAGCGATTTGAAAGATTCATATATAGAATTAAAAAGATTTGATGATCTGTTGAAGAAAAAATCTGAGAAAGTATATAGTTTGACAAGAAAAAAATTATACATAAGAATGGTTATGAAAAATATAGTAGCGTTTAATATTATAGGATTTATTAATAGATTTAAATAAGATTAATATTGGATTAATAATTATGAATATGGAAAATAAAAAATATATCTCAATTGTAATTACTGCATATAATGTTGAAAATTACATTCTAGAATGCTTAACGAGTATAATCAATCAAGATTATGATAGCTATGAAGTATTGGTTATTGATGATGGTTCCACAGATAACACCTCAAATATATGTTTAGAGATGCAAAATAAAGATAGTAGGATTAAGTATATACGTCAAAATAATCAAGGTGTTTCTGTTGCTAGAAATACTGGAATAGAAAAAGCGTGCGGTAAATATATTTGTTTTGTCGATGGTGATGATTACTTGCCTCAACATGCAATTAGTAATTTAGTTCGAGAAATAGATGAAGACTTCGATATAGTTTGTGGTGATTATATAGCCTTTGGAATAGATTATAAAAAAAATGAAGTGTTTTTTACGGATCAGTTTATTGCAGATGATTTTAGTAATAAAAAATTATTGTTCAAGCAATTGATGAATGGAAATTATGGTAGAACTGATAAGTCTAATGCGACAGCTATTGGAGTACCATGGGGAAAGTTGTATAAGTTAGATTTTTTACTAGACAACAAATTGTTCTTTGATCCTGAACTCAAGCGAATGCAAGATAATATTTTTAATATGCATTCATTTGATAAAGCACATAAGATTAAATATGTTCATGAATGTTGTTATGCGTATAGAATTGCTCATGTAAAAGCTTTTGGGTTTGGTACGCCTTTGAATATATGGGAAAAAATATTAGAAGAGAGAAATCGATTCTCACAGAAACACAAAAATGAATGGGATTTAGAATTAATTCATTCGCAGCAATATGAAGAAAACATTGCATTGATATCTTCTATAGGATATATAGTTACTCATTTCGAAAAAAAAGAAATATATAATGAACTAGAAAAACTGAGAAATTGTAAAATATATTCCAACGTTTCAAAGTATCATTTTTCTAAATGTTCTATAAAATTTTTCCCTATAAGGGCGCTAATGAAAATGCGACTATACAGGCTACTTTATTGCTTTTTTAAAACACTTATTTTGAAGAAATGATTTGCAATTAGAAGCCTAGATTTTCTATATTGAAATGAAATAATAGTTATTCGAATGAACAATCATTTGGTGGACGGAGAAGTATAATGCCATATTTATTTACCTATAGTTTGTCGTATATATTATGTTTTCTAGGTGAAAAATCTAAAAATAAAATTGCTTCATATTTGTTTTTGATATTATCAGTTTTTTGTGTTTCATTTTTAGCAGGAATGAGAGACTATACAATAGGTGTTGATACAGTTTCTTATACAAAGTTTTTTTTTGAGACAGTAAATTCGTTTTCCAGTTTCAGAGCGTTCTACCAGCACTATATATTTTCGTATGAGCCAGGATTTATTATATGGGGGTATTTAATACACTTAATATCAGATGAATATAATTGTTTTTTATTCATGACTGCTTGTGTTATATATGGATTTGTAATGTGTTCATTGCGATATTATAAGAATTTTTGCTCGATTAGTATGGCATGGTTATTTTTTATTACTTTTTCATGCACTGAGGCATTGAATATCACTAGACAATATATGGCGATGTCAATTGCTGTTTGGGCGTTTCATTACTTAACTGAAAAGAAATATTTAAAATATTTTTTATGGACACTAATTGCAATGTCGTTTCATGTAAGTGCTGTTATATCTTTTATTGTAATGATAATTTATTTGATTATAAAAAGAAATAATAAATTCGTGACGAGATTTGGTGTGATTTCTGCATTTTTATTATTAATCCTTGGTTTTGAAATTATCGTTAGTATATTTTCAAGAATAGGTTTTATAGCTAATAAATTGTCTTTTTATATTAATGGAGCACATTATTCATTTCAAATCAATCCATTTATTATTAGAGTGCCATTTATAATGATTCTGTTATTAAGCAGAAAATCATTTAGAGAAAAAAATCATATTTTTAGTTATGGACATGATATTTTAAAGCACCATAAATTAACTATGGGCGAAAAAAATTATTTTCAAATAAACAAATTAAATGCTGATTTTATGGTTGTGTTGTTGTTTGTTGAAATGATCATTTGTCAAATGAGAGGCATCAATGTTGGATTTTATAGAATGACAGGCTTTTTTTACGTTTTTAAATTTGTTTCATATTCACGAGTTATATACACGAAAAAAGGAATCGATAAAATAGTTATATATTTATTTGCCTATATGTATATTATAACGGTGTTTGTGTATTGGACTGTTATTTTAAACAGTGGACATATATATCCATATACATCTGAAATATTAAATATAAAGTGAGGGTTATTATTATGAAAATCGCAGTAGCATGGACTGGATAAGTAGGGCTTTCAAGTATAAGTTTGATGCTATAATCGCCAATCGATATGATTAATGTTTAGATGATGTAAAAAATAAGATTTACACAAGAGATTTATTTAAAAGATATTAAATGACGATTAGTTAATCGTATTAATTTTTATAAGTGAGTACAATATGATTAAAACAAAAAAAGATTTAAAGTACTATATCGAAAGTGATTTGCGTTCTTTAAATGTTTATCCATTGACAATTGATAAACGATTAAGTAGTTTATTGTGTCCTACTATTTGGCGTTTTCAAATAAAAATGCGTAAGTTGGAATTTTATCATAATTGCAAGAGAATGACTTTTATTAGAAAAATAATTTTTCATATTAAATATAAGCTGTATGAAAGATATGGATATAAGTTAGGTTTTACTATACCTTTGAATGTATTTGGACCTGGTTTATGTTTGTGTCATGTTGGAACAGTAATTATTAGTGCTTATTCTCATTTTGGCTCAAATGCAAGAATTCATGCTTGCGTAAATATAGGCAATTATTCTAAATTCGGTGATAGCTGGAGTTCTAATAACGCACCGGTATTTGGAAATAATGTTTATATCGGACCTGGCGCTAAAATCTTTGGAAAAATAAAGATTGGTGATAATGTTGCAATTGGTGCAAACAGTGTTGTTACCAAAGATGTACCTAATCATGTTACAGTTGTTGGATCACCTGCTAAAGTGATCAATCAAAACGGATCTGAAAACATGGTGATTTATGGTGATAAGAAATATAATGTAGTTCAAGAATAAGTTTGATTACATGTATAAATTCGGTAGGCGGTAGACATATTAAAATGAAAAGGATTCTATTTATAGTTAGCGTAGATAAGTGGACAGAAGGATTTTATAAGTTTATTAATAAAAACTTTCTAAAACAAGAAAACTGGTTTGTATTTTATGGTTCAATTAGAAATTATGCTTTTTTGACTGAAAATGATAATTGTTTTTGGTGTGAATCATTTAGAGAGTTAAAAAAACAAAGAAAAGTATATGAATATGCAAGAACGTGCGATGCAATAATTTATAGTGGTATATTTGGATGTGAAAAATCTGTATTAAGCTTTGGTTTTCAATCCTTAAAAAAATCTTATTTTCAATTATGGGGTGGAGATTACAGTTGCCTGAAGAATTTGCATCAAATGAATGCGCGTGAAAAGCTTTCGATGTATTTTAGAAAGTTTGTATTAAGAAATGCAAAAGCGGTGATTAATTTAATTCCCAATGAGTATGATGAATTAAATCAACTATGTAGAATTAAAGGAAAACATTTGATAGCACCAATGCCAGATGATGGAACTATTCCGGGATTGTTGAGAAAATTACATGGTACCATAAAAAACAACAATCCTATTAAGATACAAGTTGGTAATTCCGCCACACCAACAAATTGTCATACAGACATTCTAGAAAAGCTGATGAAATTTGTTGATGAAGATATTACAATCATTTGTCCGCTTTCTTATGGTGAAAATGAATATGCCGAACAAATAGACAAACTTGGAAAGAAGCTGTTTGGAAATAAGTTTGTGGCGTTGAGAGATTATATGAGTTTAAAAGAATACTTTAATTTATTAGCTGAAGTTAAAGTTGCAATTTTCAATAATGATCGTCAGCAAGCAATGGGAAATATAAACGCTGCAGCTGCTTTAGGATGTAAGGTTTATATTCGTCGTGATACACCAATGTGGGATGCTTATGCTGAAAAAGGGTTTAGTTTTTCAGATGTTTCAGATATAGAAGATATGGAATTTAATTCTTTTATTAATATATCAGAAGAAGAAAAAACAAAAAACTTTAATAGTTTTAACGAATACTATGACGAAAGTGTAGCAGTAAAAGCTTGGAAAAATGTTTTTGAAACTATTGAATAATACATAGTTAAAGTACAAGTTGGCTTTATTAGGTTATTTTTAAACGGATTACAGTATTTTTGCTAGTATAAATGGATATTGCACTAGCAGTATTTAAATTATCGAGTAATGTCAGAGAAGGAATATGAAATGGGAAAAAATCAATTAGTTTTTTCAAGTTTGATGTGGAGATTTTTAGAACGATGTGGTGCACAAGGTGTAACATTTGTTGTTTCTATCATACTTGCCAGAATTCTTGATCCAGAGGTGTATGGCACTATTGCTCTTGTTACAGTATTTACTACAATCATGCAAGTTTTTGTAGACAGCGGAATGGGAAATGCACTGATACAAAAGAAAGACTCAGACGACCTCGATTTTTCAAGTGTGTTTTACTTTAATATTGTAGTTTGCGCTATGCTATATGTAGTAATGTTTTTTTTAGCTCCATTTATTTCCGCATTTTATAAAAACCCTGAATTGACACCTGTGATTAGAGTGTTAAGTTTAATTATTATAATATCTGGTGTAAAAAATGTTCAGCAAGCATATGTATCTAAGAATATGTTATTTAAACGTTTTTTCTTCTCTACACTTGGTGGAACTATAGGAGCAGCAATTGTAGGAATTATAATGGCATATAATGGGTTTGGCGTATGGGCCTTAGTAATACAAATGTTATTTAATGCTACTGTGGATACAACAATTTTATGGATTACGGTAGAATGGCGACCAAAAAAGAATTTTTCGTTTCAAAGGTTAAGAAGATTATTTACTTATGGATGGAAATTACTTCTGTCATCTTTACTTGATACTGTATATAATGATTTACGTCAATTAATAATTGGAAAGATTTACACCAAAGAAGATTTAGCGTTTTATAATCAAGGTGACAAATTTCCAAAACTAATAGTAACAAATATAAATACATCAATTGACAGTGTTCTTTTACCTACAATGGCTCAAGTTCAAGACGATCACAAGGCTGTAAAGAATATGACGCGTCGTTCTATAAAGATTAGTACATATGTGATGATGCCATTAATGACTGGACTTGCAGTATGCGCTAATCCACTTGTATCTCTGATACTCACCGAAAAATGGCTTCCGTGTGTGCCTTTTTTGAGAATATTTTGTTTTTCGTATGCATTTTGGCCGATTCATACCGCTAATTTAAATGCAATTAAAGCAATGGGGAGAAGCGACTTGTTTTTAAAACTTGAAATAATAAAAAAAATTGTAGGTATTGTTCTGCTGATATCTACGATGTTTATTTCTGTTAAGGCGATGGCTTATAGTTTGCTTGTTTCATCAGTTTTAGGACAAATTATAAATGCGTGGCCAAATAAAAAACTGATGAATTATAGTTATCTAGAGCAACTTAAAGACATGTTACCCCAAATATGCATGTCTGTTTTTATGGGGACAATCGTTTTGACTATTCAATTTTTACATTTTAGTAATTTAAGTGTTCTAATAATTCAAATTACAGTAGGAATATTGGTTTATTGGTTAGGTTCCAAAATTTTTCATATAGATAGCTATGAATATGTCCGTTTAACAATTGTGAAAATGTTAGGTAAGAATGAAAAGGAAGAGGTTTGATTATGAAAAAGTTAATGATACTTGGTGGTTCTCGTTATGCATTACCAGTTATTAAAGCAGCGCATGATTTAGGGCATTATGTAATAACAGCTGATTATTTACCAGACAACATTGCACACAAATATTCTGATGAATACTGCAATGTAAGTATTATTGATAAAGATGCTGTTCTTGAAGAAGCCAAAAAACTTCAAATAGACGGTATAACATCTTTTGCTTGTGATCCTGGAGTTGTTACTGCTGCATATGTTGCAGAAAAAATGGGATTACCGTCTTGTGGTTCTTATGAATCAGTTAGTATTCTTCAGAATAAGGGGAGATTTCGTAAATTCTTAACTGACAATGGATTTAATGTGCCAGTAGCTAAAGGATATAAGTCAGTAGATAATGCTCTCGCTGATATATCAATTTTTAATTGGCCGGTTATTGTTAAACCTACTGATTCAGCAGGAAGCAAAGGGGTAACTAGAGTAGATGATCCTTCAAAACTTAAAGAGAGTATTGAATATGCATTATCTTTTTCTCATTGCAATGAGTTTATTATTGAAGATTTTATAGAACAAAAAGGTTACTCTTCAGATACAGACAGTTTTTCTGTTGATGGTGAACTAAAATTTGTTTCTTTTGATTGTCAAATGTTTGATAAAAAGGCTGAAAATCCTTATACACCTGCGGCGTATAGCTGGCCTTCTTCAATCTCTGATGAACATCAGAAAGAACTGACTTCAGAAATACAGAGATTACTAAAGCTCCTCGGCATGAAAACATCTATATATAATATTGAAACTCGAGAGAGTACTAATGGAAAAGCCTATATCATGGAAGTATCTCCTAGAGGCGGTGGAAATCGTCTTGCTGAGATGCTTAGATATGCTACGGGGGTAGATCTTATTAAGAATGTAGTTAGAGCTGCTCTTGGAGAGGATGTTGTCGGTATTGAGCAGAAACCATATGACGGATTCTGGTCTGAAGTGATTCTTCATAGTGAGAATGTCGGAACATTCAAAGCATTATCTATTTCTTCTGAGATAGAAAGTAATGTGATAGAACGTGATCTATGGATTGAACCTGGAACAAAGGTAGGCGGATTCTCTGCTGCAAATGAAGCAATCGGAACGCTCGTATTAAGGTTTGATACCAAAGAACATATGGATAAAGTAATGAAAAACATTGATGATTATGTAAGCGTTACGATTGCTTAAGGTGATATCGTGAAAGAATACGGTGGATATTTTGAATTAGAGACTTTCAGAAATTCTATGCTACATGATAATGCTTTGGCATTAAATTGCGGTCGGAAGTGCTTTGAATATCTTATAAAAGCACGTAATATAAAGCGTATTAAAATGCCTTATTATATGTGTGATTGTGTTTTCAATGCGGCCGAAAAGCATGGTGTAGAAATTAGTTATTATTCCGTAGGTAAGGATTTTAGACCTATTATTACAGAGCTTAAAGATGACGAGTGGCTTTATGTGATGAACTATTATGGTCAGCTAACTTCTGAGTGTTTGGCTGAATTAAAAAAAATATATAAAAGGATTATTATTGACAATGCCCAGGCGTATTTTGATATGCCTATTCCGGATACTGATACTTTATATACTTGTCGGAAATTCTTTGGCGTTGCTGATGGTGCATTTTTATATACTAATTCAGAACTCGATGATGATTTACCTATTGATGAATCATTTGAACGTATGCATTTTGTTCTTGGTCGTTATGAAAGAACTGCATCTGAATTTTATTTAGAAAGTGCTGAAAACAATGAATTTTTTACTCAAGAACCGATCAAAAAAATGTCTAAACTTACAAATAATTTACTTCATGCAATTGATTATTCTTTTGTAGCTAAGAGAAGAACTGATAATTTCAGAAAATATCATGAAGTGCTTGGTGAAATTAATCAGTTAGAACTTCGTGTTCCTGAAGGAGCATTTGCTTATCCATTGATGATTGATAATGGATTTGAAATTCGTAAGGAATTACAGCAGAAAAAAATATATATTCCAATACTATGGCCAAATGTAATAAAAGATACGGCTGAAGATAATTTAGACTATAAGTTTACAACGAATATTTTGCCATTGCCATGTGACCAAAGATATGAATTGACAGATATTGAGTATATAATCAAGTTAATAAGCGAAAGGCTGAATTATGAATATAAAAGGAAAAATAGTAACATTAAGAGCTATGACTTATGATGATCTTCAGATGATTTGCGATATGTTTAATGATCCTGAACTTGAAAACTTTGTTGTAGGATGGGCGTTTCCAATCTCTATGGAGCAGCAGAAATTATGGTTCGAAAAAAATATGAATGATCAAAATAATTTTAGATTTGTTATAGAAACTCCAAATGACGGAGCAGTAGGAATTGCAACATTAACTAATATTGATTGGAAAAATAGATCAGCAACTCATGGAATCAAGCTTGCAAATATTGAGAAACGTACTAAAGGAATAGGCACAGATACTGTGATGGCACTTATGCGTTATACATTTGATGAATTAGGACTTCATCGATTGGACGGTTCTTGGTTTGATGATAATTTAGCATCTAAGAGTTTATATACAAAGTGCGGTTGGAAAGAAGAAGGAATTAAGCGATCATGTGTTTTCAAACGTGGAAAGTGGCGTGATCTTACAATTGTAGGTGCTTTGGAATGTGATTATAGAGAAGCTGTTGAAAGATTAAAGTATTGGGATTAAGGTGTTGTAATGCGAGAAATAAGAACAGTCACCGTAGTAGGTGCCAACGGAACAATGGGTACAAATGTATCTGCTATTTTTGCTTCATTTGGCGGAGCAAAGGTATATATGATAAGCCGTGACATTGAAAAGTCAAAGAAGGCGGCTGAAAAAGCTTGTAAATCTGTCAGAGCAGACAGCATACGCAAGAATCTTATTCCTATGGATTACTCTAACCTTGCTGAATGTGTTGCAGAATCTGATCTGGTTTTTGAAAGTACAGCTGAAAAACTTGATGTTAAGCTTGATGTAACAAAAAAGATAGCTGAATCTCTCAGTTCTGATGCAATAGCATGTACCGGTACATCAGGTCTTTCAATTACAACACTTTCTGAATGTTTTCCTGAAGATAAAAGAAAGCATTATTTTGGTGTGCATTTTTTTAATCCGCCGTATAACATGATACTTTGTGAGGTTACACCTACTAAGTATACTGATATAGATCTTTTCAATGAAACAAAGAAGTACCTAAAAAACACACTTTTCCGTACAGTAGTTGAAGTAAAGGATTCACCAGCTTTTCTTGCAAACAGAATTGGTTTCCAGTTTATTAATGAAGCTTTTCAGTATGCAGAAAAGTATAAGGATAACGGCGGTATAGATTACATAGACGCAATACTTGGCCCATTTACAGGACGAGCTATGGCGCCTTTAACCACAGCTGACTTTGTTGGACTTGATGTTCATAAAGCAATTGTGGATAACCTCTATGAAAACACAAATGACTATGCTCATGAGACTTTTATACTTCCGGCCTTTCTTCAGAAATTAATTGATGAAGGAATGCTTGGCCGTAAAGCTGGCGGTGGTATCTATAAAACAGAAGTCTATGAGAATGGTTTCAAGCGCAGAACAGTATATGACATTGAAACTGGTATGTTCAGAGATAAGATGAACTATATGTTTCCGTTTGCTGAAAAGATAAAAGCTAACCTTCAGAACGGTGAATATGAAAAGGCATTTAATCGTCTTGTAACAAACAAATCACTTGAAGCTACTATCTGTCTTGAGTTTCTTTTAAAATACATTATTTATTCACTTAGCGCTACTGAAGAAGTAGGATATAAAATCAGCTCTGCTGATGACGTTATGGCTACCGGATTCAACTGGTGTCCTCCTATGGCAATGATTCAGGCTTTTTCGACAGTAACAGATGTGAACATGCTTATCAAGGAACGAGTTGACAAATCTATTCTTGAAAAGATAGATGTAGATTCACTTCTTGCCAAGGTTAAACCATCGAAGTACGATTACAGACTGTACTTCAAGTCAAGATAAGGAGGAGCACAGATGAGTAAAGTATATGTACTGGGCGGTGCTCAGACTGATTTTGAAAGAAACTGGACAAAAGAAGGAAAGAATCTTATTGCTCTTCTTAAGGAAGTTATTTCAGACGGATTCAGTAATGCAGATATAACATATGATGATATAAAAGAATTAAACAAAGAAAATAAGGTTGGCTGTTTCGTAGGTAACTTTATTGCAGAACAGTATGTAAGTCAGGGACATCTCGGTGCTTTCCTTACAGAAGTTGATCCTGCTTTTTACGGAGTTCCTTCAGCAAGATATGAAGCAGCATGCGCATCAAGTTCTGTTGCAATGGATGCCGCTATAACCAAGGTAAGAAGCGGCGACTATGATGTAGCAGTTGTAGTTGGCTGGGAACTTATGAAAACTGTTGATTCCAAGATTGGCGGAGATATTCTTGGTAGAGCTGCTTACTACGAAAAAGAAGGTAAGGGAATTGATCTTCCGTTCCCTAAGCTTTTCGGAAAGCTGGCTGACGAGATCCTTCTTAAGTATGGAATGGATGAAACCAGATTCATGGATTCACTTGCAATGATCGCAACTAAAAATTATGCAAATGCCAAGCGTAATCCTCTTGCACAGACAAGAAAGTGGTTCATGAGTTTTGAACAGGCAAGAATGCGTGATACTGATACAAATCCGATAGTCGGAGGTCGTCTTGCGGTTTCTGACTGTTCACAGGTTACTGATGGTGCAGCAGTTGTTGTTCTTGCTTCCGAGGATTTTATCAAAAGCAGAAATATAAAGGAAAAGCCGGTTGTCAAAGGATTTGGTCATAGAGTAGCTCCTATGCTTTTTGATAAGAAAATGGCTGATGCAGAACATTCAGAATATATTCTTCCGTGGACAAGACAGGCTGTACTTGATGCATATAAAAGAAGTGGTCTGACTGTAGATGATATTGATGTATTTGAGACACATGACTGTTTTACTTCAAGTGAATACGTAGCTATATCAGCATTTGGTATATCTGAACCTGGAAAAGAGTATATAGCAATTGAAGATGGTATCACATCGTTTGATGGTAAGAAGCCTATTAATCCGAGTGGTGGACTTATTGGATGCGGACATCCGGTAGGCGCTTCAGGTGCAAGAATGTTTCTTGATCTCTATAAGCAGGTCACAGGACAGGCAGGAAGGTATCAGGTATCTGGAGTAAATAATGCTGTTATGCTTAATATTGGTGGTAGTGCGACTACGAATTATGTTTTTGTGGTAGGAGTAGATGAATGATGAATAATATACTTGTTACACGTTCTTCAATGCCAGATTACGAAGAATATTGTGAAGAAATAAAAGAATTATGGGATAGTCACTGGCTTACAAATATGGGCGCAAAGCATCAGCAGTTACAGAGTGAACTTGAAAAGTTGTTGGATGTTCCTCATGTAACACTTTATACCAATGGTCATCTTGCTTTAGAGAATGTGATAGCTGCGATGAATCTACCTAGAAACGGTGAAGTTATCACAACTCCATTCACGTTTGCGTCAACCACTCATGCGATTGTCCGTAATGGTTTAAAACCTGTATTCTGCGACATAGATCCAGTGAATTTTACTATTGATGTTACAAAGATAGAATCACTTATTACAGATAAAACATGTGCAATTGTTCCTGTTCATGTTTATGGAAACATATGTGATGTTGAAGAAATTGAGCGTTTAGCCAAGAAGTATGATTTAAAAGTGATATACGATGCTGCACATGCATTTGGAGTAAAGTATAAAGGCGTTAGTACTGCATGCTTCGGCGATGCATCTATGTTCAGTTTTCATGCAACAAAAGTGTTTAACACTATCGAAGGCGGAGCAGTATGCTTTAAAGAAGATTCTTTAGTTCAGCTTTTAAATGATATGAAGAACTTTGGTATTCATGGACCTGAATCCGTTGAATTTGTTGGTGGCAATGCCAAGATGAATGAGTTCCAGGCGGCAATGGGAATTTGTAATCTTAGACATCTTGATACAGCAATTGAAAAAAGAAAAGCTGTAGTTGAGAGATACAGAAGTCATCTTGAAGAAGTTGATGGAATACAGTTAAGCCCTGTTCAGGAAAATGTAGTTTCAAATTACGCGTATTTTCCTGTTGTATTTGATGAAAAGAAATTCGGTTCAAGTCGTAATGAAGTAATGTCTGCACTTGCTGAAAGCAGTATAGGTGCAAGAAAGTACTTCTATCCTTTGACAAATACGTTTGAATGCTTCCATGGTTCTTTTGATGTTGATCAAACTCCGGTAGCTTTACATATCAGTAAAAGAGTTTTGACACTTCCGTTGTATGAGGAATTAAGCTTAGAAGATGCAGACAGAATTTGTGAAGTAATTCTAAAATGTAAAAAATAATACAGGAGGGAAAAATGAAAGGTATAATTCTTGCAGGTGGTTCAGGAACAAGACTGTATCCTATTACTAAAGTAACCTCGAAACAGTTGTTACCTGTTTACGATAAACCAATGATTTTCTATCCTTTATCTACACTGATGTTAGCAGGAATAAGAGATATCCTTATCATTTCTACACCTGTTGATACACCAAGATTTAAAGAACTTCTTGGTGACGGAAGTGATATGGGAATTAATTTATCATATGCTGTTCAGCCAAGTCCTGACGGGCTAGCTCAGGCATTTCTGATTGGTGAAAGTTTTATTGGTGATGAAACCTGTGCAATGGTGCTTGGAGATAATATTTTTTACGGTGGCTGGTTTAGAAAAAACCTTCAGGAAGCGGTAAAAAATGCAGAAGAAGGTAAGGCTACTGTTTTCGGTTATTATGTTCAGGATCCTGAACGTTTTGGTATAGTAGAGTTTGATGACAAGAATAATGTTGTGTCAGTTGAAGAAAAACCAGAAAAACCGAAATCGAATTATGCGATAACGGGACTTTATTTTTATCCTAATGGTGTAAGTGAGATGGCTAAGAAAGTAAAGCCGTCATCAAGAGGAGAGCTTGAAATAACGGATCTAAACAGACTTTATCTTGAGAACAATGATTTAAAGGTTCAAATACTTGGGCGTGGTTTTGCATGGCTTGATACAGGAACAATGGAGAGCCTGATGGAAGCTGCAGGTTTTATACAGACAGTTCAGAGCAGACAGGGCGTAGTTATTTCTTCACCCGAAGAAATTGCTTTCCATGAAAAGTGGATTACAAAAGAGCAGCTTTTGCATACTGCTGATATGTATGGTAAATCTCCATATGGTATACATCTTCGCCGTGTTGCGGAAGGAAAATTTGTTTTTTAAGGAGTTTATGTAAATATGACAATTATAGTAACAGGCGGTGCTGGCTTTATCGGCTCAAATTTCGTATTTCATATGCTGAATACTTATCCGGATTATAGGATTGTATGTCTGGACAAACTTACATATGCAGGTAATCTTTCTACACTTGCACCTGTAATGGATAATCCGAACTTTCGTTTTGTAAAACTTGATATATGTGATCGTGAAGGTGTATACAAGCTTTTTGAAAAAGAAAAACCTGATATTATCGTAAACTTTGCTGCTGAATCACACGTTGACCGTTCTATCGAGAATCCGGAGATATTCCTTCAGACAAACATTCTCGGCACACAGGTCCTTATGGATGCATGCCGTAAGTATGGTATTAAGCGTTACCATCAGGTGTCTACAGACGAGGTTTACGGCGACCTTCCACTTGATCGTCCTGACCTTTTCTTTACAGAAACTACACCAATTCACACATCTTCACCATACAGTTCATCAAAAGCAGGTGCAGACCTTCTGGTTATGGCATACAACAGAACATATGGTCTTCCTGTAACAATCTCACGTTGCTCAAACAACTACGGACCATATCACTTCCCGGAAAAGCTTATTCCGCTTATGATCGCAAATGCACTTGCAGACAAGCCTCTTCCTGTTTACGGCGAAGGTCTTAACGTTCGTGACTGGCTCTATGTTGAAGATCACTGCCGTGCAATTGATCTTATCATCCACAAGGGTAAGGTAGGGGAAGTTTACAATGTCGGCGGTCACAATGAAATGAAGAACATTGACATCGTTAAGCTTATCTGTAAGGAACTCGGCAAGCCTGAGACTCTTATTACTCACGTTGAAGACAGAAAGGGTCACGACATGCGTTATGCTATCGATCCTACAAAGATCCACAATGAACTCGGCTGGCTTCCTGAAACAAAGTTTGAAGACGGTATTAAGAAGACTATCAAATGGTATCTTGATAACAAGGAATGGTGGGAGACTATCATTTCAGGAGAATACCAGAATTATTATGAAAAGATGTACGGCAACCGCGCGGAGGTATAAATGAAATACGATTATTTAATAGTAGGATCTGGACTTTACGGAGCTGTATTTGCTCATGAAGCGAAAAAAGCAGGAAAAAGCGTTCTTGTTATCGATAAGCGTCCGAACATTGCTGGTAATGTTTATACTGAAGAAATTGAAGGTATTAACGTTCATAAATATGGCGCTCATATTTTCCATACCAATAATGCAGAAGTATGGAACTACGTCAATCAATTTGCGACATTTAACAGATTTACTAATTCACCTGTAGCTAATTACAAAGGTGAACTTTTCTCTCTACCGTTCAACATGTACACATTCAATAAAATGTGGGGAGTAGTTACACCAGAAGAAGCTGCAGCAAAGATTGCTGAACAGCGTAAGGAAATCACAGGCGAGCCCAAGAACCTTGAAGAACAGGCAATCTCACTTGTTGGTCGTGATATTTACGAAAAACTCATCAAGGGTTACACAGAAAAACAGTGGGGACGTGACTGCAAGGATCTTCCTGCATTTATCATAAAGCGTTTACCGGTTCGTTTAACTTTTGACAATAACTACTTCAATGCTCTTTATCAGGGCATTCCGGTTGGCGGCTATACCAAGATGGTAGAAAATATGCTTGATGGCATAGAAGTTCGTCTTAATACTGATTATTTCGAAAACAAAGCAGAACTTGATACAATTGCTGAAAAAGTTGTTTATACGGGGCCAATCGATGCATTTTTTGATTTCAAACTTGGTACACTCGAATATCGCAGTGTTCGTTTTGAGAACGAATTACTTGACAAGCCAAATTTCCAAGGTAACGCAGCAGTAAACTACACTGACCGTAAAACACCTTGGACACGTATTATCGAACATAAGTGGTTTGAATTCGGCAAGGATACAAACGGTAATGATCTTCCGAAGACAGTTATCAGCCGTGAGTATTCATCTGAATGGAAACCAGGAGATGAGCCTTATTATCCTGTTAATGACGACAAGAATAGTGCTCTTTATGCGAAGTACAAAGAGTTAGCCGATAAAGAACCAAATGTTATCTTTGGAGGACGACTCGGTGAGTATAAGTATTATGACATGGATACGGTTATAGCAGCAGCACTTGAGCTTTGTAAAAAAGAATTGTAAAGATTATATTTCCTGTTACATAAGTATAGTTGATGAATAAAGTATTGAAGGTATAAAACGATGAAACCTAGTTCGCTATTAGAAAAATTGATGTATAATACCGTAAGATTAAAATATAAGCACAAAGCAACGCTTTTTTTGAAAAGCCTGGTCTTCCGGTTTTTGCAGTAGATTCTGAAAAAAACGACATGTCGAGATTCAGAAAGAGTTCATCATAAAACTTTGCTTTTGGTGCAGAAGTGAAGAAAAATATTTCCTGTATAATTTCTTGGTGATAGATAACAACCAGCTCCTTGTGGTTATGTTTTTGTTCTATTTATATATTATAACATAAATAGCTGGTTGTTTCTATAGTGATAAAAAATATTATTTTAGTTTTAAACAACGCAAATACGAGCCTTATGAGCTTTGCACAAGGCTAATTCTGATAATAAAGGGTTAGTAAATGGCAATATATCTTGAAACGAATTCTTTAAGGAAAATAACTCATTATGAATGTGAAAAAGGTACTTATACTTCGATTTTTTCAATTTTTGAGTTGCTAGCAGGAATGACTTCATATGATTTTAAAGTGCGTAAAGCTTGTTTGCATCGTATAGCCGAACAAGCACTTCCTATTAAAACTCCTATGATAGATGCGATATTCTGCGATTTATTGGGATGCTCAGATTACAATAAATTTGCATCAGACATGATTAAGGATATATATATTGCAACGCTTAATTCTAATAGTTTTGAGCAACTTGAAAAGCTTGATCTTGATTGCTCAGACTCAAAAGGAATTCGTAAATGCACATCAGCTTTTCAATGGCTTAGAAATTGGGATTTAAGTATCTCTAATATAACAAATAATATTTCTTCTCTATTTGAAGAGAAAAATGCATCTTTTGTAAAGAATCTATATAATTCATCTGGACTTCAGGGACTAGCTCGCTATTATTGGGCTAAATTTTATGAGGCGCGTATTGATAACTATAAACTATCTCATGCAGAAGCGTTTGTGGGTAGCGAAGAAATAACTTGTTATCGTGAAGAAGTAGAAAAACTATTTTCTAAATATAATTATAGGTTATTTATGACTGCACAAGCTGCAATACTAGCAAAATCGTATTTTATTAATGGAGGAACTTATGGACGAAATGATCCAAGTGATTTATTGCATTTATTATACTTGGAAGAAGGCGATGTTTTAGTTTCAAATGATAAAATTTTCAGAGAAATCAAGGAGTCTTGTGATTATTTTAATTTAAAAGTAATTGAAAATGAAACAAGTTTATCAGAGTTGTTTTTACAAAATTAATAAGATATATTAATTGATTTATAAGAAGCTTTTTAATTACTATGCTATTGTTGATAAAAATTGGAGGAATAATAAAATGAAAATTGCAGTTGCAGGAACAGGATATGTAGGACTTTCAATAGCAACTTTACTTGCACAGCATCATACTGTTAAAGCTGTTGATATTATCCCAGAAAAAGTTGAAATGATCAACAACAGAAAATCTCCTATTCAGGATGAGTATATTGAGAAATATCTTGCTGAAAAGGAACTTGATCTTACAGCAACTCTTGATGCTGAATCAGCATATAAGGATGCTGATTTTGTAGTTATCGCTGCGCCGACAAACTACGACAGCCAAAAAAATTTCTTTGATACTGGTGCTGTAGAAGCTGTTATAAATCTCGTAATGCAATATAATTCAGATGCTATTTTGGTAATCAAGTCTACTATTCCAGTTGGATATACTAAGTCTATTAGAGAGAAAACAGGAAGTAAGAATATTATTTTTAGTCCAGAGTTTTTACGTGAATCAAAGGCGCTTTATGATAATCTGTATCCATCACGAATTATTGTTGGTACAGATATGAATGATGAAAGACTTGTAAAAGCAGCACATACTTTCGCGGGACTTCTTCAGGAAGGCGCTATAAAGGAAGACATAGATACTCTTTATATGGGCTTTACAGAAGCAGAAGCTGTTAAGCTTTTTGCTAACACATATCTTGCACTTCGTGTTTCGTACTTTAATGAACTTGATACATATGCAGAAATGAAAGGCCTTGACACGCAACAGATCATTAATGGTGTATGCCTTGACCCAAGAATCGGAACTCATTATAATAACCCTTCATTCGGTTACGGCGGCTATTGTCTTCCTAAGGATACAAAGCAGCTTCTCGCAAATTACGCTGATGTACCGCAGAACATGATGTCTGCTATAGTAGAATCAAACCGTACTCGTAAAGACTTTATTGCTGATAGAGTTTTACAGCTTGCCGGTTATTATGCATATGGTGAAAACTCATCTTATGATCAGAGTAAAGAAAAAGAAGTAAATATTGGCGTTTACAGACTGACAATGAAATCAAACAGCGATAACTTCCGACAGAGTTCTATCCAGGGCGTAATGAAGCGCATTAAAGCCAAAGGTGCTAATGTTATCATTTACGAACCAACACTTAAAGATGGTGATACATTCTTCGGAAGCCTTGTTGTTAATGATCTTGGAAAATTTAAGTCAGTGTCAAACGCGATTATAGCTAACAGATATGATGCTTGTCTTGATGATGTTGAAGAAAAAGTTTATACGAGGGATTTGTTTAGAAGAGATTAATATATTAAGTATGTAATATCTTCAAACAATGAAAACTTATTAGCGCTTAAATAAGATATAATGCAGAATACTTAACAAGAAGTGCCGTTGAAAAAGTCGTATTTATTAGGATAAGCAATAAAGAAAGTTGAAAAGAATTTCTTTGTTTTTTATCATAAAAACTTGATCGAAATAATAACGATATAGAGTAAGGAGCGAGGTTAAATGGATTACATAGGAGCTATAACTGCAGCTGCTGAACCAGCGAAAAAGTTAATTGAAGCAGTTACAGGTGCAATAGGAAAAGTTTATGAACCGAGGTATATTAGAAGAATATCAGAAGCTAGAGCTTTTCAGATTAATACAATCGGGGACGCAATTAGAAATAATGTGGACATTCCTATTGCTTATAACTCGACTGGAGAATGTTCTATAGATACTTCTGATTACGAAGAACTTGTTAAACGTGTAAGTACAAGAATGGCTTATCAAGAAATAACAAAGCAAGAGAATATTGAAGAAATTGTAAACTCAGCGTATGAATCATTACAAGATGTTCATGAGGTAGTAGATGGTGAGGTATCTAGAGAATGGATGTGTAGGTTTATTGATGCTGCTGGAGATATAAGTACTGAGGAATTAAGAAAAATCTGGAGCAAAGTATTAGCAGGTGAAGTTTTGCAACCTTCTTCTTTTTCGTTAAGAACTTTGGAGTGCTTAAGAAATCTTGATGTGCTTGATGCTAAAATTTTTGAACGACTGTGTAATTTTGTTGTTTCTAATAGATTTGTCGTAAATGATATTGATTTTCTAAGAAGTCATGGTATGTCATATGATGATATACTACACTTAGATGAGAGTGGATTATTGAATTCCTCAGGAATGATATCTTTTAAAAAAGAGATTGATACTGAACCGAAAATTTTAATTGATTTTGGCGATTACATTTTAATGGCAAAGTCGAATGAAAGAAGCACTGTTTCGTTACAAATTTTTCCTCTTACTGAGGCTGGAAGAGAACTAAGCTCAATAGTTAATTGCCAAATGGATTTGAATTTGATAAAAGAAATTTGCCGTATTATTGAAAAGAAGAATAGTATGATTATTCTTTCACTTCATCATGTGACCAGTAAGGAAAATGACGGAATTAATGTTGAAGATAAGCCAATAGCTTTTGCTGAAGATGATAAAACGGCATCTGAAATAAGCTGATAGAGAGTGATTCGAAATTTTCTTTTAGATTTAGGGATAAAGTATACTTGAGATAACATCTTTCAATGACATGTATCTTGTAAAATAATTACTCGATGTTCAGCTTCTTGGCCGTGGTTTTGTATGGCTCGATTCAGGAACAATGAGCAGCCTTCTTGATGCAGCGAACTTCGTTGAGATGGTTCAGAACCGTCAAGGCATCACGATCTCAGCTCCGGAAGAGATTGCTTTCATCAACGGCTGGATCGACAAGGCAGGACTTTTGAAATCTGCTGAAGCATACGGAAAGAGTCCGTATGGTGCACATCTTAAGGCGGTAGCAGAGTGGAGAAAAATATTGGTGTGATAGGGTATGCCATTATAAATTGGATAATAAGTATGATACGATTGTAAAAACTAATTTGTTTAGTTTGCTCGATTATAACAATTGAATATGTGATTAACACTTTGAACAAAATACATATTATTTTGACGATGTTATACATGCATTTTATGTTCTATTTGATGATCACTATCAACAACTTAAGAATCCAATATAAAGCTATGGTGTAATGCACAAAATCATTTTTTATAGTTTGTACACAATACCACTTGACAAATGTGAAATAATGTAAAAAACGAAATTGGGTATCTATTTTGATACACTCTCTAATTTCGAGGTGCATATTCGTGCTTACACTTTTACTTGCGACTGTTATTACACAAACAATTCTTGAAGATTATGAAACTCTTGATGAAAGCAGGTTCAGGCCTGAATACTTTACTCGCAGCAGAAAAATGCCTTTCTGTAAGTTACTTCGCTTTCTTCTTTCTATGTACAAGACATCAACTCAGGCAGCACTTAATAAATTTCTACGTAAGGATGATATAACCATGAGCCAGCAGGCTTTGAGCAGAGCACGCAATAAATTTGATCATACTCCATTTTGGAAACTGTTCATTGGAATTCGTGCCTGTTTATCATGGACAGAGGTTACGCAAGTGAAGAACTGATAAAAGTGTTTATCCAAGCAATCAACTTCAGGATTTCTGGATCACAATGTATCTTGCTAACATGGTTGCTATTGCAAGAAACGAGGCGAATACAGAAATCAAAGAATCACGTCAGACGAGTACCAGGCAAATGTAAATACCATCATTGGCTCTTTACGTGAAGAATTTGCAGAAGCTGTCTTCTCTTCTCCGCTAAAAAGAACGTTAAAAATAAATAGGATTATGAACGAAATCAAATGTTCCGTTGTTCCTGTACGTCCTGATGACGGGAAGACGCCAAGAAATAATAATTTAAGAAAGGTTAAATATCATCACAACAAAAGATCCAATCTATAGGGTTCTTAAGTTGTTGATAGTGTTATGAGAACAGTCAATTGAAGAACGCTTAAAGTGACTGGGATGTGTGGTGAAATATAACTGTGAAGTATTATGGGATTAAATCGAAGATTAAGCAAGAAAACTTAGATTATGCTTTGCAAAAGAATATTACTTGGTTACAGACATTTATACCTGGCAGATTGCAAAAGATGCGGAAGCATCATTACAATAGTACTTATAAAGATCCTTATAGTTTTCAAGTAAAGTATAATAACTCTATACCAGCTGGTGGTGAGTGTGAGTTTTATGAATTTGTAACGTTGGATTTGGTAAGAAGAGAGGATATTCCGAGACTACAAAAAGGTATAAAGGCACTTATTTATCGCAATAGGTCATCGAAATTTTTCAACTTTCACAATGATAGTATTGAAGCGATTTATGCTAAAATTGATAACATGGATTCTTCATTGTTGGAATATAACAGTGGTATTAGTTGTGGAATCTTTGATTTTGAGGGAACTAATCTTAGTGAGATAATCAGATATTTTACATTAAGTGTTCTTAATGTTAATGCTTCGTTTCTTGGAATTGAATGTGTTGTTACATTATCTAAAGATTCAGAGGAGCGGATTAATGAGATTATACGTAAAGACTATCATGACAAACGTGGTTACCCACAAAAGTATTTGTCAGAAACTGAAAGAAGTGTTGGAAAAAGAATATCAAATGGCTATACTGCTGTTCATTATAATGATGCTGCACTAAAAGCGGATAAAATATATGAGTTTATATCATGTATTGAATGGGAGTTTTATGAGGCACTACAAAAAAACATTCCAGTATTGCTTCACAAAAATGGGATTGCTCCTCCAAGAATTGATATTTTCGTAACAAATATTGATTATAAAGATTGCAAAAAAGTCCCATTGAGCTTTTGGGATTCTGTTGGAGCAGTTGCTTATAATGGTCAGTTTATTAATGAAAACCATAAAATCTTCTTTCGCAATAATTTATCTGGAAGGTATTCTTCTAGTGTTGATGATTCGAGGATAATATACATATACAGAAAGAATACAACGTCAAAATCTGAATATAGCAGTATAGAAGGCGAAATTTATTCTTTTATTCATGATTATGCAATTCATATTTTCAAATATATGATACTGAATATATTTGCGAAGGACGCAGGCAAATATATTGTCGAATTTAAGACCAAGATGGATAAAATATCAATTAGACGTAATCATCTGAAAGTCATATTAAAACAGAATTATATGTTTGAAAAACACATTGATAATTATAGAAGATATGTAAAAGATGAACCTTGGAAAGGCAGTGAAGAATTCATTTGTGGTTTGTTTTTAGAGAATGATACTTTACTGCAATCTTTCGATAGAGTATTTTTATTAGGAAACCATCATAACTTTCTATACAATGCTATTTCATCTAAGGTTAAGCTAGATCACGATTTGAAAATGGTACTTAATGATTATAAACGAAAGAAGGAAATCTTGAGTAGCTTGTTTGATTATACTAATGTTAGATTTACATGGTTAATTGGTGTTTTGACGCTCATCGTAGCCTGTCTGACATTATTAGCAACACTTAATCCAGATGCATTTTTAGACTATTTTGAGATATTTCGTAAACTGTGTGGTTTTATGCTACTTGATTAACCGTAAGGGCTACATAATTCCACGGCTTCACAGCATCCGGAAACTATTCTAAAAATGCTAATTAGTGAGTTTAGATATTCACATGGAGGACATGCAATGGATTCAAAATAATCAAAAATTGCAAAGGAGATATAGCTGTAATATGAAACAGATTTTGCTTGATAATGCCTATGAAGCATGGGCAAAAGCTATTTATTACCATAATGAAATTGAAAATGGTCTATCTTTTTTTAGTAATAAAAAAGGTTTTGTATCCTCGCTCCATAATGCAGTTGAATTGTTTATGAAACAGATAATGATTGATAACAACGATTATACTGTAGCTAACGTTAGAAAACCTTATTCAAAAGAAAAAATGCAATTAATGAAAGCTTATTTAAATGCTGAAAATCTTAATGCCTTTTTTGAAAAAATAGACACGTCATCTTTTGAATCAATAGATTATAATCAACTTTTTGAACGTAGATATGAAATATTGGCTATTTTGGAAGAGAATAAATCTTTAATTACGGAAGGGCTAAAAACACTGAAAAAACTTAGAAATGACGGAGTGCATTTTTATATAAACCCCAAAAACTATCTCGTTGAGAAAGATTTTTGTTTACTTCATAATTTTATGATTATCTTTTTTGAACATATTTTTAACAAAGGGCTTTTTAAAAAGCAACCTTGGCGTTTCCAACAAGAACCAAAGGAATCTTTATTTGATTTTCAAAAAGAATTAGCTTTTACAAAATGTGCGTTAAAGACTTTTAGTTATGAGAAAGCATTAAAACATAATACTATCGTAATTGCAATTGCTAATTACATTAATAACAATACTGATTTGGTTTCTTGTGCTTATAGTTTAAGAGAGAGTTTTTATGAACTTGGGTGGTATATAAAAAGATACTCTAAAGTTCGTGATTTGGACAATGCTAATACAAATTATAAGATACTGCTGTTGCTGGAAGAATACGGCGCGATAAAGAAAGATAATAAATCGGAAGTGGAGTATAATCATTATAATGATGATGCAGAAACTATAGAACTTACGGTACTGCATGTACAATTGTGATTATTGTTATTATTCTATTGATATATAATTATGCTGAAAAATGATAACAAAATAGGAAGTAAATGTTCACTTATAAAATATGATAAGTGCAAGGTGATATTTTCTATAATATTCTTAATCTACATTATATCCGTCCTATACATTACTCTCTTCAACCGTGAGCCAACAATTCGCCGTTGAGTACTAACTCCGTTAAGGGAATACCATAAACTTCTTCACGAGGACAGTCGCTACTGGTTCCAGCAGATTACCTGTAACATCCTGATGCTCGTGCCATTTGGAGCATATTGGGGTTACAGATTCAAACGGACGACCATCAGCCAGGTAACAGTCCTAGATGGTGATTTTTCCGTATTTGTTGGACTGTTGCAAAAAAAACGACTGTAAGGGTTTTTACATCCTTACAGTCGCCCGTTTGCATATTCAGTTCAATTATCCGAATCATTGAGAAGTCAGCGCTTCACTTGCTTTCATAAACTCATCAACAGACATATTTACACTTGATGCTGCATCTGTATCAGAAAGCTTTCCTTCTTTCACAAGTCTTGCCATAGCAGCTAGAATTTCGTCTCTTCCTTGTTGAAAACCTTTTTTCTGACCCTCCTCATAAAATTTCGAGGAAGGAAAATCAAAAATAGGACCTACCATAATTTCCTCAACTCCTTTTCTTACTGGTCATAATACAGTCGCATACTGATTATACAGCCTTTGGAGTCATAAGTTCTTTTACATAGTCTTTTTTTACATTAAAAAGTTCAGCAACACGTTCTACAATCTCATCTTCTGATACGTTCATAGAACGAAATGTCTTTATTGATCCTTTAATTTCAGTATCAAGCAGACAAAGCTCCATACCCTTGCACATATTAATTCCTCCTTTGTCATCGGTAATACGTTTAAATTTTATGTTTGAAAATTCTTCAATCATATCAGCAGAATCAGAATCAATGATTGGTGCGTTTTTAATGATATCATTAACGATCCTTTCATTTTGATGTTTTATGATCTGCATCAGTGTTCCGAAACCTGTAGAAAACTTACCCTGATGTCCCTTTGTGGTAAAATCATTTTCATCAATTCCCTGAGGGGAGATCAGATTAAGTTTGATTTTTTATTAAGTATAGCATATCTGAAAGAGCTATACAAGACTTATATTTATCTCAGCATAAATAGTAACCTAAAAATTAATGAATTAAAAGGAGTGCATGAACAATGTGCGGAATAGTAGGTTTTACAGGAAATAAGCAGGCAGCACCGATCCTTTTGGACGGACTTTCAAAACTTGAATATCGTGGTTACGACTCAGCTGGTATTGCTGTAAGAAACGGTGAGAGCCAGGTCGAAGTCATCAAGGAAAAAGGCAAGCTTAAAGTCCTCATCGACAAGACAAACAACGGTAAGGCTGTAAAGGGTACATGCGGTATCGGTCACACTCGCTGGGCTACTCACGGTGAACCGTCGGCGGTAAATGCTCACCCTCACAGTTCGGAAGACGGAAATGTAGTTGCTGTTCACAATGGTATCATCGAAAACTTCGCAGAACAGCGTGAAAAGCTTATCAAGAAGGGTTATACTTTCGTTTCACAGACAGACACTGAGGTAGCAGTCAAGCTTATTGATTACTACTACAAGAAATACAATCTCGGGCCTGTTGACTCTATCGCCAGAGCAATGGTTCGTATCCGTGGTTCATATGCACTCTGCGTGATGTTTAAGGATTTTCCTGGTGAAATCTACTGCGCACGTAAGGACAGCCCGATGATCATCGGTATAACAAACGGTGAATCATATGTCGCTTCTGACGTTCCGGCGATTCTGAAATATACACGCAACGTTTACTACATTGGTAACATGGAGATCGCAAAGCTTGAAAAGGGTAACGTTACTTTCTACAACATCGACAGCGATGTAATCGAAAAGCCTCTCACGGAGATCAAGTGGGATGCGGAATCGGCTGAAAAGGGCGGATTTGAGCACTTCATGCTTAAGGAGATCCACGAACAGCCGAAGGTTATCCGTGATACTATCAATTCTGTTGTAAAGGACGGGGTTGTTCATTTCGATTCTGTAAATCTTACGGACAAGGAAATGAAGAAGATCGACCAGATCTATATAGTTGCCTGCGGATCAGCTTATCATGTTGGTGTTGATCTGCAGTATGTAATTGAATCGCTTACTTCACTTCAGGTTCGTGTGGAACTTGCTTCCGAGTTCCGTTACAGGGACATGAAGATAAATAAAAACAGCCTTGTTATTGTTATCTCACAGTCAGGTGAGACGGCAGATACACTGGCTGCTCTCAGAATGGCAAAGGACAGCGGCGTTAAGACTCTCGGTATAGTAAATGTTGTTGGCTCATCTATCGCCAGAGAAGCAGATAACGTATTCTACACACTTGCAGGTCCTGAAATTTCAGTTGCCACAACAAAGGCATACTCAACTCAGCTCGTTGCCGGTTATCTGCTTGCACTTCAGTTTGCAAAGGCAAGGGGAGAGATAGCTGATGAACGCTATGCTGAACTTATTGCTGAGATCAACTCCATACCTGAAAAAGTGGAAAAGATACTTGAAAACAAGGAACGACTTCAGTGGTATTCAAACAAGCTCATCAATCTTTCAGACTCCTTCTTCATCGGCCGTGGCATTGACTATGCCATCGGCATGGAAGGAAGTCTTAAGCTTAAGGAGATAAGCTACATCCACTCCGAGG